>Ga0207694_10000529_pt1 | contig 34562 bp, 24 predicted proteins | sample KBSC34metaG_FD_184353 | JGI IMG/M metagenome (GOLD analysis project Ga0207694, IMG submission 184353) | Corn rhizosphere microbial communities from Kellogg Biological Station, Michigan, USA - KBS C3-4 metaG (SPAdes) (version 2) | ecosystem: Host-associated > Plants > Roots > Rhizosphere > Soil... | reverse complement strand
GAGGCCTTTATAGCGCTGGATGGTCAGGCCCTTGCGGCCCTGCTCGACCACCGATTCGAATAGCGCGATAGGACCGTCGATAGTCGCGATCTGCTTGCCCTTGCTGATCAGCTTGCCGCTCTTGGCATAGCGCTGCTGCAGGGCGCCGGCCGCCTGGTCCAGCCGCCGCGCCTCGGCGCCGCGCAATATGTCCGGGGACAGGACATGCGTCTCGGTCACGCCGCGCAAGGTGCGGGAGACGGTGACACCGTTTTCACCGGCCTGCGCTGTCCAGCCTTTGTCGGCTTCCAGGCTCAGCGTGTCGAGACGCTGCGCCAGGTAAGCGGCGGCGGCGCCGGCCTGCTGGGCATCGCTCAGAACGCCGAGATTCAGAACGCCGGCGATGGCGGCCTGTTCGACCAGGACCTGGCTGCCGACCCTGCGGGCGATCTGCTGGATCGGCTGACGGATCGTGCGGGCCTCGCGGACCATGGCCTCCAGATCCGCGCCGACCGCCACCTGCCCGTCGAACATTTCGAAGGCGCAGTCCTCGATGCCGGTCTGGATCAGATAGTCGTCCAGCTCCCGGTCGCCCTTGCGATAGAGGGCCGAGTTGCCCTTCTTCACCCGATAGAGCGGCGGCTGGGCGATATAGAGATAGCCCTTCTCGATCAGCTCCGGCATCTGCCGGTAGAAGAAGGTGAGCAGAAGGGTGCGGATGTGGCTGCCGTCCACATCGGCGTCCGTCATGATGATGATCTTGTGGTAGCGCGCCTTCTCGATATTGAACTCTTCCCGCCCGATGCCGGTGCCCATCGCCGCGATCAGGGTGCCGATCTCGGCCGAGCCCAGCATCTTGTCGAAGCGCACGCGCTCGACATTCAGGATCTTACCGCGCAGGGGCAGGATCGCCTGGAACTTGCGGTTGCGGCCCTGCTTGGCCGTGCCGCCGGCTGAATCGCCCTCGACCAGGAACAGTTCGGACAGCGCCGGATCGCGCTCCTGGCAGTCGGCCAGCTTGCCGGGCAGGGAGGCCATGTCGAGCGCGCCCTTGCGGCGGGTGAGGTCGCGGGCCTTGCGCGCCGCTTCGCGGGCGATGGCGGCTTCGACCGCCTTCTGGACGATGCGCTTGGCATCGGCCGGATGCTCCCCAAACCAGGTCAGCAGCGCATCGCCGACCACCTGCTCGACAACCGGACGAACCTCGGACGAGACCAGCTTGTCCTTGGTCTGGCTTGAGAATTTGGGATCCGGCACCTTGACCGACAGCACGCAGGTCAATCCCTCGCGCATATCGTCGCCGGTCAGCGTCACCTTTTCCTTCTTGGTGATGCCGGTCTCATTGGCATAGGTGTTGATCGTGCGGGTCAGCGCCGCGCGGAAGCCGGCCAGATGCGTGCCGCCATCCTTCTGCGGGATGTTGTTGGTGAAGCACAGCATCGTCTCATGATACGAGTCGGTCCATTCCAGCGCCGCCTCGACGACGATGGGGGCGCCGTACTCGCCGACCTTCGTGCCGGCGATGCCGATCGGCGGCTTGTGCAGCGCGTTCTTCGCCCGGTCGAGATAGGTGGCGAAGGCCTGAAGCCCGCCGGAATAGCACAGCTCTACGACATGCGGCTCCAGCGAACGGTTGTCGCTCAGCACGATGCGGACGCCGGAATTGAGGAAGGCGAGCTCGCGCAGCCGGTGCTCGATGGTGGCGAAATCGTAGTCGGTCTTGGTGAAGGTCTCGGTCGAGGCCAGGAAGGTGACCTCCGTCCCCTTCTTGCCGTTGATCGGGCCGACCCTCTCCAGCGGCGCCACGGCGTCGCCGTGCTTGAACCGGATGTACCATTCGGCGTCGTCGCGCCAGATGCGCAGCTCCAGGCTCTCCGACAGCGCGTTGACCACCGAGACGCCGACGCCGTGCAGGCCGCCTGAGACCTTGTAGGCGTTCTGGTCGAACTTACCCCCGGCATGGAGCTGGGTCATGATGACCTCGGCGGCCGACACGCCCTCTTCGGCGTGGATGTCGACCGGGATGCCGCGGCCGTTGTCGGTCACGGTCACCGAGCCGTCGGCGTTCAATGTCACCGTCACCAGGTCGGCATAGCCGCCCAGCGCCTCATCGATCGCATTGTCGACGACCTCGTACACCATGTGGTGCAGGCCCGACCCGTCATCGGTGTCGCCGATATACATGCCGGGGCGCTTGCGCACGGCGTCGAGGCCGCGCAGCACCTTGATGGAGCCCGCGTTGTATTCGCCGTTCTCTTCGCCGTCGTGGTTGGTTTCATCGACCATGGAAAGCTCTCAATCGGTCCGTGTTCAAGCTGCCGAATCCGGCAGCCTGCGGGGGTCAGTCAGTATAGATGATTCGCTAGGCTTGGGTGATATTCGCGTCGCGAACGGTGAAATGCTGGGCCTTTGTCCCCAGCGCGTCGAACAAGGTTCTGTCGGTGCCGGTCATCCAGGCCTGTGCCCCCAACGCGGAGATTTCCGCATAGAGCGCCTGCCGTCGCGTGTCGTCCAAATGCGCCGCCACCTCATCCAGCAACAATATAGGCGTTCTGCCGCGTTCCGCCATCGCCAGACGTGCAGCGGCCAGCACAATTGCAACCAGAATCGCCTTCTGCTCCCCGGTCGAGGTGAGCGCCGCGGGCACCTGCTTCTCCCGGTGCCTGACGCCGAGGTCGCCTTTGTGGGCGCCGACCTTGGTTTCGCCCTGGGCCGCGTCGCTCATACGGTTGCGGGACAGCGCGTCCTTCAGCCAGTCCTCCACGGCCAGCGCCGGCTCGGTGGCCAACCGCGCCTCGACCGGTCCCTCCGCCGTCACCACCGGCCGCGGAAACGGTCCGGTCGATACGTCCAGCGCCCGGGCCAGCCGCGCCACCATGTCGACCCGCGCGGCAGCGAGCGCGACGCCGGTCGCAGCGAGCTCGGCCTCGACCGCATCCAGCCACGCCGCTTCGCCCGGCCGTTCGGCCAGCAGCCTGGCGCGCTGGCGCAACGCCGTGTCATGGCGCGTCACCCGGCCGGCGTGGGCAGGGTCCAGGCCGAAGACCAGCCGGTCGAGGAAACGGCGGCGGCCTTTGGCGCTCTCAGTGAACAGCCGGTCCATTTGCGGCGTCAGCCAGACGATGGAGAGGATCTCGGCCAGGGCGGACTGGCTCTTGCCCGCCTTGCCGTCGATCTGGACGACCCGGCGCTCGGTGCCGGTTTCGCGTCCGGTGCCGACCAGCGTGTCGCCGTCGGGCCCGGCGATAGTGGCGGCCACGCCCCAGATCGCGTCCGCCGGGCCGTTCAGCCGCTGGAAATCGGCGCCGCGCGCGCTGCGCAGGCCGCGCCCCGGGGACAGCAGGCTGATCGCTTCCAGCAGGTTAGTCTTGCCGGCGCCGTTCGGCCCGGTCAGCACGATGATGCCCGGCCCGGCCTCGATCCGGGCATGGGCGTAGCAGCGGAATTCGGTCAGCGTCAGGCGCGATACGGACGCAGCCGCACTTTGCGCGGCCGGACGGGACACAGCGATCAACGAATCCCGCTTAGACCCGCATCGGCATCAGGACGTAGAGCGCGCTGCCGTCCGACGTGTCGCGGATGATCGTCGGCGACGCGGCGTCGGCGATGGTAAGGCGGCAGCCGTCGCCCTCGATCTGCTGGGTGATGTCGAGCAGATAGCGGGAGTTGAAGCCGATCTCGAGCGGGTTCGCGGTATAGACGATCTCCAGCTCTTCCGTCGCCGAACCGCTCTCGGGGCTGTTGGCGGAGACGGTCATCGCGCCGCGGTCGATCGTCAGCTTCACCGCCCGGGTCTTCTCCGTCGCGATGGTGGCGACGCGGTCGACGGCGGCGGCGAAGTCGCGCGGATTGACCTCCAGCACCTTGTCGTTGCCGCTCGGGATCACCCGCTCATAATCCGGGAAGGTGCCGTCGATCAGCTTCGAGGTCAGGACGACATCGTCGAAGGCGAAGCGCAGCTTGGTGTCGGACAGCGAGATCTCGATCATGCCGGTGACGTCGTCCAGCAGCTTGCGCACCTCGGCGACGGTCTTGCGCGGCACGATGACGCCCGGCATGTCGGCGGCGCCGTCCGGCAGCGGCATCTCGACCCGGGCCAGCCGGTGGCCGTCGGTCGCGACCGCGCGCAGCACCGGCACGTCGCCGGACTTGGCGGCGTGCAGATAGATGCCGTTCAGGTAATAGCGCGTCTCCTCGGTGGAGATGGCGAAGCGGGCCCGGTCTATCAGCGTACGCAGGTCGGCGGCGCCCAGCGAGAAGCTGACCGGCATCGACGAGCCGGCCATCTGCGGGAAATCGTCGGTCGGCAGGCAGCCCAGGCGGAAATTCGACCGGCCGCCGCGTACCGACAGCACGCCGGAATCGGCGTTGGTCTCGAACTCCACATTGCTGCCGTCCTGCAGCTTGCGGACGATGTCGTAGAGCGTGTGGGCCGGCGCCGTGGTGGCGCCCGGCTTGGCGATCTCGGCCGGGACCGATTCGATGATCTCGAGGTCCATGTCGGTGGCCGAAAGCGACAGCTTCCCGTTCTCGGCGCGCAGCAGGACGTTGGAGAGGATCGGGATCGTGTTCCGCCGTTCGACCACGCTCTGTACGTGAGCCAGCGAGGGGAGGAGCTTACTGCGTTCGATTATGAATTTCATGGCCGGCGGCAATAGGTGCAGGGCCGATATTTGTACGCGAGGGATGCACGCGGCGCAATCATTCCGCGACGTTCCGCCTCGGCTTTCACGCAAGGGTTAAGCCTTGCCGGAAAGTCCTTTCAATGCAGTAGGTTGGCTGGACTCAGCCGCTGCGCTCACGGGCGCGGACACCCCGTACGGCCGTGCCCAGAAGGTGGCGTACGACCGTAAGCGGCCGGCGGGCGAGGCTGACCGAGCGAATGCCGATATGGGGCGTGCGGCGAGTCGCCCAGGCGCGCTTGTACGGATCGTCGCCGCGCCCGAAGTCCAGCCGCGCGATTGCTTCGCCGTTCATCAGCATGCGAATGGCGAAGGCGGTAAGCACGGTACCCGGCGATTGCTTGTCGAAACGCTGGTCGTGGGCGAGCTTCAGCACCGTCGCCGTGCCGCCCGCCAGCGACCAGAGCTGGGCTGCGATCGGCTGCCCGCCCAGATGCAGAAGCGCCAGCCTCAGCCACCCGGCGTCCGCCAGCCTGCGCATCAGGGTGGGCTGGAAATCCGGGAATGGCTCCGGCTCCTTCCAGCTGGCCGCATAGACGGTCTCGTAGTCGGCGATCCCGGCCTCGACCTCGGCATCGCTACCGGCGCCGATCATGGACAGCACAGCGCCGTCGCGCTCCAGCCGCGCGGTCTTGCGGCGGACGACCTCGCGCAAAGCGCCATCGCGCGCGGCGAGGTAATCGTCGAAGCCGCGGCCTCGCACATCCTCCCACCAGCGCCCGAAATGGGCATAGCGCAGCAGGGCGCGGCCGGGCCGGGACAGGCCTTTCAGGAAAGGGTCGAGCCCCGGCCAGTCGGTGGCGAGTGAATCGAGGCCGAAGACCGCCTCGCCCGACAGATGCCGGGCGACGGCCTGTCCCAGGTCGAAGGCGGCGTCGTCACCCGGCGCGATCAGCGGGCGGAAATCGCAGCTATAGAAGCTGGTCAGGCTGGAAACCGAGGGATCGCCATGGGCAAGACGTTGGCACGGCAGCAGGGCGCGCGGGCCGTGGGCGCCGTTGAGGACTAGGAACAGCGGCGCGGCGCCGGCCGGCAACCCGGCGGCCAGGAAGGCATCGAACCAGGGCCTGCTGGCGAAGAGGTTGCCACCCTCGGCCCGGGCGAGGAGGGGGGCGGCTGAAGGCGGAATGGCCGGAAACGCGTCGAGCGCCGTCATCGTCACGGCGTCGTGGGCGCTACGGCCCGGCAGGCGCCCCAGCGATAGGCGACCAGCCCGATCCATTCATGCAGGGCGTAAAAGCTGCGGACCCAGGCCGAGGTATGGGGCAGCAGGTCCGAAATGGCGCGGACCTCGTGCGTATCGGCGTGAAGGGGCGCGGGAACGATCGGGAAGCCGGCCTGCTGGAACGCCAGAATGGCGCGCGGCATATGCCAGGCATGGGTCACCACGATGGCCGACCCGATCCCGGCCTCGCGCAGCACCTGGGCGCTGTAGCGGGCGTTCTCGCAGGTGTTGTCGGCCCGCGTCTCCCGCCACTGAACCGGCAGGTCGAAGGCATCCTTGAACAGCTCGGCCATCAGGTCGGCGACGGCGGGCTGGCCGGGGCCGACCTTGCCGCCGGTGATCAGCACCGGCAGCTTTTTTTCCCGCACCACGATCGCCGCGCCCGCCAGCCGCTGCAGCGACAGCGGGCCGGGCTCGGCCTTGACCAGCTGGTCCGGCGTGCGTTCCCCGTCGCCGCCCAGGATGATGATCGCGCCCGGCTCGCCGGCATCGGGGGCGGGCGGCTGGGCGGCCTCCAGGCTGCTGATCAGCATGCCGCCGACCAGCGGCGTCGACAGCGCATAGAGCAGCACGGCGCTGATCGCGACAATGGTGACGCCCAGCCGCCGGCGCCGGCGCATGACGACGAGGCCGATCAGCAGCCACCAGATCAGGCCGGACGGCGGAACCAGCGAAAACGGCACCGTCGAGCGGAAGAAATGGGCGGCGTCGTGCAGTAATGACATCAAACGTCGGGTCCGGATGATTTCGTTTTCGGCATCGATCCCAATCTATCGCACGCTTTGGGCAGTACGGAACGCCCCTCCGATAAAATCCTGCGCCGGCTGCTTTGTAACCTGGAGGCAATATCCTGCCGGCAAGGTGGGAGAAATTACAGCTGCCCGCTTGGGCGCCGGCCGCACTTTCCCCTTATGGCTGAATGGTTTGCTTGAGTTTCCGTGAAAATAGGATACATTTGTTTGCAGTTTGCGAGGAAGCGTCTTCCGAGAAAATCCATCGCCCTGTCGGCGGCAAAATAATGAGGGATGGCAGGTGTGGGCCGATTTGCGGCCGGCGTCTCGCCGATACGTTCGACTGGAGTTTGGGTCGATGTTGAGACTGTTCGGGCATTTCATCCATATCAAGATGCTTGCCCTGCTGATTCTCGAGATGGCCGTGGTCGGCGGCGCGGTCTATTACCTGCTGTCCGCGGGCATCCATTCGCCGCAGATGCTGAAGGGCCTGCGCGGCCAGCTCGGCCAGTTCTCCTTCATCTTCGCCGCCGCCGTCGGCGCCGCGATGGTGTCGATGGGGCTCTATAGCCGCTCCGCCATGAGCGATTACCGCAATCTGCTGACCAAGGTACTGATCGCGCTGGCGCTGATCGTGCCGCTCAACTTCGTCGCCACCCAGCTGTTTCACGAAAAGCTCTATGAGAGCACCAACGCTGGCACCTACTGGATGGTCAAGGCGCCGCTGGTCTGGCTGGCCGTCATCCTGGCGACCCGCATCCTGTTCGGCTTCTTCAACAAGCGCGAATACATGATGCACCGCATCTTCATCCTGGGCTCGGGCGCCCGGGCGGCTTCGGTGCGGCAGATGGCGTTCCACGGCTCGAACCAGACCTTCCTGGTCGCCGGCACTTTCGACCCCGGCGTCGCCGACCGCGGCCAGCTCAGGGACAGCTATGAGACGGTCACCAATTCCGACGGGGCGCCGGATGGAGCCGACTGGCTGGACATCGTCCGCCGCGCCCACGCGTCGGAGATCGTCGTCGCGATGGATGACCGCAGCGGCCTGCCGGTCAGCCAGCTGCTGAAATGCCGGGTCGAGGGCATTCATGTCACCGACTACCAGACTTTCTGCGAGCGCGAGACCGGGCGCCTCGACCTCGATGAGCTGAGGCCCTCCTGGCTGATCTTCGGGGAAGGATTCGCGCGCGGCATCGTGACCGACCTCGTCAAGCGCACTTTCGATGTCGTGGTATCCTCCCTGTTCCTGCTGTTCACCCTGCCGTTCACCCTGGTCGCCGCGATCCTGATCAAGCTGGAGAGCAAGGGGCCGATCTTCTACAGCCAGGAGCGGGTCGGGCTGCACGGCAAGACCTTCATGGTGATGAAGCTGCGCTCCATGCGCCAGGATGCCGAGGCCGGCGGGGTGCAATTCGCGACGGTGCGCGACCCGCGTGTCACCCGCGTCGGTGCCTTCATCCGCCTGACCCGGATCGACGAGCTGCCGCAGCTGATCAACGTGCTGCGCGGCGACATGAGCTTCGTCGGGCCGCGGCCAGAGCGGCCCTTTTTCGTCGACCAGCTGAACGAAGCCATTCCCTTCTATCGCGAGCGCCATTGCGTGAAGCCCGGCATCACCGGCTGGGCCCAGGTCAACTATCCTTACGGCGCGTCGCTGGAGGACAGCCGGCAGAAGCTGTCCTACGACCTCTATTACGTGAAGAACCACAGCCTGTTCCTCGACTTCATCATCATGCTGTCGACCGTCCGCGTGATCCTGATGCAACAGGGCGCACGGTAGTCCGTGACCTATTTCCTCGCATCGTCGATCCTGCACGGCGTGGCCGCGGCCGTGTTCGCCGCGCTGACCGTCTATGTCGGCATCCGCGGCCGGATGAGCCGCACCGGGCGGTTCCTGTTCGCGGCCTGCCTTGCCACGGCGCTGTGGGCCGCATCCGTCGCCGTCGAGGGCGGGTTCGGCCGGGTCAGCTCGGTGCTGGAGACGGCGCGCATCGCCGCCTGGGCACTGTTCACAGCCCACCTGCTGCGCGGCGTGATGAAAGACCGGCGCAACCTGCCGCGCTGGATCCTGGCCGGGCCGATCCTGGCGCTGCTGTTCACCACCATCGCCCTCGACCTGCCGGAGAATTTTCCGGTGGGCGAGCAGTGGCTGTCGCAGATCAGCTGGCTGTCACAGACCGACAGGATCGTGCGTATCCTGCTGGCTGTTTCCGGCTTCCTGCTGCTGGAGAATCTCTACCGCAACGCGCTGCCGGAATCGCGCTGGCATATCAACCTGCTGACCATCGGCATCGGGCTGATCTTCATCTACGACATATTGCTCTATGCCGATGCCGCCCTGTTCCACAGCGTTTCGCCGGCCCTGTTCGCAGCCCGGCCGCTGATCGATTCGCTGGCGACGCCGCTGTTGGCGCTGTCGGTGGCGCGCAACCGGCGCTGGCTGGTCGATATCCGTGTCTCACGCAACGTCATCTTCCATTCCTCGACCCTGCTGATCAGCGGCATCTTCCTGCTGGCGATCGGCGTCGCCGGCGAGGTGCTGCGCGATATCGGCGTCACCTGGGGGCCGGTGCTGGAGATCGCGCTGGTGTTCGGCGCCCTGGTCTTCGTCGCCGTCGCCTTCACCTCGGGCCGGCTGCGGTCCGAGCTGCGCGTCTTCCTGGTGCAGAACTTCTTCCGCTCGCAATACGACTACCGAAAGGTCTGGCTGGGCTTCATCGGCACGTTGTCGAACCCGTCCTTCTCGGGCGAGCAGCTTCAGGTCCGCGTCATCCGGGCCGTCGCCGACACGGTCGACAGCCCCGCCGGCAGCCTGTGGCTGCGGGACGGGGAGACCACGGCCTTCGCACCGGTCGCCAGCTGGAACCTGCCGCGCGGCGGTGAGCCGGTGGACCCGGATTTCGCCAAGGCCTTCCGCGAGGGTCAGTGGATCGTCGAATTCGCCAAGCCGCTCGATGCCGTCATCCCCGAATCGCTCGCCCGCAGCCAGCGCGCATGGCTGGCTGTGCCGCTCTCGCATCTCGGCCGGCTGATCGGCTTCATCCTGCTGACCGAGCCGCGCGCGGCGATGACGCTGAACTGGGAGAATTACGAGCTGCTGCGCATCGTCAGCCGCCAGGTGGCCAGCTATCTGGCCGAGGAGCAGGCGGCGCGGCAGCTGGTCGAGGCGCGGCATCTGCAGGATTACAGCCAGCGTTTCGCGTTCGTCGTCCACGACATCAAGAACGTCGTCAGCCAGCTCCAGATGATGCTGGCCAACGGCGAGAAGCATGCCGACGATCCCGAGTTCCAGCGCGACGTGCTGGAGACGGTGCGCCATTCGGTCGGCAGCATGAACAAGATGCTGGCCCAGTTGCGCGCCAACCGCGAGGCCGAGGCGGCTGAGTTCAGCGTGCCCGATGTGGTGGTGGGCGAGGTGCTGCAGGCTTGGCGGCCCAAGAAGCAGGTCGAAATCCATTTCCACAGCGACGAGAAAGCCGCCCGGGTCAGGATCGCCCGCGACAAGCTGGACTTCGCGCTGCGCCACCTGCTCGACAACGCGGTGGAGGTCTCGGCGCCCGGAGCCGAGATTGCGATCGAGGTCCGCCATGGCGGCGGCAAGGTGATGATCGATGTCCGCGATGCCGGCACCGGCATGACCGCCGAATTCATCGCCAACCAGCTGTTCCAGCCGTTCCGTTCCACAAAGTCCGAAGGGTACGGTATCGGCGCCTATCAGGCGCGCGAGCTGATGCGCTCGGCCCATGGCGATCTTTTGGCCTTGAGCGAGGCCGGGCAGGGAACGATCATGCGGATCGTGCTTCCGGTCGAGTCGCCGCCTGCTTCGGCGCTTCCGCTGAACGACGCGAAAGTGGTAGGAATGACTTCGTGAGTGAAGACAAGCCAAAACTCCTGATTCTGGAAGACGATGAAGGGCTGCGCCGCCAGTATAAGTGGGCGCTGTCCGACTATACTTTGTTTCTGTCCGGCACCCGGGCCGAAGCATTGGAGCTGATGCGGATCGAGCGTCCGCCGCTGGCGGTCATCGATCTCGGCCTGCCGCCGGATCCGGACGGCGCGACCGAGGGTCTGGCGGCGCTGGAAGGCATCCTGGCGATGGCGCCGGAAACCAAGATCATCGTCGCCAGCGGCAATGAAAGCCGCGCCCATGCGCTGCGCGCGGTCTCGCTCGGCGCCTACGATTTTTATCAGAAGCCGATCGAGATCGAGGTGCTGCGCACCATCCTCGACCGGGCGCTGCGCCTCTATAAGCTGGAGGGGGAAAACCGGGAGCTGGCACAGCTCAAGCTCTCCTCCTCGCCGATCGACGGCATCATCGGCGTCAGCCAGGAAATGATGCGCATGTGCCGGACGATCGAAAAGATCGCCCCGACCAATGTCGCCGTGCTGGCGCTGGGCGAAAGCGGCACCGGCAAGGAGCTGGTGGCGCAGGCCATCCATTCCCTGTCGCCGCGCAGCCGCCGCCCGTTCGTTGCGATCAATTGCGGCGCGATCCCAGAGGCGCTGCTGGAAAGCGAGTTGTTCGGGCATGAGAAGGGCGCCTTCACCGGCGCGATCAAGCAGACTATCGGCAAGATCGAGCAGGCCCATACCGGTACGCTGTTCCTGGACGAGATCGGCGACCTGCCGCAGCCTTTGCAGGTCAAGCTGCTGCGCTTCCTGTCGACGCGGCTGATCGAGCGCATCGGCGGCCGGCAGCAGATACCGGTCGATGTCCGCATCGTCTGCGCCACCAACCAGAATCTGGAAGAGCGGATGGCCGACGGCCGTTTCCGCGAAGACCTGTTCTACCGCCTGAACGAGGTCATCATCCGCATCCCGCCTCTGCGCGACCGCGAAGAGGATTCGGTGCTGCTGGCCAGTTATTTCCTCAAGAAGTTCAACGACCAGTTCGACAAGAAGCTGCGCGGCTTCACCACCGAGGCGATCTCGGCCATCGCGTCGAACGGCTGGCGCGGCAATGTGCGTGAGCTGGAGAACCGGGTGAAGCGCGCGGTGGTCATGGCCGACGGCACGCATATCACCGCGGCCGATCTGGAGCTCACTGCCGGCGCGGCGGATGAGGATGAGTTCGACCTGCGCGCCGCCCGCGCCAGGGCCGAACGCATGGTCATCCAGCGGGCGCTGACCCACAGCAACGGCAACCTCTCGATCGCGGCCAAGCTCCTGGGCGTCAGCCGCCCGACCTTGTACAGCCTGCTCGAAAGCCTCGGTATGGCCGTCGGTGCGCCGAATGCATCCGAGGTGTCGGATACGCCGTAATTTAATGAAAATTGTAGATAGCAGAACGCCGCGATAAAGTGCCCTCAGGGAGACTGCGATGACTCAGAAATTCAGGACCAAGATGCTGGCCTCGGCCGCCTTCTTCGCGCTGCCGCTGGTTCTCGGCCTGCCGTCGGCGCATGCCGCGAGCAACGACCCCGATGCGGCCAAGAAGTATGAGACCGAGGCCGATCAGCTGATCGCCAAGGATGATTACAAAAGCGCCGAGATCGAGCTCAAGAATGCCGTCAAGGCGGCGCCCGACGATGGGCGGCTCCGGCTGAAGCTGGCCGACCTCGAAATCCAGATGAACGATATCGAGGGCGCGCAGATCGAGCTCAAGGCCGCGCGCGACCACGGCGGCGACGAAGCGAAGATCGTGCCGATGCTGGGCCGCACCTATCTGGTCCAGGGCAAATTCGACCAGGTGCTGCAGGACTTCACCGTCCGCGATGACCAGTCGGACAGTGTGAAGGTCTCGACCCTGGTGCTGCGCGCCGAGGCGCAGATGCAGATGAAGAAGGTCGAGGACGCCCGTTCGTCCCTGATCGCGGCCGAGCAGATCGACCCCAAGGCGACGGCGCCGAAGCTGGGTCTGGCCCGCATCGCCTTCACCTTGAACCAGTTCGACGACGCGGCCAGGAAGGCCGACGAGCTGCTGAAGATCAACCCGAACGCCGACACCCACATCCTCAAGGGCGAGATCCTGTCCCGCCAGGGTAATCGCGACGGCGCGATCGGTGAGTTCAACGAGGCGATCAAGACCGATTCCAACAATCTGGGCGGCTTTATCGAACGCGCTCAGCTCTATATCGCCGCCGGCGACGATGCCAAGGCGCAGGCCGACGTGAAGAGCGCGCTGACGTTGGCCGCCCGGTCCGTTCCGGCGCAGTACCTCCAGGCCCTGCTCAATGCGCGCGCCAAGGATTATGCCGGCGCCGACACGATCCTGACCAAGTATGCCGCCGCCTTCCCGAACTTTCCGCGCGGCTTCTACCTCCAGGCGGTGGTGAAGTCGGCGCTGAAGCAGTACGAGCAGGCGGAGTCGGCAATCACCGCCTATCTGGGCGCGGTGCCCAACGACATCGCGGGCGAGAAGGTGCTGGCCGACATCCAGCTGCGGAAGGGCAACGCCGCCGGCGCAGCCGACACGCTGGAGAAGATCACCGCCGATGCGCCGGACGACGCGCAGTCGCTGGCGATGCTGGGCCAGGCCTATATGCAGCTCGGCCGCTCGCAGCAGGCGGTCGACGCCTTCGAGCGCGCGAGCAAGCTTGCGCCGGACAATGCCTCGGTGCTGCGCGGCCTCGCGCTGAACCACCTGTCCGAGGGCCAGGGCGCCCAGGGAACGACCGAGCTTGAGAAGGCCCTTCAGATGGCGCCGGACGACGATGCCTCGGCCCAGGCCCTGGTCGTCGTTTACGTACGCGATCGGCAGTACGACAAGGCGAAGAAGCTTGTCGACGACATGATCAAGCGCAACCCGAACGATCCGGTCTCGGCCAACATGGGCGGCATGATCGAGCTGGCGCAGCAGAATCTGGAAGCCGCCGACAAGGCCTATAGCGACGTCGCCAAGAAATTCCCGGACTTCATCCCGACCAAGCTTCAGCTGGCCTATATCTATGCCGCCGAGGGCAAGCCCGATCAGGCCAAGGACGTCTATAACGGCATCCTGGCCAAGGATCCCGGAAACCTCGCCGCGCTGCAGAACCAGACCACGCTGCTCAATACTCAGCATCAGGTCGACCAGATCGTCGATCTCTGGCAGAAGGCGCACAAGGCGCAGCCTGATAATATTCCGGTCTCGGTCGGGCTGATCGAGGCCTATCTGGCCAAGAAAGACTACGATGCCGGTCTGGGCCTGGTGCGCGACATGCAGGTGCGCCTGCCCAACGAGCCCAAGCTGTTCGCCATGCGCGCCGAACTTGAGCTGCAGAAAGGCGACGCCAAGAGCGCGGTCATCAGCCTGCAGCGCCTGACCGAGCTGCAGCCGCAGGATCCGGCGGCGCGGCGCGATCTCGCCATCGCCCAGGAAAAGTCGGACGACCTGCCGGGCGCCATCGCCTCGATCGGCGAGGCGCGCAAGGTCGACCCGAACAATATCGGCCTGGCGGCGGAAGAGGTCAGGCTGCTGGGCAAGCGCAACCCGGACGACGGCGTCGCCGCCGCCCAGCGCCTGGCGTCGACCCTGCCCGAGCAGCCCGCGGCACAGGCGCTCGAGGGCGACTATCTGATCTCGATCAAGCGGCCGGCCGACGCCAAGGCCGCCTATCAGAAGGCATTCGGCGCGCACCCGTCGCTGGTGCTGGCCGAACGGCTCGCCGCCGGGGACATCCGTGACGGCAAGACCGCCGATGCGGACAAGATCCTGACGAAATGGGCCGCCGACCATCCCGATGACGTGCCGGCCAAGTTCGCCGTGGCGAATTTCGCGTTGGGCCAGAAGGATTGGGAACGGGCGAAGAAGCTCTATGAGGGGCTGCTGACCCCGGACCGCGCGGGTGACCCGCTGATCCTCAACAATCTGGCGGTCATCTATCAGCGCGACAACAATGCCAAGGCGCTGGACTATGCCCAGCGCGCCCACACCGTGGCGCCGCAGAACACGGCGATCACCGATACGCTGGGCTGGATCATGGTGCAGAAGGGCGATGCCGCGGGCGGCATCAAGTTCCTGCAGCAGGCCGCCAGCGCTTCACCCAACAGCCCCGACATCCAGTACCACTACGCCGCGGCCCTGGACGCCACCGGCAAGAAGGCGGATGCGACCGACCTGCTGAAGAAGACCCTGGCCAGCGGCAAGGATTTCGACGGCAAGAAAGACGCGCAGGCCCTGCTGGACAAGCTGTCCAAGGGCTGATCGCTAACGGCGGAAGGCGCCGAAGAGTTCGACGTGCGGCGACCAGGCGAACTGGTCGACCGGCGTTGCGCTCTCCAGCCGATAGCCGCCTTGGGTCAGGATCGCCGCGTCGCGGGCGAAGCTTACCGGGTTGCACGAGACATAGACGATCAGCGGCACCGCTGAGTCGGCCAGCATCCGGGCCTGGGCCTCGGCACCCGCGCGCGGCGGGTCGAGGATTGCCGCGGCGAAACCATCCAATTCCCCGACCGTCAGCGGTTCGCGGAACAGGTCGCGGCGATGGGCGGCGATGGGCAGGCCCTTGGCCGCCTTTTGCAGGGTCGCGATGGCCGGCCCATCGGCATCATAGGCACTGACCGGACCGGCATTGCTCGCCGGAATGGCGAAGGTGCCGAGGCCTGAGAACAGATCCGCGACCGGTCCGGCAATCCCTTTCAATGTGTCGGCTACGAAGGCCGTCAGCACGGCCTCGCCTTCGGCGCTGGGCTGCAGGAAGCTTCCCGCCGCGAAGGCGACCAGGGCCTTGCCGATGCGGATGGCGGGCGTGCGACGGGCCGCGACCGGCTCGGCTGGGGCCGTCACGCTTGCGCGCCAGGAGATACTGGCAAGGTCCATGGCCTCGCCGAAGGCGGCCAAGGTTTCGCGATCGGTGAGGGTGAGGGGGCGCTTGCGGATCAGCACCAGATCGGCCCCGGTCTCGGTCCAGGTGAGCGCGATATCGGCACTCTCGCCGGCGGTCAGCAACTCCGGCAGCCGGGCGCGGATCGGCGCGATCAGCCGGGTCAGCTCAGGCCGCAGGACGGGGCATTCCTCGAGATCGGCCAGCCGATGCGAGGCGCGCTCGGCGAAGCCGAACAGCACCCGCTTGCCGACCCGCATCGCCGCCAGGGTGGCGCGCCGGCGCGTGCCGGGCGGGATCGCGATCGTTTGATCGACCCTGACGTCATTCAGGCCCGCGCGCGCCAGGGCGGAGGCAACGCGCCGGCGCTTCCATTCGGCTGTGAAGTCCGGCCGCAGATGCTGAAGGGCGCAGCCGCCGCAGGCGCCGAAATGCCGGCAGGATGGCGCAGCCCGGTCGGGCCCGGGTTCCACGAGTTCGACAAGAGCGGCGGCATCCTTGCCTTTCGTCGCGACCCGGGCGGTGTCGCCCGGCGCGGTGAAGGGGATGTGCAGGCGGCCGTTCGCTGTCTCGGCCACCCCATCGCCCAGGGCGCCCAGGTGGTCGATGGTGACGGTCAGCTCCGCCATCAGTCCAGCGCCAGGGTCAGCGACTTCAGGTACGCGCTTTCCGGCAGCATCGGATGGACCGGGTGATCGGGACTGGCGCCGGCCGTGCGCAGCACCCGCCCCGCACGGCCGGCATCGGCCAGGCCGCGCGCGACGGCGTCGGAGAATTCCGGCACGCCGACATTGTGGCTGCACGACGCGGCGAACAATATGCCGCCCGGCGGCACCAGCGCCGCGGCCTGGCGCACCAGCTTGCGATAACCTTTGACGGCGGTCGGAATGTCCTTACGGGATTTGGCGAAGGCGGGCGGGTCGACGATGACGACGTCAAATGTGTCCTTGGCCGCCGCCATTTCGGCCAGCGCCTCGAACACCTCCTGCTGCCGCACGGCGCAGCGCTCGCCCACGCCGTTCAGCGCAGCCGAGCGTCCGGCTGCGTCCAGCGCCGCGGCCGAGCGGTCCAGCAAGGTCACCGACGTGGCGCCCGCCATCGCCGCAGCGATGCCGAACCCGCCGCCGTAGCAATAGGCGTCGAGCACGGTCCTCCCCTCGGCGAAGCGGGCGACGAAGGCACGGCTGTCGCGCTGGTCATAGAACCAGCCGGTCTTCTGCCCCTCCAGCGGATCGATCTGGAAGCGGGCTCCGTTCTCCCTGAGTTCGACCGGCCCCGAAAGCGCGCCGTGGACCAACCTGGTTTCAAGCGTCAGCCCTTCCAGATTGCGGGCCGGGCTGTCGTTCTTCAGCACGATCGCCGTGGGGTTCAGCAGCTCGACCAGCGCGCCGACGATGTCCTGCTCGGCCAGTTGGGGGCCGGCGGCGTTGAGCTGGACGACCAGCACGTCGCCCATCCGGTCGATGACGACCGACGGCAGTCCGTCGGCCTCGGCATGGACCAGCCGGTAGTATGGTTCGGGGTACAGCCGCTCCCGCAGCCGCAGCGCCGCCGCGATACGGCCGGCATAGAAGGCGCGGTCGATGACGGCGTCGGTGTCGGCGGTCAGTACCCGTGCGGCGATCAGCGTGTGCGGATTGAACCAGCCGGCGCCAAGCTTTTCGCCGCCGGCCGTGGTCAGGGTGACCGGCGTGCCCGGCGGGATGGCCTTGGCCTCCGCATCCATCATGATTTCGTTGGAATAGGCCCAGGGGTGGCCGTGCCGCAGCCGGGCATCGTGCCTCGGCTGCAGCCGCACGGTCGGACGTTTTTTCATGAACACCGTTCCTGGGCCGGCACGGGCCGGCTCCGGCTGGATTAGCGCGGGGCCAGCACCATGGTCATCTGGCGGCCTTCCAGCTGCGGCGTCTGTTCGACTTTCGCCAGCGGGTCCAGCTGCTCCTTCACGCGCATCAGCACGTTCATGCCCAGATCCTGGTGCATCATCTCACGGCCACGGAAGCGCATGGTGACCTTCACCTTGTCGCCTTCGTCGAGGAAGCCGGTCGCGGCGCGCATTTTGACGTCATAGTCATGGTCATCGATGTTGGGACGGAGCTTGATCTCCTTCACCTCGATGATCTTCTGCTTTTTGCGGGCTTCGTTCTTCTTCTTCTGCTGCTCGTATTTGAACTTGCCGAAATCGAGCAGCTTGCAGACAGGCGGATCCGCATTGGGCGAAATCTCGACGAGGTCGAAACCTGTTTCTTCCGCCCTGGACATCGCTTCGCGTGCGGAAACGACACCGATCATCTCGCCGTCCGGACCGACCAAACGCACCTGCGGCACGTTGATCTCGTAATTCACGCGCGGCCCATCTTTTTCGCGCGGCGCGTCGTTAAACCTAGGTATGGATTTCCCCCTGCTAAAATTCCGATCAAGCCTTGGACGTTACACGATCCAAGGGCGATGCCATAGTAGAATGGAGTTGCGAGACCGCGCTGTCGAGGGGGAGGACCTCCTGTTTTTCGACACCGAGTGTCCTCAATGCAACAGTCCGCTCCGCGCCCTCGCGCTTTCCGACCACCGCGATGACCGGAACCTTGGCCAGGCTGTGCTCGCGAATCTTGTAGTTGATCTTCTCGTTGCGCAGGTCGATCTCGGCCCGCAGGCCCGCGGCGTGCAGGTGGCGCAGCACTTCCTGGGCGTAGTTGTCAGCATCCTGGGTGATGGTCGCGACAACCACCTGGACCGGCGCCAGCCAGCCCGGCAGCTTGCCGGCATAGTTCTCGACCAGGATGCCGATGAAGCGCTCCATCGAGCCGAAGATCGCCCTGTGCAGCATCACCGGCCGGTGGCGCTGCCCGTCCTCGCCGACATATTCGGCATTGAGCCGCTCCGGCATGTTCGGGTCCAGCTGCAGGGTGCCGCACTGCCAGCTGCGGCCGATCGCATCGGTCAGGTGGAATTCAAGCTTCGGGCCATAGAAGGCGCCTTCGCCGGGCAGCTCCTCGACCACGAGGCCGGCCATCCGCGCGGCATCGCCCAGGTCGCGCTCGGCGCGGTCCCATGATTCCTCGGTGCCGATCCGCTGGTCGGGACGCAGCGCCAGCTTCACCTCCACCTTGGTGAAGCCCAGATCGTCATAGACCTGCTTCAGCAGGTTGCAGAAGCGCGCGGTCTCGTCGACCACCTGGTCGACGGTGCAGAAGATATGGGCGTCGTCCTGGGTGAAGGCCCGGACCCGCATGATGCCGTGCAGCGCGCCCGACGGCTCGTTGCGGTGGCATGACCCGAACTCGGCCATGCGCAGCGGCAGGTCGCGATAGGATTTCAGGCCCTGGCGATAGATCTGGACATGGGCCGGGCAGTTCATCGGCTTGATGCCGTACTGGCGCACTTCCTCATGCTCGTGGCCGTGCCCGACCTCGACCTTGAACATGTTGTGGCCGTAGGTGCCCCAGTGGCCCGAGGCCTCGAACAGCGACTTCTCGATCAGCTGCGGGGTCTTGACCTCGACATAGCCGCCCGCCTCCAGCCGGCGGCGCAGATAGGTTTCCAGGGTCCGGTAGAGGGTCCAACCCTTCGGATGCCAGAACACGCTGCCGGCGGCCTCTTCCTGCAGGTGGTACAGGTCCATCTCGCGGCCGAGGCGGCGATGATCGCGCTTCTCCGCCTCCTCCAGCATGGTGAGATAGGCGTCCAGCTCCTTCTGGTCGCGCCAGGCGGTGCCGTAGATGCGCTGGAGCATCGGGTTCTTGGCGTCGCCGCGCCAATAGGCTCCCGCCAGCTTGGTCAGCTTGAATGCCTTGCCCAGCTTGCCGGTGGACGACATATGCGGTCCACGGCAGAGGTCCAGCCACTCGCCCTGGCGATAGACGGTGGTCGCCTCGCCGGCCGGGAATCCCTCGATCAGCTCAGCCTTGAACAGCTCGCCCTTGGATTTGAAATACTCGATCGCGGCGTCGCGGTCCCACACCTCGCGCACGATCGGGTCGTTGCGGTCGACGACGCGCCGCATCTCCTCCTCGATCTTGGCGAGATCGTCGAGGGTGAAGGGCTGCTCGCGATGGAAGTCGTAATAGAAGCCGTTCTCGATATTCGGCCCGATGGTCACCTGGGTGCCGGGATAGAGTTTCTGCACGGCCTCGGCCAGCACATGGGCGGCGTCGTGGCGGATCAGCTCCAGCGCCTCGGGCGACTGGCGGGTGACGATGGCGACATCGGCGTCGTGCTCGATCGGCAGATCGATATCCTGCACATGCCCGTCCACCTTGGCGGCCAGCGCGTTCTTGGCCAGCCCCGGCCCGATCGCCGTGGCGATATCCGTCCCGCTCACCCCACGCGGGAAGTGACGGACGCTGCCGTCGGGCAGCTTGATGGCGATATCGGGAATGGCGGTATCCATGATAGGCGGAGAGGTAAGCGGGCCGGGCAGTTTGGTCAAGCGAGGGAACTGCATAGGTAGGATGGGTAGAGCGCAGCGAAACCCATCGTTCGGCGCGCCTGATGATGGGTTTCGCTGCGCTCTACCCATCCTACGATCCAGACGATAGAACTCACTGAACGGCAATTCAGGGGGAAGTCATGGAAATCACGCTGAAGGGTAAGGTCGCGCTCGTCACCGGCGGCGGGGCGGGGATCGGCAAGGCGATCGTCGAGGCTTACGGCGCGCTGGGCGCGAAGATCGCGGTGGCTGAGATCGACGCGGGCAAGGTCGAGGCGCTGAATGCAGGCTTCAAGAGCAGCGGCATCGACGGCATCGCCATCCAGGCCGACGTGCAGAACACCGACGATGTGAAGCGCGTGATCGCCGAGGTTGACCGGAAATTCGGCAGGCTGGACGTGCTGGTCAACAATGCCGGCCATCACCTGTATAAATTCAGCCCGCTGGACGTGATGGAGGAGGCGGATATGGACGCCCTCTACAACATCAACCTGCGCCAGCTTTTCATCGTCACCAAGCACGCAATTCCGCTGATGAAGCGCGGTAAAGCCGGCGGCTCGGTCATCAATGTGTCGTCGATCGAGGGCTTCCGGGGCAGCACCTACAATATCGCCTACACCGCCTTCAAGCACGGCGTCACCGGCTTCACCCGTGGCCTCGCGCTGGAACTCGCCCATGAACAGATCCGGGTCAACACCATCGCGCCGGAGACGACCGAAACCGAACAGGTCGCCATGGCGGCGTTCATGAAGCCGCAATATCGCGACCAGCCCGAACTCGCCGCCCGCTCGATCCCGCTCGGCCGCTTCGGTCATCCCAGCGACCATGCCGGCGCCGCGGTCTATCTGGCGACCGACCTCTCGCTCTGGGTCACCGGCACCACCATCCACGTCGATGGCGGCGGACTGGCCGCAGGCGGCATGCAGCGCCTGCCCGATGGCGGCTGGACGGTCACGCCGATCGTCACCGACACGGCAATGGGGGGATAATCACCCCACCAATTCCGCCAGCTTATCCACCTCGTTGTAATGCGACGTCGCCGGGACCAATAACAACTCGTCGGCCCCGGCGGCGCGAACGTTTTCGATGGCTTCGCGGATGGCGTCCGGGTTGTGGCGGGTCATGGCGTCGCGCATGAAGTTGGCGATGTCGGGGCCCATATATTCCATGTACTTATGGACGTAGGACTTGAGCTCGCTCTCGGCGTCGGGGGCGAGCGAGTACCAGAAGCTGCCCATCAGATAGGGCTTGCCGGGGCGGCCGGCGGCGCTCCAGGCTTCCCTGGCCAGGTCGAAGACCTGCTGGTGCCCCTCGCGGTCGCCCGGCATCGAGCAGCCATAGATTCCATCGGCCCATTTGACCGCGCGGGCGATCGCCTTGGGGCCCATGGCGCCGGCATAGAGCGGGATGTTCGCGCCCTGCGGTGAGCGCGGCCCGGCCTCGTCGGCGCCCTCCCACAGCGGCTCGCCGCGCCAGACCTTCTTCATCTCCGCCACCTGATCGTCCAGCGTCTGATGCCGGTTGGTGAAAGGCGCGCTCAGCGCACGGTAGTCGTTTTCCCGCCCGCCGACCCCGACAGTGACGGCGACGCGGCCGTTGGAGATCACATCCAAGGTCGCCGCCTCCTTGGCGGTCAGGACGGCCGAGCGCATCGGCAGCACGTGGAGGGATGAGATGATGCGCACACGCTCCGTCACCGCCGCGGCGGCGGTCAGGATCGTTCCCATCTCGAATGTGTGGCCGGTCATCCGCTCGCCGCAGGACAGGCTGGCGAAGGGGCCTTGGTCGATCAATCTGGCCCAGGTGAGGATGCGCTCGCGGTCGTAGTCGCGCGTCATGTACGGCATGCAGATGCCGATTTTCATCGCGTCCCCCCTCGGATCGTTTTTTTGAAGCTTACATCACCCCGGCGCGCAGCAGGTCGTGGACGCTGACGATGCCGATCGGCTTGTCGTTCTCGATCACGAACATGGCAGTGAAGGGATGGTCGCTCAGATTCATGATGCCCAGCGCTTCGGCCGCCAGCGCGTCGGGCTCGATCGTCTTGGGTGTCGTGGTCATCACCGTGCTGACGGGCGTGTCCATCAGGGCGGGGCCCATATGGCGGCGCAAGTCGCCGTCGGTGATGATCCCGATCAGCCGCCCGTCGCCGCCGACCACGCCGGCGCAGCCGAAGCCGTGGCGGGTCATGACCAGGATCGCCTGGGACATCGGCCGGTCCGGCGCGATCAGCGGCAGGCCCTCGGGCCCGTGCATCACGTCCGAAACCTTCAGCAGGATGCGGCCGATCTGCCCGCCAGGATGGAAGGTGCGGTACTCCTCCTCGCTGAAGCCGCGCCGCTCCATCAGCGCCACGGCCAGCGCATCGCCCAGGGCGATCATCATCGTGGTCGAGGTGGTGGGCGCCAGCCCCATCGGGCAGGCCTCCTGCTCGCGCGGCAGCACCAGTTGCAGGTCCGAGGCGCGGGCCAGCGTGTTGTCGGAACTGCCGGTCATCGCGATCAGCGGAATGGCATAGCGGCGCGAATAGGCCGTGATGGCGTCGAGCTCGACGGCCTCGCCGGAATTGGAGAGGGCCAGTACCGCGTCCCTGACCGTGATCATGCCCAGGTCGCCGTGGCTCGCTTCGCCGGGATGGACGAAGAATGCCGGTGTGCCAGTCGAGGCCAGGGTCGCGGCGATCTTGCGGGCGATATGGCCGCTCTTGCCCATTCCGGTGACGACCACCCGGCCCTTGATGTTGTAGATCGTCTCGACCGCCTCGCTGAAGGCGCCGTCCAGCTGGGCGGCAAGGGCATGCAGCGCCTCGGCCTCGCGGTTCAGCACGCGGCGCGCGGTCGCGACAATCGACTCGACGTCGGGTGCGTGGCGCTTTTGCGGCTCCGGGATGACTTGCTTGATGACGTTGGTTTTGGCTGGCATGGGCGAACGATAGCCGCGCCGGGGAAGTGAGACAACCATACTCGGAATCGATACTCAGGATGCGATGACAGGCAGGCCGTATCCTATAACGGACGCAAAGGTAAACCCCTTCGCCCCGCCTGGGAGCGAAATGACGGGAATTGGGTTGAGGCACTGCCCGAACGTGTTAATTTCGGGCGCAACGAGAAATTGTCAGCGCGGAGTCGCAATGAAGACCGTTCGGATAGGACTTTTAACCGCCATGGTGATCCTGGCGGGCTGCACGATGATGAAACCGAAGCATGCGGCTGCTCCGGTGCCGGCTTCGCCGAAGACCTACATCCTGTTCTTCCATCCCTGGGACAATGCGCTGACGCCCGAAGCCAAGGTGATCGTCGATCAGGCTTCCGCCAGGGTCAAGGAAACTGCCCCCTCCACCGTCGCGGTTGCCGGATATACCGACAATGACGGGTCGGCGAAGGACAATTGGCGGCTTGCCAATCAGCGGGTGAAGACCGTGCGCGATGCGATGGTCGCGGACGGTGTCGATCCCAAGCTGTTCCTCGACCTGCCGCTCGGCACGCCCGACGACACCGCCGGCATGACCGGCGACCGCCGGATCGAGATCCGGCTTACCTACGCGAAGTGATCAAGGACGGGGCAGGCCGAGCATATCGGCCGCCCCGTCTCCAGCGCGTTTGCCTAGCGCCATGCAAGCGGTCAGCAGGTAGCCGCCGGTCGTTACTTCCCAATCGAGCATTTCCCCGGCGGCGAAGGTCCCGGGGATATGCTTCAGCATAAGCGTACCGTTCATCGCCTCCCAGGCGATGCCGCCGGCGCTCGATATAGCCTCCTCAATCGGGCGCGGGCCTTTCAGCGGCAGCCACAGCGCCTTCAGCGCCCGGGCCAGGGCGGGCGGATCGGCCAGGGTCTCAGGCGTGGAGAGCTCGCGCAGCAGCCCGGCCTTCACGCCGGTTATGCCGACGGTCCGCCGCAGATGATCGGCCAGGGAACGGCTGCCGCGCGGCTGGGCAAGCGCTTTCAGGACACGGTCCGGCTTATGGTCGGGCAGCAGATCGAGCATCAGCCGGGCGTTCCGGTCGTCGCGCAGCCGCGCTGACAGGGGATAGATGCCGCTGCCCTCGACACCATGCGCGCTCACGACGAATTCGCCACGATGCCCTTCCGCGCCGACGGACAGCGTGACCGGCTTGACCGGCTGGCCGGCGAAGCGCGCGCGGAAATGATCGCTCCAGGCGACATCGAAGCCGCAATTGGCGGGCAGCAGGGGCGTGACGGTTACGCCGCGCTGCTTCAGCAAGTCCACCCAGGCGGCATCGGAGCCCAGCCTCGGCCAGCTCGCCCCGCCGAGGGCCAGGACAGTCGCGCCGCCGGAAAACTTTGCCGGGCCGCCCGGCGTTTCGAATGCCAGGCCGTCGTCCCCGTCCCAGCCGGTCCAGCGGTGGCGGACATGGAAGCGGACGCCGGCAGCGCGCAGGCGCCTCAGCCAGGCGCGCAGCAGCGGCGCGGCCTTGAAATCGGTCGGGAATACCCTGCCGGAGCTGCCGACGAAGGTTTCGATGCCGAGGCCGGCCGCCCAGGCCCGGACGGCGGCTGGGTCGAAATCGGCGATGATCGGTTCAAGCCGGGCGCGCGCCGCCCCGAAGCGGCGCATGAAGTCCGTGAGCGGTTCGGCATGGGTCAGGTTGAGGCCGCTCTTGCCGGCCATCAGGAACTTGCGGCCGACCGACGGCATGGCGTCGAAGAGATCGACCTCGGCGCCACGCTGCGCGGCGGCTTCCGCCGCCATCAAACCCGCCGGGCCGCCGCCAATGATCGCGACGCCCCGCGACATCGGGTCGTGCCTACCCCTGCGCCCCGAAGATGATGCCGCGCAGCACCGCGAGATACAGCGCCGATCCCAAGCCGAAGACGATGCAATAGATCGCGAAGGGACGCATCATCTTGACCTCATGGACCCGGAAATAGCGGGTCAGGAAGGCGACGCTGAGATAGGCGAAGATGCCCGCGATGACGCCGCCGACCACCGACATGGTCAGGTATTCGCTGTCCACCTTGCCGGAATGGATGCGCGCCAGCAGCTTCGGTATCTCGAAAACGGCCGCGCCGAAGATGATCGGCGTGGCCAGCAGGAACGAGAAATGCGCCGCCGCATCGGCGCTGAGCTTGCGCCCCAGCCCCGTGACGATGGTGATGCCGGAACGCGAAATGCCGGGGATCAACGCCGTCGCCTGCATGGTGCCGATGATCAGGGCGTCCCAAACCGTCAGCGCGTCGATATCCTTGCCGTGCTCGCCGCCCAGGCCGGTGGATTTCAGCCGACGCCGCCGGTCACCGAAGAACAGGATAAGGCCGTTGATCAGGAGGAAGCCCGCCGCGATGGTGGGAACGGCGAAAGTTTCCTTCAACGGTTTGTTGAGAACCGCACCGATCGCCGCCGCGGGAATTGTGCCGACGATCAGCATCAGAATCAGCCTGCGCAGCGCGGGACGCTCGGCTGCATCGCCCGCGCCAACCAGGGCGAGCAGCAACTTGACCCACTCGCGCCAATAGAAGACCAGCAACGCAAAGGCAGTGCCGAGATGCAGGATGACCAGAAAGGGGACCAGGCCCTCGCCCTTGGGATCGACGGGCCATTCTAGCACGCCGGGAATGACCACCGCGTGGCCCAGGCTGGAGACGGGGAAAAGCTCCGTCACCCCTTGGAGTATCGCCAAGGCGATGACCTGCAGATAGCTGAGCAGCATATGTCCCTCTCCCGAATCGTCCGTTGACCGGTCCTCAAGCCAGCTTAGCGGCTTGCCGAGGCCGATGCCATAACGCTCATGGAAGCCGTTCGTGCCACGCCGGGGACATGAAAAAGCCCTGAATGCACGCGATACTGTAACTAATTCCGGATTTGCCGGGTTTGCTGGTGGTCATGCCCGGACGCTCCGGGTAGTTTGGTCCAGCGGGAACGGGAGAGTGGTTTGACGGCCAAAACCGGCAGACGGGCATTCGGCGCAGGGACGGCTATTGCCGTGCTGCTGGCCGCCGCGTCCGCGCCGGCCGCCTCCCCGCCGCCCGTCCCCACTGTCCAGCTTTCCATCGGCGGCGGTTCGGTCGACAGCGCGGCCTACCGCTGGAGCTCTGCCCTGGCCGAGGTACTGTCCCGCCCGCCGGGCCTGCCGGAGTGCGACCCGGGCGGCCCCTGCGGCGTTCCCGGCGTGATCGCCGGCGCCCAGACCTATGACAGCACCCAGGACCTGCTGGCGGCGTTGACCGAGAACCGCATCGCCACTGCGGTGATCCCGGCCCTGTCGCTGTTTCGCCAGCGCTGCGATACCCCGAAGGGGCGCAGCGCCCCGGCGATCGCGGCGCTCAAGGTGCTCTATCGCCAGCCCCTCTATCTGGTGGTGCGGGGTGGCACCGGCGCCATCGCAAAGCCGGCGGACTGGGCCAGGAAGACGGTCGCGGTCGGGCCGGCCGGCAGCGATTCCGAGGTGCTGACCCTGGCACTGCTCGACGCCTACAAGGTGCCGCGCGCCAAGGTAAAGCTCGTGCGCTCACCGGCGGCTACCCAGATCGAGGCCATGCGCAACGGCACGGCCAATGTCGGGGTCTTCCTCGGCCATGTCTTCGACCGGCAGGTGGGCGACCTCGTCGCCAAGGGCTTCACCCTGATGTCGCTGCCCGACACGCCGGAGCGGGCGAAGCTGCTGCAGAGCCTGGGTGTGTTCGAGCCCAGCGCGATTCCACCGGATACCTTTCCCGGGCTGCCCGCCATCTCGAATCTGGCCCAGCCGGTCCTGTGGGCGGCCGGCCCCGGACTGGACGCCAAGCTGGCGCAGAAGCTGGTGGCGGGGATGTCCGAACCGCATAACCGCGACCGCATCGCTGAGCTGATCGAGCCGGTCAAGGCGGTGCCCGAAGGGGTGGCGTTCAGCCACCTGCCGGTTCCCCTGTCCGAGGGCGCGCGGGCATTCGCGCTTACAGAAAATCAGCCGATCGACGTGGTGAACTGCCCGTCCGAAACGGGCCGGCTGGCCGGTACGAAAGCACCCGACAAGCAACCGTAACTTGTGCGGCAAGCATCCCTGACCCGCCAAGATCGCAAGAGTGAAATCGCGTTCCCCGGACATATGAATGCCGCCATGGCTTCATTTATCGAGGAAATCAAATGATCATCGGTGTTCCGAGAGAGATCAAAACGCTGGAATTTCGTGTCGGCCTGGTGCCCGATGCGGTCAGCGAGCTGGTCCAGGCCGGCCACAAGGTGCTTGTCGAAACCCATGCCGGCGACGGCATCAGCGTGGACGATGAGGAGTATCAGCGCGTCGGCGCTGAGATCATGGCAACGCCGAAGGAGATCTTCGCCGCCGCCGACATGATCGTGAAGGTGAAGGAGCCGCAGGCGCCGGAAGTGAAGATGCTTCGCCCCGGCCAGGTGCTGTTCACCTACCTCCACCTCGCCGCCGACGAGATCCTGACCAAGGACTTGGAGAAGAGCGGTGCGGTCTGCATCGCCTATGAGACGATCACCGACGCGCGTGGCCACCTGCCGCTGCTGGCGCCGATGAGCGAGGTCGCGGGCCGCATGTCGGTCCAGGTCGGCGCGCACTGCCTTGAGAAAGAGGCCGGCGGTTCGGGCATCCTGCTGGGCGGCGTTCCCGGCGTTCCGGCGGCCCAGGTGGTCGTGCTGGGCGGCGGCACGGTCGGCACCAACGCCATCCGCATGGCGGTCGGCATGGAGGCCCAGGTCACGGTCATCGACCGTTCGATCCAGCGTCTGCGTGAGCTGGACGACATGTTCGGCAGCCGTATCCAGACTGTCTATTCGACGCCCGAGACGGTGGCCCGCGCGGTCGCCAAGGCCGATCTCGTGATCGGCGCCGTGCTGATCCCAGGCGCCGCCGCGCCCCGCCTGGTCAACCGCCAGATGCTGCGCGCCATGCGCCGCGGCTCGGCTTTGGTGGATGTCGCCATCGACCAGGGCGGCTGCTTCGAGACCTCGCGCCCGACCACCCACGCCAACCCGACCTATGTCGAGGAGGGCGTTGTCCATTACTGCGTCACCAACATGCCGGGCGCGGTGCCCCGCACCTCGACCTTCGCGCTCAACAACGCGACCCAGCCGTTTGTCATGGCGCTCGCCAACAAGGGCTGGCGCAAGGCCCTGGCGGAGAACGAGCACCTGCTGCGTGGGCTGAATGTCTGCGAGGGCCGGCTGACGAACGATGAGGTTGCCGCTGCCTTCGGGCGCAAGGCGACGGCGCCGAGCGAGCTGCTGGCGGCTTAGTTTCTGAAAAAATGTAGGATGGGTAGAGCGTAGCGAAACCCATCGGGTTGTGCGCCCGATGATGGGTTTCGCGTTGCTCTACCCATCCTACGAAATCCGTCTCATTCCGCCGCCATCAGCGTGACCGGCACCGGCTCCTGCACCTTCCCCTCGCCATGCTGCGTCAACTTCCGGTTGCCGGTCAGCCTCCGCAGGACGACGTAGAAGATCGGCGTCAGGAACAGGCCGAATAGGGTGACGCCCAGCATGCCGCCGAAGACGGCGGCGCCCATGGCGTTGCGCATCTCCGCGCCCGCGCCGGTAGACAGCACCAGCGGCAGCACGCCCATGATGAAGGCGGCCGAGGTCATCAGGATCGGCCGCAGCCTCAGCCTGCTGGCCTCGATCGCGGCCTGGACCGGGGTGCGGCCGGCGAATTCCAGCTCGCGGGCGAATTCCACGATCAGGATCGCGTTCTTGGCCGACAGGCCGACCAGCACGATGAGGCCGATCTGGGTGAAGATGTTGTTGTCACCCCCTGTCAGCCACACGCCCAGCATCGCCGCGAACTGGCCCATCGGCACGATCAGGATGATCGCCAGCGGCAGGGTCAGGCTCTCATACTGGGCGGCCAGCACCAGGAAGACGAGCAGGATCGCCACCGGGAAGACCAGGATCGCCGAGTTGCCGGCCAGGATCTGCTGCTGGGTCATGTCCGTCCATTCGAACTTGAAGCCCTTGGGCAAGGTCTCGCTGGCGATGCGGGTCACGGCAGCCTGGGCCTGGCCCGAGCTGTAGCCCGGGGCCGCGCCGCCGTTTACGTCGGCGGACAGGAAGCCGTTATAGCGCATCGCCCGCTCCGGCCCGGCCGAGAGCTTCACCTTCAGAAGGGCCGACAACGGCACCATCTCGCCGGTCGCCGAACGGACCTTCAGCTGGCCGATATCGTCCGGCCGGGCGCGGAACGGCGCGTCGGCCTGGACCCGCACCGTGTAGGTTCGGCCGAACTTGTTGAAGTCGTTGACATAAAGCGAGCCCAGATAGACCTGCATCGTCTCGAAGATGTCCGGGATCGCGACCTGGAGCTGGCGCGCCTTGGTCCGGTCGATATCGGCATAGAGCTGCGGCACGTTCACCTGAAAGCTGGAGAACAGCCCGGCCAGCTCAGGCGCAGCCCGCGCCTTGGTCAGGAAGGCATTCGTCGCCTTGTCCAGCGCCTCATAGCCCTGGCCGCCGCGATCCTCGATCTCCAGCTTGAAGCCGCCGATCGTGCCCAGGCCCTGGACAGGCGGGGGCGGGAAGACGGCGATGGTCGCGCCCTTGATCGCGGCGAACTTCTGGTTCAGCCGTTGGGCAATGGCCGGCCCGTTCTCGGCCGCGCTCTTCCGCTCATCGAACGGCGTCTCTGCCAGGAAGACCACGGCGGAGTTTGAGCTGTTGGTCAGTCCGTTCACCGACAGGCCCGGGAACTGCACCGCCGCCTGCACGCCCGGCTCCTTCAGTGCGATTTCCCCAACCTGACGGACCACGGCCTCCGTGCGGTCGAGGCTGGCGCCGTCGGGCAGCTGAATGATGGTGACCAGATACTGCTTGTCCTGCACCGGCACGAAGCCGCCCGGCACCGCGCCGAACAGCAGCACGGTGCCGCCGGCCAGCGCGGCATAGACGCCGAGCATGATCGCCTTGCGGCCGAGGGTCCGCTTCACCCCGCCGCTATAAGCCTCGGCGCCGCGCGCGAACACCCGGTTGAAGCCGCGGAACAGCCAGCCGAAGGCCCAGTCCATCCAGCGGGTCAGCCGGTCCTTGGGTGCGTCGTGGCTCTTCAGCAGCAGGGCAGCGAGCGCTGGCGACAGGGTCAACGAGTTTACCGCCGAGATCACGGTCGAGGCCGCGATGGTCAGCGCGAACTGGCGATAGAACTGGCCGGTGAGCCCGTTGATGAAGGCCAGCGGCACGAACACCGCGATCAGCACCAGGGCGATGGCGACGATCGGGCCTGACACTTCGCGCATGGCGGCATAGGTCGCCTCGCGCGGACTGAGGCCTCGCTCGATATTGCGCTCCACATTCTCGACCACGACGATCGCATCGTCGACGACGATGCCGATTGCCAGCACCAGCCCGAACAGGGAGAGCGCGTTGATCGAGAAGCCGAAGACATGCAGCAGCGCGAAGGTGCCGATGATCGAGACCGGCACCGCCAGCAGCGGGATGATCGAGGCGCGCCAGGTCTGCAGGAACAGCACCACCACCAGCACGACCAGCGCCACCGCCTCGAACAGCGTATGGACCACCGCGCTGATCGAGGCCCGGACGAACTGGGTCGTGTCATAGACGATCTGGTAGTCGACGCCTTCCGGCATCGTCTCCTTCACCTCCTCCATATTGGCGCGGACCTGGTTGGCGATCTCGATCGCGTTCGAGTTCGGCGCCTGGAAGATGGCGATGGCGACGGCCTGGCCGTTATCGAGCAGGGAGCGCAGCGCATAGTCCGACGCGCCCATCTCGATCCGGGCGACGTCGCGCAGGCGGGTCACGCGGCCGTCGGCATCGGTCTTGACGATGATGTCGCCGAATTCCTCCTCCGACTGCAGCCGGCCCTGGGCGTTGACCGCGAGCTGGAATTCCAGCCCCGGTACGTTGGGGGAGGCGCCGACGGAGCCGGCAGCCGCCTGGATGTTCTGGGACTGGATTTCCTTCACCACGTCGCCGGCCGAGAGACCGCGCTCGGCCACCTTCTGCGGGTCGAGCCAGACGCGCATGGCATAGTCGCCCGAGCCGTTGAGCTGCACCTCGCCGACGCCGGAAATCCGCGCCAGCCGGTCCTTGATGTTCAGGACGGCATAGTTGCGCAGATACTTCATGTCATAGCGGTCGTTGGGCGAGATCAGATGCACGACCATCATCAGGTTGGGCGAGCTCTTGATCGTGGTGACGCCGAGCGCGCGGACCTCCTGGGGAAGCCGCGCCTCGGCCTGGTTCACCCGGTTCTCGACCAGCTGCTGGGCCAGGTCGGGATCGGTGCCCAGCTTGAAGGTGACGGTGATGGTTTCCAGCCCGTCCGTATTGGCCTGGCTGCCCATATAGATCATGCCCTCGACGCCGTTGATCGCCTCCTCGATCGGCGTCGCGACCGTCTCGGCGATTACCTTGGGATTGGCGCCGGGATACTGGGCACGCACCACCACCGAGGGCGGCACCACCTCGGGATATTCCGAGATCGGCATCACCGGCAGCGCCAGCGCGCCCATCAGGAAGATCAGCATCGACAGAACACCGGCGAAAATCGGCCGGTCGATGAAGAATTTGGACAGATTCATGGCGTTCTCCGGGGAAGGAGTCTTTGAAAATATTAGGCTTTTGTGCAGGCGGAGGGTTTCACCCTCACCCAACTCTCCCCCATCAAGGGAGAGGCTTTTCTGATTCCCCCCCCCCTCGATGGGGGAGGGTTAGGGAGAGGGTGGATGCCTCCAGCAGACCGCTATTTGAGAGTCAGCTCGGTCTTGTCCATCGGCACCTCGGTCGGGCTGACCTCGGCGCCGGGGCGCACCCGCTGCAGGCCTTCGACCACCACGCGTTCACCTGGATTGATACCGGAGGTGATCACGCGCAGGTTGCCGTTCATGCCGCCCAGCGCGACCTCGCGATAGCTCGCCTTGTTGTCGGCGCCGACGACGATGACGAAGCGCTTGTCCTGGTCGGTGCCCAGCGCCCGCTCGTCGACCGCCACCACCGGCTGGCTCTTGGCCGAGCCCATGCGCAGCCGGGCGAACTGGCCGGGGATCAGCATGCCGTTCGGATTGGCGAACTGGGCGCGCAGCCGCACGGTGCCGCTCTGGGCGTCGACACGATTGTCGATCAGCTGCAGGCGGCCCTGGATCGGCGTGCCGTCGGCGGTCACCATATCGACCGGGATCTGGCCGACCTGGGCGGCGACGTCATTGGCGCCCAGCGCCTTCAGCGCCCGGGTCACGGTCTGCTCGTCGGCGTCGAAGCTGCCATAGATCGGGTCGACCGACATCAGGCTGGTCAGTACCGGCGAGGCCGGGCCGGCGGCAATCAGGTTGCCGACCGTCACCTCGATCTTGCCGACACGACCTGAGACCGGGGCGCGGATCTGGGTATAGCCGAGATTGAGCTCGGCGGCCTGGAGATCGGCCTGGGCGGCGCGGAGCGACGCATCCGCCTCCCGCGCGGCGTTGACCCGCTGGTCGACGCTGGACTGGGAAATCGCGCCGGCGCTCATGCCGATCAGCTCATGCCCGCGCGCTTCTTCCTTGCGCGCCCAGGCAAGCTGGCTCTGCGCGGAGGCGACACGCGCGGCGGCGGCATCGACCGCGGCCTGATAGGGGGCGGGGTCGATCACGACCAGAAGATCGCCCTGGCGTACCAGCGCGCCCTCACGGAAATGGATTTCCTGCACCGCGCCGGCGACGCGGGAGCGCAGCTCGACCCGCTCGACCGCCTCCAGCCGGCCGGAGAACTCGTTCCAGGCGATCGCATCCTGCGACTTCACCGTGGCGACCGAGACCGGCACGGCCTGGACTACCGGCGCCGGGCCGGAGCCCTGGGCATTGTGGGACGACAGGGCGAAGGGCGCGGCGATGGCCGCGCCGATCCCGAGCGCAATGGCGGAACCGAGGAAACGCTGACGAAAGCTGGTGTTGCTCATGATGCTGTCCGTAGGGTTGGATCAAGCTGCCTGAATGCGAAGGCCGGTGCCTTTCTGAGGGGCCGCGGTCTTCGCGAAGAAATCGAGGAACAAGGTGCGCAGATACGGGGCCCAACGAGGCTCAACCTCGGGTGTGCGCTGGAGCGCGTCCGGCCAGTCGGTCGGGGCGGCCAGCACGCGGTCCTCTACGGTTACGCCGCAGGCCCGCAGCCGCTCCGCATAGCGCAGGCTCTCATCGCGCATCGGGTCGTCCTGCGCGGTGACGATCAGCGCCGGGACAAGGCCGGTGAGACGCCTGGCGCCCAGCGGCGAGGCATAGGGATGGGCGGCCTTCTCGGCCGAGCCCAGATAGCAGTGCCAGCCATCGGCCCATTTGCAGCCCGCGGCGCCGGCGTCGGCCTCCCGGATCGACTGGGTGCCGAGGCACGGATCCAGCATGGGCGACAGCAATATCTGTCCGGCCAGAGGCGGCGTCTGCTGGTCGCGCGCCATCAGGGCGAGGCCCGCCGCCAGGTTGCCGCCGGCCTCCTCGCCCGCGACATAGACCCGGCACTGTTTCAGGGTCCTGCTGGCCTGGTGCACGAACTGCAGCGCAGCGTACGCCCCTTCCAGCGCGCTGGGAAACGCATTTCCAGGCGCGACCGGATAATCGAACGAGGCGACGGTCGCGCCGGCGTCGGCCAGCAGGCCGGCCACGGTCCGGCCGGTCTCGATCGAGCCGCCGGTGAAGGCGCCGCCATGCAGATGCAGCACGAACGGCGTCGCCCGGCCCTCATTCTTCTGGTGATGGATGGCGAAGCGCATCGGACCGAACCGCTCGCTCTCCATCCAATCTTCTGTCCATTCATGGGTCATCGGTCGGCGGCATGCTGTGCATTGTTGCGATGCAGCGGAGATAAGTGTTCGAGATCGCGCTATAAATGGCGTATATGTGACTTCATTTTTTCCACCTGTGTACAATCGGAGGGTTTCTGTGGATCAGCTGGCGGCGATGCGGGCATTCGTGCGGGTGGTGGAGGCGGGTTCGTTCACCCGGGCCGCCATTTCGCTCGACACGCCGAAGCCGACCGTGACCAAGCTGATCCAGACATTGGAGCAGCATCTGCGCACCAAGCTGCTCAACCGCACCACCCGCCGCGTCACGGTCACGCCCGACGGGGCCGCCTATTACGAACGGGCGGTGCAGCTCATCGCCGACATCGACGAGCTGGACGGTAGCATGACGGCGGCGCAGACGCGGCCGAAGGGCAAGCTCAGGATCGACATGTCCGGCGCGGTGGCCCAGCTGATCATCCTGCCGGCCCTGCCGAAATTCTTCGAAACCTACCCGGACATCCAGATCGATCTTGGCGTCTCCGACCGGGTGACGGACCTGATCGGGGAAAATGTCGATTGCGTGCTGCGCGCGGGCGAACTGCTCGACCAGTCGCTGATCGCCCGCAAGCTCTCCGACATGCCGATGATCACCTGCGCCGCGCCGTCCTATCTCGCGCGCATGGGCGAGCCGAAACATCCGGACGAGCTGGAGGGCGGCCACCAGCTGGTCAATTTTTTCAGCCTGCGCACCGGCCGCATCGTCTGTCTCGATTTCATGCGCGGCAACGAGCATCTGGAGATCGAAGGCCGCCACAAGGTGACGCTGAACGAAGGGACGTCTTATGTCTCGGCGCTGGTGGCCGGGCTCGGCATCGGCCAGTCGCCCAAATTCATGGTCGACGCGTATCTGGCAACCGGCCAGCTGAAGCCGATCCTGCCGGACTGGGCCGTTTCGCCGCTGCCGCTCCATGTCGTCTATCCACCCAACCGGCATCTCAGCAACAAGCTCAGGGTGTTCGTCGACTGGGTCGCCGGCCTGTTCGCCGGGGGCGCGGTTCCGGTCATCCAGGGGCGCATTTAGCAAAGGTTTTGGGGGGCTGCGACGCGG
>Ga0207694_10000526_pt1 | contig 34586 bp, 38 predicted proteins | sample KBSC34metaG_FD_184353 | JGI IMG/M metagenome (GOLD analysis project Ga0207694, IMG submission 184353) | Corn rhizosphere microbial communities from Kellogg Biological Station, Michigan, USA - KBS C3-4 metaG (SPAdes) (version 2) | ecosystem: Host-associated > Plants > Roots > Rhizosphere > Soil... | reverse complement strand
GGCGTGGTTCCGAACCGGTCCTGGTCGCGCGTCGAAAAGCGGATCGACGCAGGCTGCTGCCCTGTTTGCAGGACGTTCACGGCGAAATGCGAGGCGGCGATGAGCGGGTCCGCGCTCACCGCTTTCTTGTTGAGGCAGACGAGCAGCAGCGGCGGATCGAGCGAAACCGAGGTGAAGCTGTTGACGGTCAGGCCGGCCGGAGCTCCATCCGGGCCGAGGCAGGTCACCACGGTCACCCCGGTCGCGAAACACCCCAGTGCATCGCGCAGTGTCCGCGGATCGTGCCCGCTTCGAAACTCCCCGTTCGTCCCCTCGTCGGCCATCGCCCGGCTATAGCGGCTGGAGCGCAATCCTCCACCGGCTTCGGCCGGGCGCAGCAGAATCCGCCGTTGGTCGAAAGATTGCTTGCAAAACCTGCTGTCCGCTGCTGGAAGCCGCGGTCCGCAGCGGGAGGGATTTCTTCATGTCTAAGTCTTGGTTTGCGTTGGCGTTTCTGCCGGCTCTGGCGGCCTGTGCAGCCACCACGCCGAACGCCCAGGTGGCTGAGAAGCAGTGCACCAATGTCCAGCAGGACAGCATTGAAAGTAAGATCAGGGTGAAGACCGAATGCAGCACGCCCGCCGAGGGCAGCTCGGTCAACCAAGTCCACTCGGACACGAAGCCCGCTCCCCAATAAGCCTGATCGTTCGTCGCTTCCGCCCGGCCGTTGGCTAGACAGCCCTCGACGAAGGCTGCCGTGCACTTTAGCGACTGCGCTCGAACAGGAGCGAGGGGAGTGACGATGGCAGGTTTGGCGCGCGCGGTAATGGTGGCCGGGCTTTTCGCGGCCGCGGGTCCCATGGCTTCGGCGGCGCCGCCGGCCGACCCCAACCTCTATCTCGAGCAGGTGGACGGCGCTCGCGCGCTCGCCAAGGTCAAGTCGTGGAACGCCGCGACTCTCGCGGAACTCGAAAAGCAGCCCGGTTTCGCCGATTACAAAGCGAAGGCCCTGGCCTTGCTTTCGACCGATCAGAAGATCGCCGAGCCTGACCGGATCCTCGGCGATAAAGTGCTGAACTTCTGGCAAGACGAGCAGCATCCCCGCGGCGTGTGGCGAGTGTCGCCGCTCGCGGCTTATGCGTCGGGACAGCCGCAATGGCGGACGCTCATCGACATCGACGCGATGAGCAAGGCCGACAAGAAGAATTGGGTGTTCAAGGGCGCGACCTGCCTCTCGCCCGATTATGTCGACTGCATGGTCAGCCTGTCGAACGGCGGCGGAGACGCGGTCGAGATTCGCGAGTTCAACCTCGACAAGGCGGCCTTTGTCCCCGGCGGGTTCAACCTTCCGACCGCCAAGAGCGACGTGGCCTGGGCAGGTCCCGACGCCCTCTATGTCGACACCAACTTCGGGCCGGGGACGGTCACCGATTCGGGCTACGGGCGAATCGTGAAGCTGTGGCGGCGCGCTACCCCGCTGTCGGGCGCCACAATCCTCGCCCAGGGGGAGAAGAGCGACGTCTCGGTTCGTCCGAGCGTTCGGGTCGACGGGGCGCAGACCTGGCCGATCATCGATCGCGCGGTCGATTTCTATCATTCGAAAATCAGCCATCTTGCCGACAACGGAAAGTTGGTCCCGTGGCCGCTCCCGGACGACGCGCAAATCATCGACGTTCTCGACGGCCGGCTCATCGCCTCGCTCAAGACTCCGTGGAACGGCCACCCCGCTGGAGCGCTCGTCGCTTATTCGATCCCCGATCTCCTCGCCGGCAAGAAAGTCGCGATCGAGACGGTGTTTGTCCCCAACGAGCACCAGGCGGTGGAAGAAGCCTCGGCGAGCCAGTCGAAGCTTTGGGTCAAATATCTCGACGACGTGTCGGGCCGCCTGACCGCGCTAACCCGTGCTCCGGATGGTACGTGGAGCAGTGCTCCCGTCGCGCTACCCGATAAATCGACCGTGCACCTCAATGCTACGGCTTCCACCAGCGACATGGCCTTCGCGACTGTTGAGGGCATCCTGACTCCGCCGACCCTGTTCCGCGCGCAGCCCGCCTCAGCGCCCGTCGCAATCCAGGCTCTAAAACCGCAGTTCGATGCTTCGAACATGGTCGTGGAGCAGCATTTTGCGACTTCGCCCGACGGAACGAAAATCCCCTATTTCCTCGTCCATCGAAAGGACGTGACCGGACCAGTTTCCACGCTCATTCACGCTTATGGCGGGTTCGAGCTGGCGCAGACGCCGAGCTACCTGATCCACGAGCCCTACCGCTCGGGCCCTCTCGGCCTGTTCTGGGTCCAGCAGGGCAATGCCTATGTCCTCGCCAACATCCGCGGCGGCGGCGAATATGGACCGCGCTGGCACAACAGCGTTCTGCGCGAAAACCGGCAGAAAGCCTATGACGACCTCTATGCCGTGGCCGAGGACCTGATCGCCAACGGTGTGACTCAGAAGGGCCGCCTGGTCGTCTCCGGCCGGTCGAATGGCGGGCTCATGGCATCGGTTGCGATCGAGCAGCGTCCCGACCTGTGGGGTGCCGCGATCATCGGGTCGCCGCTGGTCGACATGAAGCGCTACTCACACTTGCTCGCGGGCGCTTCGTGGATGGGCGAATATGGCAACCCCGACGTTCCCGCCGACTGGGCGTTCATCAGCAAATACTCGCCCTACCAGAACCTTAAGTGCGGCGTGAATTACCCGGTGCCCTTCATCTACACCTCGACCCGTGACGACCGGGTCCATCCCGGCCACGCCCGAAAGCTCGCGGCCAAGCTTGAGGGGTGCCACGACAAGTTCTTCTACGACGAGGCGATCGAAGGCGGTCACGCCGCCGGCATCGTTCCCGAAGAGGATGCACAGCGCGTCGCGCTCGAGGCGGTCTATCTCAACCTGATGCTTCCGCCGCCCGGTGGCCCGACACACGGGGAGCGCGGGAAATAAGAAAAGGAATCTTCTTCGCGCCTTCGCGTGAAAACTCATTCTAAAGCGCCAGCATCTCCTCCGGCGTCAGCGCCATCACGTCGGCGATCGTCTGCTCTACCGATTCGGACACCAGATAGCGCGGCTGAAACGCGTCATGCTTGTAGGGCGTTTGCACCGCGCGCCCGACGGAGAAGGGCAGCCGCTCCACCGCGTCGCTCTCCAGGCTAAAGTGCGATTCGCCGAAGCTCGAGGCGAGCCCCGCGCCGAGAATCTTGAGTTCGCCATGCTCCTTGGCCAGCCCGAACTCGACGCTGTGCCAGTACAGCCGCGCCGCCCGGTCGCCTTCGCCGGCCGCAATCGCCGCGACTCCCAGCTCGCCGACGTGCCGGGTCATATCCGCGTAATCGTGGTGCGCGAGCATCGGGATGTGCCCGAACATGTCGTGGAAGCAGTCCGGCGCCTCGAGATAATCGAGCTGATCACGCCTCCGGATGAAATTGCCGACCGGGAATACGCGCTCCGAAAGCATCGCGAAGAAAATCTCGTCCGGCACCAGCCCCGGCACCGCCACCGTCCGCCATCCCGTCCGCGGCTCCAGGATCGCGTTCAGCCCCTCGACGTCGGGGACGCCGGGATGCGCGAGCTTCAACAGATCGATCCCGTCGAGGAAGGCCGATACCACGCGAGTGCCAAGCAGGTCGACCTGGCGGGCGAACAGCAGGTCCCAGACGACATGATCGTCCTCGGTGAACGATTCCCAATTCTGCGGGACGACATAGTCTTCCCAGTGTCGGGCTCGGTCGTCCCTGGTGATCGTTTCCTGGAGCATGGGTCTTCCTTTCGAGGGCAATAAAAAACCCGCCGCGGAAGGCCGGGGCGGGTCGAGGTTGGTTGTCTGAACTACGCGCGCGTCAGCCGATCCCAACCTCGTCGGGGTAATAGTAAGCTGCGCTGATCGCCTTGCGGGTCATTGCGGGGTCATATCTCAGTTTATGCATGAACGCACAATGGCCGATCTTGAGCCAGGCATTTGGGCCGACCCGATCGCGCCAGATCGGCCCAAGGGCCCAGCCACATGGTTCAATGCTTGATGAAGGGGCAGGGCTTGTAGATCCACGCAGTGCCGTTCCAGACCGGGCAGATCAATTTAGGGGAATTGCCGCTCGCAGGCACCGCGTGGGCAAGCGAGGGGGTCATGGAAAGCGTTGCAAGAGCGAGGATGATCTTCTTGGTCACGATCGGGTCTCCTTTGTCGGGAGGCCGTGTTAACCGGATCGTAAATAACCCTGAGTTGATGATCACTTCACATTGGATGCAATAGTTCCACTTCGAACCGGGCGCTAAGCTAGCCGGTTAATCGCCTCCGCCAACGCGACGTCGCGCTCTGTGACTCCGCCGGCATCGTGGCTGGTCAGCCGGAAATCGACCCGGTTCCAGACGCTGGTGAATTCCGGGTGATGGTCCACTTTCTCGGCGTGAAGCGCGACGCGCGTCAGGAATCCGAATGCCTCGCTGAAATCGTTGAACTTCAAGGTTCGAGTCAGCGCCTTGCCGCCATCCTCCAGCGTCCAGCCGTCCGGTGCGTCCATCGAATCGCCTCCCTTGAAATGCCGCTCTGGCGAGAGCAGTTGGGCCGCAAAGGAGCTTTATCAATGGCCACCCAGCTTGCCGAGGACAAAGGCGTTCTCGGTCTCGATAACCCGATGGGGACGGACGGGTTCGAGTTCGTCGAATATACCGCGCCCGACACCGCTCTCCTGCGCGACCTGTTCACCAAGATGGGCTTCCCCGCAGTCGCGAAGCACAAGCGCAAGGACGTCACCCTCCACCGCCAGGGCGAGATCAACTTCATCATCAACGCCGAAGCCGACAGTTACGCCGAAGCTTACGCGCGCGACCATGGCCCCAGCGCCTGCGCCATGGCGTTCCGGGTCAAGGACGCGAAGGCCGCGTTCGAACGCGCTGTCCGTTTGGGCGCGACGCCGGTCAACAACGACGTCGCCCACGGCGAAATGGACATTCCGGCGATCGAGGGGATTGGCGGATCGCGCCTCTTCTTCGTTGACCGATATGGCGACAAGGGCTCGATCTACGAGGTCGATTTCGACTTCTTCCCGGACGCTCAGGAGAAGCTGGAGAAGCTCGACAGCCGCCTGACGTACATCGACCATCTCACCCACAATGTGCACCGCGGCCGCATGGCGGTCTGGGCGGATTTCTACGAGAAGCTCTTCAACTTCCGCGAGATTCGCTATTTCGACATCGAGGGCAAGCAGACGGGCCTCTTCTCAAAGGCGATGACGTCGCCCTGCGGCAAGATCCGGATCCCGCTCAACGAGAGCCAGGACGACAAGAGCCAGATCGAGGAATTCCTCCGCGAGTATAAAGGGGAGGGCATCCAGCACATCGCGCTCGGGACCAGCGACATATACGAAGCCGTGGACATCATCCGCGCCCGCGGCATCGCCTTCCAGGACACGCCCGACACTTATTACGAGCTGCTCCCCGAGCGCATCCAGGGCCACGACGAGAATATCGCCGAGCTGGAAAAGCGCCGAATCCTGATGGACGGCGCTCCGACCGAGGGGCAGGGCCTGCTGCTTCAGATCTTCACCCAGAATGTGATCGGCCCGATCTTCTTCGAGATCATCCAGCGCAAGGGCAACGAGGGCTTCGGCGAGGGCAATTTCAAGGCGCTGTTCGAAAGCATCGAACTCGACCAGGTGCGGAGGGGCGTCCTCTGACCGACGCCTTCATTTGCGACTACATTCGCACGCCCATCGGCCGCTACGGCGGCGCCCTCGCTCACGTCCGCGCCGACGATCTCGCGGCGAACCCGATCAAGGCGCTGATCGACCGCAACCCGGACGTCGACTGGTCCGAGCTCGACGACGTGATCCTCGGCTGCGCCAACCAGGCCGGAGAGGACAATCGCAACCTGGCGCGGATGGCCGGCCTGCTTGCCGGGCTCCCGGGTAGCTCGGGTGGAGTGACGCTCAATCGGCTGTGCGGCTCCGGCCTCGACGCGGTCGCGATGGCCGCCCGCACAATCCGCGGCGGCGAGTCCGAATTTCTCATCGCCGGCGGCTCGGAGAGCATGAGCCGCGCGCCCTTCGTCATGGCCAAGGCGACCAGCGCCTTCGACCGCAATGCCGAGATTTACGACACAACCATCGGCTGGCGCTTCGTCAATTCGAAGATGAAGGCGGCCTATGGGGACGACACGATGCCGAGCACAGGCGAGAATGTCGCGCAGGAATTCCAGATCAGCCGCGAGGACCAGGACGCGTTCGCGCTGAGGAGCCAGGACAAGGCCGCCGCGGCGCAGGCCAACGGCCGTCTCGCCGCCGAGATCGTCCCGGTCGAAATCCCCCAGCGCAAGGGCGATCCGATCATCGTCGACAAGGACGAACACCCGCGCGAGACCAGCATGGAAGCGCTCGCCAGGCTCAAGCCGATCGTCCGTTCCGACGGCACCGTGACCGCCGGCAATGCTTCCGGCGTGAACGACGGCGCCGCGGCGCTGATGATAGCTTCTGAGGAAGCGGCGAAGCGGAACGGTCTGACGCCCAAGGCCCGCATCCTCGGGGCGGCCGTGGCGGGCGTTCCGCCGCGCATCATGGGGATCGGCCCCGCGCCGGCGAGCGAGAAATTGATGAAGCGCCTCGGCCTCAAGATCGCCGACTTCGACGTGATCGAGCTGAACGAAGCCTTCGCCGCCCAAGGGTTGGCAGTCCTTCGCCAGCTCGGCGTCGCGGATGACGATGCGCGGGTGAATCCAAACGGCGGGGCGATTGCGCTGGGGCACCCGCTAGGAATGTCCGGAGCGCGCCTCGCCCTCACCGCGACCGAGGAGCTTCAACGCACCGGCGGGAGGCTCGCGCTCGCGACGATGTGCATCGGCGTCGGCCAGGGAATCGCGCTCGCGCTCGAACGGGTGTAAATTGCCGCCATGGCGACGGCGGTGAAGCAGCTCGACGAAGCGGCCATCATGGCGGTGCTCGAGACGATTCCCGATCCGGAAATCCCGGTGCTGACCATCACCGATCTCGGCATCGTGCGCGGCTTCTCGAGCGATCCGCCGCGCGTGATGATCAGCCCGACCTACACCGGCTGCCCCGCGACCGTCGCGATCGAGAATGCGATCCGCGACGCGCTCGACGAGGCTGGATTCAGCGATGTTCACATCGAACGCGTCCTGTTCCCGCCGTGGACCACCGACTGGATCACGAAGCGCGGCAGGGAGCGGCTAAAGACCTACGGAATCGCCCCGCCCCATCCTTCAGCCCGCGCGGAGTGTCCGCAATGCGGATCGACGGACACGGAGGAAGTCAGCCGCTTCGGCTCGACTCCTTGCAAGGCGCAATGGCGCTGCAAATCCTGCCTGGAGCCGTTCGAGCGCTTCAAGTGCCACTAGGGCACTGATTCACCACTCCGCGAAGCTGCCGTCCTCGGTGCGGAAGATCGGGTTGCGCCAGCGGTGGCGGTCCTTGCCTGCTTCGCGCACCGCCGCCTCGTCGATGTCGATCCCGAGGCCGGGGCCTTCCGGCACCGGCAAATAGCCGCCCGTCGGAGTCAGCGCTTCCTTGTTGACGACGAAGTTCAGAAGATCGTGGCCGCCGGTGTTGTAATGGATGCCGAGGCTGACCTCCTGGATCGCATGGTTGGGGGTACAGGCAGCGATCTGCAGGCACGCGCCGAGGGCTAGCGGCCCAAGTGGGCAATGCGGCGCGAGTGCGATGTCATAGGCCTCGGCCATGGCCGCGATCTTGCGCACCTCGAGGATGCCGCCGGCATGGCTGAGGTCGGGCTGGATGATGTCGACCGCGCCCGCCTCGAACATCGGCTTGAACTCCCACCGGCCGTAGAGCCGCTCGCCGAGCGCGATCGGCGTCGAAACCAATGAGGCAATCTGCGCAAGTCCCTCGAGATTCTCCGAAAGCAACGGCTCCTCGATGAACATCAGTCCGAGCGGCTCCAGGACTTTGGCGAGCTGCTTGGCGAGTGGCCGGTGAACCCGCCCGTGGAAGTCGAGCCCGACGTCCAGCCCGACGCCCTGCGCAGCCTCGACCCGCTGCACCACCTCTTCGAACGCCTTCGGAGTGCCGATCCAGTCGAGCTCAGCGGTCGCGTTCATCTTGACCGCGCCGAACCCCTGCTTGCGGCGGACATCGGCGGCTTCGGCGATCTCGCTCGGCCGGTCGCCGCCGATCCAGGCGTAAGAGCGCACCTTCTCGCGAACCTTGCCGCCGAGCATCTGCCAGGCGGGAAGCCCGAGCGCGCGGCCCTTGAGGTCCCACAGCGCCTGTTCGAGGCCCGACAGCGCCGACATGATGACCGCTCCGCCGCGATAGAATCCGCCGCGATAGCCAACCTGCCAGATTTCCTCGATGGCGAAAGGATCGGCGCCGATGAAGCGGTCGCGGAAGACTTCGAACACGCCGTCAACCGCTTCGGCCCAGCCCTCGAGGCTCGCCTCCCCCCAGCCGAACGCGCCGTCATCGGCCTCGACACGCACGAACAGCCACCGCGGCGGCACGTGGAATGTTTCGATCTTCGCGATCTTGCGGCCGCTCATGCTTCCGCTCCGCCGGCCTGGGTTCCGCTTCCGGTCAGCTTGCGGCCCGCTGCGTCATCCTCATCGGGATGCTCGCTGATCTTCTTGATCGGCACCACCAGGCACACGCTCGATGCCGGAAGGACGTTCCGCCAGTCGGCGATCAGCTGCTTGTAGGCGCGCCCGACGTTGCGGATCCGCCGGTCGAGATCGAACAGCCCCAGCGGGTTCACATTGCCGTTCTGCTCGCGAAGCGCCGTGTCCCAGTCGACCTGGTCCGTCAGCGAATACCAGGTGAAACCAACCGTCGGGATGCCGACGTTGCGGAGGCGGAGGACGTTTGCCCACTCCTTCCACAGCCACTTCACTGCCTCGTCGCCGTGCGGCCCTTCCCACAAATTGGTCTCGGTGTGCATTACCGGGAGGCGATAGCGGTTGTAATATTGTCGAGTGATCTCCGCGTAGCCGAAGGTCTCACCCGCGGCGACGGTGTGGCCATCGGCGAACACGCGGTGCTCGTTGAGCTGATAATAATCGTTACCGAAGATGCAGTTCTGCTTCAGCCGATGCTCGAGGAACCACTCATATTCCTCGCGGGTCATGCCGTTATCCAGCAGGAACTGGTACATCCCGCTGTCGACCCGCCGCCCGTAATTCAGGTCGAGCGACAGGAAGCGCATCTGGTTCAGGACTTCCGCGCGCCCGATCGCCCCTGGCGAATCCGCGTGATAATATTCCGACGATTCCGACTGGATGAAGATGGCGTCGTGGCGGCGCTTGAGGATTTCGATCATCGCCATGACGTTCGCCCGGACGATGTGCTTCAGCGCCGTGATGAAGCTCTTGTCGTCCTTCTTCTGCTCGTTCCACCAGCCGTATTTCGCGGAAAAGACCGAGCAGATGAACATCTCGTTGATCGGGGTGAAGAGCTGCACCCAGGGAAAGCGCTCGGCGAACTCTCCGGCATAAGCGGCGAACAGTTTCGGGAAGTCGGGATTCTGGAAATTCTCGATCCAGTCGGGAACGCCGAAATGGCACAGGTCGACGATCGGGGTGATGTCGCGGCGTTTCAGCTCGGCGAAGGTCTGGTCGGCGAATTCCCAGTCGAACTTGTTGGGTCCGAGGTAGGTCTTGTGGATCGGCGGTCCGTAGCGGAGGAAGTTGATCCCGACCTCCTGGACGCAGTCGAAATCCTCGCGCCAGCGGTCGTAGTGGCCGCACACCGCCATCTCGTCGATGCGGGTCTTGCCGTGATTGATCGTCGGGATGCTGTTCTCGATCCCGGTCGCGAACATGAAGTTGGCGATGGATCAGTCTCCTCGAGCGTCGTTACAGGTGCGCCGACCGATAGCCCCGCCGGCAAAAAAGAAAACCTCGGTGGGAGCTAAGTCGGCTCCCCAAGGTTTTCGTCTATGCGGAAAAAGCATGCGCTGGGCAGATGGTTTCATCGCTGTTGACTGGGGAACGACCAATCGTCGTGCCTGGCTGATCGATTCCTCGGGCAAGCAGACCGGGGAATTCGACGACGGCAAGGGCATTTTGTCGGTTCCAAAGGACGGCTTTCCCGACGCCATCGCCGAAATCCGCGAAAGGCTTGGCGACAAACCGCTGCTGATGGCCGGAATGGTCGGCTCGAACCGCGGCTGGAGGGAAGCGCCCTACGTCGAGTGCCCCGCGGGGATCGACGAGCTTGCGGCCAATCTCGTCTGGCCCGGCGAGCGTGAGGCGATCGTTCCCGGCCTCTCCTATCTTGGCGACGGCCGTGCCGACGTGATGCGCGGCGAGGAAGTGCAGCTGCTCGGCGCGGTTGCCTCTGGCCTCGTCGATTCCGATGCGCTCGTCTGCCATCCAGGCACGCACAATAAATGGACGGTGCTCCACCGAGGCCAGGTCCAGAGCTTCCGGACGGTGATGACCGGAGAGCTGTTCAGCCTGCTCAAGGACCACAGCATCTTGTCCGACCTCCTTCAGGGCCAGGTCATCGACGATGATGTGTTCAAGAACGCGGCGCGTGACGCGATCTTCAACGAGATGCTGCCGGCCGAGCTTTTCTCGGTCCGCGCCCGCGTCCTCCTCGGCCAGATGAAGAAGGAAGACGCCGCATCCTATGCGAGCGGGCTCCTGATCGGCACCGACGTACGGATCGGCCTGTCGGTCCCGACGGCGGCCGAGGCGCTGGTGATGGGCCGGCCGGACCTCACGAGGCTTTATGCCGCCGCGCTCGGCGAGGCGAAGCGCGGGGCGAAAGCGCTCGACGGTGAACAATGCTTCCTCGCGGGCATTCTTGAGATCGCGAAGAGGATTTGAAGTGAGCGCGAAGGACGTCCTTCACCGATATCTCGATGAATGCCCGCTGATCGCGATCGTCCGCGGGGTCATTCCCGACGAGGCCGAAGCCACGGCGCAAGCGGTTTACGACGGCGGAATCAGGATCATCGAGGTGCCGCTGAACTCGCCCGATCCGCTGGAGAGCATCCGGCGGATCGCAACGAAGTTCGGCGATCGAATGCTGGTCGGCGCGGGCACGGTCGTCGATCCCGGGCAAGTCGAACGCGTCAGGGACTCGGGCGGTCGGCTGGTTGTTGCTCCGAACACCGACAACCGAGTGATTGCCGCAGCCGCGGGCGCGGAGATGGTCTCGTGCCCGGGTTATTTCACCCCGTCCGAGGCCTTTGTGGGCTGGCATGCGGGCGCGACGGCACTAAAGCTGTTCCCCGCCGAGGCGGCCACCCCGAGCGTGCTCAAGGCGCTGCTCGCGGTCGTGCCCAAGGACGTGCCTCAGATCGTGGTCGGCGGGATTTCGCCCCACAACATGCAGCCCTGGCTTGAGGCCGGAGCGACCGGCTTCGGCCTCGGCTCGGGTCTGTACAAACCCGGCCAATCCGCCGCTGCCACGCTCGACAAGGCGCGCGCCTATGTCGCGGGACTCAAGGCGTGAAGCCGATCAGGATCGCGATCATCGGCTACGGCAAGATCGCGCAAGACCAGCATTTACCCTCAATCCAGGCGAATCCACGCTTTGAGCTTGTTGCGACATCCAGCCGGTCGGGACAGGGCGCCGCCCGGAAATTCACCGACTGGCGCGAGTTGATTCGCACGGTCGAGGGGCTCGAAGCGGTCGCGATCACGACGCCGCCCGAGCCTCGATACCAAATTGCTCGCGAATGCATTCAGGCGGGGCTTCACTGCCTCCTGGAAAAGCCGCCGACCGCCGGCCTCGCCGAAATCGCCGATCTCGATTGCCTGGCTCAAGGGAAAAGCGTCACGCTCTTCACGACCTGGCATGCACAGCATCACTCGACCGTCGAAGCGGCAGCAAAGGCTCTTGCGGGCAAGCGAATCGCAAGGATGCAGATCCTGTGGCACGAAGATGTGCGCAAATGGCACCCCGGACAGGCCTGGATCTGGCAGGCCGGCGGCTTCGGCGTGTTCGATCCCGGGATTAACGCATTCTCGATCGCGACGAAGATCTTCCCCGGCGGGCTGTTCGTTCAATCAGCCGAGCTCAGCGTTCCCGCGAACGCCCAGACTCCGATCGCCGTCGATGTGAAATTCGCAAGCCCGGAGGCCGACGGACCTCTTACCGCCAGCCTCGACTGGCGCCGGAGCGAGGGCGAAGAATGGACGATCGAGGTAGAGACGAGCGATGGGGTGCATGTCCGCCTCGAACAAGGCGGCGCGAAGCTACTCCTGAACGGTCGAGCAAGTCCCGACAGCGGGCCGGGCGAATATCCCGACATCTATCGCACCTTCGTCGACTTGCTCGACGAGCGTCGAAGCCTCGTCGACGTCGCGCCGTTGCGGCTGGTCGCCGACTGCCTTCTCGTCGGCGCGCGGCGGACCGTAGAGGCGTTCAACGGCTGATGGAGCAACTTCGCCTCGCGCGCATTGTCCCTGTCGGCCCGCTTTCGTAACGATCTGTGCGAGGCCCTTCAGGAGTCGCGAGTGGCAGAAGCGAAAACCGACGAGCTTATCCGGGCTGACGACGCCTTTTCCGGCAACCGCCTGCTTTCCACCTTCTCGCGGGAGGCACGCGCGCTCATCGAGCCTTACGGCGCCGTCGTCGATCTTCAGCCGGGCGAGACTGTGCTCGAGCGCGGAGGCGAAGTTGCGTCCAGCCTCTTTCCGGTAGCGCCGACGATGATCAGCATGCTGGTCGAGCTCGACGGCAACCGTTCGGTCGAAGCAGCCGCGGTGGGAAGCCGCGGAGCGGTCGGCGGAATCGTCAGTTGCGGCCACGCTCCCGCCTTTTCCCGCGCCGAAGTGCTGATCGCCGGGCCGGCGTTCAAAGTGCCGATGAAAGCGCTTGAGGAGGCGAAGTCCCGGTCTCCGTTCATTGCCAATCTCTTCTGCCGCTATTCGGACTACCTGCTCGCGACCGTCATGCAGTCGGTCGCCTGCAATTCATTCCATTCGATCTCCGAACGAGCCGCGAGATGGCTCCTTCACGTCCAGTCCCGCGCGGGAGATCGCATCGAGCTGACTCAGGAAGCGCTCGCCAAGCTGCTCGGGGTTCAGCGGACAACCGTGAACGCGGTGATTCAAGAGCTTGTGGCCGAGGGGCTGATCGCCACCGGGCGCGGTACGGTCCACGTAACCGATCGCGCCGGCCTCAAGCGCCGCGCGTGCGAATGCTACGAGCGGCTGGAACATCATTATGCGGCGGTTATCGGCACCACCGGCAGGGGCGGCGAGAACCGCTGATCAGCGCGGGTCTAATTGTTCGTGATGTTCGACTTCGATTTGACGATTGTTGCCCTGGCGGCCGCACAAAGCCCATCAGAATGGGTCAACGCCACCTCGGTCCAGCCATCGGCGGCGCGCTCATTCCCCTTCAGGGTCTTCACGTCATACTGCGGCCTCATTTTCTGAAGCTCTGGCGAGGCGGCGCCCCATTCCTTGACGATCGTGATCGGATTGTGTTGACGCTTTCCCGTCGCCATTCCGCTCGCGGCCTCGCGCGGGACAAGCGCATAGGAGGATTGCGCCACTCGTCCATTCGCGCAGACCAGCTTCAACACCGCATTGTCGGGCGCGCCGTCGCCATCCAGGTCGCCGGCATGAACCTGCAGGTAAAGCGGCCCGCCAGCCTCGCCGCCGACCTTGCTGATCGCGAGCTGCTGCCAATCGTCCATTCCCATCGTCTTGCCGCCGCCTGGCGCTGCGGCCGAGGCCGCCAGAAGTGCAATCATAAGCATTGGATGTTCCCCTCCATGCGGGGGCAAGAATGCGCCTCGCCCGGTGATTAGGCAAGCAATCGCCAGCGCAGTGTCTCGCCAGCTTGAAACGGAACCAGGCCTTCGATTTCGTCCGGCACCAGTAACTCGCCTCGCTCCAACGTTATCGTCTCTTCGTTGACGGGAAGGCCGTAGAAACGCGGCCCATTCAGCGACGCAAACGCCTCGAACCTGTCGAGCGCGCCTTCTTGATCGAACACCATCGCGTAGCTTTCGAGCGCGAAGGGCGCGTTGAAGATGCCCGCGCAGCCGCACGCAGATTCCTTCGCGTCGCGCGTGTGCGGCGCGCTGTCGGTGCCGAGGAAGATATTCTCCATTCCCGACGTTGCGGCCTGCCGCACAGCCTGCCGATGCTTCTCCCGCTTTGCTACCGGGAGACAGTAAGCATGTGGCCTCAGCCCGCCTGCAAAGATCGCATTCCGATTGATGATGAGGTGCTGCGGCGTGACGGTCGCTCCGATCCGCGAAGCATTGCCTTGGACGAAGTCAGCCGCGTCCGCGGTCGTGATATGCTCCAGAACAACCTTCAGATCGGGGAAATCCTTCACCAGTCGCGAAAGGATTCGGTCGATGAACACCGCCTCGCGATCGAACACGTCTACGGCCGGATCGGTGACTTCGCCATGGACGCAGAGCACCATTCCGATCGCCTGCATCCGCTCGAGGGCGGGATAAATATTGCGGACGTCGGTCACGCCGCTCGCGCTGTTGGTCGTGGCGCCCGCTGGATAGAGCTTGGCCGCAATCCATACGCCTTCCTCGAAACCGCGCACGATCTCTTCGGGCCTGGTTTCGTCGGTGAGATAGCAGGTCATCAAGGGCGTGAAGCCCGGACCGGTCCTGGTAAGGATGCGCTCGCGATAGGCTGCCGCAGCTTCGGGCGTCGTCACCGGCGGCGCCAGGTTCGGCATCACGATCGCTCGAGCGAACTGCCGCGCGGTGTAGGGCGCGACCTTCCGCAGCATGTCACCGTCGCGCAAATGGACGTGCCAGTCGTCGGGGCGGCGGATGGTCAGCGTTTGCGAAGCCACGGGCCGCTCCCTAACTGAGAGCCATGGCCGCTACCACCCTCACGGACCGCGCCGTTGTTCGACTGTCGGGCGACGATGTGCGGGGATTTGTGCAGGGCCTCGTCACGAGCGATGTGAACGGTTCGCTTCCGGTCTGGGCGGGATTGCTGACTCCGCAGGGCAAATGCCTGTTCGATTTCATCGTCTGGGAAGACGGCGACGACCTGCTGATGGACTGCGAAGCCGGCGCAGTCGACGATCTCATCAAGCGGCTCTCAATTTACCGGCTGCGCCGCAACATCACGATCGAGCGCGACATTGGACTCGCCGTGCACTGGTCGAACGGGGGAGGCGATGGCGTCCCCGATCCGCGTCTGGAAGCGCTTGGTCGCCGCTGGCTGGCGGCGGCTTCAGAAGCGGCAATGGGCTGGATCGAACACCGCCTCCGCCTCGGCGTCTGCGAAGGGCGCGCCGAGCTCGGTGATCTCCTCTGGCTCGAATGCAACGCCGCCGAGCTGGGCGGCGTCAGCTTCACCAAGGGCTGCTTCGTCGGACAGGAGAACACCGCCCGGATGAACTGGCGGCAGAAGATCAACCGCCGCCTGTTCGTCACCTTGGGCGGCGGGGGCGACCGCTCGCGCGTCGAATATCCCGATCTCGACATGTCGGTCGTTCACGCGCGGATCGACGCGATCCCCGACAACGCCATCATTCCGAAGTGGCTTGAGCCCCCGCTCGCTCAGTCGAGCACTGCATAGGCGCGCACCGGGAAGGTCCCCATCCCGCGCACCTTCGGCGGGACAGCGGAGAAGCGGAATCCCTCGTCCGGCAACTGATCGAGCCCAGTCATATGTTCGCAGATCGGGATGTCGGCAGCGAGCAGCCTTGTGTGCACCGGCCTGGCCCTCACCTGCGTGTCATCGATATTGTTGCTGTCGATCCCGACCAGCGCCGCACCATGCTCGACCAGCCAGTCGGCGGCCGTCGCGGTCAGGAAAGAATGATCCTTGCCGTACTGATCCGTTCGCCAGTGCCGGTCCCAGCCGGTGTGAATCAGGACCGCCTTCCCCCCGACATCCAGTCCCTCGAAGTCCGAGGCATCGGTCCGCAGCTCATTTTCCCAGGGGCGCCGAACCACGATCCCCGGCAATTCCGCGAGCGAACGCATCGGTAATTCCGAGAGATCTTTCCCTTTCGCGTAGCGATGGAAGGGCGCGTCGACGTACGTGCCGGTGTTCGCCACCATGTCGATGCGGCCAATCTGGAAGCTCGACCCGTCGTCGTAGTTCGCGGCCGAAGCCTCCCGCGTCCAGAAGTCGCAGATGTGCGGGCCGGGAAGCCCGGGATAAGTCGTCATTCCATGTTCGATCACATGGCTGAGGTCGACGATCCTTTTCTCTTCCACAGCCGGCACAATGCCACGGCGGCGAATAGCATCCAAACGACATTCAATGTCGCTGAAGGCAATGCACGGTGCCACCAGCCGTTGACGATAAAGCCGGCGGCGCCAAGCAGATTCATCCACTGGAAGGCAGCGGACTGGCCCGTCACCCTTCCGAGCGATACCAGGATGTAGGCGAGCAGAATCAACAGTGCGCCGGCCCAGCCAACGACCTCGACCGCGATTTGGACGGGAGTCATGCGGGCCAGCTCCGGCCGTCCACTTCTTTGACCGGGATGGCCTCAAAGGTGCCGGGCTCGAACAGCCGTGCGTTGATGCCCATGCGCGCGTACGGCGGGTCGGTCAGGGGAACCCAGTGAGTCAGGATCCCGCAATGGCGGCAGCGCTGCTGCGCGATGCAGGCGGGGTTGGAATCCGCGCGCACGTAGGAATCGAACTCGCCCTCGATTTGCAGTTCCTCGGACGGGAAATAGACGCCGAGGAACCCGGTCTTGCTGCACAGGCTGCAGTTGCACCGCGTGATCTCGTCGGGCGCTCGCGGCAGGGTGATTTTCACGCGGCCGCAATGGCACGAACCGACCAGCGGCTGCTCGCTCAAGCTGCCGCGAGCCTCCGAAGCACGTACTGGAGGATTCCGCCGGCGCGGAAATAGGCGAGCTCGTTGTACGTATCGATGCGGCAGCGCGCTGCGAAGCTGAACTCCTCGCCCGAATCGCGTACGACTTTCACCTGAACGTCCTGCCGCGGTTCCAGCGTCGCGATTCCCAGAATCGTATATTTCTCCTCGCCGGTGAGGCCGAAGGTTGCTGCATTCTCGCCGTCGTGGAACTGGAGCGGGAGGACGCCCATGCCGACGAGGTTGGAGCGGTGGATCCGCTCGAAGCTCTCGGCGATCACCGCGCGGACGCCGAGCAGCAACGTCCCCTTCGCCGCCCAGTCGCGCGAACTCCCGGTGCCATATTCCTTGCCGGCGACGATCACGAGCGGGCGGTCGTCCTGCTTGTAGAGCATGGCCGCGTCGTAGATCGGCATCGTCTCCCCGGTCGGGGCGTAGCGGGTGAAGCCGCCCTCGACATTGTCGAGCATCCGGTTGCGGATCCGGATGTTGGCGAAGGTGCCGCGCATCATCACTTCGTGATTGCCGCGCCGCGATCCGTAACTGTTGAACTCGCCCCGGCTGACCTGCCGCTCGAGCAGATAGCGGCCCGCCGGGCTGTCCGGCTTGATCGCGCCTGCTGGGGAGATGTGGTCGGTGGTGATCGAATCGCCGAAGATCGCCAGCGGCCGCGCCCGGTCGATGTCGGTCAGCGGCGTGGCCTCCATCGTCATGCCTTCGAAGTAGGGTGGGTTCTGGATGTAGGTCGATCCCGCGGGCCAGCCGTAGGTCTCGCCGCCGGTGACCTCGATCTTCCGCCAGCGTTCGTCGCCGCGATAGACGTCGGCGTAGCGGCGTCGGAACATCTCTGAATGGACGTGCGCGTCGATCAGCGCGCGGATTTCCTCGTTGCTCGGCCAGATATCCTTGAGGAACACCGGCTCGCCGTTCGAGGCAGTGCCGATCGGCTCCTTGACCATGTCGGAGCGGACCGTGCCCTTGAGAGCATAAGCCACGACCAGCGGCGGCGAGGCGAGGTAGTTCGCGCGGCAATCGGGTGACACGCGGCCTTCGAAATTGCGGTTGCCCGAAAGCACGCTGACCGCAACCAGGTCGTTGTCGGCGATCGCCTTGCTGATCGGCTCGGGAAGCGGGCCCGAATTGCCGATGCAGGTCGTGCAGCCGTAACCGACGAGGTCGAACCCGAGTGCGTCGAGATCTTCGCTAAGCCCGCTCTCGTTCAGATAATCCGTCACGACCTGGCTTCCCGGCGCGAGGCTGGTTTTCACCCACGGCTTTACCTGAAGGCCTTTTTCGCGCGCCTTCCGGGCGACGAGGCCGGCGCCGATCAGCACCGACGGGTTCGACGTGTTGGTGCAGCTCGTGATCGCCGCGATCGCGACGTCGCCATTGCCGAAATCGAACTGCTCGCCCTCGACGCCGACCCTCGGATCGTTCGCCTTGTGATAGGTGCCGTCGAGCTCGGCGTTGAACTGTTCGTCGACCTCGCTCAGCAGCACGCGGTCCTGCGGCCGCTTGGGGCCGGCGAGCGACGGCTCGATCGTTCCCATGTCGAGCTCTAGCGTGTCGGTGAAAAGCGGCTCCGGCGTGCTCGCGTCGCGCCACAAGCCTTGCGCCTGCGCGTAGGCGCGAACGAGCGCGATCCGGTCGTCGTCGCGACCGGTGAGCTTGAGGTAATCGAGCGTGCGCTCGTCGATCGGGAAGAAGCCGCAGGTCGCTCCATATTCGGGGGCCATGTTGGCGATCGTCGCCCGGTCCGCGAGCGGGAGGTTATCGAGGCCCGGTCCGTAAAATTCGACGAAGCGGCCGACCACCCCCTTCTGGCGAAGCATCTGGGTGACGGTCAGCACGAGGTCGGTGGCGGTGATCCCTTCATTGAGCTGGCCGGACAGCCGGAATCCGACGACCTCCGGAATAAGCATGCTGATTGGCTGTCCCAGCATCGCGGCTTCCGCTTCGATCCCGCCGACGCCCCAGCCGAGGACACCAAGACCGTTGACCATCGTCGTGTGGCTGTCGGTGCCCACCAGCGTATCCGGATAGGCAAGGGGCGGGCCGCCCGGCGTCTCGCTCGTCCAAACGCACTGCGAAATATGCTCGAGATTGACCTGGTGGCAGATACCGGTGCCCGGAGGAACGACCTTGAAATTGTCGAAGGCGCTGCTTCCCCATTTGAGGAACTGATAGCGTTCGCCGTTGCGCTCATATTCGAACTCGACGTTCTTCTCGAACGCCTTGGGATTGCCGAACTCGTCGACCATCACGCTGTGGTCGATGATGAGGTGAACCGGGACGAGCGGATTGATCTTCTGTGGATCGCCGCCAAGGCGGCGCATCGCGTCGCGCATCGCGGCGAGGTCGACCACCGCCGGAACGCCGGTGAAGTCCTGCATCAGTACCCGGGCCGGACGGTACTGGATCTCGCGGTTGATCCGCCGTTCCTTCAGCCAGTCCGCCATCGCCTGGAGGTCGTCGCGAGTGACGGTCTCGCCATCCTCGAACCGCAGCAGATTCTCGAGCAGGACCTTCATCGAGAAGGGCAAGCGGGACACATCGCCGAGCGTCTGGCCCGCCTTCTGCAGTGAGTAATAAGCGTAGGTCCTGCCCTGAACTTCGAGAGTCGAGCGGGTGTTGAGGCTGTCCTGGCCGGTCGGGATCATTGCTGTCTTTCGCCTGTGGCGCGCGAAGGGGGTTGCGCGACCTGTTGGGGGGCACCGGGGCCTTAGCAATCCGGCCCCGCGCCCGCAAACCGGCGCTTACAAAGAGGGGTTTGCGGTGAATTGAACGAGCGTCGGGCTAGGCTGCTTGGGCGAGACTCCACATCGTCTCGGCGGCGCAATAAGTGTCTTGATTGCAACAGGTACCGCAAGGGAGCGAGCAAGTGACGGGCGAAGCCCACGACAGCGACTATTTCCGCCGCCGCGCCGCGGAAGCGCGCGCCGCCGCTTTCTCCAAGCGAGGCGACGAAAAATCGGCGGTCGCTGGCGAACTTGCGCTTGCCTACGCCGCGCTTGCGCGTCGGCGCGCCGCCCTCACGGCAGCCGAGCCAGAGGTGGAAATCCCCGCGATTCCGCTCGAAGCCTAGAGCCAGCCGCGCTTCTTGAAATAGAGATACGGCCCGACCGCCGTAATCACCATCAGCGCGAGCGAAAACGGGTAGCCGTAGCGCCAGTCGAGCTCCGGCATATAATGGAAGTTCATGCCGAAAATGCCCGCGATCAGGGTCGGCGGGAGCAGGATGACGGCCGCCCACGAAAATAGCTTCATCGCGGCATTCTGCTCGATGCTGATCAGCCCGAGCGACGCGTCCAGCTGAAATTGGAGGCTGTCGGTGAGGAAGCTGGCGTGCTCGCTCAACGAAGTGACGTCGGTCGTCAGGCTCGTCACATGGTGGCGCATCTCGGCCTGCTTCTCCTCGTGAAGCAGGTTTGATCCGGCGAGAAAGCTCAGCATCCGCATCGTGCTCACCGCCGAGTAACGGATTTTGCTCAACAAGGTCTGGGTCCGGCCGATATCGGTCAAAAGCTTGGTCAGCCGTTCCGCCGGAATCCGCCGCTGGTCCTGCCCCTCATGGAAAATCTGGTGAGAGAGATTCTCCATCGCTTCGCCGACATGCTCGATTTCATCCGCCAGCCGGTCGACGATGGCGTCGATCAACCGCACGAGCGCCGTCGGACCGTCGCGCACCAGGTCGGGTTCGCGCCGGGCGTGGCTTTCGAAGGTGCGGATCGGCTTGGGGGTCGCATAGCGGATCGTGACCAGCCGGTTGCCAGCGAGAACGAAGCCGATCGGGGTCGTGCTCGGCAGATGCTCCTCGACCCCGCGGAGCGCGCTCACGGTCATGTAGAGTGTGCCGTTCTTTTCGTAGAGGCGGCTCGACGGCTCGATCTCGGCCATCTCGGCCTGCGTGGGCACGTTCACGCCGATGCATCGCTCGACAAGCTTTTCTTCCTGGTGCGTCGGCTCTTCGAGGTCGATCCAGCTCGCTTCGTCGGGAATGCGCTCGACTTTCGCGTCGATCAGCTGACCTTCGCATCCGGTTCCGTACACGCGCAGCATGTGCGCGTGCATCAGGCCAACCGCTGATCTTTGCAAGCGCGATTGCTCTGCTAGCGTGCGCGCAATGACAGTCCGCCGAGCGACGATCGCCGCCTTCCTGATCATCATCGCCGCTGCGCTCGCCGAGCTGGCGATGGGTAGGCATCCTGCCTGTACCTGCGGAACAGTCGATCTGTGGGTCGGGCTCCGCGATAGTCCGAAGACGAGCCAGATGCTCGCCGACTGGTACAGCCTTAGCCACATCGTCCACGGCCTGATCTTCTACTTTCTGCTGTGGCTCCTGTTTCGCCGCTCGCCGGTCGCGTTGCGATTTCTCGGGGCGCTGCTGATCGAAGCCGCCTGGGAAGTGACCGAAAACACGCCGTTCGTGATCGACCGCTATCGGGAGACGACGGCCGCGCTCGGCTACAGCGGCGACAGCGTCATCAACTCCGTCTCCGATATTCTGATGATGGCCCTCGGCTTCCTTGCGGCGCGCAAGCTGCCGGTCTGGGCTGCGGTTCTTCTCGTAATCGCGCTGGAAGTTCTGCCGCTCTTCGTGATTCGCGACAATCTCACGCTCAACGTCTGGAACCTGCTCGCACCCAATCCTGCCGTCCAGGCGTGGCAGGCGCGATGATCATGCGCAGCGAGTCAGCTGCGGCGGCGCGCCTTCCTTGAGCGTGAACGGGCCGAGGTTCGTCCCGTCCTCGAGCGCGACGTTCAGAGTCATCTCGCGCGACGCGCCCTTGGTGGCGGCTGGTGTTACGTGCCCGGAGAAGGCCGCTCCCTGGCTCTTGAAGAACTGGCCGACCTTGATCGGTCCCGGTGCTCCCGTGCGGTACGTGCCCTTGGCGGCAAACGACCCGTCCGCTGCGGGGTAAACGGGGTCGTCGATCGTCCCGGATGCGCAGTCGAAGGATACGTCGGCAAGGCCGCCCTGGAACGCAACGCCAATATGGGGTCCGCCCCAGCTTCCGAATATCCGGCTCGCATCCGGACCGATGGTCGAGCATCCTCCGAGCGCCACAACAGCCGCAAGCAACCAAAGCCTGTTGAATTTTGCGCCCATAACGCCGCTCCTCCACAAGCAGGCTAGCATGAAAGCGCCGCGGCACAATCGCGGTCCTGAAACATTGATAGGCCCTGTCGCAAAGGAGAGACGCGCCCGTGAGAAGCGCAAAATGCCTCGCTCCCGTCCTGCTGCTCGCGGTTGCCGCGCCCGCACATGCCGGTGAGCTGTTCGGCGGGCTCTATGTCCACGACGTCAACCTGCCGACGGACAAGAGCGGCGTCGAGGACGGAATGGATATCCAGGTCGGTTATCGCGGCGACAGGATCGGCCATACGCCCTTGCAGCCATATGTTTTCGGCGCACTCAACACCGCCGGAGCGACGAGTTACGCGGCGATCGGGCTTTCCGCGAAATTCGGCCGGAGGATCTACGTGAGACCGGGTCTCGGGATCGCCATCCACAACGGCTCCGCCGCGAAGTTCGAGGATCCCGCCAACAAGCAGATCGAGTTCGGAAGCCGGGTGCTGTTCGAGCCGGAGCTCGCCGTCGGCACGCACATCAATCGCCGTCTCAGCATAGAGGCGAGCTGGGTGCACATGAGTCACGCACAGCTGTTCGGCAAGGAAAACCCCGGAATCGACAATCTCGGAGTCCGCCTCAACGTCGCGCTCTAGCGTCCGACCATCGTTTCCGGCTTCACCACCCGATCGAATGTCGCTTCGTCGACGAGGCCAAGCTCCAGCCCCGCTTCTTTCAGCGTCTTGCCGGTCTTGTGGGCATGTTTCGCGATGGTCGCGGCATTGTCGTAGCCGATTTCCGGAGCGAGCGCGGTCACGAGCATCAGCGAGCGGTTCATCAGCTCCCCGATTCGTCCGCAGTCAGGCTCGGCGCCCTCGAGCATGCGTGCCGTGAAGCTTTCCATGCCGGTCGACAGCAGGTTGATCGAGCGGATGACGTTCGCTCCGATCAGCGGCTTGAACACGTTGAGCTCGAGGTGACCCTGCAGGCCGCCTATCGTCACCGCGACGTGATTGCCCATCACCTGCGCCGCGACCATTGTCAGCATCTCGGCCTGGGTCGGGTTGACCTTGCCCGGCATGATCGAGCTTCCCGGCTCGTTCTCGGGCAACTTCAATTCGCCAAGGCCGCAGCGCGGGCCCGAGCCGAGCAGGCGGATGTCGTTGGCGATCTTGGTCAGCGCGACCGCGATGACGTTGAGGACGCCCGAAAGCTCCACGAGCGTGTCGTGCGCCGCTAGCTCGGCGAATTTGTTCGGCGCCGAAGTGAACGGAAGCCGCGTCAGGTTCGCAACTTCCTTCGCGAAATCCTCGGCGAAGCCTTTCGGGGTGTTCAGGCCGGTTCCAACCGCGGTGCCCCCCTGCGCAAGCCGGAGCACGCGCGGAAGCACACCTTCGACGCGCTCGATGCAGTCGGCGACCTGTGCGGCATAGCCGGAGAATTCCTGGCCGAGCGTCAGCGGGGTCGCGTCCTGCAAATGCGTGCGGCCGATCTTGACGATGTCATCCCAGCGACGCGCCTGGTCGGCGAGCTTGGCGTGCATCGTCTTCAGCGCCGGAAGCAGGCGGCCGTTCACAGCCATCGCCGCCGCGATGTGCATCGCGGTCGGGAAGCTGTCGTTCGACGACTGGCTCTTGTTGACATGGTCGTTGGGGTGCACCGGCTCCTTGCCGCCGCGATTGCCGGTCAGGATTTCGTTCGCCCGGCCGGCGATCACCTCATTCGCGTTCATGTTCGACTGGGTGCCGGATCCGGTCTGCCAGATGACCAGTGGGAACTGGCTGTCGAGATCGCCGCGCGCGACTTCGCTTGCCGCCTGCTGGATGACTTCCGCGATCTTCGGGTCGAGCCCGCCGATCCGCGCATTCACCCGGGCAGCGGCCTGTTTAATCAACCCGAGCGCATGGACGATTTCGAGCGGCATCTGCTCGCGGGGCCCAAACGGAAAATTCTCGACCGACCGCTCGGTCTGCGCGCCCCAATAAGCGTGGGCCGGCACTTCGATCGGGCCGAAGCTGTCGCTCTCGGTGCGGGTATCGTTGGGCATGCACTTCCTCCGTCATCCCCGCGAAAGCGGGGACCCGCCTTCTTTGACGCCGTCAGTAGAAAAGGCAGGCCCCGGGTCAAGCCCGGGGTGACGGTTAGGGCTGCGTCACTTCTTCCGCGTGAAATCCACGCTGACGACGTTCGAGCCATCCTCTTTGGGCTCGTCCTTCGCCTCACCCTCGGGCGAGTCATTCTCCGCTTCCTCGTGCTCCTCCTGCGGAGCGTCGTCGGCGCTGGCGTGGAAGGTCAGCGCGAATTCGACCGCGGGATCGTGGAACTGGGTGACCGCGGCAAAGGGGACATGAAGCGTCGACGGAACGCCGCCGAACGACAGGCCGACCGAGAACGATTCATCCTCGACCTTCAAATCCCAGAACCGGTGCTGGAGGACGATCGTCATCTCGTCCGGGAAGCGCTCCATCAGATGCTTCGGAATCGAAACGCCCGGCATCCTCGTCTTGAAGGTGATGTAGAAATGATGCTCGCCGGGAAGCGCTCCGGTCTGCTCGACCTCGCCGAGAACGCGGCCCACGACTGCCCGAAGCGCATCCTGCACGATCTCGTCGTACGGAATCAGGCTTTCGGGGGTCTCGTCGCTCATGCGGTTGTGGTAGCGGGCGGGTTAGCCCGGTCAAGCGGAGTCAGACATGCCGATCGACGCCACAAAGCCATATGATGACAGCAATATCTTCGCCCGAATCCTTCGCGGAGAGCTGCCTGCGAACAAGGTCTACGAGGACGACCATGTGCTCGCGTTCAACGACATCAATCCGCTTAGTCCGACCCACATTCTCGTGATCCCGAAGGGTCGTTACGTATCGTGGGACGACTTTTCGGCCGAGGCTTCCGAGGAAGAAATCACCGCTTTTGTCCGCGCCGTCGGCAGGATCGCGCGCGACGCGGGGCTGGTCGAAAGCGGCTACCGGATTCTCGCCAACACCGGCCTGAACTCGGGGCAGGAGGTGCCACACCTTCACGTCCATCTCTTCGCCGGCCGCCCGCTCGGGCCGATGCTGGCGCGTTGATCCTTATCAAACGGCTATTGCTCTGCCGTCATGAGCCGCTAGGCTCTGCCCCACATTTTTTCCTAGGGGAGTAACATGGCGACCATTGCACCGCGCACGCCGGGCCGGGGCCGCGTCAAGCCGCTCGACGAAATCCTCGCCACCGCCGAGAAGAAGTCGCTCAAGCGCTCGCTCGGCGCGTTCCAGCTGACCCTCCTCGGTATCGGCGCCGTCATCGGCACCGGCATCTTCGTCCTGACCGCGACGGCGGCCCAGAAGGCGGGACCGGGCATGATGGTCAGCTTCATCATCGCGGGTGCTGTCTGCGCGGTTGCGGCGCTTTGCTATTCCGAGCTCGCTTCGATGGTGCCGGTGGCCGGGTCGGCTTACACCTATTCTTACGCCGTCATGGGCGAGATCATGGCCTGGATGGTCGGCTGGGCGCTGATCCTCGAATATGCGCTCGGCGCCAGCGCGGTCGCCGTCGGCTGGTCGGGGTTCATCAGCGGCCTCCTCGATTCCGTGGGAGTCCACATACCGCATGCGTTGAAGGTCGGGCCCCCGATCCAATGGGGATTCCTGCAGGGCGGCGAAATCGGCGGGGTGTTCAACCTGCCGGCGGTGCTCGTCGTCACGTTCGTCACGACCTTGCTCGTCATCGGGACCAAGGAAAGCGCGACATTCAATGCCGTGCTCGTGGTGATCAAGATTACGGCTTTGACGCTGTTCCTCATTATCACCTTGCCGATGATCAGCGGCCACGCCGCCAACTTCGAGCCCTTCGCGCCGCGCGGTTGGGGCAATCCCCTGAGCTCGTCGGGAACGGGGATTCTCGGCGCCGCCGCCTCGATCTTCTTTGCCTATGTCGGCTTCGACGCGGTCTCGACCGCGGCGGAGGAAACCAAGAATCCGCAGCGCAACGTCCCGATCGGGTTGATCGGAAGCTTGCTGATCTGCACCGTTTTCTATCTCCTCGTATCGGCGGGCGTGGTCGGCGCTTATGGTGCGCAACCGCTGATCGATCCCGCGACGGGCCTGGCCTTCAAGGAGGGCTCGCCCGAACTTTACGCCTCGGCGGCCTGCCAGGCGGCCAGCGCTCCGACCGTTTGCTCGAAGGAAGCGCTGGCGCACATCCTTCGCCAGGTCTCCAACCCGCTGTTCGGGAACCTCGTCGGGCTTGCGGCCGCGCTCGCACTTCCGTCAGTCGTGCTGCTCATGATGTACGGCCAGACCCGCATCTTCTTCGTGATGGCCCGTGACGGCCTGCTTCCGGAGCGGCTGTCGACCGTCCACGAAAGGTTCCGGACGCCCTATGTGGTGACCATCGTCACCGGTGTTTTCGTCGCGATCGCCGCGGCCTTCCTGCCGGTGGGGACGCTGGCCGACTATTCGAACGCGGGCACGCTCTTCGCATTCGCGGCCGTGTCGCTCGGAGTCATGATCCTGCGCAAGAAGGACCCGGGCCGGGCGCGTCCCTTCCGTACACCCGCGATCTTTATCGTCGCCCCGCTGTCGATCGCCGGCTGCCTGTTGCTGTTCATCAACCTCAACAACGAATCCAAGCTGCTGTTCGTCAGCTGGACCGTGATCGGGCTGATCGTCTATTTCCTCTACGGCTACCGCCACAGCAATCTCGCTCGCGGAATTGTCGACGTTCCGGAAATGGCAGCCGAAGCACCGGGCTCGGTGGGCGTCGCCCCGATGCCGGGTGCGCCGGTGCCGCCCGACGATCGCGCCTAGGTCAGTAGGTCGCCGGCAAGCGCCCTGAGGTCAGCCTCGGGGCGCGCGCCATAATGCTGGATCACTTCCGCGGCGGCGATCGCGCCGAGCCGTAGCGAGCGCTCGAGCCCGAGGCCGCGCGCTTCGCCGAGGAGGAAACCCGCCGCGAACAGGTCGCCGGCGCCGGTCGTGTCGACCAGCCTGGCGATCGGTTCCGCGCCCACATCGACGCGCTCCCCGCCACGGGTGGCGAGCGCTCCGTCCTCGCTCCGGGTGACAACCAGGGTCTCGACCTTGCCGCTGACGGCGGCGACGGCGCTGTCGAGGTGCGGCACTCCCGCCAGCGCTTCGATCTCGCTTTGGTTCGCGAACAGGATGTCGATTCGCCCCTGGTCGATCAGCGCGTTGAAACCGTCGCGGTGGCGGTCGACGCAGAACATGTCGGACAGGGTGAAAGCCACCTTCCGGCCCGCCCGGCGCGCGATCTCGATCGCTTCGATCATCGCGTAGCGCGGCGTCTCGGGATCCCACAGATAACCCTCCAGGTAGAGGATCTTCGAAGCCGCGATCTGCGCTTCATCGAGCGCGCTCGACGGCAGGCTCTGCGCCGCGCCAAGGAAGGTGTTCATCGTCCGGTGCCCGTCGCGCGTCACGAGGATCATCGAGCGCGCGGTCGGGCTGCCGACGTCGTTCGCGGGCGTGGTGAACTCGACGCCCGCTGCCGTGAGGTCGTGGCGGTAGAACTCACCAAGCTGGTCGGGAGCGACTTGCCCGACGAAGCCCGCGCGTCCGCCGAGCGCCGCGACTCCCGCGGCAGTATTCCCTGCCGACCCGCCGCTCACCTGGTGGCCCACGCCCATGTGCGAATAGAGCCGCTCGGCCTCCTCGGCGTCGATTAGCCGCATCGTCCCCTTGGTCAGGCCCTCGGCGGCAAGGAAATCGTCGCTGGCATCGGCGATCACGTCGACGATGGCGTTACCGATGCAAAGGACGTCGAGGCTCGTGTCGGGCATGGTTTCTCGTGAAAATGTGTGGAAAGCGCGCCGCCTAGCCGCCCGTTCAATCCTGAGCAACATTGCGCCGGTAAGCGACAAACGGCATCACCGTCCCATGCGTCGCTTAATCCTCGCCACCACCTTGTTCCTCGCCGGCTGCGCCACCGCTCCCGAGCAGCCGCAGCCCGTCACTCCCGAGCAGCCTCAGGAGGCCCAACCGGTCCAGCGCCAGACCACGCGCCTCACGGGAATGACCCAGCGCGACCTCGTCGGCTATTTCGGCAATCCTGCGCTTCAGATTCCGGAAGGACGGAGCATGAAGCTCCAGTTCCGGAGCAGCTTCTGCGTGCTCGACGCCTATCTCTATCCCGGCCAGAACGGCGTGCTTCGCGTGACCTATGTGAATACGCGGACGCCGTCGGGCGCCGACACCGATCAGGCGGCCTGCATCTCCGCCCTCGGCCTCGCCAGCTGATCGAGCGCCCAGCGGGCCGCTTCGGCGATCACCGGGTCGGGGTCGCCCGAATGCCTTTCGATTGACGGCACTAGCGCCGCGTTGCCGCTGTTTCCGGCGGCGATCAGGCAATTGCGGATCATCCGTTTTATCCCGATGCGCTTGATCGGCGATCCAGAGAACATTTCGCGAAAAGCGGCATCGTCGAGCGCCAGCAGGTCGGCGAGTCTCGGCGCGGCCAACTCCACCCGCGGAAGGAAGGCGCGGTTGGCTGCAGCAGCATCCGCAAAGCTGTTCCAGGGACATACCGCGAGGCAATCGTCGCAGCCGTAGATACGGTTGCCCATCGCGCGCCGGAATTTCTCCGGAATCGCGCCGTCATGCTCGATCGTCAGGTAGGATATGCACCGGCGCGCATCGATCCGGTGCGGGCCGACGAACGCCTGCGTCGGACAGGCGTCGAGGCAGCGCGAGCAGCTCCCGCAATGCTGGCCGTGGTCAGCGGGCGTGTCCGGCTCAAGGTCCAGGCTCGTCAGGATCACGCCGAGGAACATCCAGCTGCCATGTTCCCGGCTGACGAGATTGGTATGCTTGCCCTGCCAGCCGATGCCAGCCGCCTGGGCCAGCGGCTTTTCCATCACCGGCGCGGTGTCGACGAAGACCTTGAGCTCGCACCCCGCTTCCTCGGCCAGCCAGCGGCCGAGCGCCTTCAGCGCCTTCTTGACCGTCTTGTGATAGTCGCCGCCCTGGGCATAGACCGAGATGCGCCCCAGCTCCTGCCGCTCGGCAAGGGCCAGCGGATTCGTCGTCGGCGCGTAGCTCATCCCCAAAGCAATCGCAGACTTCGCCTCGGGCCAAAGGGCGAGCGGCGACACGCGGTGGTGCATCCGAGACTCCATCCAGCCCATGGTCCCGTGATGCCCCGCCTCGAGCCAGCGCTTGATCTCCAAGCCGGCCGCATCCGCGGCGTCAGCGCGCGCGAAACCGCACGCCACGAAGCCGAGCTCCGCCGCTTTCGCCCTTATTGCTTCCTCAAGCCTTTGCGCCCTATCCACGACCGCGCTCTACACCGGCGGCAGAAATTTTCGTAGGAATTTCAGTGCTCCAGCAGGTTTCGCATTCCGCCGCTTCAAACGCGCTCGCCGTCGAGGCCATAGATCTGGTCAAGGATTTCGACGGGACGCGCGCCGTCGACGGAGTTAGCCTCGCCGTCCCGCCCGGCTCGATTTACGGACTTCTTGGCCCGAACGGCGCCGGCAAAACGACGATCCTTCGGATGCTCATCGGCATCATCGACCCATCTAGCGGCACGCGACGAGTTCTCGGCCACGAGCGTCCGCTCGAAGCCGCCCAGGAGGTCGGTTATTTGCCCGAGGAGCGCGGCCTTTATCCCGCCATGCATGCGCGCGACGCGATCGCGTTCATGGGCGCTCTGCGCGGCCTCCCGCTCGCCGAGGGGCGACGCCGTGCCGACGTCTTGCTTGCCGAGCACAATCTCGGCGATTGGGCGAAGAAGCCGATCCGAACCCTCTCGAAAGGCATGGCGCAGACCGTCCAGCTGCTCGGCACCATCATCCACAAGCCGCGTCTCATCGTCCTCGACGAGCCGTTCGCGGGCCTCGACGCGATCAACCAGGGGCGGCTCGAGGAGCTGATCCGCCGCGAGACCCGCGCGGGGGTCACGGTGCTCTTCTCGACCCACGTCATCGCCCACGCGGAGCGGCTGTGCGAAAGCGTCGCGATCGTCGCCAAGGGGAAGATCGCGTTCGACGGTCGCGTCGACGATGCCCGAGCGAAGCTGAGTGCGATCGTTCGCCTCCGCACCCGCGCGAGCGACGGCCCGTGGCGGTCGGCCATCCCGGCAGGCGCTCGCCGCGAAGGCGATGAATGGGTGTTCGAGCTTCCAGCCGCGGGTCCCGAGCCGTTGCTTAGGGCGCTGATCGACGGCGGCGCCGGTATCGAGACATTGGCGATCGAACGTCCGGGCCTTCATGATGCCTTCGTCGCGATCGCGGGAAGCGCGGCGGCCGCGGCGATGGGCCAGGAGAAGGCTTGAATGATGCGCTTCCTCCGCTCGGCCTTCGTCATCGCCCGCCGCGACTTTGGCGCGACGGTGCTTTCCAAGACCTTCATCTTCTTCCTGATCGGCCCGTTGTTCCCGCTCCTTCTCGGCGGCGTGTTCGGCGGCATCGGCGCCCGTGTTGCGACCCAAACGGTCAGGCCAACGGTCGCGATCATAACCGAGCCCCAGTCGTTCACCGCGATCGCGACCGCCCGCGAGCGGCTTGCCGCGGCGACGAGCGACGACACGGTCATTCGCATCATACGCTTCGATCCCGAGCCGGATCTCGCCGCGCAACAAAAGCGGCTGCTCGCTTCGCGCAGTCCGCCGATCCAGGCGGTCCTGACGGGCTGGTACGGCTCGTTCCATCTGGCAGGCGACATCCACAAGGGTGACCCGACCGAGCGCCAGCTGGAGCTGATCCTGCGCAGTGCCGAGATGGGCATGTTTCCGGGTCCGCCGGTCCACGTCCAACCAACGAAGAGGATGTCGCCCGCCTCCCTGGTCAAGGACCGCGCCTTGACCGCGCAACTTGGTGAGATGCTCCTTTTCTTCCTGACCATCCTTCTGTCCGGAATGTTGCTCAGCCAGCTGATCGAGGAGAAATCGAACAAGATCATCGAGGTGATTGCGGCGGCGGTCCCGATTGACGCCTTGTTCGTCGGGAAGCTGTTCGCGATGCTTGCGGCGTCGGTCGTCGGGATCGTCGTCTGGCTGAGCGCGGGAGCTCTGCTCATCCAGGCGGTGAAGTCGGGCGGAGTGCAGACCCTTCCGCCACCAGCGGTCGGATGGCCGGGCTTCCTGATTCTCGGGGTCGTCTATTTCGCGATGAGCTACCTCCTTCTCGGCGCCGCCTTCCTGACGATCGGCGCCCAGGCCGCGACGGTGCGCGAAGTTCAGACCATGTCGATGCCGATCACCTTCGGCCAGGTCCTGATTTTCGGGCTCGCTTCGACCGCGGTTGGCTCACCCAATTCGCCGATCGCCATCGGAGCCGCGATCTTTCCCTTATCCTCGCCGATGGTGATGATCGCGCGCGCGGCGCAGGAGCCGCACTGGTGGCCGCACCTCGTCGCGATCCTGTGGCAAGCGGCTTGGGTCGCGCTCATCCTCCATCTCGGCGCCAGCATGTTCCGAAAGACGGTCCTCAAGTCGGGCCCGCGCCGCCGTTGGTGGAGTCGCAAGTCCGTGGCATAAATCCCCCGCCGCAGGGGGGCCCAAGTGTCATGATCCTGTTCAAACGTGTCGGGGAGTCATTCCGACATATTGAGGACCGCGAATGGCTGCTGCTGTTCCTCGAAACGCTGGGGGTCCTGGTCGGAATTCTCCTCGCCTTTGAGCTCCAGGAATGGGCCCAGCGTCGAAGCGAGGCGGCCAAACATCGCGAAATCATGGAACGGCTGTTTGAGGAATCCGAGCAGGACGTTGGCTCGTTGCGGGATATCCGCGACGTGTTGCTTGCTCAGAGCAAGAAAGAAATCGAATTCGCGACGCAGCTCAGCAGCGGAAAATGTCCGGCCAAACCGATGTGGGACGCCGTCGGAACCGTTCAGATGCTGCCTTCCCTTGAACTGCCCCGATCGGTCTACGGCGAGCTCATGGGGTCTGGCGGACTTTCCTCGATCGCGGACCCGCGGGTTCGCAAGTCGATTGCAATGTTCAATTCGAAGCTTGCATGGGCCGAAGGGCAGATCGATTATTTCCGGCGATTCCGTCCGGAGGTCGTGTCGGAATCAGATAGCCGGATGCACTTGCGCTACGATCCTCGCGCCGACGATCCCGAAGTGGAGGATTATGATCAAGCTGCACTGTGCAGCGACTCCGCGTTCCGCAACCGGATGGTGAGCGCAGCGCGAAATCACATGGTCTTCGCAAAGTATCACGACGGCGTAATGCAGTACGCCATCGACATGTGCGGTATGCTCGGCGAAAGCATCGGCCGAACGTGCCAACCCGCATATGGCGGTTCGCTCAAAGGCGATGATGCCGTCACGCTACGAAACGCGATCGCCAGGATGCGAAGACAGGCCTAGCCGATCGCCTCGCGGGCCATCTCGGTGAGCTTCGCCATCAACGCCCGGTGCGGGAAGGGGCCGTGGCTGATCCGCGCGACGCCGGCTTCGGCCCAGACCTTCTTGCCCGGCGCTCCCGGGAAGGCGATGACGTTGAGCGGCAGCGGCACTTCGCTGACGACCCGCGCGATCTGCTTCGGGTCTGACAGGCGCGGAACGAAGAAGCCACTCGCGCCGGCATCGGCGAACGCCTTGCCGCGCTCGACGACCTGATCGATCAGCGCATCGTCGTGGGTTTGCGTCTTCAGGAACAGGTCCGTGCGCGCATTGATGTAGAAGTCGCTGCCAACCGCGCGCCGGATCGCGGCGATTCTCTTTACCTGAAGATCGAGCGGATGAAGCCCTTCGCCGCCGATCACCTGATCCTCGAAATTGCAGCCGACCGCGCCCGTTTCCTTGAGCCGAGCGACATTCGCGCCGCCTTCTTCCGGATCGTCCGAATAAGCGCTTTCGAAGTCGACCGTCAGCGGCACGTCGACAGCCTCTACGATCCGCTTCGCATTGGCGAAGGCGAATTCCATCGGCACCTTCTGCCCGTCCGGCCAGCCGTTCGCGTCCGCCACCGGATGGCTGCCCGTCGCGAGCGCCTTGGCTCCCGCACCAACCACGGCAAGCGCGCTCCCCACATCCCAGATGTTGTAAAGAATGACGGGATCGCCCGGCACGTGAAGGGCGGCGAATGTCTCGAATTTGCTGGCCATGCCGAGCCGCTAGTCCCGCGCGCTGCGCCGCGCAATTGCTGGCGGTCCTTCGGGCGAAGCCTTACATGCGCGCGTGATGGCCGAGACCATGCTCGAATCGCCCGCTTTGCTCGAGGGCCTTCCCGAGGCGGCGTTCATCGCTTCCGATTGGCGCGTGCTGACCGCGAACAGCGCGGCGCGAGCCTTGCTCGGTCGGGACATCCAGGGAGCCGCCCTCGACGAGGTCATTTCACACCCCGCCGCGCTGGAGGCGCTCGAACGTTCGGGAATCGACGAGGCGGAGGAAGTCGAGCTCACGGGCCTCGACGGCTCGCGGCGGCATTGGCTGATGCGCACCGCGCAGCTCGCCGACGGCACCTGCCTGGTTCGCTTCGTCGACCGCAGCGAGGCCCGCGCCGCGGAGCAGATGCGCGTCGATTTCGTCGCCAATGCGAGCCACGAGCTGAGGACTCCGCTCGCGACGCTGATCGGCTACACCGAGACCCTTCGCGAGCAGGACGAGCATATCGACCCTCCCACTCGCGAGCGCTTCCTTTCCGTGGTCCATGACGAGGCGCGGCGGATGCAGCGCGTGGTCGAGGACCTCATCTCCCTGTCGCGGATCGAGGCCGAGAAATTCACCGCGCCGACCGACGCGGTCGATCTTGCGCCGATCATCGATCAGGCCCTGAGGAGCGCGCGCCGGATGGCCGACGAACGCGGCTCCGAGCTGGTGCGCGACGTCGAGGCGGACCTTCCGAAAATCGCCGCCGATTCGAGCCAGATCGACCAGCTTCTCGACAATCTCATCACCAATGCGCTCCGCTACGGCGAGCCCGGAACGCCGGTCAGCGTCTCTGCCGACGCCGAAGGCCCGATGGTCCACCTCGCTGTCACCGACCAGGGCGAAGGCATCGCGCCCGAACACCTGCGCCGCGTGACCGAACGCTTTTACCGGGTGGACACCAGCCGAAGCCGCTCGCTCGGCGGTACCGGCCTCGGCCTTTCGATCGTCAAGCATATCGTCGAGCGCCACCGAGGCCGCCTCGCCATCGACAGCGAAGTCGGAAAGGGAACGACAGTCCACGTCCTTCTGCCCGTCGCGGTTTCATAAAAGTGTCACGTCGCGACGATAGGAAGACATCGCTGTGACAAAGCCTACGCTCCTGCTCGTCGAGGACGACCGGGCACTTGCCGACCTCCTCATGTGGCACTTCGATCGCGAAGGCTATGAGATCCTCCGCACCGCCGACGGCGACGAGGCGCTCGTCCTCGCCGAAGAGCGCGTGCCCGATCTCGTCATCCTCGACTGGATGATCGAGGGCGTCAGCGGGATCGAAGTCTGCCGCAGGCTGCGGCGGCGCTCCGCTACGGCGCACGTGCCGATCATCATGCTGACCGCGCGCGGCGAGGAGAGCGACCGAATTCGCGGCCTCGAGACCGGCGCGGATGACTATGTCACCAAGCCGTTCAGCCCGCGCGAATTGCTCGCGCGCGTCGGAGCGGTCCTTCGCCGGGTGCGCCCGGCCCTTGCCGGCGAGCAGCTCGCATATGCCGACATCGAGATGGACCTCGAGGCTCACCGAGTCCGGCGCTCGGGCAAAGCGGTGCAGCTGGGTCCGACCGAATTTCGCCTGTTGCGCCACTTCATGGAGCGACCGGGCCGGGTCTTCTCGCGTGAACGCCTGCTCGATTCGGTCTGGGCGCATGACCCGGAAATCGACGCTCGAACGGTCGACGTGCACATCCGCCGCCTTAGGAA
>Ga0207694_10000523_pt1 | contig 34682 bp, 38 predicted proteins | sample KBSC34metaG_FD_184353 | JGI IMG/M metagenome (GOLD analysis project Ga0207694, IMG submission 184353) | Corn rhizosphere microbial communities from Kellogg Biological Station, Michigan, USA - KBS C3-4 metaG (SPAdes) (version 2) | ecosystem: Host-associated > Plants > Roots > Rhizosphere > Soil... | reverse complement strand
ATGTGCCGTCTTCGGCATCTTCAACCATCCCGACGCCGCCGCAATGACCGTGCTGGGCCTGCACGCGCTCCAGCATCGCGGCCAGGAAGCGAGCGGAATCGTCACCTGTAACGGCCAGCACTTCCACGCCCACCGGGCGCTGGGCCATGTCGGCGACACCTTCGCCGATCCCGCGCTGATGCGGACACTGAAGGGTGAAGCGGCCATCGGCCACAACCGCTACTCCACCACCGGCGACACCGTTCTGCGTAACGTCCAGCCGCTCTATTTCGAATTCGATTTCGGCGGTTTCGCCCTGGGCCATAACGGCAACCTGACCAACGCCTTGCAGCTTCGTCGCCAGCTGATCCGCCGCGGCTCTCTCTTCCAGTCCACCACCGATACCGAGACCGTCTTCCACCTGATGGCGACCGCCCGCTCGGGCAGCGTGCTCGACCGCATCGTCGAGGCTCTGCGCCAGGTCGAAGGCGCCTATTCCTTCGTCTGCCTGGCCGAAGGCATGCTGATCGGCGTGCGCGACCCCAACGGCGTGCGTCCGCTGGTACTGGGCAAGCTGGGCGACAGCTTCGTGCTGGCGTCCGAGACCTGCGCCTTCGACATCATCGGCGCCACCTACATGCGCGATATCGAGGCGGGTGAGCTGGTCGTCATCGACAGCTCGGGCGTCCATTCGATCCGCCCGTTCGGCACATCCGAGAAGCGCTTCTGCATCTTCGAGTACATCTACTTCGCCCGCCCCGACAGCCGGATCGAGAACCGCTCGGTCTATGAGGCGCGCGAGAAGATCGGCCGCGAACTGGCGCGCGAGGCCGATGTACCCGCCGACATCGTCGTGCCGGTGCCGGATTCGGGCGTGCCCGCCGCCATCGGCTATGCCGCGGAATCCGGCGTGCCGTTCGGGCTCGGCATCATCCGCAACCATTATGTCGGCCGCACCTTCATCGAGCCGACCGACCATATCCGCAATCTGGGCGTGAAGCTGAAGCACAATGCCAACGCCTCGCTTCTGGCCGGCAAGCGGGTGATCCTGGTCGACGATTCGATCGTGCGCGGCACGACCTCGACCAAGATCGTCGAGATGGTCCGCCAGGCCGGCGCGACGGAGGTGCATATGCGCATCTCCAGCCCGCCGACCAGCCACAGCTGCTTCTACGGTATCGACACGCCTGAGCAGGAGAAACTGCTGGCCCACCGCTATTCGGTGGAGGAGATGGCGAAGTTCATCGGCGCCGACAGCCTGGCCTTCATCTCGATCGACGGGCTCTACCGCGCCATGGGCGAGGTCGCGCGCGACCCCAAGCATCCGCAGTTCTGCGACGCCTGCTTCACCGGCGACTATCCGATCGCGCTCGCCGATCGCGACCAGCGGGCGACGCAGCCCGAACTGACCTTGATGTTCGAAAGCCGAGCATGACCAAACCGCTTTCGGGGCAAGTGGCCCTCATTACCGGCGCATCGCGTGGCCTGGGTGCGGCGACCGCCGTCGCGCTTGCCGAGCAAGGCGCCACGGTCGTGCTGCTCGCCCGCACCGTCGGCGGGCTGGAGGAAACCGACGACAAGGTTCGCGCCGTCGGCGGCGAGGCCATTCTGATGCCGGTCGACCTGTCAGAGCCGGCCAAGCTGGTGTCGCTGGGCCCTGTGCTGTTCCAGCGCTTCGGCCGCCTGGACATCTTCGTCGCCAACGCCGCCGAACTGGGCCAGCTCTCCGCCATACCGCATGCCGATCCCAAGCACTGGGACAAGGTGCTGGCCGTGAACCTGACTGCCAACCAGCGGCTGGCCGCCACCCTGGACCCGCTGCTGCGCACCGCGCCCGGCGGCCAGGCAATCTTCATCACCGACCGCGCCGCCCTTGGCCACAAGGCCTACTGGTCGGCCTACGGCGCCAGCAAAGCCGCTTTGGAGCAGGTTGCCGCGGCCTGGGCGCTGGAAGCGGTCGCCCCGCTCCGCATCCGCACCTTCGACCCCGGCCCCATGTCCACCAAGCTCCGCACCAAGGCCTTCCCGGGCGAACAGCCGGGCACGCAGCCGGCGCCTGAGCAGGCGGCGAAGCGGCTGGTGGAGTTTATTCTGACGTAAAAACGTAGGGCGGAAGAGCGAAGCGTCATCTGCCAGTCGCGCAACGCGCGGCCTTCGTACGCCCTGAATTGTCGGATTACGCTACGGCTAATCCGACCTACGTTTCGTCATTCTCAAGAAACGTAGGATGGGTAGAGCGGAGCGAAACCCATCATCCTGTGCTAGAAGGCTCTATGGCCTTCAGAATTGCATCAGCCTGCCTGATTGCGGTGAGCGTTACCTGTCAAGCAGGTGCGGAATCGCTAGACTCTGCTGCATCCCAACTCACCAACAAAGACTTCATCCTTGAAGTGATGGAAACCGGGCAATGGAAACCGACTGAAGCGCAGGTAGCCGCCGCAAAGGCTGCGCTCCTCGCCTACCTTTCGTCCGACGCTCTTCCCACGCAGGGTTCAGCTGAAAAATACTTCGAGAGCATGCGTCCCGGTATCAAAGCGAGAATCGGAAGCTACTCTCTTCAGTACTTCGGCGGATTCTATAACTGGCAAGATCACGGGTGGGATCCGGCCGGGGATAAAGAGATCCTGATCAATGCCTTGTGCGACTCTTTCGTGAAAAACGAGCACGTAGATCTCACAAAAAGCTTGGAGCATGTCAATGACGGAGGAGCCTGTTTCTTCCAGGCAGCTTACAGCCTCGCACAGCGCAAGATCGTGCATTTTTCGGTAAATGGCATGGCCTGAGGCCTTCGCCTCAATCTTCTTCCTTGTCTGGATTCCTGAGGCGCCACTCTTTCGTGAAGGAAGAGCACATAGATCTTTCAAAGCAATTGCAGGCAGTACAGGAGGGAGGGCCTTGCTTCTTCCAGGCACGGTACAGCCTCTCACAAAGCAAGATCGTATATTTTTCCGTCAATGGCAGGGCCTGACGCCTGAGCCTTAATCCTCGTCCGCGTATGGATTTTTCGAACTGCTCGCCCGCAGCACCAGCCTGATCGGCACGCCTTCCAGGTTAAAGGGGCCGCGCAGGCCGTTGACCAGATAGCGCTGATAGCTGTCGGGCAGTTCGCCCGGCTGGGACAGGAACAGGGCGAAGGTGGGGGGGCGCGCCTTCACCTGGGTGATATAGCGCAGCTTGTTGGTGCGGCCCTGGGCCAGCGGCGGCTGGTGGGCATCCTTCATCGCCTCCAGCCAGCGGTTGAGCTGGCCGGTGGAAACGCGGCGGTTCCACACCTCGTAGATCTTCAGCACCTCGTCCAGCAGCGCGTCGACACGTTGGCCGCGCAACGCCGAAATGGTGATCGTCGGGATGCCGACGACCTGGGGCAGCGAGGTCTGCAGCCGGTCCGACAGACGCTGGAGCGAGGCCTTGCGGTCGGCGACCGCGTCCCACTTGTTGATGGCGATGATGAGCGCCCTGCCCTCTTCCAGCACCCAGCGGCCGATGGTGAGGTCCTGCTTGTCGAGTACCGCATCGGCATCGAGCACCAGCACGACGACATGGGCGAGGCGGATCGCGCGCAGCGCGTCATCGACGGCCATCTGCTCGATCCGCTCGGACACGCGGGCGCGGCGGCGCATACCGGCTGTGTCGATCAGGCGCAGGCCGCGGCCGGCATGGTCGAAATCGACCGAGATCGCGTCACGCGTCGTTCCGGCCTCGGGCGCGGTCAGCACCCGCTCCTCGCCCAGGATGGCGTTCATCAGCGTCGACTTGCCGGCGTTCGGGCGGCCGACGATGGCGACATGGATGCGGCCGGAGCCTTCCTCGCCTTCCTCGCCGTCTTCTTCGAGCTGAGGCTGGTCGATATACGGCGCCAGCGCGTCGAACAATTCGCCCATCCCGTCGCCATGCTCGGCGGAGATGGCGACCGGGTCGCCCAAGCCCAGACCGTAGGCCTCGCCGATGCCGGAAACGCCGGCGCGGCCTTCCGCCTTGTTGGCGACCAGGATGATCGGCGTTTTCTGCTTGCGCAGGTCGCGGGCGACAAGCGTGTCGAGCGCGGAGATGCCCTCCCGGGAATCGATGACGAACAGGACCACATCCGCATCGCGCACGGCCTGCTCGGTCTGGCGGCGCATGCGCGCCTCCATGCTGGAATCGTGGACGTCTTCCAGGCCCGCGGTATCGATGACGCGGAAGCGCGCACCGGCCAAGGTGGCCTCAGCCTCGCGCCGGTCGCGGGTCACCCCCGGCTTGTCGTCGACGATCGCCAGACGCTTGCCGGACAGCCGGTTGAACAGCGTCGATTTGCCGACATTGGGCCGGCCGATGATCGCCACGATGGGAAGCTCGCGAACCTGCGGTTCGACCGGCAGGCCGCGCAGCTGTCCCCGAGATTCGTCCGCTTCAGGGGTTTCGGGATCGGTCACTTATAGGCGGTCAGCACGCCGTCATTCGCCAGAACGTACAGCGTTCCGTCAGCGATGACCGGCGGCACGTCGACAACGTCCGACGCCGCGGTGGTGGTCAGCACCCGCCCGTCCTGGGGCGAGGCCTCGACGATCTGACCCAACGAGTTGGTCAGGAACAGACGGCCGCCGGCCAGGACCGGGCCCTGCCAGTAAACCGGATGCTTGCGCTTCTCCATGTCCTCGTGCGTCTGCAGCTGGGAGATCCAGCGGATGCCGCCCTTCTCACGCGAGACGCAGACCAGCTCGTTGTTGTTGTCCAGCAGGAAGACGAAGTCTCCGGCGACCCACGGCATGTTGGAGGAACCGACCTCATGCTGCCACATGCGGGCGCCGCTGCGCTCGTCGATGGCGACGAAGCGGCCGCCCTGGGACACTTCATAGACCACGCCGCGGTCGAGCACCGGCGGGGTCGAGATATCGGTCAGGCTCCACAGCGCATTGGTGTGGCGGATCGACACGAGATTGTCCTGCCAGGCAATGCGCCCGGTCTCCAGCCGCAGGGCGAAGATTTCGCCCGACGAATAGGGAATGACGGTAATCGTGGAATCGACGCCCGGCACGGCCTGGCCCAGCACGCCCTCCGACTGCGGCAAGCCTGCGTGGCTGTAGACGGTCTGGCCGTCCTCGGCGTTGATCACCTGGGTCTGGTTGTCCAGCGTGGTGACGAAAATCTTGCCGACCGAGAAGCTCACCGCCGAGCGCGGCGGCGCGGTCAGCTGCCGGCGCCACACCAGGCCGCCATTGCTGGCGTCCAGCGCCTGGATTTCGGGATAGCCGCCGGTGACGAAGACCTTGCCGTCACCATAGGCGAGGCCGCCGCCCAGCGTATCGGTGCGCGCATCCTCGGGCGAGACCCGCACGCGCCACAGCCGCTTGCCGGTCGCGGCGTCCAGCGCCGTCACCTCGGCCTGGGTGTCGAGCACGAAGACCTTGCCGTCGGCGACGATCGGCGTGCCGGTATAAAGCAGATGGCTCTGCGGCCCCTCGCCGGCATCGACCGACCAGAGGGGATGCAGATCGTTGCCCAACGCCAGATGGCCCAGATTGTGCGAGGCGTTGCCGCCGATCTGGCTCCAATCCCTGTTGGCCAGCGGCTCAGGCAGCGTGACGTTGGTGGTCGCCAGGTTCTTGTCGATCTTCAGCTTCTGCTCGACCGCCAGGACCGAGACGCGCTTGCCGGGCAGCTTCGGGGTGTCCGAGCTGTCGAAAATGCCGCTGATCGTGTCGCAACCGGCAAGGGCCAGCATGGCGCTACCGAGGAAAGTCAGGCCGACGAGTCGCCTAGTACTGGGGCGAGAGCTGCGCATATGGGTCATTTCCCGCGGTAGAGTTCGGCCAGCGCACCAGCGCGCTCAGCCAGATCGGTGGGGGCGCCGGGTGCCTGCGCCAGGTCGGAAAACATCTTGGCGGCCTGATCGCGCTGGCCGGCCTTGGCGGTCAGCAGCGCAATCGCCTCGCGGGCACTGTAGCGCCACGGGCTCGCCTTGTCGGCGATCGCCTGCAGGCGCGGGATCAGCGGTTCGGGCTTCTCCGAATCCACGGCGATATAGCCCAGGCGCACGACCGCGAGGTCCTTCAGATCCTGCGGCGCCTGATCGCCGTCGGCGATCTGGTGATAGACCTGGGCGGCGGCGATGCTGTTGCCCGAGCGCTGCCGCAGCGAAGCCTCCGTCAGCATCGCCAGGGTCGCCTGCATCGGCTTGGCGCCGGCGGCATAGTTGGCAAGCTTCTGGATCGCCTCCTGCTCGCCGCCGGGCTGGATGCCGGAGAGCGTCGCCTCGAACCGGGCGGTCTCGGCCTCCTTCTCGGCCTGCTGGCGCTGGAGATAATAGTTGGTGCCGAGGGCAACGAACGCCACCGCGACGGCCGCCGCGGCCACGGCCGTGCCATAGCGCCGCCAGAAGGCGATCATCTGATCGCGGCGATAGTCCTCATCAACCTCGCGAAAGACTTCCGAATCCGACATCGAAAACATTATACGACCGCGATTGGCGGCAGCCCTTTGCGCGTTAAGAGTATAGATGAAGCGCCGATATCAGAGCGCCTAGGATGGGTCAAGCAAACGCTGTTCCAGGCAGGGCCCAGCCCGGCTCACTTTACACGAAGCGGGGGATATGCACGAGCTAAGGCTCGACAGCGATTTTTCGCGCCATCATCCCCATATTCGGCCCATGTGCACCATCGTCATCCTGAACCGCCCGGACACCGCCTGGCCGATCCTGATCGCCGCCAACCGGGACGAGATGCTGGACCGGCCATGGCTGTTTCCCGCCGCTCATTGGCCCGACCGCCCGGACGTCGTCGCCGGCCGGGACGAGCTGGCGGGCGGCAGCTGGCTGGGCATGAATGCGAGCGGAGTGGTGGCCGCCGTGCTGAACCGCGAGGGCACGCTGGGGCCGGAGGCCGGCAAGCGCAGCCGGGGCGAGCTGGTGCTGGATGCGCTCGACTATCCCGATGCGCTGGACGCGGCCGAGGCGCTGTCGGCCCTCGATTCGCGGGCCTATCGCCCGTTCAACCTGGTGATTGCCGACAATCGCGACGCCTTCCTGCTGACCCATCGCGGCGGCAACGCGGCGGTGGCGGTCGAACCGTTGCCGGAAGGCCTGTCGATGGTGACGGCGCGTGAGCGGGACGACCCGGCATCGCCGCGCATCCGCTTCTACCGCCCGCTATTCCTAGCCGCCCGGACACCCGATCCCGACGCGGAGGATTGGCACGGCTGGGAGGCGATCCTGGCGTCCCGCGGCCACGAGCCCGACAGCGGCCCCGGCGGGGCCATGTTCATCGCTCCCGCGCCGGGCGCGGGCAGTGGCCGGTTCGGCACGGTATCGTCCAGCCTGATCGCGCTGCCCGCCATCGAGAAGCCCGACATACGGCCGATCTGGCGCTTCGCCAGCGGCCCGCCGGAGGGCTGGCAATGGCGAAGGGTCGACGGATTCTAGGATCACCATTGCACGCGGTGAATTGAACCCTCTCCCATGAGGGTCTACGATAAGAATCGTAACGCATGCCGGATTCCGCGGTTGCAGAGCGGACGATCCTGGGTGCTGCGCCTCGTTCTCTGTCGCTGCCTCCCAGGCCGCCGCTAAACAAGGATTTTGAGAGATGTCGAGACGCCGACGCATTTACGAAGGCAAGGCCAAGACGATGTTCGAGGGGCCGGAGCCGGGCACCCTGATTCAGTACTTCAAGGACGACGCCACCGCGTTCAATGCGCAGAAACGTGAGATCCTGTCCGGCAAGGGCGTGCTGAACAACCGCATCTCCGCCTATCTGATGACCAAGCTGGCCGAGATCGGCATACCGACGGCCTTCATCCGCCGGCTCAACATGCGCGAGCAGCTGGTGCGCGAGGTTGAGATCATTCCGCTTGAGGTGGTGATCCGGAACGTGGCCGCCGGCAGCTTCACCAAGCGTTTCGCCGTGCCCGAGGGCACGCCGCTCGAGCGTTCGGTCATCGAGTATTTCTACAAGAAGGATGAGCTCAACGACCCGATGGTGTCGGAGGAGCACATCACTGCCTTCAAATGGGCGACCCCGCACGAGCTGGACGAGATGGTCGCGCTGACCGTCCGCATCAACGACTTCCTGACCGGCCTGTTCCTCGGCGTCGGCATCAAGCTGGTCGACTTCAAGCTGGAATTCGGCCGCATCTGGATCGACGACGACATGCATATCGTGCTGGCCGACGAGATCAGCCCGGACAATTGCCGCCTGTGGGACGTGAAGACCAACGAGAAGCTGGACAAGGACCGGTTCCGCCAGGATCTGGGCAATGTGGTCGAGTATTATTCCGAGGTCGCGCGCCGGCTGGGTATCATGCCCGAGGAAGGCCTGGGCGACGGCCCCACTCTCGTTGCATCGGAAGGTTGATTTTGAAGGCACGTATCGAAATCCGGCTGAGGGCCGGCATCCTGGACCCGCAGGGCAAGGCGATCGGCGGCGCCCTGCATGGCCTCGGCTTTGAAAGCCTGGGCGAGGTCCGCCAGGGCAAGCTGATCGAGATCGACCTGCCCCACGCGACCGACAAGGCCGCGGCCGAGAAAGAGGTCGCGGCGATGTGCAAGACCTTGCTCGCCAACCCGGTGACGGAAGACTTCCGGGTCGAACTCACCGACTGATGCTGCTGCATGAAAGCCCGGGGATCGCGCCCGGGCTGAAGCACCTGATGGCGACGGTGCCGCACTTCGCCGACGCCGATCCCGCGAAATTCGATTGGCTGCGGCGCGACGCAGATTTCGGCGGCATGCTGCGCATGATCCTGGGCCAGCAGGTCTCGACCCATGCGGCCACCGCGATGGCGAACAAGCTCGCCCTGCTGATGCCGGAATCCGACCCGCAATTCTTCCTGACGCTCTCTGACCAGCAGCTGATGAGCGCCGGCTTCAGCCGGCAGAAGATGCGCTATGGGCGGGCGCTGGCCGAGACGCTGCTCGGCGATCCCGATTTCCTGCGGCGGCTGGAGGATGAGGACGACGAGGCGGCCATCGCCACCTTGCTCCAGCTTCCCGGCATCGGCCGCTGGTCGGCGGAAATCTACCTGATGTTCTGCCTGGGCAGGCCCGATGTGTGGCCTGTCGGCGATCTCGGGATCGTCATCGGCGCACAATACCTTCTCGGTCTCGACGCCAAGCCCAGGCCAGAGGAGATCGTCGCGCTGGCCGAGCCCTGGCGGCCTCATCGCAGCGCCGCGTCGCTGCTGGTCTGGCATCATTACGCCAAGGTCAACGCCGCCCGGCGGCTGGAACACAAGAAACCGGCGAAGGGTTCGGCTGGGTAGCAGCAACAGGAGCGCACGATGCCCGACGACCGGATACTTCATACCAGCCCGACGGCATCCGAGAGCCTGAAGGAAATCGTGCCGCCGGTGCTGATCGCGCTGGGGGCGCTCAGCCTGCTGCGCTCCTCCCGGCTGCTGGGCCTCGCTGCGGCGGGCGCCTGGCTCTACGACGCGGCCCAGAAGGTCGATGCCGACCGCCGCCGGCGCGGCGTCGACCTGCCCAGCCGGCGCAGGATGGCGGCGCGCATCGACGAGGAAATCGCCGACAGCTTCCCAGCCAGCGATCCGCCCTCGTTTTCGGGCACGACGGCGGGAACGCCCTGACCGTTAGGGCTGGAACTGCTCCTTGATGACCCGTTCCTCCAGCGCATGCTGGGGGTCGAACAGCAAGGTCAGCGCCATCGAGCGGTCCTCGGTAATCTCGACCTCGCTGACATTGCGCACCTCGCTGGAATCGGCCACGGCCGAAACCGGGCGTTTCGCAGGCTCCAGGATTTCGATCTTCACCTTGGCCGTGTGCTGCAGCAACGCTCCGCGCCAACGGCGGGGGCGGAAGGCGGCGATGGGTGTGATCGCCAGCAAGTTAGCCGACAGCGGGATGATCGGGCCGCCGACCGACAGGTTATAGGCCGTGCTGCCCGCCGGGGTTGAGATCAGCGCGCCGTCGCAGATCAGCTCCTCCAGCCGCACCACGTCGTCGATCGAAATCCTGAGCTTCGCGGTCTGCCGTGTCTGGCGCAGCAACGAGACGTCGTTGATCGCCAGCGCGTCGTGAATCCTGCCGTCTTCCGTCCTGGCGGTCATGCGCAGCGGATGAAGCGTGACCGACCGGCTGCGGGCCAGCTTCCGCGGCACGCCTTCCTCACGGTAATTGTTCATCAGAAAGCCGACGGAGCCGCGATTCATGCCGTAGATCGGCACGCGCCGGCTCATATGCTTGTGCAGCATCTCCAGCATGAATCCATCGCCGCCCAGGGCGACGATGACATCCGCCTCTCCCGGGTCCACTTCGCCATAACGTGCGATGAGCTTTTGCAGCCCGCCCTGTGCGTCCGGGGTATCGGCAGCGACGAAAGCGATCCGCGAGCGCTCAGTCTTCTGTGTCTCGCTTTCCATAAAGCTGTTTGTATCTGGCGGGAGGGTATGAAGCTATGGGGAAGGTGTAACCCAAAACGATATCTGTCGAACAGTTGGATAAGAGACGATAAAACCGGTGTCGGCTGACGCATCCTCGGCGCGGGATTCGTCGTATCGTCAGGTGAGCTGGAAGGAGTTTTGAGATGACCGACCTGTCCTTGAACCGCCGTACATTGCTGCGCGGCACGGCCGCCGCGGCGATCGCCATGACGGTCTGGCCGGCCAGGGGCGTGTTCGCCGCCGACGCCGCCGCGACGGTCACCATCGTTCCCTTCACCGCGAGCGGTGAGCGCAAGGCCCCCGAACAGGTGGCGAAGGTGGTCATGACCGATGCCGAGTGGAAGGCCAAGCTCAGCCCCGCCTCCTTCGCCGTCACCCGCCAGGCCGCCACGGAGCGGCCGTTCAGCGGCGAGTTGCTGAATGAGCACCGCAAGGGCATTTTTCGCTGCATAGACTGCGACACCGCCCTGTTCGATTCCGCGACCAAGTTCGAATCCGGCACCGGCTGGCCCAGCTTCTATCAGCCGATCGCCAAGGAGAATGTCGCCGAGAAAAAAGACAGCACCCTGGGCATGGAGCGTACGGAAGTGCTGTGCGCCCGCTGCGACGGCCATCTGGGCCATGTCTTCGACGACGGGCCGCGGCCGACGGGCCTGCGCTATTGCATGAATTCGGTCTCGCTCACATTCGTCCCGGCCGTATCGGCCTGATCAGGAAAATCCAAGATGTCCAAATTGAATTTCCGCACCGCCGCGACCGCGCTCGCCATCCTGGCCGCCCCGGCGGCACTGCTCGCCCCCCTGTACGGCCGGGCGGCGAGCGGTCCCGAGCCGGTGACCGTCATTCCCGATCCCGCGGCCGATGCGCCGCTGGCCGCCCAGCACGGCACATCCAAGGCGGTGCTGGCCGGCGGCTGCTTCTGGGGCGTCCAGGCGGTGTTCCAGCATGTGAAGGGGGTCAGCCACGTCACCTCCGGCTATTCCGGCGGCAGCGCAATAACCGCGCAGTATGAGCAGGTGGGCACCGGCAATACCGGCCATGCCGAATCCGTCGAGATCACCTACGATCCGGCGGTGATCACCTATGGCAAGCTGCTGAAGGTGTATTTCGAGATCGCCCACAACCCGACCGAGCTCAACTACCAGGGCCCGGACGAGGGCACGCAGTACCGCTCGAACATCTTCTTCGCCGACGACGAGCAGCAGAAGATCGCCATCGCCTATATTGCCCAGCTGGACGCAGCCAAGGCGTTCGGCAAGCCGATCGTGACCAAGGTGACGCCGCTGAAAGGCTTCTACGCCGCCGAAGGCTATCACCAGAACTTCGCCACACTGCATCCGGACCATCCCTACATCGCCTATTGGGACCTGCCCAAGGTCGCCAATCTGCAGAAGGCGATGCCGGACCTGTATGTGGCGCCGGTGACGAACTAGCAGCGTCTTTCTGACGAGGCGCGCAAACGCCTCGTCAGTTTTTCTCCGACGCCGGCCGCGCGAACGTGTTCGCGGGATAACGCGCGCCGGCCGTCGAGCCCTTCGGCACGGCGCGCTCCAGCGCCGTCAGGTCGTCCCCCGTCAGCACGATGCCGGCGGCGGCGACATTCTCCTCCAGATATTTGCGGCGCTTCGTGCCGGGGATCGGGATCAGGTCGTCGCCCTGAGCCAGGACCCAGGCCAGCGCGATCTGGGCCGGGTTCGCGCCCTTGGCTTCGCCGACGGCCCTCAGCGCATCGACCACCCGCATATTGGCGTCGTAATTGTCGCCCTGCATGCGCGGCTGCATGTGCCGATAGTCGTTCTTCGGCAACTCCTCGGCGCGCGCCAGGGTGCCGGTCAGGAAGCCGCGGCCCAACGGGCTGAAGGGTACGAAGCCGATGCCGAGCTCGCGCAATGTCGGCAGTATCTCGGCCTCGACGCCGCGTTCCCAGATCGAATATTCGCTCTGCAGCACCGCGATCGGGTGGGTGGCGTGGCCGCGGCGGACCTCGTCGGCGGTGCATTCGGACAGGCCCAGATGGCGGACCTTCCCTTCCTTCACCAGCTCGGCCATGCCGCCCACCGTGTCCTCGACCGGCACGGCGGGGTCGACGCGGTGGAGATAGAACAGGTCGATCACGTCGATGCCGAGCCGCTTGAGCGACGCCTCGGCCACCGCCTTGGCATTCTCAGGCCGCCCGTTCATGCCCCTGGGCATGCCGCCCTCCTCGAAGCGGAAGCCGAACTTGGTTGCGATGGTCAGGCCCTGGCGCCTGGCCCCAAGCACGCGCCCGAGCAGCTTCTCGTTCTCGAACGGGCCATAGACCTCGGCGGTGTCGAAGAAGTCGACGCCGAGATCCAGCGCCCGTTCCAGGGTGGCGACGGACTCCGCGTCGTCGGGCGTGCCGTAGGCCCAGCTCATGCCCATGCAGCCGAGGCCGAGTTCCGAAACGGCGGGTCCATTGCGGCCGAGTTTGCGCTTCTGCATGGGAAACCTATCTGGTTGGGATGGCGCGGAGGGAAATCTTGAGATAGTGCTTCCCGCGCGACGCGGCTAGGCGTGTCGTGCTATGAGCGAGCCACGGCCGGCGTGCGTTGCGGCGGCCACAGTTGATCCAAGGACAGTTAGATGAGTGACGAGAAGCGCGGCGGCCCCCCCTCAGGCGGCGGTCCCGGTGGCGGCAATCGCAATCGTGGCCCCGGCGGTGGTGGCGGTAATCGTGACGCACGTCCCGGCGGCGGCGAGGGCCGTGGTGGCGGCGGCGGCCGGCGCGACGGGCGCAAGGGTGGCGGCAGAGGCGGCAAGGGCGGCGGCTTCGGCAAAGGCCCGGCGCGGCCCGAGCGCAGGGAGACTTATGAAAGCCTGCAGCTGCTGACGCGCGGCGAAGGTTTCCATATCGACAAATTCGTGCTGGCAGAGAAAGGCACCCACAAGCCGGTCAAGGTCGAATACCGCCTGACCCGCGAGGGGCTGAACGGCGTCCACAGCTTCCCCCGCCTGGTCGACGCCCAGAACGCCGCGACCGCCCCCCTGCCCGAGCCGGAACCCGAGATTGTGGAAGAAGTGGCGGTCGAGGCCGCCGCCGAAACCGCGGAAGGCGAAGGCGCCGAGGGTGAAGCGTCCGGCACCGAGCATGCCGGCGAGGATACCTCAACCGAGGGTGAATCGGTCGAGGATGTTCCCGCCGAGGATGCCGCGCCCGAGAGCGCCGATTCCGTCGAGCACGTCGCACCCAACGAAGCGGCGAGCTGAGCCCGGTGCCAATCCGGTTCCCGCCAGGCGCGGTGGCCTATGCCAAGGATGGGCGGCGTTATGTTGTCGACGAAGTCGCCGGCGACACCGCCTATTGCACCGCGCCCGGTGGGGGCGAGACGGAGTTCCCCGAATCCCAGCTGATGACCGAGGCCGAGTGGAGTGCGCGCAGCGGCAACCGGCGGGACGTCATCTATGGGAAGATCAAGCAGGCGCGCGCTTATGCGCCCTATAAGGGCACGTTGGAGCGCGCCGCATCGGAGCATTTCCTGAAAAAGGCCGAACAGCTTTTTCCGGGGCTGCTCGATTTCGCGGCCTTCTCGGTCGCCAGCCGCGCGCTGGACGAAAGCGGCGACCGCGCGCTCATTCCCGACCTGTCTATCGTCAAGTGCCGTGAGTTGTTCGAGGGCGCGACGCCGCAGACCCGCGCCACCCTTCTGGCCGGAATCCTCGGCGCGGTGCCCGAGAAGATTGTCGGCGGCGCGAGATTAGGCGACAATCTGGCCCGGGCCATGATCGAAAAGGGGTTGGACGTTGCAGCGTTCGACGCTTTCGGTTCCCGGCGCCGACAATAATCGGGGAAAAACCCGGCAGGAAATAGGGAAGGCTCATGCAATCGGCGCCTCGGCCAAGCGCTCTCCAGCCCGTCGAAGACATCGACGCACCGGTTAACGAAACCGGCCGCCGCGAACGGCTGCGCGGCCGGCTGCTGCTGGGCGCGGCGCTGCTGATCCTGGTGGCCGGCACGATCTATGGCGGACGCTGGGTTCTGGTCGGGCGGTTCCTCGAAAACACCGACAACGCCTATCTCCAGGCCGATAACGCCGTCGTGGCGCCGAAGGTCGCGGGCTATATCGCGACGGTCGAGGTCGGCGACAACCAGACAGTGACCCAGGGCCAGGTGCTGGCGCGCATCGACGACCGCGACTATCGCATCGATGTCGCCCAGGGCGAGGCCGACGTCGCCCAGGCCAATGCCGAGGTCGGCAATATCGCGGCCCAGATCGAGCAGCAGAAGGCGCGGCTGGCCCAGTCCCAGGCCGGGCTGGCGCAATCCAGGGCCTCGGCCGAATTCGCCGGACAGGAGGCCACGCGCTTCAACGGGCTGGTCGGCAGCGGCGCGGTCAGCCTCAAGCAGGCACAGCAGGCCCAGTCCGATCTCAAGCGCACCGCCGCCATGGTCGCCGAGGCGCAGGCGACGGAGGATGCGACCCAGAAGCAGGTGGCCGTGCTGGAAAGCGCCCGGGCCAAGGCCGAAGCGATGCTGAAACGTGCCCAGGCCGGATTGGACCAGGCCAAGCTTCGCCTCTCTTACACCGCGCTGACCGCCCCTGTTGCCGGCGCCGTGGGCGATCGCTCGATCCGCGTCGGCCAGTATGTCCAGCCGGGCAGCCGGCTGCTGACCATCGTTCCGATCCGGGATGTCTATCTCGTCGCCAACTATAAGGAGACGCAGCTGCGTCACTTCTGCCGCGGCGAGCATGTGAACGTCTCCCTCGACATGTACCCCGACCTGAAGCTGACCGGCACGATCGACAGCCTGGCGCCCGGCACCGGGGCTCAGTTCGCGCTGCTGCCGGCGGAGAATGCGACCGGCAACTTCACCAAGATCGTCCAGCGCGTGCCGGTGAAGATCCTGATCGACCGCGACAGCCTGAAGGGCGTCGAGATCCGCCCCGGCCTGTCGGCAGAGGCCACGGTCGATACCCGCACGGCGCCCGAAGGCCCCTGCACGACGCTGAGATGAAGATCCAGACCAGGAATGCCGGGCTGCGCGACTGGCTCGCCATCGCCGGCGGCATGGTCGGCTGCTTCATGGCGATCCTGGACATCCAGATCACCAACTCGTCGCTCCTGCCGATCGAGGGCGGCATGGGCGCCTCGATCGACGAAGGCAGCTGGATTTCCACCGCCTATCTGATCGCCGAGATCGTCGTCATCCCCCTGACCGGCTGGTTCTCGAGCGTAGTGGGGCTGCGAAACTATCTTTCCGTTAACACCGCTCTGTTCGTGCTGTTCTCGATCGGCTGCGCCCAGTCGAACAGCATGATCGAGCTGATCCTGTTCCGCGTCGGCCAGGGCTTCACCGGCGGGGTGCTGATTCCGACCGGGCTGACCGTCATCCGCCGCCATCTGCCGCCGCACCAGCAGGCGATCGGCATGTCGCTGTTCGGCATCTCGGCCACCTTCGCGCCCGCCATAGGCCCGTCGCTCGGCGGCTGGCTGACCGAGACATTCTCCTGGCACTATCTCTTCTACCTGAACATCGGCCCGGGAATGCTGGCGATCGCGCTCCAGCTCTACGCCCTCGACAAGGAGCCGTCGAAGCTGCGCGAGCTGATCGACGGAGACTGGCTGGGCATCGGCACGATGGCGTTGGGGCTGGGCTGCATGACGATCGTGCTGGAGGAAGGGCAGCGGCACGACTGGTACGGCTCGACCCTGATCAGCGCCCTGACGGTCATCGCCGTGATCTCGCTGATCTTCTTCCTGATCCTGGAGCTGACGGCGGAGAAGCCCTTCATCAATCTGCGCCTGTTCGCCATCCCGACGATCGGCTGGTCGAACCTATTGTCGACGGTGGTGGGCGCAGTCAGCTATGGCTCGCTGTTCCTGATCCCGGTCTATCTGGCCGAGGTGCCGCGCTTCAGCACCCAGCAGATCGGCGGGGTGGTGATGTGGAGCGGCCTGCCGCAGCTGGCGGTCTTCCCGGTGATGCCGTTCCTGCTCAACAATGTGCGCCCGCGCCTGCTGGTCGGCACCGGGATCGCCCTTTTCGCCCTCTCCTGCTTCGTCAATGCCGGGCTGACCCACGATGTGGGCCGCAACGAGCTGATCCTGCCGCAGGTGATCCGCGCCATGGCCTTCCCGCTGTTCGCCATGCCGCTGTTCCAGCTGGCGCTGAATGGGCTGGACCTGCGCCAGACAGCCGATGCCGCCAGCCTGTCGAACATCTGCCGCAACCTGGGCGGCTCGATCGGCATCGCGCTGCTGTCGACCATCACCCAGACCCGCGAGCAGGTGCATTATCAGGCGATCAGCGACCGCGTCAGCGCCAACGCCCAGGCCGCGGCGGGCCGGATCGATCAGCTGGCCGCCATCTTCGTCGACCATGGCGATGGCGGCGGGATGGCGCAGATGCAGGCGGTGGCGACCATCGCCGGCCAGATGCACCAGGAGGCGCTGGTGATGGCCTATTCCGACGCCTTCATGACCCTGGGCGTCCTGCTGTTGCTCGCCCTGCCCTCGGTCTTCATCCTGCCCAACATCCGCCCGGTGCGGCATGCGCCGCCGGCGCATTAGAGAAGATATAACTTAACGATATTTCTTGTCTGAATCCGTATTCTCGGCAAAAATCGGACTAATCATCAAAAGCACGCAAGAGGACCAGTGTGCTCAGCAGGACTTGGGCGGGAATCGCCTGCGCATTCGCAGCATCCTTATATGTCGCCGTATCGCCGGCTGCCGTCGCCGCCGCCCCGCCGCAGGTCGAGGCCTACGGCATGCTGCCGTTGCTGGAAGGCGCGAAACTTTCACCCGACGGCACCATGGTCGCCTTCCTGTCGTCCGTGCAGGGGCATCGCTGCCTCATCATCCATTTCCTGGAAGCGAAAAAAGACCCGGCCGTTACCTGTCCCGGCAATTTGGAAGTCCGCTGGTTCCAGTGGAAAACCGACCGCCGCCTTCTCCTCGGCGTCTATAATTCGGTCCAATTCCACCAACGCCTGGTCACCGAATCCTTCCTGATCGGGGTGGATGCGGACGGCGCCAACATGAAGGAGCTTCTGTCGCCGCGGCAGGGCCGGATGATCAATTTCAACACCGACAACGTGGTCGACTTTCTGGAAAACGATCCATCCCACGTCATGGTGACGGTCGATACGACCGACTACTTCCCCGACGTCATCTCCGTGGACGTCAATACCGGCGAGCGCAGCACGGTCATGGATTCCACGCGGCGTATCATGCGCTGGCTCACCGACGCGCAAGGGCGTCCGCGCATGGGCCTGACGGTGATGGATCGCAAGCCGGCCTATCTCTACCGCCCGGAATCGTCCTCCGACTTCATCAAGCTGGAGGGCAGCGACATTATTGGCGACACCGGCTTCGCACCGCTGTCCTTCAGCGACAAGCCGAACGTCATCTATGTCAGCTCCAACCACGAAACCGGCCGAAACTGCATCTATCTCTACGATGTCGAGGGCAAGAAGATCGTCGATCGCTATGCCTGCCGCGACAACACCGATATCGGCGGCCTGCTGTTCAACCACAAGCATGTGATCGGCTATGTCTATTCCGACGACGAGCCGCATCCGGTCTATACCGACCCGGATTGGAGCCACGATTTCCAGGCGATTTCGCGGAAATTTCCCAGCGCCAACGTTGCGCTGATCGACCGGACGGCGAACGGACATCGCGAGTTGGTCAGCATAGTCGAGCCGGGGCGGCCGGCCTCGGTCTACGTCCTGGACCGCACGCCAGGCCAGCCGACGACGCTCAATCCGCTCGGCGATGAACGCCCCTATATCCCCGAGGACAGCATCGCGCCGGTGAAGGCGATCGACTATCGGGCGCGGGACGGGCTGCAGATCCATGGCTATCTCACCATGCCTCTGGGCAAGACCAACGGGCCGATCCCGTTCGTGGTGCTGCCGCATGGCGGCCCTTACGCGCGCGACTATCTGGGTTTCGACTATATCGCACAGATGTTCGCCAGCCGCGGGTACGGCGTCCTGCAGCCGAATTTTCGCGGCTCGACCGGCTACGGCAACGACTTCCTGCTGGCCGGTTTCCGTGAATGGGGCCGGAAGATGCAAGACGACATCACCGATGCCACGAAATGGCTGATCGACCAGAAGCTGGCCGACCCCGCGCGGATCTGCATCGTCGGCTGGAGCTATGGCGGCTATGCGGCCCTGATGGGGGCGATCCGCGAACCGTCGCTCTATAAATGCGCCGCCAGTATGGCCGGCCCCACCGACCTCAGGCATGTCCAGCCGGGCAGCGGCCAACTGCTCAGCAACGTGGCTGTACCGGTCCTGAACGGCGACCGGTCGCTGATCGACCAGAACTCGCCGGCGAAGAATGCCGACAAGATCATGATCCCCATCCTGCTGGCCCACGGACAGCAGGACGTGAACGTCTCGATCGCCGACTCGCTGGAGATGGAGAAGGCTTTGAAGAGCGCCGGCAAATCGGTCGATACGATCTATTTCTCGAGCGACGATCATTTCCTGTTTCGTGAGGGCGACCGGATCGCCTTCCTCAAAAAGCTGGAAGAATTCGTGAGGACGAATCTTGGACCTTCGCCGGTTAACTGACCGTCGTTGCCGGCAGGCGCTGGCCGCCGCCGCGCTTGCACTGCTCGCCGCCTGCAACACGGCGAAGAAGCAGGAGGCCACGCCTTATGAGATGACCCTCGCCGCCGCCGCGATGGAGGGACAGGATTACGATCAGGCCGTGCGGCAATGGTCCGCCGCCCTGAATCAGACCCTGACCGACGACCAGCGCGCCAGGGGCCTCCTGGGCCGCGCCCTTGCCTATTCCAAGACCGGGAACTTCGAGGGCGCGATGGACGATACCAACGCGGCGCTGAAGCTGAAGCCCGACCTGGCGGACCTGTTCAGGCTGCGCGGCTTCCTCTACGTGCATCAGCGCGACTATGCCCACGCCTCGGACGATTTCGATGCGGCGATCCGGCTGAAGGCAGATTCGGCGGAGGCGCATGCCGGGCGGGCCGAAGTCCGGCTGCTGCAAGGCAATGGCGAGGCCGCGATCACCGATCTGGACGTGGCGATCAGCCTGAAGCCGTATATTTCCGGCTTCTATACCGCACGCGGTGGATACTACCTCGTAATCGGCAAAACCACGGAGGGGATGGCGGATTTCAACGAAGCGATCCGCCGCGCGCCGAAGGACCCCGACGCCTATTACGGGCGCTGGCTCGCGGACTATCAGCTCGGCCGGCCGACCGACGGAATTTCGGACCTGCAGACGGCCCTGTCGCTGAAGCCGGAGCAACCCTATTGGGTGATGCTGCTTCACCTGACGCACCTCTCAGGTAAAAGCCCCGACCAGCCTGAGTTCCTGGCCAATGCCGCCAGGCTGAGCCTCGACAAATGGCCGGGTCCGGTCCTGCTCTACTATCAGGGGAAGATGAAGGCGGACGCGGTCTTCGCCGCGGCCTCCACCGCCGAAGCGGCCAAGCATCTGGGGCAGGTCTGCGAGGCAAACTATTACGTCGGCGCGTACCTGGTCGCCACCCATAAGGAAGACGACGGCAGGCGCCTTCTGGCAGCGGCCCGGGACACCTGCACGCCGGATATGACCGAATTTCTGCTCTCCGGCGTGGCCCTGAAGAAATAGCCGCGAGAGCCAGACCCGGTGCGGCCGATTGGCGTTCTTTTTGTGGAAACCGGTTTCCCCGGTGGACAACGAGGCTCAAGGCTTTATTGAGTAGCCTCGCATTCAATGCGGCCTTCCGACAGCCGCGTCCGACGGGGAAACGACATGACGAAATTCACGCCTCAAATCTCGATCCACATCCTCAATTTCGCACCTGAGGGGCACACGGCCGGCTGGAAACACCTGTTCGACCTGGCCCAGGCCGCGGATCGGGCCGGCATCGACCGGGTCATGGTGTCCGATCACGTCGTGTACGGCGAGGAGCTGGAGGAATACAGCAAGCCGGAGGTCGGCGGGCGCGCCGGCGGCACCCAGCCGACCGGGCCGGACGGCCACTGGCTGGAGCCGATGACCACCCTGTCCGTCATCGCCGGCATGACCACGCGGGTGCGGCTGGGCACCCAGATCCTGCTCGCCGCGCTGCGCCGCCCGGTGATCCTGGCCAAGAGCGCCGCGACGCTGGACGTGCTGTCGAACGGCCGGCTGGACCTCGGCATCGGCGTCGGCTGGCAAAAGGCGGAATACGATGCCGCCGGCCTGCCGTTCGACAAGCGCGGCCGCCTGCTGGACCATTCGATCGAGGTCTGCCAGACGCTGTGGACCCAGACCCGCGCCGCCTATTCCTCGCCCGAGCTCACCTTCGAGCGCATCCACCAGGCGCCGAAGCCGGTGAACGCGGGCGGCGTGCCGATCTGGGTTTCCGGCACCATCCGCGATACCACCGTGCGCCGCCTCGTCCGCTTCGGCGAGCGCTGGATCCCATGGGGCAAGGACGACGGCGACATGTCGGAATCGATCCCGAAGATGAAGGACGCCATCGCCAAGGCCGGCGGCAACCCCGACAACCTGCAGGCCTCGGGCCCGATGCCGGTGGTGAGAGACGGCAACGGCGCCGTCGATATCGCCCGCACGATGGACAACGTCCCGGCCCGCATCGCCAACGGCCAGACCGATTTCGCCTATCCCTTCTGGGCCCAGGGCAGCAGCGCCGAGCTGGAAGCCAAGTTGCGCGCGATCGTCGAGCCGTTCCGCAAGGTGACCGGCCGGCCGCTGGACTGAACATAAACGGGGGAGCCGGGATCGTGGATGAAGCCGCACTGAACAAGCTGCTGGCCAAGCAGGCCATCACCGAGGCGCTGTACAAATACTGCCGCGCCATGGACCGCATGGACAACGATCTCGGCAAATCCGTCTTCCACGCCGATGCGCCCGCCGATTACGGCGGGATGTATCAGGGCACGGGCCACGGCTTCATCGAGTATGTCTACGGCGCCCACGCCGGAATGCTGCTGCACCAGCACCAGCTCGGCAACGTCCTGATCACGGTGGAGGGCGACCGCGCCGCCAGCGAGAGCTATGTCACGGTGACCTTCCGCCGCAAGGACGAGACGGGCGCCATTGTCGGCATGCGCAGCTGCGGCCGTTATATCGACCGCTGGGAACGGCGCAGCGGGCGTTGGGCGATCAGCAACCGCCTCTACCTGCATCTGTTCGACGAAACGCACCCGGTCGCCGAGAGCCAGTTCCCGTCAACCGGGACGCGCGACCGGGACGACCCGAGCTACAAGATACTGGGCTGATCGATCAGCCCGCCGAACAGCCGCGCTTGTTGAAAACGCCGGGATTCGCGCAGTGCTGCGCGACCGCGCGTTTCTGGTGCGCCATGGCATTGGCTCGCGCCAGCTGCTGATCCATCGGCAACAGATCCGGATGGGGCGTGCTGACCAGCGCCCGCAGCTTCTCGTCGGCGGAGAGCAGACGGTCGAAATGGGTGCCGTCCAGCTCCCAGCTTCGCGTCGGGCCATTGTCGAGATGGACGAAATGCGAGTTCGGATACCAGCCGACACCGCCCCATTTCATCGCCAACGCCGCCTGCTGAACGGTGTGAAGGCGGTTGTCGAAGGTGACGTCGATGGCGCGGCCATACAGGTGCTGGCTCTGCTCGGCGACGCCGAACATCGTCCGCCTCAGCCGCTCGTTGGTCTCCTTGGTCCGGTAGGCCGACAGCACGGTCGCGCTGTGCTGGCCGGTCACGGCCATGACGTTGGCGAGGAAATCCAGCAGGCCGACATCGAGCGGGCCGCATTTGTCGGCATGGAAATCGCGCAGGAAGACTGTCAGGTCGGAGATTGCGCTGGGCACCGGGCCATGCGCGTCGCGATAGAGGCCGTTGAAGGTCTCGCCCGTATGGGCGTTCTTGAGCACCAGCCTGCGTTCCCCGGTCGGGAAGGCAAAAGCATTGCGACCCAGAAGGATGCACACGCCGGTTGCAAGCAGCAGATCGCGCCGCCTCAACGCGGCTCTGTTTCCAGTCACGATTGTCATAGTATTTCCGGTGGGCCGCGGTAATCGGCCTACGAAACCAACGCCGTGACGGCTTTAATGTTCGGGAGGCTAATCTGTGACCGTCGATCCCTATCTGGCCGACAAGTTCGCGCTGCAGGAGCTGTGCGCCAAATATTCCCGCGCCGTGGACCGGCGGGATTTCGCCCTGCTGCGCAGCCTCTATCACGACGACAGCACCGACGAGCACGGCAATATGTTCGCCGGCGGCGGTGAGGATTTCGTCGATTACGTCAGCCGCACCGTGACCCAGTTCGAGTGTACGGTCCACTACATCACCAACATGGTTTTCGCGGTGGACGGCAACAAAGCCGAGGGCGAGGTGTGCAAGATCAACTACCACCGCACGCGCCCGCCTGAGCGCATGGAGATCGTCACCGGCAGCCGCTCGCACGACCGCTATGAGAAGCGGAACGGCGTGTGGAAGTTCATGTATCGCGGCATCGTGCTGGACTGGGCCCGCCAGACCCCGGTCGACGACGAAGCCTACAAGCACTTCGCCGCCGGCAGCCCGCCGGGCAAGGACGACGAGACCGACCTATCCTACAGCCGGCTGTCTATGTTCATGCGCGGGGTGCTGTAAGGCTGCGGCCCTGCCTTCGGTGACAAGCATTCCGCACTTGTTACATTATCTCCTCCATCGGGAATTCTTTCCGATCCCCCGAATTTCGTGGAATTCGAATAAATACGGCTTTAGTATGTAAAGACCGCATAAGAAAACGAATATGAGGTGGGACTTGCGCACGCATGGGATGTTCAGGCGCGCTTTGGTCGCGTCATTCACCTTCACCTCGCTGATGCTCTTCATCACAATCGGGGCGCAGTCGAAGGCCCTTTTATTCGCGAACAAAGACTCGGCCTGGGGGGCGACGGAAATCGCGGACTTCTATACCCGCGACCAGGGTTCGCGAATCATGCCTCTGTCATGGATGAGGGCGCTGAAGATAAACGGCCAGCCTTTCCTGGCGGATTCGCTTGCGCGCTACGGCTACCTCGACAATCCAGCGCCCAACGCACCTGGACTGCCAGTCGGTTTCGTTACGGGGATCGACGGCCGGGGCCGGCAATCCGTCGGCATGACCTGTTCCGCCTGCCACACCAGACAGATCTCCTTCGGCGGCACGGACGTCCGGATCGATGGCGGTCCGGCGATCGCGGACTTCCGGCAGTTCCTGGTCGACCTCGATACCTCGGTCACCGCAGCGCTGGCCACAGACGATGCCTTCAACGCTTTCGCGCGCACTGCGCTTGGCCATACCCCGGGCGCGGAGGAAAAGACGAAGCTGAATAAGGATGTCACGGCGTGGGAGGCGGGCTTTCACGTGCTCGTGGATCGGGCGGTAAAGGATGTCTCATGGGGGCCGGCGCGGCTGGATGCCGTCTCGATGATCTTCAACCGTTTGACCGGCCTCGATATCGGTCATGACAAAGACGAAGTGATCCCGGACAATATCTACCGCGCCGATGCGCCGGTACGATATCCATTCCTCTGGAACGCCAGCCGCCAGGACTACACGCAGTGGCCGGGCTTCGCCCAGAACGGTGACGACCTGCTCGGGCTGGCGCGCAATGTTGGAGAGGTGATCGGTGTCTTCGGAGAATTCCACCCTCACAAGATTGCGGACATTCGGGGGAGCGGCGGTATTTTCGTCAACGGCTCCTCCTTTAATTTTCCAGGCCTGCAACGGCTGGAAACGCTGATCCAGAAGCTTCCGCCGCCGAAATGGCCTGGAGCGATCAGTACGGAGAAAGTCAATTGCGGCCAGGGGCAAATTATGGACATCGTTGCCTGTGGCACGAAGATGTTCGCCCAGCCGGTGCTGTCGGGAGACCCCGCGCATAGCGGCTGCCAGGAGTGCCATGCCGAGCAGAGGACAAAGGAATTCCGCCCCCTCGCCCGCCAGGAGGTCTGGGCGACGCCGCGCGTTGACGTTGGCAGCGATACACGGGAGTACGACGTGCTCGGCAGAACCGTGAATACCGGCGGGCTCAACGGCCTGATCAATGGCTTCAACACCTTCGGCGAACGGGAGGATGCGAAGCAGGTGCTCGTCCGATCGGTTGTGGGCGTATTGCTGCAGTCGGAATGGGCTAAGCACCCGCCGCGTATATCGCTGTCTACGCTGGAGTCAGCTCAAGCGGACTCGTCGGTCCTGCTCCTGACGCCAGACTGGAAGGACCTTCTCAAAGACCTCTTTCCTCCCACGCCGGAAGGCAAGGTGTACGAGGCGCGCGTGCTGCACGGTATCTGGGCCACAGCCCCTTATCTGCACAACGGGTCGGTCAGCAGCATTGCCGAACTGCTCAAGCCTGTGGCGGAGCGGAAGGCGTCCTTCCCGGTCGGCCCGGAATACGACACGGTGAATGTCGGCCTCGCGGAGGTCCAGACCAAGTTCAACTACACGATGACAACGACCGATTGCTCTGATCGCAATTCGGGCAACAGCCGCTGCGGCCACGAATATGGCACTGGCTTTACGCCCGAGCAAAAGAGAGCATTGGTGGAATTCTTAAAGGGCTACTGACGCGATAACGGGCGTTCGGCCGGACGCCCGTTTTCCGCCCCACCCGACAAAATCTGTCGGGTGAGGATTTTCGCTTGCCCCCGCTACCCGGCCTGCCATCCTCCCGTCCGGCCAAGCTAACGGGAGGAAACGCCATGGATGACGCACCGGTTTACGAATTGCCGCCGGACGGCGGCATGCTCTCGGTCACCGAGAAGAATCGCAGCAAAATTGCCGATGGCGGCGTGCCGAGCGTCAACCGGGAAAAGGCGATCGCGCTGGCCAAGCGGCTGATCGCCAATGTGAAGAACGGCACCGGCACGCGGGCCGACAGCATCATGGAGGTCGATACCGCGACCTATAACGACCCGGTGCTGTACGAGAAGGAAATGCGGGCGATCTTCGACACGCTGCCCTTCATCGCCGGCATGTCGAGCGACCTCTCAAAGCCAGGCGACTTCATCAATATCAACGAATTCGGCACGCCGATCCTGGTGACCCGCAACAAGCAGGGCGTGGTCAAGGCCTTCGTCAATTCCTGCCGCCATCGCGGCTCCGCCCTGGTGTTCGAGGAACGCGGCAACTGCGCCGGCTTCAGCTGCCCCTATCACGGCTGGAGCTATAACCTCGACGGCAAGCTGCTGGGCGTCGCCCAGGCGTCGGATTTCGGCGAGGTCGACAAATCCCAGCATGGGCTCATCGAGATCCAGGCCGAGGAGCGCCACGGCATCATCTTCGTCGCCACCCGCCCAGGCGCGACCTTCGACCTGGACGAGTATCTGGGCCAGGAGATGCAGGAGGAGCTGGCGCAGTGGAACATCGCCGAGCTGCAGCACGCCAAGACAGGCTCGATCCCGCTGGACGGTAACTGGAAGCTGACCCTCGAGGCGTTCCTCGAGGTCTATCACTTCGACGTGACCCACAAGAACAATCTGGCGATCGTCGCCTATGGCGATGCGACCGAGATCAGGACCCTGGGAAAGCATGTGTTCTTCGCCATTCCGATGAAGAGCATCATGGAGCTGGAGAACATCCCGGAAGAGGACTGGGTGCCCGAGAAGCACATGATGTTCGGCTATACCCTCTATCCCGGCACCTTGATGAACATCACCCCGGTGATCATGGCACTGTATGCGATGTATCCCGTGGCGCTGCACAAGTCCGGCGTCCGCCACTCGATCTACGCCAGGCTGGATATGAGCGTCCCGGCCAACCGCGAACTGGGCGAGCAGACCTGGGAATCCTCCAACGGCATCGTCCAGCGCGAGGACTACCCGTTCGGCATCACCTCGCCGCAGAAAGGCATCTATCGCGAGGCCGTGCCGAAATTCCTGTTCGGCCGCAACGAGCTGGGTCTGCAGCATATGCTGAAGGTGACACGGCAGATGGTGGCCGACGCGGAGAAGTGATTTTTGAAACACCAAGACGCCAAGGCGCCAAGTTAAGAATTTTTATCCGCAGATTACGCAGATTTCGCAGATTATTCTGAATGTTACCGCCTTCGGCGGCGGAAAGCCGCGCAGCGAAGAAATTCATGAATCTGCGCAATCTGCGTAATCTGCGGATAAAGTCGGATTTCCTTGGCGTCTTGGCGCCTTGGTGTTGAAAATCTTGATTTCTAAGCCGGGACCCCATCGCGCGCCGGCCATTCGCTGAACGGCCGGATATTCTCCGGCCGCACCACCAGCACCAGCCCGTACCATTCGCGCCCGGCCGCGCTGGTCCTGCGGTCGTCGTCGCTGAGGTCGTTGGCTTCCTGCATCAGGGCGCGGAACTTGCGTTCGATCCGCTCGCGCGAGCCGGGGGTCAGCTTCATGAAATCGCACACCCAGGCCGCGTTGGGCTCGTCGACATTCGGATCCTTGAAGGTCCCGGCGAGCCAGCGGTTGAGATTTCGGGCGTAGGGGCCGTTGGGGATCAGCCGCATGTCGCGGGCGGTGTTCAGGCGGATTTCGTTGCCGGGCAAGAGGTCGATCAGCCCAACCTTGTCGAGCTGCAGCAGATGGTCGACCAGCACCGGCTCGGGGATGCCGATATCGTCCTTGAAGTCCTGCGCCGTCCAACCCTTGCAGATCTGGACGAACAGGTAGGTCAGCAGCGGGCTCGCCGCCAGCGCCTGCTCCTGCTTCAGAGTGTGATGATTAGGGCGGTTGTCCCGCCGCTTGGCGGCGAGTTCGCACAGCGTGAAGAAATCGATGCCGAGCAGTTCGCACAGGCGCTGCAGGATCGCCGTCTCGATACTGTCGGCGGAGAACCAGCGCGTCACCGTGCGCTCGGTGACGCCGAGTTTTTCGGCGATGTCGGCGAAGCGCAGGCCGTGCTGGCGGAACAGGTCCCGCAACATCTCCATCATCACCGCGTGCTGCGATTTCATGACGCCCCTCCCCGATCATCCTGCCGAACTAAACCGGCGCGGCCGATGCACCGCAAGCCCCTGGTAATTCGACGCGCCGAATGCTGGAATGGCGCCCAGACAAACTGTTTAATCCACAATTCGTTCAATCGAGGGAAGGACATCTCATGACGACCGCGCGCGATCTCGCCCAGGCCTCGCTCGCCGCCATCAAGGCGAACGACAAGCAGGCCTGGCTCGACCTGTTCGAGGATGACGGCTTCGTCCAGGACCCGGTCGGCGTGTCCCGGATGGACCCTGCCGGCAACGGCCATCACGGCAAGGCAGCCATCGCCGCCTTCTATGACCTGTTCAAGATCCATATGAAGCAGCTGACCTCCACGATCCACCATTCCGCCCTGGGTGGGGACGAGGTCGCGGTCTACGCCACGCTGCATATCGAGACCCATGACGGCCAGAAGTTCGATACGCCGGTGCTGAACGTCTACAAGATGTCCAAGAACGGCAAGCTGGCCTCTCTGCGCTCCTTCTGGGAAGGGGGCTGATCTAGCGGGGCAGAGCACCCGCATGGACAGGCTCGACGTCATACAGCTGTTCGTGCGGGTGGCCGATACCGGCAGCTTCTCCAAGGCCGCGCGCGAAACCGGCGTCGGTCAGCCGACCGTCAGCAAACAGATCGCGGCGCTGGAGGCGCGGCTGGGCGCGCAGCTTGTCCGCCGCACCTCGCGGGGCTTGAGCCTTACCTCAGCAGGGCACGATTTCTATGAATCCGCCGTCCGCTTGATCGGCGATATGGAGGCTGCGGAATCTCGGATCGGCCGCGGCCAGATCGCCCCTGCCGGGCGCGTTCGTGTGGCACTCTCGCCCGGCTTCGGGCGGATGTATGTCGTGCCGCTCCTGCCGGAATTCTTCGCCCGCTATCCCGACCTTTCGATCGATCTCGACGTGTCGGACCGGCATGTCAGCCTGGTGGAGGACGGCATCGACATCGCGATCCGCATGGGCCGGCTGCAGGACTCGAGCCTGGTAGCCCGGCGCATCGGCAGCTTCGAGGCGATGACCGTCGCGGCCCCAGCCTATCTGGAGCGGCGCGGCACACCACAAACGCCCGCCGATCTGGCGGGCCACGATTGCGTGACCTTCATGTTCCACGGCGCCCCCTGGGGCTGGGAATTCACCACCCCATCCGGCCCTCTCATCTTTACGCCGAACGGTCCGGTCCGCGCCAACGATGCCGAGCATGTGCGCGCCGCGGTGCTGGCTGGGCTGGGCATAGCCCATGCGTCGAGCTGGCTGTTCGCCGACGCAATCGCATCAGGGGCGGTGAAACGGCTGCTCGGCGCCTACCTCCCGCCGCCTTACCCGATTCATGCAGTGACCCCGAGCGGCCGGCGCACCCCCAACAAGGTGAAGGTTTTCGCTGACTTCCTGGCCGAGATTTTCGCCAACGAGGAGACGCTGCGCATCCGCTAGACCTATTCTCCTGAGGAATAGATTCTATGCCGTGAGGCTTCCTACCTATTCCCATCTGGCCGGATCATCTCCTGCGTACGGGCCAATCGCTGCCCGTATGCAGAGGATAGCAATCATGTCGAAGTTGAATGGAAAGGTCGCCGTCATCACCGGCGGCTCGAGCGGCATCGGTCTCGCCACAGCGCAGCTTTTCGTTGCCGAGGGCGCCCATGTCTTCATCACCGGCCGCCGACAGACGGAGCTGGACACAGCGGTCGCCACGATCGGCCGCAACGTTACTGCCGTGCGGGGCGATGCGGCCGATCTGGACGACCTGGACCGGCTGTACCGGGTGGTCGCCGAGGAGAAAGAAACGCTGGATATCGTCGTCGCCAATGCCGGTCTCATCGAACAGCGGACGATCGACGCCGTGACGCCGGAGCATTTCGACAAGACCTTCAATCTCAACGCCCGCGGCACGTTCTTCACCGTCCAGAAGGCGCTGCCGCTTATGCGCAACGGCGGGGCTATCGTGCTGGTCGCGTCATGTGTGCACCTGATGGGCCTTCCGGGCCACGGGACCTACGGCGCCACCAAGGCGGCACAGCGCTCTTTCGCCCGCACCTGGGCGGTCGAGCTCAAGGATCGCGGCATCCGCGTCAACACGCTGAGCCCCGGCCCGGTCGAGACTCCGATCATCGATGGCCAGTTCGCGACCAAGGAGGAAGGCATCGCCGCCCGCAAGATGTTCACCGAGGTGATGCCGCTGGGCCGCATGGGCCGGCCCGAGGAGATCGCAGCCGCCGCACTGTTCCTGGCGTCCGACGACAGCAGCTTCTCGACCGGCATCGATCTGGCAGCCGACGGCGGCATCGCGCAGGTCTGAGGCCCGTCAGGCCGCGGCGGAGGCCGCAACCTGCGCGACGAAAGCGTCGATCCGACGCCACATCATGGCCCGCGTGCCAGCGAAATTGTGCATGTGGGCCATCCTGGGCACGACGAACTGTGCGAGGTCGCGAGCCGACTGAAAGGCCGCCAGCTCGCGCAGCGGGTCCTGGCAGACATCGCGCTCGCCCATTCCCAGCAAAACCGGCACGTCGACCACGGCCGCTTCGTGAGACAGCACGCCGGGCAGGACCAAGCTGGTCGTGTCGGGCGCGGTAGCGCTATTCCACGGCGCACCGTCCCCGAAGATCGGCGGCATGCGGGCCATGTCGGCGGCGACCAGATGCTCCGGCACGTCGTCCCAATGAAAGGCGTAGCGCCAATCGGCGCTGAGATAGAGCTGCCTTGCAGACTCCCGCGGATCGGCATCGCCGGCAAAGCGCAGTTCCTCGCCTGAACGCGACGGCAGGCGGGTGCAGACCAGGCTGGCGCCGAGCACGGCGATGCCGTCGAACGGCCGGTGATTGGCCTGCATCGCTACAGCAATGATTCCGCCCATCGACTGGCCTGCCCCGACAACCGCCGACGGGGTCATCGCTTGCCCGCCGGTCAGTTCTCCGGTTTTCAGCCGCCGCACAATCTCGCCCACTGCTGCGCTATTGGCGGCGGCGGTGACCACGATGCTCGGCGGTTCGGGTGGCACGCTGCTGTCGCCCACAGCCAGGTGATCGAGCGCAACGACGATGATCCCCTGCCCCACATGGTGGGCCGCCTCGCTGTAGCCGGGCTCGGGCAGGTCGAAATAGCGGCGGTTGTAGCCGGCGCCCGGCATCGCCACGAGCACCGGTGCATCGGGCTTCAGCCGGTCCGGTGGCGGCAGGTGCAGGGTCGCGGCCAGTTTCCAGCCCTCGGGGCCTGGGACTTCGACAGCCAGGTCGGCGCGGCCGTGGGTCATGGGGCCTCGATGGTGAAGGCCAGCATCGACTGGGCGTAAGCCGTGTCGAGATATTCCGCGACCGCGCAGATCAGCCCGTCGCGGAAGCGGAAGGTGAAGATGTAGTGGTTGGCGTAGATTCGGCCATCGGCCAGCGGCCCGCTGCCGTGCGCCTCGAGCATCACCCGGTCATGGTCGGCGACCGCATCGGTGACGGTGATCCTGATCCCCTGCGGAAACAGGTCGTTCGAACCCTCCGCCATCGCGTGATAGGCCGCCCGGTCGAACACGGCGAGCTTGCCGTCCGGGATCGAGTGCTGGTTCATCGTCCAGCTGAGATCGTCGGTGGTCCGCTTCCACGCCGCCGCGCGGTTGCCGCTGCTGAATTCGTTCATGAAGGCGATCGCGTTCGCCTTGTTCGCTGCTATGTCCATTGCCTTCCCCTTTTTCCGTTCAATCCGCCAGCAGTTCTTTGACCAGCAAATCGTGTTCGGCCTCGAGCGGCAGCTCCGGCGTATTTCGCCCCACCTGCCGATACCAGTAGGCGGCGTTGCCGGGATCGCCCTCCTTGCGGTGCAGATAGGCGTGGACCTGCATGCCGCGCCGATCCTCCAGATGATCGACGCAGCGATGCGCCCGGTCCCAATCCCCTTTGGCATCCCACCACAAACCGGCGAGCGGCGCGTCCAGCCCGGCAGGCGGCTCGTCCGAGGCGAGGGATTCGGTGAATTGCTGGACGGTGTATTTCATCGGCGCCCCCCTGACACCGCACTATAGGCCAATGGCCGACCGGCGGAACCCACCTCTAACATGCTGTTTTCACGGGGTTAACAATTCATAAGACGCCTTAACGAGGGATAAGGACGATCCGGCCGGAACATCGCCTAAAAGATCAGCCAGCGAACTTCTATCGAGGTGGGTCATGGAAACACGGTTCGAGATCGCGACAGTACCGCTGGGGGTTCAATCCGACATGCTCGACGAGGTCAGCCGGTTGATCGAGGATGTCAGCGTGGCGCTGGAGAGCGATTTCCGCATCGCGACGCAGGCGGCGACACGGCTGGCGGCGGTTCTCTCGGCCAGGCTTGCAGACGGCCACCCCGCGCGGCCGGCGCGAGGCGGACTGACGCCCTGGCAAAAGCGGAAGGTTCAGCGCACCATCGAAGAGGGCCTGGAAGGCTCTCTTCCGATCGAGGCCCTGGCAAAGCTGGTGTCGCTCAGCGCCAGCTATTTCTGCCGTGCCTTCAAGGAGAGCTTCGGCGAAACCCCGCATGCCTACATCATCAAGCGGCGGGTCGAACGGGCACGGACGCTGATGCTGACCACGTCGGAAAGCCTGAGCCAGATCGCGCTGGCCAGCGGCCTCGCCGACCAGGCGCATCTCTGCCACTGCTTCCGCCGCGTCACCGGCATGACCCCGGCTGCCTGGCGCCGCAACTTCCTCGGCAGCCGGCAGGCGATCGGCAACCTGGAGTCCCCGCACCAGCGTTTCGCCGGCGTTATGTAGGCGCGACCCTGGCCACTATAGTTCTCCCACCGGCCGGCGATTCGGCCGGCTATCCACCGGGAGATCACATGTTCGCACGCCTCCTCCCCGTCCTGCTGCTGATCGCCTCGAACGTCTTCATGACCACGGCCTGGTACGGCCATCTGAAGTTCAAGGACCGGCCGCTGTGGATCGTCGTGCTGGTCAGCTGGGGGATCGCCTTTTTCGAATATTGGCTGGCCGTGCCGGCAAACCGCTATGGCAGCAGCGTCTATTCCGCCGCCCAGCTCAAGGCGATACAGGAGGTGATCACGCTGTCGGTGTTCGCCGGCTTCTCCGTCCTTTATCTGGGCCAGCGGATCACCTGGAACCACGCCGTCGGCTTCGCCTTCATCGCGCTGGGCGCGTTCTTCGTATTCCGCTCGCCTACCCAGCTGAACTGAGCCGCGACCGCCGGGTGGGGAGCAGGCGCAGCACCTCCACTGGCCTCGACACATGCCGCTCCGGCCAGCGCGGCGGCTGCGCGGCCTGTGCATCGGGGTAGAGCGCGAACCAGACAAGCACATTCTCCCCCGCCCGCACCGGCAAGGCTGGAAAGCTGTTCGGGCTCGGCTCGGTGACGAAGCAAGCCGAAACTCCCATGGCCGGCATCGCTTCGCGAAACGCCGCGATGAGCGCCTGCGACACGGGCGCATCGAAATAATGGATCGCGGCGAACAGGCACCCGGCCGCCGCCGGCGCAGCCGGAAACCCCGCACCCTCCCACGCCGGCTTCAGCAACAGCACATTGTCGGAATCGATCATCGTGGCGTTGGCGGCATCGCGATACCGTTTCCAGGCCGGCCCGCCATAGAAGGCGGCGAGCGACCTGGCGCGGGCATCCATATCGGGGAAGCCGCGCAGCCAGACGAACCGGTCGGGGTCGTCGGCATCGCGGAAAGTGCCGACGATATCCATGCCCTCCGCTTCCTGGCTCTCTAGGAACTCGCGCTCGAACAGATCGATCAGCACGCCGCGCTGCCCGGGCTTCAGCGTGTATTGGCGCAGTTCGACGACGGCGCTCATTGGACCCTCGTGAAGTCCATGATCCAGTTGGTCTCCCAGCTCTTGCCGCCATCCGGCGAAAAGGCCTGTTCCCATTGGGCGGAGCTGACGGTGATCTTCGACCAGATGAAGCGCACCTTGATCGGCTTTCCATTGAAGGTGTCGTCGCCGTTGAACGTGCCGACGCCGTTCTGGAAATTTCCGAACACCGGCGGATCGAGCCGATGCGGGTCGCGCCCGTCCAGCCACCAGATCGCCCAGGTCTGGGTCTTGGGGTCATAGCCGCGCGTGCCCATCGCACGGTAAGGATCGCCCGGCAGACCGATGAAATTGTCGTCCACCGTGCCGTGGCCATCCATCGTCAGCCACAGCTGCGACGTGCCCTCGAACTCGACCCACTCCTGGCTGCCCGCCAGCCGCGCCTTCAGGCGGCGGTGATGGACGCGCCATTTGCCGACCAGGAAATCGAAGTCGTGCGCGTGGTCGGTCACCGTCGTGTCTCCTGTCGATGGGGCGGCTGCCGAAACTTGGCCGCAGGCGAGAAATGCCGTGAGCAATGCAATGGCAGCGATCTTCATGGCCTGTCCCCTTGGCTGATGTTGCGAGGGGAAGCCTACGGCAGTAATCTTGCCATTGAATGTCATATATTGTTGGCAGGTTGAAAAATGCTGGCGAGCCGGCTTCTGTCGACCTTGATGCTGTTGCAGACCCGCGGGCGGATGAGCGCGGCTGAGCTGGCGCGCGAGGCCGAGGTCTCGCTGCGCACCGTCTATCGCGACATCGATCAGCTGAGCGCGGCCGGCATCCCGGTCTATGCCGATCGGGGCCGCAATGGCGGCTTTCAGCTTCTGGACGGCTATCGCACCAAGCTGACGGGCCTCACCCCGGGCGAGGCGGAGACGCTGTTCCTGGCCGGGTTGCCGGGGCCGGCGGCGGAGCTCGGCCTGGGCGACCGGCTGGCACAGGCGCAGCTCAAGCTGCTGGCCGCGCTGCCCGCCGGAATCGGCGCTGATGCCCAGCGCGTGGCGGCGCGGTTCCATCTCGATCCGGTCGGCTGGTTCCGCGCCGGTGAGCCGACCGACAGCCTGCCAACCGTCGCCCAGGCGGTATGGAACGAGCGCATGCTGAAGCTGCGCTATCGCAATGGCGGGAAAGTCTATGACCGGGTGCTAGGCCCGCTCGGCCTCGTCTTGAAAGGCGGCGTCTGGTACCTGATCGCGCAAAGTGGGAAATCCATCCGCACCTATCGCGCCGGCGCCATCAGCGACGCCCAGGCCACCGACGATCCGTTCATGCGGCCCGCGGATTTCGATCTCCGGGCGCACTGGGAGCAGGCGGCGCACGACTATGAGGCCGGCGTCTATCTCGAAACGGCGGAGGTGCGGCTTTCGCCGAAGGGCATGGCGCGCCTGGACCTGCTGGGCCCCTTCGTCGTGGAAACCGCCCGCCGGACCGCCCGGCCCGACGGCGACGGCTGGTCCAGATGCAGCCTGCCGGTCGAATCCGGCGATTTCGGGCTGCGCGAACTGATGCGGCTGGGCGAGGAGATGGAGGTTGTCGGCCCACCGGCCCTGCGCGAACGTCTGGCCGCCATCCTGAGCGCCATGACTGAGCGTCACGCATAAGCGCCGGATTTCTGCCGCTTTGCGTGTATAGTCTCACTGCCCTCAACTGGAGCACCCGATGACGCGTCCTGTC
>Ga0207694_10000516_pt1 | contig 35028 bp, 33 predicted proteins | sample KBSC34metaG_FD_184353 | JGI IMG/M metagenome (GOLD analysis project Ga0207694, IMG submission 184353) | Corn rhizosphere microbial communities from Kellogg Biological Station, Michigan, USA - KBS C3-4 metaG (SPAdes) (version 2) | ecosystem: Host-associated > Plants > Roots > Rhizosphere > Soil... | reverse complement strand
GAACCCGCCTTATCCACAAGAAGACGGACACGCCGACCGAGCGCTTCGTGGAGCGCGCCTTAGAAGGACTGGCGCAAGGGGCTCGACTAGCGGCGATTATTCCGCTGTCGCTAACCGTGAAGAACGAGAAAAAGGGGTGGCGCAAGTCCATCTTGCGGAACAATACGCTAGAGGCCGCGATCAAGTTGCCCGATGAACTTTTCCAGCCTTACGCTCAGCCCTACACGGTTATCGTTTTTCTGCGGAAAGGCATCCCACACCCGAAGGGTAAGCGAGCGTTTTTCGGTCGAATAGAGAACGATGGATTCCGCATACGGAAAGGCGTTCGGCTGCCCTGCGAAGGCTCAGAATTGCCGAAGATGTTGGACCATTTCCAGGCTGGAAAAAGCGAGCCCGGTTTCTGCGGTTGGGCACAGGTTGATAAGGACGCAAGCTTTGGCCCCGGCGCTTACATCCCTGCGCGGGCAATGGCTGGTGAAGAGATCGACCAGGCCACACAGGAGATTATTAGGGCGCGCACGTCTTTCGTCGCGTACCACGCCGCCGATCTCGTCAATCTGAATACCGATAATCCAATCGATGTCCGCTCCATGCGGCGGAAGCCGTGGCCGTTTGAGACAGTGAAGCAGGCGACGGTGGCCGATTATTTCGACATTTTCTATGGTCAGAAGGATCTTCACAGCAAGGACGGGCTGCTTCCCGGAAACTCGCTCATTATCTCGTCTACGATGTACGACAATGGGTGCTACGGGCTCTATGATTTCGAACACATTCTGAAGCCCCCTTTCGTCACCGTTCCCGGCAACGGCTCAATAGCCTATGCCCACGTACAGGAATGGCCCTGCGGAGTTTCGGACGATTGCCTTCTGTTGCTTCCGAAGGAAGGCGTACCGCACTCGATGCTGTATGTCGCGGCGGCCCAGATACGGAATGAGCGCTGGAGGTTCAGTTACGGTCGCAAGGCTACGCCAGATCGAATTGCCGACTTCCCATTGCCGCACACGGAGGAATTGTTAACGCGGGTCGATGAGTATCTTCTGCGCGCCGCTCGTACCGAAGATCAGATGATTGATGATGCCGAGGACGCGCTAGATAGCCAAACCGCACGAGTGCGGCTCAACGAAATCCAAAAAGGCACAGTCAGGACAGTTTCGGGATCGGAACTGGAGGCGCGGCTTGCGGCTATGATGAGCGACTGACCAAGTGCCATACGTGGGCTTTGCCTTTACTGATGCCGCGCTGGATTTCTTGGACAGCCTGCCCCCGAAGATTCGGAAACAGGTGATTAAGAAGGCCAAGGCCCTGCACATCGATCCGTTTCCGCAGGGAGTGAAAAAGCTTCAGGGTGTGGCGACGCTAGAGGGCGATCCCATATACCGGGAGAGATCGGGCGACTACCGCATTCTCTACATTGTCCGAGAGAAGCCGGCCGAAATCATCATCCTAGACATCGACCATCGAAAGGACGTGTACCGCATGCCTAAGACCGGAACCGACCCCGCCGACGATCTGCGGATGAAAGAGAGCGATTTCGACAGCATGATGCAGAACGCCCTTGGCGTGCCTGCGCCGCTGGGAAAGCCTAAGAAGCCCGGCAATGAAAACGCCGGACCTAAGCGGCTGAGTGCATATCCGAAGCGGCCAAAGGCGTAAGGACGGGATGTCTGGGAACGACGGCCCCCGGCCATTCGGACCATTGCGCAATGCTGGCAACATTGGCGCCAGTTCACGGTCTGATAACCTTGAATATTGGAATCGTCAGGCAGCAATAGAAGCCAAAGAGGAGCGAGAGGCGCGCGCGGCGCTGGACGCTGAACGTCAGGAGCAGGCTCTTCGCAGGCAGTTCTTAGGCAAGATTACATCCACCTATTGGGTGCCTTATATTCGTGAGCTTTCAGCAGTTCGCTGGCCCGATGGTTGGGTCTGTCCTCAATGCCAGTCGCGGAATATTCCGGAGAGGTCTGCGGCTCTTCCACGACGATGTGACGACTGCAAATTTAGATTTGATGCGCTAACGGGCACTGTCCTAGAGAGGACGAGCTTGGCGGCTTGGTTTCACACTGGGTATCAGTTGTCCGTTAACGGCGAGCGACATGCCCTGAGACATCTGAAGGCAGAACTCGGAATGACCGAGGAAGCTGCGTCCACAATCGTGGATAGCCTCAAAGGCGTTATCGGAGGTGAACGGCTGTCATCCCGCCGCGATATCGCGATGCGCATATGGCGCGCGGTCGGCAATTAAGTAACGGGTCTTTCTGGTGTCGTTAAGTGCATAATCGCCTAAAATTCTCAACGGCCCTTGAAGATCGGCCTGCGCTTCTCGACAAAGGCCCGGATTCCCTCACGCCTGTCCTCGGTCGGGACCAGGTGATTATAGGCCTCGATTTCGATCTTCAGCCCGCTATGCAAGTCGGTCTGAAGTCCCGCCTGGATCGATTTCTTGGCCTGCCGCACGGACAGCGGCGCGTTGCCGGCAATGGCACGGGCGGTCGCCATGACGGCATCCATCAGGTCGCCCGGCGCGCACACCTGGTTCAACACGCCCCAGTCCAGCGCCTGTTCCGCGTCGAACGGGCGACCGGTGAGGATCAATTCCTTGGCCCGGCGAGGGCCGACGGCGCGGGGCAGGGTCTGGGTGCCGCCGCCGCCCGGCATGATGCCGATCGTGACCTCGGTCAGCGCGAAGCGCGCCGTTGAGGCGCCATAGGCGAAATCGGCCGCCAGCAGGAATTCCAGCCCGCCGCCATAGGCATGGCCGTTGGCCGCGGCGATCACCGGCACGGCAGAGTCGATGATCGCCTGGAAGGCATGCTCGAAGATCTCATGCTGATGCCGCCAGGCCTCATCAGTCATGCCGTTGCGTTCCTTGAAGTCGCCGCCGGCGCAGAACGCCCGCCCCCCCACGGCGGTCAGGATCACGACGCGGACATCGTCTTGCTGATCCGCCAGCCGCTTCCATACATCGATGAGATCGAGCCCCATCTGGCTGTTCAGCGCATTCATTGCCTCCGGCCGGTTCAGGGTCACGGTCAGGATGCGGTCGCTGAGATCGGTCTTCAGCGTCTGGTAGGCGGGCAGGTCCATGGTGGTCTCTACTTGCGGTGCAGGCGCTGTGTGTAGGCGTAGCGGTCGCCGGGATGGATCGAGAGCGAAATCTCGAACGGCATGTCGCCGCCGGCGAAATAGCGCCGCCTTGTCATGAGCGCCGGCTTGTCGGGCTCGACATCCAGCGCCTTGGCGATCTCGGGCGGCATGGCCAAGGCCGAAATGCGCTGCTCGACTTGCTGGATTTCCAGGCCGAATTCGCGGGCGATGGTTTCGTAGACAGGCGCCTCGGCGCTGACCAGTTTGCCGCGCTCGGCGGAGTAGGTCTCGGCGACGAAGATTTCGGTCCAGCAGATCGCTCTGCCGTCGGTGACCATCCGGCGCAGGCCGGCAAAGCGCAACCAGCGTTCGCCGGGTTCGCGGCCCAATATCTCGGCCAGCCCACCGCGGATGGTGACGAACCCCTCGTTCTGCTTCTCGAACGCCGTCTCGGTCGCGTAATCGTGCAGCCCACCCAGCGAATCCAGGGTCGAGGTGTACTGCGTGGCCGGAGTGTGAGCGAGCACGGTGGTGCCGAGCCCCGCCTGACGCGCCAGCAGCCCCTGGTCCTCCAACGCACGCAAGGCCTCGCGCACCGTATGGCGGCTGACGCTGAAACGGTCGCACAGCTCATATTCCGTCGGGAATTTGGCGCCCACGGCAAAGGCGCCGGCGGCGATTTCGGCGGCTAGCGTCTGGCGCAGTTCCATATAGCGGGTCAGCGGGGCAGCCATTCTTTTCTCAATGACCGGACAAATTGATTCGGCCCACAGTATGCTTGACCTTCATGGCCTTGACCAGCCATATTGTCCGTACATTCAAAACATAGTCTGAAACGGGGCGGAAATGGCCAAGAGCTTCATGGATCGGATATGCGACCTCGTCGAGGCGCCGCGGGAACTGACGGCGTGGGAACGGTCGGAGGTCCTGACCGCGTTCGAGGATACGATGGCCGTCGCCTATGCCGGCTGGCACGACCCGGTGGTGCAGGCGACGCTGAAGGTCTATCGCGGCGATGTCGCGCCGCTGATCGATGGTACCAAGGCCTCGTCGGTCGAGCATGCGGCGCTGATCCATGCCACCGCCGGCCATGCGCTGGATTATGACGACGTGCAGCTGGAGACGGTGAGCCACCCTTCCGTTCCCGTGGTGCCGGCGCTGCTGGCGGTGAATAATAGCCGCCCGGGCCTGACCGAGCGCATGCCGCAGGCCTTCGCCATCGGCATTGCCGTCAATATCGCGCTGGGCAGGGTGCTCGGCTTCGCGCATTACGACAAGGGCTGGCATGCCACCAGCACGCTGGGCCCGGTGGCGACGGCCGCTGCTGTCGCCCATCTGCTGTCTTTGCCGCGTGAGAAGATCCGCCATGCGCTGGCGATCGCCGCGGCCCAGGCCGGCGGCATGCAGCGCAATTTCGGTTCGATGGCAAAACCGCTCCAGGCCGGTCTGGCTGCCTGCGCCGGCGTACGCTCCGCCCTGCTGGCCGAGGCCGGGCTGACCGGCGACGCCGATATCTTCGGGCCGCGCGGCTATCTGCATCTCTATGCCGGGGCGGAACCGGGCGATGACCCGGCGACGGTGGCGATCGAGATCGATCTCAATACGCTGTCCCGTAAGCTCTATCCTTGCTGCTACATGAACCATCGCCTGATCTCCGCCGGTTTCGCGGCGCGTGAGCAGCTGCCGGGCAATGAACTGCCGGCTGACGCGAAGATCACCGTCAAGGCGCCGCACGGCTCGCTGGTGCCGCTGCGCGTCGACAACCCGACCGACGGGCTGGAGGCCAAGTTCTGTGGCCCCTACAACATCGCCGCCGCCATATCCCAGGGTGCCGTGACCTTGCGCGATTTCGAGGATGCCGCCGTGTCGCGCGGCGGTATCCGCGAGATCATGGACCGGATCGACCTGTCGGAGGAGCCGCGCGCCGATGACGGCGTACTGGTCGGGCTGGATCACGGCACGGTCAAGCTCTCGGTCGAGAGCAAGGGCAGGCAGATCGCCTTCGTCGAGATCGATCCCTATCCGGGCTCGCCCCGCCGCCCGGCCACGGCGGAGGAAATGGAAGCCAAAATCGACGACTGCATCGGCATCTATCGCCGCCGCTCCAACCGCGGGCCGTCGGTGCCGGAATTCCGCACCGAGCTGCGCGCCGCGACCGGCATCAATGGTTGATCTACCCCTGGCGGGCATCCGCGTCGTCGAGCTTGGCAGCAACGTCGCCGCGCCTTATGCCGGCCTGGTGTTGGCCGAGCTCGGCGCCGATGTGATCAAGGTCGAGCGGGCCGGCAAGGGCGACGACGCGCGCGGCTGGGGGCCACCCTTCCATGAAGGTGTCGGCACCATCTTTCGCGCGCTGAACCGCAACAAGCGGTCGGTAGCGGTCGATCTCGGCAACGCCGACGAGCTGGCGCAGTTGCGCAGGCTGCTGGTCGAAGAGACCGATGTGCTGATCCAGAATATGCGCCCGGGCCAGGTCGAGAAGCTCGGCCTGGGGGCGGATGCGCTGCTGGCCGGGAACCCGCGCCTGATCCACGCCTCGATCGGCGCCTTCGGGAAGACCGGGCCGCTGTCCGAGCGCCCGGGCTATGACCCGCTGATGCAGGCCTTCGGCGGCATCATGTCGGTGACGGGCGAGGCGACCGAGGGGCGGCCCCCGGTGCGCGTCGGCACGTCGCTGATCGACATGGGCTCCGGCATGTGGGTGGTGATCGGCGTGCTGTCGGCGCTGCTCAAACGCGCCCAGACAGGCAAGGGCGGGGTGGTCGGCGCCTCGCTGTTCGAGACGGCGCTGGGATGGATGTTCTATCACGCCACCGCCCAGTCGGCGACCGGCAAGGACCCGACGCCGCAGGGCTCGGGCTCGCCCTATATTGTGCCTTATGGCGCCTATCGCACGGCGGATTCGATGCTGATCGTCACCGCCGGCAACAATGCGCTGCTGGAGAAGCTGCTGGCGGTCGTGGGCCATCCCGAATGGCTCGCCGATCCGCGCTTCGCCACAAATGGCGACCGGGTGCGCAACCGCGCGGCATTCGATGAACTGTTCACCGCGGCTCTGTCATCCCGCACGACAGCGGAATGGATCCCGCTGATCGAGGCGGCGGGCGTGCCTTGCGCGCCGATCCAGACGATGGGGCAGGTGGTCGCTCATCCGCAGACCCAGGCGCTGGACATCATCCGTCACAGCGCCGACGGGGCGCTGACCTATTTCGGCCTGCCGCTGTCCTTCGACGGTGCGCGGCCAAACCGCAATGAGCCGGTGCCCGATCTTGGGGCGCACAATTCAGAGATATTCGGAAAGTAGAATAATGACCGACGCACCGGTGATGCTGGAGATCGGCGAGGATTACCCCGAGATTCGCGATGCGGTCCGCCGCATCTGCGCCGGGTTTCCCGGCAGCTATTGGCGCGATCTGGAGGCGAAAGAGGCCTATCCGTCGGAGTTCGTCCAGGCGCTGACCGATGCCGGGTATCTCTCGGTGCTGATCCCTGAGGAATATGGCGGTTCCGGCCTGCCGCTGCGCGCCGCCTCGGCGATCCTGGAGGAGATCCATGCCGCCGGCTGCAATGCCGGGGCGTGCCATGCGCAGATGTACATCATGGGCACGTTGCTCAGGCACGGCAGCGCCGAGCAGAAGAGTCAGTATCTGCCGAAGATTGCCTCAGGCGCATTGCGTCTGCAGGCCTTCGGCGTCACCGAGCCCACCAGCGGCTCGGACACCACCAAGCTCAAGACCCGCGCGGTGCGCGACGGCGACGACTATGTGATCAACGGCCAGAAGGTGTGGACCTCGCGCGCCTTCTATTCCGATTTGATGCTGCTGCTGGCCCGCACCACGCCGGCGGACCAGGTCAAGAAGAAGACGGAGGGCCTGTCGGTCTTCCTGGTCGACATGAAGGCGGCGCGCGGCAACGGGCTCGAGATCCGGCCGCTGAAGGCCATGATCAACCACAACACGACCGAGGTCTTCTTCGACAATCTGCGCGTGCCCGCGGCCAACCTGATCGGGGAAGAGGGGAAGGGCTTCCGCTATATCCTCGACGGCATGAATGCCGAGCGCATCCTGATCGCTTCGGAGACCCTGGGTGACGGACGGTGGTTCACGAAGACCGCCACCGCCTACGCCAAGGAACGCGAGGTGTTCGGCAGGCCGATCGGCCAGAACCAGGGCGTGCAGTTCCCGATCGCCCGCGCCTATGCCGAGCTGGTCGCCGCCGACATGGTTCTGCGCCGCGCCTGCGCCCTGTTCGACGGCGGCAAGCCGTGCGGCGAGGATGCCAATATCGCCAAGCTGCTGTCATCCGAGGCGTCGTGGCATGCCGCCGAGGCCTGCCTGCAGACCCACGGCGGCTTCGGCTTCGCCCGCGACTATGACGTCGAGCGCAAATGGCGCGAGACTCGGCTGATGCAGATCGCCCCGATCTCTACCAATCTCATCCTCGCCTTCGTCGCCGAGCATGTGCTGGGGATGCCGCGCTCTTATTAGCGCGGTCGAAGCCTATTTATTATCCGGCCTAATTTGGTTCGCCCCTGTCATCGCGAATTCTCCGGTGTGCTTGCGCAAAACACGGCGCGGGAAAGCCAAGTGATAGACCCCGAAAGGGAAGTCGGCAGCTTGATGCAATAATTCAACGACTTGCTGCACCCGCCTATGATAATGTACGGCGAATATTTCAAAATTCGAACAATCGGTTGCGGCGAGATCAAACAGATGATAACAGTTCAAAGGATTGTAAGTGCTTTAAATAGAACAACGTTCCAGTTTCTGTCAGAATAGAACGCTGTTCCACTTTCACCATTATATTCTCACCTTCTTGCCGAATGTTAACAAAAAATATAGTAACAAATCCTTAATAGATATTGCGTTCTGCAACACCCCTCGGCTTAACTGACTTTCGTTGTTTTCATTGAGCCTTTCATGAGGGATGTCATGTCTGGAGCTGTCTCCGATCCAAAATCAAAAGACGCCGTTTTAAGGCGCATGGTTGATATCGTTGCCGCCTATGTTGGACGTAACAAGGTAACATTGCCTGAGGTCGGCAATATTATTTCCACGGTCTATGCTTCGCTTGAAGGGCTGACCGACGAGGTGCCGCAGAAGAAGGCTGCGCCTCAGGCCCCGGCCGTTCCGGTCAAGAAGTCGATCACGCCTGACTATCTGATCTGTCTCGAAGACGGGAAGCGGGTGAAGATGCTGAAGCGCTATCTGCGCACCAGCTATGGCATGACCCCGGCCCAGTATCGCGCCAAATGGGGCCTGCCGGTCGACTATCCGATGGCGGCGCCGAATTATACCTTGGCGCGGTCGGATTTCGCCAAGAAGGTCGGCTTCGGCACCAAGAAGGCGCGGGCCGCGCGCACCGCCAAGAAGACGGCGGCAAAGTAACCTCAGACCAGGGCTGAAGACGGCTGCACAGGCCCGGCCAGCTTGGCCGGGCGGACTGCCCGCAGCAACGGTTTCTCGATCGCCAAATGAAGACCCACGACGCCTGCGATCACAAGCAGGACGATCAGGGCGGCGAGAAGCCAGGGCGGCAGATAGCGCAGGAGATGCAGCCGCCGTTCCGCCGCGCCGAGCGCGACCAGCGCCGGCACGTGGATGAGATAGAGCAGATAGGATGCGCCGCCGAGCAGGCTCAAGGCGCGGGGCACGGTCACGCGCCCCTGCATCTCCAGGCTGGTCAGTCCTGCGATGATGAGCACGCCAGCCGAGCCGTAGCCGAGGCAGCGCAGCGTCACGGGCCGCCAATATTGCGCCGGGAACCACGGGTGGAACTCGTGGCTCCACAGCAGGCGATGATCTTCGGCGACGGCGAAGGCGGCGAAGATCGCAACGCCCAGCGCCAGCATTATCCCGGGGCGGCGGAAGCTGCGCCGCTGCAGCAGCCAGCCGGCCGCGAGCCCGGCCAGGAACTCGAAATTCATCGGGTAGGTCAGCAGGTTCAGCCAGACGACATCGTCATAGGGCGCCACGATCGGCCGTGCGACCATTGCCAGGATCCATGCCGCCAGCGCCAGGAAGCCGGCCCTGCGCGAGAGGATCAGCAACGCGAACACGCTGTAGAACAGCAGTTCGTTGCACAGGCTCCAGGAGACATCGATGATCTGGTTGTTCTGCGGCAGCAGCAGGATGTTCTTCGCCACCGCCCATGGATCGCCATAGCCCTCGTAGAAGGTGCGGGTGACGAGATCGACCGGCACCACCGCCAGCAGTACCAGCCAATAGGTCGGATAGATGCGCGTGGTCCGGCGCGCCAGGTAATGCGCCAGCCGCCCGGGCCGGCCGATGTCGCGCCAATGGATCAGCGCGATGAGGAAGCCCGACAGGACGAAGAAGATATCGGCGCCGGCACGGCCGAACTGGAATATGAGGCCGAAGGGCGGGGCGCCGAAATTCTGCGGCGCGCCGAGCGTGTGCCCGCAATGGCTGAGCAGGACCATCGTCGCCGCCACGCCGCGGCAGGCCTCGATGCTCTTGTAACGAAAATGCGGCTGTTCAGGCGACTCGTTCACGCACCAGCATTAGCCCCGCCGGAGCGTATGGTATAGCCGGGATTTTCTGGGGATCAGCGGGTTGCGGTCGCCCGCATCGGGGTGCCGACGGCGGCGACCGCGGGCCGGCGGACGCGCGGCGGCGCCGGCTCCATCCCGGGCTCGAGATTGGCGATACGGCTCTGGCTTTTCATGACCACTTCAGAGGTCTTGCGCTCGTTCTCCGCCCGGCGATCGTTCATGAATGTCCGATAGACGACATAGACGATCATCGACGTCGAGAAATAGAGAATGCCGGTCCAGATAAGATTGGCCATCGCGCGCTCCGGTCTACCTTGTCTGATAATGGTGTTGCGGGATCATGAAGGCAACCGTCACGTTCGGGGCACGTCGTAGACCGGCGCCGGCCCGCGTGGCCTGCGCACGCCGATCGGCCCGGCGGGGTTGGGGACCAGCCCGGGTACGCCCGGCACGGCGGCGATCGCCGGCTTTGGCGCGCCGGGGAGGCCGACCGGCGCCTTGCTGGCGCCCATGCCGAGATTGTTGTTGATGACGCCGGTCTTTTCCTGCGCCAGCCGCCGCTCGACGATGCCGCGTGCGGCCAGGCTGAGCGCGCACAGCTCATAGGGCATCGACTGCGTGGCGTCGGCCAGGAACTGGCTGCCGGCGATGAAGGTCCACATCGCCAATTGCAGCATGGTGCCCATATTCACCGCCCAGGCGAGGTCGGGCACCTTCTTCGCCCGTCTGCTCATGCCCTGGCAGTTGATGATCATGCCCAGGACCAGCACCAGCAGCAGGCCCAGTCCGACGAAGCCGTGGTCAGCCATCGTCTCGAAGAAGATATTGTGCGCCTCCAGATAGGCCGGGTTATCGATCGTGCCGGTCTGGTGCAGGATGAAGCTGTGATAGCCGCCGCCCGTGATCGGGTGGTCCAGGGCGAACTTCCAGCCCCATTGCCACGCCTCGATACGGCCCGCCGACGACGATTCCTGGGTGTCGGAAATCGTGTTCATGCGCTCGAAATAGCCAGCCGGGGCGACGAAGTAGAACAGCGCGCCGAACAGCGGCAGGATCAGCAGGAACATCAGCTTCCGCTTCGACTTCAGGAAATAGAAGATCGACAGCACGCCCAGCGAGACCACGCCGGTGCGAGCCTGGGTGCCGATGGTGGCCAGCACGCAGAGCACGGTGAAGATGTCCATCGCCATCTTGTTGCGCTTCGTCATCGGCAGCAGCGTCGCGTAGTCGCGCAGATAGCGGATCAGCGGGATGATGGTGGTGACGGCGATGGCGAACGAGACGCGCTCGCCCAAAATGTTGCCGTCGGCGCCGATGACGGTGTTGCCGCCGCCGCCCGAAAGCACGGTCTTGATCGCGCCCATGATCACGAAATTGCCGATCGACAGGCAGACCACCCACATGAAGGCTTCGATCCGCTGCTGCGTGCGCGCCATCATCGCCAGGATGATGGTGAAGCCCAGCGTCTTGTAGGACCGGTCCCATTGGTCATGGCCGGCATTGTTCGGCACGATCGAAACCAGCTCGGTCAGCTGCAGCCACAGCGCATAGATGACGAAGATCGCGAACAGGGCCGTGGGTTTGGGGATGACTTTCTTGTCGCGCGCCGCCCACAGGGAAAGCGCCACCGCGCCGATGATCAGCGACAGGTTGCTGAAGGCGCCGGCATTATAGACCGAGTTCGGCGGCATATATTGCAGCCACTCATAGGCCAGGGCCCCGCCGAACGGGAACATGAACGCAATCGGCAGCAGGATGAGATAGCTGACGAGAAAGAGGACTTCAGTGATCATCCGGTTCGACCCATTCGCATGGGTACGCTGCCCCACGTTGCGATGACGTTACAGGCTACAACAAATTTGCCGGAATTTCCATGAAGCCGTTGACTCTGCTTGCTCAACTGCTCAGCAGCCGGTCGAATCCCTGAAGCCTGCCTTCCCAGGAGAAATCGGCGACGACACGCCGGCGCGCCGCCTCGCCGAGCCGTCGCCCCTCGGTCACGTCCGCCGCCGCCCTGCAGGCTGCCGCGGCGAAGGCTTCGGCGCCGTCGGCGAGCAGCAATTCGTCCTCCGGCCGGGCGGCGATGCCTTCCAGCGCGTCCGAGGTGACGATCACCGGGCGCGCCATCGCCATCGCCTCCAGCACCTTGTTCTGGATGCCGCGGGCGATCCGCATCGGCGCGACGGCGGCGCTGGCATTGGCGAGATAGGGGCGTACGTCCGGCACCCGGCCGGTGACATGCACGTCCTTGATCCGGGCCAGCGCCTGTACGGCCGGCGCGGGGTTGGCGCCGACGATATGGAACTGCGCGGTGGGCAGGCTGCGGCGGATCAGCGGCAGTATGTCGTTGGCGAACCAGATGACGGCGTCGACATTGGGCACATAATCCATCGTGCCGGTGAAGACGAAATTGGGCACGCCCACATTATAGGGCGCGGCGAACCCGCCCGCAGGGTCGAAATAGGCGCAGTCGACGCCATTGGAGATGCCGACGATCGCCTCCGCACGCTCCGGCACCAGGCTGCGGAACAGGTCGGCCTCGGCGTCGGAGACGAAAGTGCTCCAGTCGGCCGCCAGTGCGACCCGCCGCTCCAGCGCGAAGACCTTGCGCGCCTCCCGCCCATAGAGCCAGCGCATGGGGCCGAAGCCTTTGGCGGCATAGGCACGCCATTTCTCCGAATCGACATCGACCAGGTCGACGATCCGCCGGCCGCGATGCGGATGGTCCAGCACGTAAGGCGCCATGTTGGACGAGCAGACGAAGACGACCTCCGGCCGCACCGCATCCAGCGTCCGCGTCACCCACCCGGCCAGCCCCCGGTCGCGATAGAGCGCGACGGACAGCGCATCGCCGCGCGCCAGCGCCTTCAGGTGCGAGATCGCGTCGAACCGGCGGTCCAGCCGGGCGATATGCGCGTCGGCGCAGAAGGATCTCACGGTCTCGACATGCGGCAGATCGGCCGGGTCGTCGACCAGGCAGCCCAGATGGATGCGGTGGGTCTTCGCCAGATGCTTCAGGATCTGAAAATGGCGGATCTTCTCGCCCTTGTTGGGCGGATAGGGGATGCGCTGGGTGAGGAGAAGAAGATCGGGCTTGCTGCCCGCATCGGTTACCATGAACGACCTTTGATGCTCATCCCTGCGCGGTGCGACAAGCCTAAAGAAGGCCAGAGCAGCGTACAACATGCAACGAATGTGCAAGACCGGCAGATGCCCGTCCGACGATATTTCGTTTTGTGAAATTGGACCGTCCGCACTGTTAATTCGGATGGAGTATGCCCATCTCTCTGCCGGAACCCGTCTTTCGCCCGACCGTTATAGTGTGGCCCAGGGCCACTGACCGCCTGTCAAACCCCGCAATTCCCGAGCGTGTGTGACCGCCTCATGAGCTCACCCCGTCTTCTGAACCGGTCGTTCGACCCGGCGTCGAACGGCCTGCTTGCCCGCTATCGCGCGGTCCGTGCCGAGACCGACGCGCGCGCAGCGCCGCTGTCGCCCGAGGATCAGCAGATCCAATCGATGCCGGATTGCAGCCCGGCCAAGTGGCATCGGGCGCATACGACCTGGTTCTTCGAGACCTTCATCCTGGCCGACGAGCCGGGCTACCGGCCTTTTGATCCCACCTTCTCCTATCTGTTCAATTCCTATTACGAGGCGGTCGGGGCACGTCATCCGCGGCCGGAGCGCGGTATGCTGACCCGGCCCTCGGCCGAGGCCGTCAGCCGCTATCGCGCCCATGTCGATGCGGCCATGGCGGCGCTCCTGCAGAAGGACGACCTGGCGGCCGACCGCGCCGACTTGGTCGAGCTCGGCCTCAATCATGAGCAGCAGCATCATGAATTGCTGCTGACCGACATCAAGCATGCTTTCTCGCTGAACCCGCTGAAGCCCGCCTATCGCGAGGCGCCGGAGCTTGCGGCGCCCTTGGCGGCCCGCGCCGGCTGGGTCGAACTGCCCCCCGGCATTTACGAAGCCGGCATGGGCGAGGGTGGCTTTGCCTTTGACAACGAGCGGCCGCGCCATCGCCACTATGTCCATAGCTGCCGCGTCTCCACCCGCCCCGTGACCTGCGGGGAATATCTCGAATTCATGGCGGCCGACGGCTATCGCCGGGCGGAGTTCTGGCTGTCGGACGGCTGGGCGACGGTCCAGCGCGAGGGCTGGGAGGCGCCGCTCTATTGGCGGCGCTGCGATGAGGGCGGCGACTGGCTGATCTTCCGCATGAACGGCGAGGGGCCTGTGAAGCCGGGCGATCCGGTCCAGCATCTGAGCCACTATGAGGCTTCGGCTTACGCCGCCTGGCGCGGCCGCCGCCTTCCGACCGAGTTCGAGTGGGAAGTCGCGGCCGGGCTGATCGGGCTCGACAAGATGGGGGCGGGGTCCGGATGGGAATGGACGGCCAGCGCCTATCTTCCCTATCCCGGCTTCCGCACCGCGCCAGGCGCCGTCGGCGAATATAACGGCAAGTTCATGTCCGGCCAGATGGTGTTGCGTGGCGCGTCCTGGGCGACCCCCAAGGATCATTCGCGGCCGACCTACCGGAATTTCTTCCCGCCTGCCGCCCGCTGGCAGGTTACCGGCATCAGACTCGCGGAGGATATGTAATGCAGTGCGACAGCCAGCTCGCCGCCCTTGTCGACCTTTCGCCGAGCACAGCCGAATTCCGCGCCAGCGTCTGGATGGGGCTCAGCCAGCCGCGCAAGGCGCTGCAGGCCAAGTTCTTCTACGATGCCGAAGGCTCGCACCTGTTCGAGGAGATCTGCGCGACGCCCGAATATTACCCGACCCGTACCGAACGGAAGCTGCTGATCGACATCGCGCCCGAGATCTCGGCGCTGGCCGGCCCGCGCCGGTCGGTGCTGGAATTCGGCAGCGGCTCGGGCATCAAGACCCGGACCTTGCTCTCCTGCCTGGACCGGCCGGTCGCCTATGTGCCGGTGGAGATCAGCCGCGCCGCGCTGGTCGGCGCGGTGTCCGAGCTGGCGGGCGATTACCCGGCGATCCATATCGTGCCCGTCTGCGCCGACTATACCAAGCCCTTCGCCCTGCCGGATGTCGCCGACGCGGAGGGTTGGCTGGGCTTCTTCCCCGGCTCGACCATCGGCAATTTCACCCCGCCCCAGGCGGCGCAGTTCCTCACCCAGGTGCGCCGCATGCTGGGCAGCGGCAGCCAGATGATCGTCGGCGTCGACCTGCGCAAGGACAAGGCGATCTTGGACGCCGCCTATAACGACGCCGCGGGCGTGACCGCGGCCTTCAACCTCAACCTGCTGGCCCGGATCAACCGCGAGCTGGAGGGCGATTTCGATCTCGCCGGGTTCGAGCACCGCGCCTTCTACGAGCCGGAGCAGGGGCGGATCGAGATGCATCTCGTCAGCCTCAAGGACCAGACCGTCACCGTCGCCGGCCGCAAATTCGCGTTCGCGCGTGGCGAAACGATCCATACCGAGAATTCCTATAAGTATGATATCGAACGGTTCCGCAGCCTGGCGGTGAGCACGGGCTGGTCGCACCGTTCGGTCTGGACCGACAGCGACCGGCTGTTCAGCGTTCATTTGCTCGGCTGCGAATAACCGTTTTCGCTGTCAGGATAGTCCATGCCGGATTCCGCCGGCGGCCCGACCCGGCTCGCCGGTCTGGCCGCGATCTCCGATCGTTTCGACGCCGCCATCCTCGACCAATGGGGCGTGCTGCATGACGGTGCCAAGGCCCCGCCCGGCGCGGTCGAGGCCATCGCCGCGATGAAGGCAGCCGGCAAGAAGATGGTCGTGCTGTCCAACTCCGCCCGGTTCGGTTCGGATTCGGCAGGCAAGCTGATCGCGCTCGGTTATCCTGAAGGCACATTCGAAGGCGTCGTGACCTCGGGCGAGACCACCTACGACCTGCTGCGCGACCGCAACGACCCGCTGTTTGCCGGGCTTGGGCGCAAGGTGCTGCTGATCGCGCGGGAGCCGACCCTGATCAACGGGCTGGATTATCGGGCCGTCGATGTCGAAAGCGCCGAGTTCGTGCTGCTGGGCAGTTCCACCGCGCCGGAAAAGTCGCTGGCGGCGGATTTCGCCGCCACCTTGGACCGGGCCGCGGCGCGCGGCCTGCCGCTGATCTGCGCCAATCCCGACCGCGCCGGACTTGCCGCCACTGGCCTTATCGAGGGGCCGGGTTATCTCGCCGCCTATTACGAGAAGATCGGCGGCACGGTACGCTATCTCGGCAAGCCGCATCCGGAGGTCTATGGCCGCGCCGCCGCCCTGCTGGGTAATGTGCCGCCCCACCGGATTGTCGCCGTGGGCGATTCCATGGAGCACGACATCGCCGGCGGCCGCCGCTTCGGCTGCCTTACCGCCTTCGTCGAAGCCGGCATCCATGCCGCCGACCTCGCCGAGCCGGACGGTTTCGCCCGGCTGTGCGGCAAGTACGGCGCCACGCCGGACTTCGTGATCCCCAGGCTGCTCTGGTAATTTATCCGATCCGCATCGACAGCTCGACATCGTCGGCGAACGGGACGGACAAATAGCCCTCCGCCGGGGAACGTACCCTGGCGAGGTATTCCTGGCTCCAGTCGGCATTGTCGGCCAGCACCAGCGCGCCGGGCCTCAGCTTCGGCTCCAGCAGCGCCAGTATCTCGGGATAGAGGCCCTTGGCGCCGTCCAGCAGCACGAGGTCGATCTGCTCCGGCAGGTCGCGCGCCAGCGTCTCCAGCGCATCGCCTTCGCGGATTTCGATCAGGTCGGAAAGGCCGCCGGCCGCGATATTGGCGTGGGCGCGCTTGACCTTCGAGGCCTCGAACTCGCTGGTGATGACGCGGCCGCCGCCATTGTCGCGCAACGCCGCGGCGAGATGCAGGGTGGAGATGCCGAATGAGGTGCCGAACTCGACGATGCTGCGCGCATCCATCGTGCGCGCCAGCATATAGAGCAGGGCGCCGGTCTCGCGTGAGACGGCCAGCGGCATGTCCTTCATGGCTGTATAGAGCGCGCGATAGCCGGTCTTGGTCGACATCATGGCGATGCGCTCGTCGGCGGGCATCTGGGCTGCACGGGCGCGCAGTGCCGCCATCGATGCGTCGGCCTCGGTGAACAGCCGGTCGAGCAGAGGGGCGAGCGGGGTATTGGTCAGTGTGGTCATTGAAAATCCGGTTGGCTGAAAGCGCGATCTTGCGCCCTTTAAAAATACGAATGAATATTCGCGTTTTCTAATCGCATTCCTGAAGGCGCCCGATGCCGGATCGCTCAACCCCGCGCATTTCCTCGCGAAAACAGCCGAAACAGGCCCGTTCCACACAGCTCGTTTCGGACATTCTGACGGCGGCTGCTCAGGTTTTGGCGCGCGATGGGGCGCACCGCTTCACCACCGCGCGGGTGGCGGAGAAGGCGGGTGTCAGCGTCGGCTCGCTCTATCAGTATTTCCCGAACAAGGAGGCGATCCTGTTCCGCCTCCAGTTCGAGGAGTGGCAGCAGACGACCGGCCTGATCCAGGGCATTCTGACCGACACGTCGCTGCTGCCCTTCGATCGGGTGCGCAAGGTGATCCGCGAATTCTTCCGCACCGAATGCGAGGAGGCCGAGATGCGGGTGGCGCTGGGCGACGCCCAACCCTTCTACCGCGACGCGCCGGAGGCGAACGAGCACCGCCGGGCCGGCCGTGTGACGATGATGGAATTCCTGAAGGAGGCGATCCCCACCGTTTCGCCCGAGGGGCATGAGATGGCCGCCGACCTCATTTCCATGACGATGAGCGCGGTCGGCGAGAAGATCTCGACGGAGGGAAAGCCGGCGGCGGAGGTTCAGGCCTATGCCGACGCCGTGGCCGACATGCTGTGCGCCTATCTGGAGAGCCTGGCCGCGCGCGCCTGACTACGTGCTGCCGTTTGTCCGATAGGGCGACCCCAACACCGCGATGCCGTCGCGGATCTGGTCCAGCTTGGCCTCCACCGCCGCTGCGCCGGCGTCGATCAGCTCCGCCGCGCGGTCGAATTCGGCCAAGCCGATATGGCCGATGCGCGGGTCGATGGCGACATCCGGCGGCTCGCCCGCCAGGCGGGAACGGGCGATGCGGTCCTGCAGGATATTGAGCGAGGAGAACATCACGCCGAACATGCTGGGGTGATCGGGCTCGCGATGGAAGAAACGGCGCAGGAACGGAGTGCGCCGGGCCTTCTTCGCGGTCTCGTGATCCTCGTCCAGCAGGTCAAAGCCGGCGATCGTCTGGAACTTCGCGCCGGGCTTGCGTGCCGCGCCGATGATGTCGGCATTCAGATTAACCGCGATCGTCATCTGGGCGCCCATCGCCAGCGCGGCCGAGGTGGGCACCGGGTTGACCAGCGCCCCGTCGATCAGCCAGCGATGTTCGCACCACATCGGCGGGAAGATGCCCGGCAGCGAGAACGAGGCGCGCAGCCGATCCACCAGCGGTCCGCTCCGCAGCCACACCTCGTGCCCGCTCGCCAGGTCGGTGGCGACGGCAATGAAGGGGCGCCCAAGGTCCTCGATCGTCATGCCGCCCAGATGCTTCTCCAGCGTCTCCACCAGCCGGCTGCCGTTGATGAGGCCGCCCGAATTCACCCGGAAGTCGAGATAGGACAGGATGCGGAAGCGGTTGAGCGACCGCGCCCAATCCTCCATCACATCCAGCTTGCCCGCCAGCCAGGCTGCGCCTACCACCGCGCCGATCGAGGTGCCGGCGATGATGTCCGGCACGATGCCGTTCTTTTCCAGCGCCCGCAGCACGCCGATATGGGCGAAACCACGCGCCACGCCGCCGCCCAGCACCAGGCCGATCTGCGGATGCCAGGGCGTTTCGCTGTCAGGGGCCATTGCGAGAATCCGTCATTTTTGTGCGCCGGGCGGCACTATGCTAGACAGTGGCGGCCGATGCCAGCCGATGAAATCGTGAGCAACGCCGACCCCCAAAGCCATTCGCTTACCCTGCTGAAACGCCTGCTGCGCACCTATCTTGCGCCGCACCGCAAGCAGCTGGCCGTGGCCGTCATGCTGATGCTGGTGGCCTCGATCACCACCTCGGGCAAGGCGGTGCTGATCCGCTATATCTTCGACGAGATCTTCGCCAAGAAGCAGGCGGACTGGATCCTGCCGCTGGCAGGGGTCGTTTTCTTTGTCTTTCTGCTGGGCGGGTTCGCCGCCTACGGCTCGTCGATCATCCTGAACCGGATCGGGCAGGGGGTCGTCACCGATATCCAGCGCGACAGCCTCTCCCACCTGATCGATGCCGATCTCGCCTTCTTCCACGAGCATCCGGCGGGGGAGCTGATCTCCCGCCTCACCAACGATGTCGAGGAGATGCGCTACGCCATCGTCGAATCGATGACCAATTCGGGCACCAACACGCTAAGGCTCATCGGGCTGATCGGCGTCATGTTCTGGATGGATTGGCGCCTGTCGGTGTTCAGCGTCATCGTCTTCCCGCTGGCCGGCATCTGGGTTGGGCGGCGCGGCAAGCGCATGCGGCGCGTATCGAACTCGACCCAGGTCGAGCGCGGGCAGTTCGCCCATCTCTTGAACCAGACCTTCCAGAACGTGCGCCATATCAAGGCCTACGGCATGGAGGGCTATGAGAAGCAGCGGGTCGGCGACACGATTCAGCGGCTGTTCCTGCTGTCGCACAAGGGCTTCCGCATCTCCGCCATCTCAGAGCCGGTCAATGAGCTGCTGGGGGCGATCCCGGTCTGCGGCCTGATCGTCTATGGCGGCCATGAGGTGATCGCCGGGCGGACCACCACCGGCGCGCTGATGGCCTTCATCTTCGCCTTCCTGTCGGCCTATGAGCCGATCAAGCGACTGGCCAAGACCAGCGCGGTGATGCAGCGCGGCCTGTCCGCCGCCGACCGCCTGTTCCGGGTGCTGGACAACCCACCGGAAATTCGCGATCGGCCCGGCGCGACCGATCTCGTCATCGAGAACCCGACCATCCGCCTCGACAATGTCCGCTTCTCCTACCGCACCGGCAAGCCCGCGCTGGAGGGCGTGACGATCGATGTGCCCGCCGGCAAGACGGTGGCGCTGGTCGGCCCGTCGGGCGCCGGCAAGTCGACGGTGCTGAGCCTCATTCCCCGCTTCTACGATGCCGACCTGGATGGCGGCGCGGTGCTGATCGACGGGCAGGACGTGCGCGGCGTGACGTTGAAGAGCCTGCGCGGCCAGATGGCGCTGGTCAGCCAGGAGGTTGCGCTGTTCGACGACACGATCCGCGCCAATATCGCTTATGGCAGGCCCGGCGCGGGCGAGGCTGAGATTTTTGCCGCAGCCGAGGGGGCCGCGGCCGCCGCCTTCATCAATGCGCTGCCCGAAGGCTATGAAACGCGTGTCGGCGAGAACGGGGTCAAGCTTTCGGGCGGCCAGCGCCAGCGCATCGCCATCGCCCGCGCTTTGCTGCGCGGCGCTCCGATCCTGCTGCTGGACGAGGCGACCTCGTCGCTCGACGCCGAATCCGAGCGGGTGGTGCAGGAGGCGCTCTCCGTGCTCGGCCAGGGCCGCACCGTACTGGTCATCGCCCACCGCCTGTCGACCGTGGTCGGCGCCGACCTGATCTATGTCATGGACAAGGGCCGCGTCGCCGAGACCGGCACCCATGCGGAGCTGATGCGCTCCGGCGGCCTCTACAGCCGTCTCTACGGCATGCAGGCGGCGGAAAGCGAAATGGGCGAGGTCGTGCCGTTCCCGGCGGCAGGCGCTTAGGCCCTCAGGTCACGCGCGAGAGCGACAGGATGCCGAGGCGGCGCTGAAGCGCCTCGAACTGCTCGCCCAGCAGGTTCAGCGGACGGTCCAGCGGCGAATGGCGGGGCGTGACGGCGAATTGCCGGGATGCCTGGTCGATGATCTCCGTGATCGCGCGTTCCGTCTTGCCGTCGATCAGCCCGGGAACCAGTTCGTTCACCGGCCTGGCCTGTTCCGGGGCGACGATGTCGTCCCAGCCGGCCGTCCAGACAGAGCGCGCGAAGCGGTCGTTGGTTTCGCGATAGCGCTCGGCCAATTCCGCCCGCAATTCGGGCCAGATGCCGTTGAAACGTTCCTGGTCGTACCCGCGCTCCCGCGTCAGTTGCTGCACGACGCGCATCATCTCGCGCGGCCGGACGCGCAGCCGCGCATGGGTGCGCATGGCGCGCAACCGGCGCGACACCTCGACGGCAACCGGCCCGGGGCTGCGATTCTCGACCCGGCGAACATCCTTCTGCGCCATCAGCGGCACGACCCGGTCCTCAATGCCGAGCGCGGCCAGCATTCGCGGCACCAGAGGGGTTTTCGGGAAGCGTGTGTCGCGTACCGGCAAGGCCTGCAGCCGGCCCGAGAATCCATCCATCCAGGGCTGGATCCGCTGGTCGTAGGCGAAGCGCCCGGACCTGACATAGCCTTTGGTGAAATGCGCGAAGCCCAGCCGCTCTCGCATCAGCAGGGTGCGCAGCGTGTAGATCGAATTCAGGAATTCGCTCTGCGGCTTGACCACGACCAGAGCCTCGGCGGTGAAGCCGTGCCGGGCGAAGAAGCCGTTGAGCACACGCGGAACCTGAAGGCGCGGCAACTGCTCGAAGAAATCCTCGTACGACACGATCACTATATCGCAGCCGCTGTGCGTCAGCCTGTCGGACAGCCTGCGCAGAAGCTCGCCCCGCTCATGCCGGGGCCGTCGCCCGTCGAGGGTTTCGCCGAAATGCTGATGGCTGATATGGGGCGTGGCGCTGGCCGAGCGCGGCGTGAGGTCGGGATACAGGATGCCGGCCTTCTCCAGCCCATCCCGCGCATGGGCGAGGATATGCTGGAACGTGGTCGAGCCGGTGCGCGGCATGCCGATATGAACGATCGCGCGACGCGCCAATTCCGATAGTCCCGTGCCTGGTCACACCTGAGTCGCCGGAAGTTAAATCTACCAGCGGGGGCTTTGGCAACGTTATACCGGATGAATCGGGTGCATATCAGATGCCCTGGGGTGCGGCTTCCGGCCCCATGGGATCGAGCGTGCGCGCCTGATGCGGCGTGGGCTGCAAGCCGCCGGGCGTCTCGGCGCCGCGCGAGCAGAAGGCGATGAACTCGCCGGCCGGCATGGGGTGGGCGAACAGCCAGCCCTGGCCGAAATCGACGCCCAGCGCGTTCAGATAGTCGCACTGTTCCTGGGTTTCCACGCCTTCGGCGACGATGATCAGCTTCAAGGTCCGGGCCATGTCGATGATATGCGGCGTGACGGAGCTGATGGCCGTGCTGCGGCCGATCGTGTCGATGAAGGACTTGTCGATCTTCAGCGTGTCCAGCGGCAGTCCTTCAAGATATTGCAGGCTGGAATAGCCGGTGCCGAAATCGTCGATGGCGATAGGAAAGCCCATCTCCCGCGCCTTCACGATGGTCGAGCGGGCGGCGTCGATCTCAAGAAAGCTGCGCTCGGTGATCTCGAGCCAGATCTGGCGCGGCAGGATGCCGGTATATTCCAGCGCCTTCTGCAGAACGGGCAGGATGCGCCCGGTCTTCAGATCCTCCGCGCACAGATTGACCGAGATATGGAGCGACCTGTCGGTGAGCAGCAGCTTGCCCAGATCGTGGATGACGGTTTCGATGACCTGGTCGGTGATCGCCTGGATCAGTCCGCTCTCCTCGGCCAGGGGAATGAAGAGGTTGGGGCGGACCAGCGAGCCGTCCGGCCGGCGCCAGCGGACCAGCGCCTCGCCGCCGACACAGCCGCCGGTCTTCAGGTCGATCATCGGCTGGTAGTGGACGATGAATTCGCGGTTCTGCACCGCGAGCATCAGCTCGCCCAGGGGCGACAGGCGCTTGCGCGAGAACCAGACCACGATGCCGACGATGAAGGCGGCGATGAAAGCGCCGACCGGCAGCAGCATCAGCTGCTGGCGCCGTAGATTCTTCGCCATCGCGCCACGCGGCTCCATCACGACGGCGACCCAATTGCTGCCGCGGGCGGCCGCATAGAGGCTGACATCGTCCATGCCCTTGCGCGGGCTCGCCAGCAGCGATGTCACCAGCCTGGGATCGGGGGCGTTCAACTCCGCGATTTCGACGCCGCGGTCGTTGGCGAGCGCCAGCCTGATGCTCGGATCGACCATCACGTCGATGAAACGCTGCGGATCGACCAGCACGTTATAGGCCCGGTACTGCATCGCGATCTTGGGCTTGCTGAGGCTGACCAGCGGGACGACGTTGGGGGCGACCTCGATCCCGTCTTGTGTCACATACTCGCCGGGCTTCTGCTCGATAACCTCATCCACCATGCCCCAGGAGGTGCATTTCAGGCGGTGATTCTCGAAATAGCCGATCTCGCCCACCGAAATGGAATCCAAGGTCAGGCGCCGCATCCTGGCGATATGTTCCGGCGAGCAGGGCTCAAGCTCGGATGCCGCCATGCTGTGCAGGGCGTCGCGTCCCTCGGCGAAGGACTTGTCCGCCCGGGCGATCGCCTGATCCGCGATCACCGCCAGCCGGTCCTGCTCTGCGCCGACCGCGACCCGCCACGACGTATACAGCACGCCGGCGATCGGCACGATCGTGCCGATGACGGCCAGCAGGATTGCGGCGATGAGGATGCGCGAACGTCTCATTGCATATCCAAATTCGGCGAAGCGCCGGTGCCAACGAGAGTAGCGCACCGGCGGGCGATTTCCTGCACGAAACGGAGGTAAAGAATATTCGCTAGGCCGGCTCCAGGATCACCAGGGGAATTTCGCGGGTCACGCCGGCCTGATAGCCGGCATAGGTCGGCACCTCGACCGAAAGCTTGCTCCAGATCGCCTGGCGTTCCGCGCCCTCGGCGATGCGGGCGGTGATGCGGCGGGGCTTGCGGGCGATATAGATCGTGGCGTTCGGCTCGGCGCGCAGATTGCGGACCCATTGCGGGTCCTCGGGCGCCCCGCCGGCTGAGCCGACGACCAGCATATGGCCGTTTATCTCGAACCACGACAGCGCCACCATGCGTTTCCTGCCGCTCTTGCGGCCCTTGGTCACCAGGGCAAGATTACGGCTTTCGTTCCTGATGCCGGCAGCCCGGGCAAAGATTGCGCTCTGCGGCGACCAGCCGGTCCAGCGCACCGCGATGCGGTCGAGCGCCCAGGCAGCCCGGCTCATGATAAGCTTGTGGAGCATCAGCCGGGAGCGTCCCAGGGCTGGGTCAGGATTTTCCGGAGCGGCGGTTTGTTCGTTTTCCTGGCGCGCGCCAGGTCCCGTCGCAACTGCCATAACATGAATGCCAGAAGCAGCCAGACGGCGAATGAGAGTCCCCCGGTGGGGCCGAGCAGATGCATCACGATGGTCGTCGGTCTCTCCATCTGGCCGTTGTCGTTGAACAATACGTAGAATCCGGCGAACGCAATCCACAGCGGCACGAACAGGCCGACATGGACCAGAAAAACGTACAGCGCCAGCCAGTGCAGAATCCGCAGGGTCCTCACCCGTCGCCGCCTATTCCAGGATCACCAGCGGAATCTCGCGCGTGGTCAGCGTCTGGTAGTGGGTATAGGTCGGCAGCATCTTGCCGAGCTCTTCCCATAGTGCCGCCCGTTCCTCGCCGGCGGCGATGCGGGCCTTTACCTTCTTCTCCTTGCGGTCGACGAAGATGGTGGCGTTGGGGTCGGCGCGCAGGTTGGTGACCCATTGCGGGTCGATCGGGCCGCCCCCGCGCGAGCCGACGACGAAGCGTTTGCCGTGGGCATCGAAATAGGGCAGCGCCGAGGCCCGCGGCTTGCCGCTCTTGCGGCCCTTGACCACCAGCAACAGGGCCGGGCGCGGTGGGAAGCCGCTCATCCTGGCGAATTTCTTGTTGAGCGGCGACTGGCCGGTCCAGCGCACCATCAGCCGGTCCCATTTCAGGCCCAGCGGGCTCATCATGATCTTGAGCAGCATCCCCTCGGGTCCTCCCTTATATTTTTGCGACCAGCTTGCCCAGACGCGTCACCTCGGTCACGTCGGGCGAGGCCGGGACCATGAACAGCATGTCGATGCCGGTCTCCTTCATCGCCCGCATCGTCTCCAGCACCAGGCCGGGATCGTGCTGGGTCATCGTGTCGGCGACCGAGGTGGCGAAGTCGTGGCCGGCGATCTTCAGGTATTCATAGACGTAATGGTGCAGGCCCTCCTTGGCGCCGTCGGCCAGCGAGTACCAGAAGCCGCCGATCTTGTAGGGCTTGCCGGTGCGGCCGGCGGCTTTCCAGCCCTCTTCGAACCAGTCCATCTTGTCCTTGATCTCGCTGGCATGGCCGGGGATCGAGAAGCCGTAGAGACCGTCGGCCCAGCCTGCCGACTTGCGGATCGCTTTCGGTCCGGCAAAGCCGCCCAGCACGCGCGGGCCGCCTTTCTGATAGGGCTTGGGGCCGATGATCTCGGAACCCTCGAACGGCGGCTTGCCGGCCCAGGTCTCGCGCATCGTGGCGACCTGCGCGGGCAGGCGTGCGTTGCGCGTTTCGAAGTCGGCGCCGATGGCGGCATAGTCGTTGGGGCGTCCCCCAGTGCCGACGACGACATCGACCCGGCCCTCGGACAGGACGTCCAGGGTCGCGATCTCCTTCGCCGCCCAGACTGCATTGTGCATCGGCAGGATATAGAGGGTGGGGATGATGCGGATGCGCTCGGTCAGCAGGGCGGCGCCCGCCATCATGTTGCGCATCTCCATCGCGTCGGGGCCCGAGATGCGTTCGCCGCATGAGACGGCGCCGAAGGGTCCGTCTTCCAGCGCGCGGCACCAGTCGATCAATGTCTGGCGGGTGATCCCCGGCTCTGAGTAGGGCAGACAAATTCCGACTTCCATCGCGCTTCCTCCCGGTATGCCACGCCTTATTGGACGGCGTTCGTTTATCGACCGGTTTCAGCCCGGCGGCAACCGTTCGATTGCGCCATTCCCCACCCCATTTCTGTGCGCCATCGCCTCGGCGAAACGGGCAAAGAACTTGTCGGCATAGCGCGTGGCGGTGCCGTGCATCAGCTTGGCCCCGAACTTGGCGAGCCGCCCGCCCAGCGCGGTTTCCGCCTGATAGTACAAGACCGCGCCCGCCGGCTCGTCGATCAGCCTGACCTTGGCGCTGCCCGACGCGGTGCCGATCAGTACGGCATGGGCCTCGACGGTGATGCGGTAATTGGTCGGCGGGTTGAGCTCGCTGAGCTTGATGGTACCGCTGAACCCGGCATTGAACAGGCCGAGATCGACCTTGAGGTGCCCGGCATAGTCGGTGGGCGTGATCCGCTCCATCCGGTCGCAGCCGGGAATCGTCTGTTTCAGCACCTCCGGATCGTTGAGCGCCAGCCACACATCCTGCGCCGACGCGTTGAACCGATATTCCCCGATAAACTCCATGCGAGCCCTGCTTTGGTCGAGTCCTGCTCTTGTATGGTCGTCGGAATCTAAGTGCTTATGCGTGAAGGGCAAGGCATGTTGTTTCCCGGGTTTCTGGATGAGTTGATGTGATGGCGCGTTACCTTTGCTGCTTCGCAATCCTGACGGCGCTGATGGCGCCGGCCGCGCGGGCGGAACTGCCGAACTACGGCTACAAGGTCGTGCACACCTATCCACACGACCCGCATGCCTTCACCGAGGGTTTGTTCTATCTCGGCGGCTTTCTGTATGAGAGCACCGGCGAGGTAGGGACTTCCACCATCCGCAAGGTGCGGATCGAGGATGGGGCGGTGGTCCAGTCGCGCAACATCCTGCCGTCGCTGTTCGGCGAGGGCATCGTCAACTGGCATCACGAGATCGTCAGCCTGACCTGGAAGGATGAGATCGGCTTCCGCTGGAAGCTGGACGATTTCAGCCAGATCGGCGAGTTCCATTATGCCGGGGAGGGCTGGGCGCTGACCCAGGACGGGACCAGCCTGATCAAGAGCGACGGCACGCCGACCCTGCATTTCCTCGACCCTGTCACCCTGGCCGAGACGCGCCGGCTCGACGTCACGGCCGAGGGGCGGCCGGTGAAGAACCTCAACGAGCTGGAATGGGTGAAGGGCGAAATCCTGGCCAATATCTGGCTGACCAACCGGATCGCCCGGATCGATCCCGGGACGGGGAAGGTCAAGGGCTGGATCGATATCGGCCTGCTGCCCGAGGCCTTGCACCGGACCAGCCCCGAGCAGACCCCCAACGGCATCGCCTACGACGCCGAGCACGACCGCCTGTTCATCACCGGCAAGGACTGGCCGCATCTCTATGAGATCAAGATTGATGCGCGGCCGGTACAATAAAGGCCGTTCGCCTTGTGGCACTCGGCGGAGTTAGTGTATCCAACGCCGGTGGCGGCGGGGTGTGGCGCAGTCTGGTAGCGCGCCTGCTTTGGGAGCAGGAGGCCCCCGGTTCGAATCCGGGCTCCCCGACCACGCCTGATGATGCCTTTAGCGAGGAAGAACCAGAAATGGCGATCGAGCCCGGTATCGCGAACATCCAGTGCCGCATCTATCAGCCGCCCAAGAGCTCGATGCAGTCCGGCCGGGGCAAGACCCATTCGTGGCTGCTGGAGTACGAGCTCGAGACGGCGCGCCGCCCCGAGCCGCTGATGGGCTGGACCGCCTCCGGCGACACGCTGAACCAGGTCAGGATCAAGTTCCCGACCAAGGAAGAGGCCATCGCCTTCGCCGAGCGCGAGGGCTTCGGCTATTCGGTGGAGGAGCCCAAGCCGCACCGCGTGCGCCCGCGCTCCTACGCCGATAATTTCCGCTATATTCCGCCCAAGCCGGCCGCCGGCTGAACCCAGCCGACGGCTGCCTGTCCGGCGCTGCCCTTACGCGCCGGCCCCATTGTCATAGACGATCTGCACGCGCCGGTTCTGCGGCTCACGCACACCGTCCGCAGTCGGAACCAGCAGGTCGCGCTTGCCCTTGGCGACCACCTCGATCTCGGATGACGGGATGCCATCCTTCTCCAGCCGTGCCGCCACAGATTCCGCCCGGCGGCGGCTGAGACGCATATTGTAGGCGTCTGAGCCGACCGTGTCGGTGTGGCCGGTGACGGTCAGCTGCGTCACGTGGGCCGGGCCGGCATTGGCGGCGGCCTGGTCGACGATCTGCTGTGCCTGGGCCGTCAGGTCGGACTTGTTGAAGTCGAAGAACACCAGATAGCTCCTCGGCGCCGGGGCGACTGCCTGGGCAGGCGGCGGCGTATAGGGGGCCGGCGCGGCCTCGGGCTCAGCACTGGGGCCGCCGAAACGGTATTTCAGCTGGAAACCCCACATCCGCGGCTCGCCATAGATACCGCTGACGATGCCCAAGGTCGTGTAAACGCCGTAATTGCCCAGCTTGTAGACGTTGTCCGTCACGTTGGTCATGAAGAACGAGGCGTCGACCGGCTGGCCGGCGACATTGTTCCAGTCCAGCCTGAGGTCGAGCAGGCCATAGCCGGGCTCGTAGCCGAAGGGCTCGACATCGCCGGTGGCATACTGAATGCGCCCGGTATGGACGTAGCTGGCGATGGCATGCACGTCGCCCATCTCGTCCGGCACGAAGGGCAGCTTGTAATCGGCGGTGAAGCCGAACTTGTTCTTCGGCACGAACGGGTAGGGCAGGGCCGTGCGGTTGCCGATCGTCGGGACGAAGAAATAGTCGTAATGAGCGTCGGTCCACGACCAGGTCGCGGTCAGGTTCAGCCCGTCGAAGGGCACGACCGTGCCTTCGAACTCCAGCCCCTCGATGGTCGCATTGCCGTTGGCGATGGCCGTGGTCGAGGTCAGCGTGCTGGGCTGGCCCTGCAGGAGCTCGAACTCGATACCGACCGCGCGCTGGGCATTCAGATAATCGTCATGGAAGACGTCGACGTTGGTGCGCAGCTTGACCCCGTCGATATCCCAGTCGGATTTCATTCCGACCTCGACATCGGTGACATATTCCGACTTGTAGCGCTGCGGGAAGCTCGTGCCGCCGGCGCCGTTGAAGCCGCCCGCCTTGAAGCCGCGGCTGCCCTTGGCATAGACCAGCGTCTGGGGGTCGATCTGATAGTCCAGCCCAGCCGTCCAGGTCGGCGCATCGAACGTGTGGTGGGCGTCGACGCAGGCGAGACCGGTGATGCCGTTGCACGGCAGGACGATCTGGCCCAGCCCCGGAACCTTGACCCGCACCGTGGAGAAGTTGTTGTTCCGGCGATATTCCGAGGTGTAGCGGAAGCCGACCGTCAGCTTCAGCCCCTCGAGCGCGTCATCGATGCCGCCGAAATCGTAATCGCCCTGTATGAAGCCTGCCTGGGTGCGGGTGGTCTCGCCCTCCGGGCCCAGCGCATTCTGGCCGTAGGCGTTGGCGTCGAGCGTGGCCACCCCGGGTGGGGCGCCGGGGAAGAGGAAGACCGTCGTCTGCACCTGCGCGGTTGTGTAGCTGGCCGGGTGCAGGAATTCGACGAACCCGCCCATGATCCAGTTCAGTTTGCCGTCCAGCAATTTGCCCTGGACCTGGATTTCGTCGGAATACTGGTCGTTGTTGAGGTTCCAGCCGTTCGGCGTGATGAAATCGCCCTCGATCAGCCGCGTTCCGTCAAAGTCGTAGCGCAGCAGGTTCTTCAGCCCGCGATAGCCGGCGATGTTCTTGATCTTCACATCGTCGGTCACATCCCACTGGGCGATGTCTGTGAAGCCCCAGCTGTAGGTTTTGTCGAGGCCGCGGGTGTTGGTGTCGATCGTGCGGGGACCAAGTTGGTCCTGCAGCGCGATCAGGCTTTCGGTCCTGTGCACGCCGAACGTCCGCGCGAATGAGCCCTGAAGCAGGCAAAGATTGTCGTTGTTCGGATCTGGGCCCAGCTTGCAGTCCCGGTCCGGATTCACGGCCTGCGGCACGATTCCGGTGCCGTGCGTGTGCGAATACAGGACGTCATAGACGAGGTAGTTCTCGAAATCGTCGGTCGGACGCCAGGTCAGCCCGACGCGGCCGGACCACAGGTCGCGATTGTCATGGTCCTGGCCGGTGCCGATATCGTGGGTATAGCCGTCGCGGTCCACCCGGTTGCCGGCGACCCGCAGCAGCAGCTTGTCGTTGACGATCGGGATGTTCACCGCGCCCTCGACGCCGTACCAGTCATAGCTGCCCGCCGTCAGCTTGACATAACCCTCGAAATTGTTGGTCGGCCGCTTGGGCCCGAACAGCACCGCGCCGCCGGTCGTGTTCTGGCCGAACAGCGTGCCCTGCGGCCCGCGCAGCACCTGCAGGCTGTCGAGATCGTAGTAGATGCCGGGGCCTGAACCGTTGAACGGCACCTCGGCGAAATAGGCGATGACGCCGGGCGATCCGCCTTGGCCGCCGTTGGGCCCCTGCCCGCGCAGATAGAAGACCTGCTCGTCGCGCGACTGCTGGCTGCTGGCCAGCGACGGCACGTAATGCGCCAGGTCCGACGCGGATTCGATCGATTTCTGCTCGAGATCCTTCGGGCTGAAAGCGGTGACGGCGACGGGAACGGTCTGCAGCTTCTCCTCGCGGCGCCGCGCCGTGACGACGATTTCCTCAAGGCCGCCGCCCGATGCGGAAGGCTGCGCCGCCGGCTGAGCGAATGCCGGAATTGTCGGAATAGCGCCTGCGAGACACGTGCAGGCGAACAGAGTTTTGGCGATACGCCCAGTCATTTTACCCTCCCGATGGACTTATTCGATGCCGTTTGGCTGGCGCGAAGCCCGCCGCGATGACGGGCTTCGCTGCTTGTTGCGGGGCGGCTGCGAGCCATCCCGGTTCGTCGGGCCGCCTATTGCAGGTTCATCGTGCCGTCGGTGGTGAAGGCGCAGGTCGGTGTCGGCGAACTGCCGACATAGAGGTTGGAGGTGACGGTGACCGAATGCGCCGTGGGAACGTGGGTCGCGGCGACCTGGAATTTCGCCGAGATTTTCGCGAGCGGAGACTTGGACGGACCGGAGTCGGTATCCTGGTAGCAGCTGAATACCACGGTGGCGCCGTTCAGCCCGGTTCCGCCGGTCGCCTTGGTGGCGATGCAGGTCTGTGTGGTCGCGGAGCCGGCTTTCGATGTGGATGTCGTCCCCGGGCTGACCAGGCTCGCCTTGCCCGTGGTGCCGGCATAGAGGATCTGCGTCAGGGTGGTGGCCCCCTGCTTCAGCAGCGGGCTCAGGGTTCCGCAGCTGGACTTGGTCACGATGGCATTGATGTTATAGGTGCCCTTCGTGATGTCCGCCGCCGACGCCACGCTGGACGCCGCCACGGTAAGGGCGCAGGCGGTGAGGCCGAGTTTCAAAGAATCGCGCAAAGTAGTCCTCCCAAAGTGTGGTTGCCGGCATTTGAGTGCCGTCCTCATGACGGGCACGAGCGCAACCGAAACTCGGGTGGAAAGGTAAGGTTCCACAGATTGTGGGGTTCTGAATCTCCAATACAGTGCGTATATTGGATTCTGAATCTGTAGTCAGGTGACTGTTTCAATATGTATGATTTTAATACTGAAAAATCTTACACTATGACACGTGATATATCATAATATACTGACTATGATCTATAATGGATCACAGTAGATGCCGAAAAGTTTCTATGAATTCGCGCCGATTTTCTCCCGCATTGACTGGGCGAATTTTTCCCGGGAAGCGGCGCTTTGATTTGCGCCAGCCGCGCGAAAGCGTGAAACCCGCGGTTTTGATTGAATCGGTGCGGCGCGGGGCGCGGGCGATGCGCCGGCATCAAAGTTCCCGGAACACGAAATAGTCACAGAACCACAGGTTTCGGCCGTTCATATTTCGTCCGATCTCGCAGGATATTCTCGCCAGGGGCACGAAAAAACAAAGCCCGCCGGTAAGGGCGGGCTTTGCTGGTGTGGCGAAGGCGGACGATGCCGCCTTCGCCGGGCCAATCTCGCTCAGTTGTGCGAGTAGGTGCCGTCGTTGGTGAACTTGCAGCTGATCGGCGAGGTGATGGTGGTGGTGACCTCGACCGTGGCGACCTGCGTGCTGTGCGACGCACCGACCTTGAATTTCGCCGAAAGCTTGGCCAGGGCCGATCCTGCCGGGCCGGTCTCGGTGTCGTTATAGCAGTTGAAGGCGATGGTGGCTCCGTTCAGGCCTGCTGCTGGAACCTTGCCGGCGGCGACGCAGACCTGTGTCGCGCCGCCTCCGGCGGACGACGTTTTGGTCGTCGCGGGGTTGGCCAGCACCATGCCGGCCTTGCCGGCGCCCGGATAGACGACCGTCGCGTTGCTGGCCGTGCCTTTCTGGGGCGTCCCCGCGATCGTGCAGGTCGATGAGGTGGTGAAACCGCTGACAGAATAGTTTCCGGCCAGAATATCGGCCGCGGACGCAGCCCCCGACGCCGCGACGAGCATGGCGCAGGTGGTGAGACCGAGTTTGACGGAATCGCGCAAAATTATCCTCCCAAAATGTGTTGCCGGCATGGCGTGCCGCCCCTCCGATAAGGGGGCGGGCGCAGGCGAAACTCGGGCGGATAGGTAAAGTTCCCTTCGTCAGGGGTGGCCTGGAAATGAATAGACTGTCGGTATTGGGGAATGAATCGTCGTTCAGATTTTTTCTTCAGTCAAAAAAATCCGGTGACTTGGAAGAATTCTGTTATGATACACGATATATCATAATATATTATTTTAAATGTGCTGTTTGAGGAAATGGCGACTGCGAAATCTTGAAGAACTCGCGATCGTTCTTGTCCCTTCGACTGGCCGAATTTTCCAACGAAACGCTGGTTTGATTTGTTTCGGGCCGATCCTGGCCCGGAATGCAGCCGGTTTGACTGGAGCGCAGGCAGGGAAGGAGCTGCGCCGCTCGTCTGTCAAAGTTCCCCGGCCACAGAATAGTCACAGAATTACAGATTTACGACGTGAGTATAGCGTGGAGACGGCGCGCGCCGCCTCCACGCGCCTTGCCTCAGTTGTGGGAGTTCGTCCCGTCGGTGGTGAACTTGCAGGAGATCGGCGAGGTGACGGTGGCGGTAAGCCCGACCGTGACGATCTGCGTCGAATGGGTTGTGCCGACCTTGAATTTCGCCGAGATCTTGGCGAGCGGCGTCTTTGCTTCGCCCGCCTCGGTATCGTTGTAGCAATTGAAGGCGATTGTCGCGCCGTTCAGTCCCGCCGCCGGGACCTTGCCCGCGGCCACGCAAACCTGCGTCGCGCCGCTGCCCGCCTTGGACGTCTTTGTCGTCGCCGGGTTGGCCAGGATCATCCCGGCCTTGCCGGCGCCCGGATAGACAATCGTCGCCGTATTGACGTCGCCCTTCTGCGGCGAACCTGCGATCGTGCAGGTCGACGAGGTGGTGAAACCGCTGACCGAATAGTTTCCGGCCAGAATGTCCGCTGCCGATGCGGCGCCGGAGGCGGCCGTGAAAACGGCGCAGGCAGTCAGACCGAGCTTTAGGGAATCGCGCAAAATATCCTCCCGAGTTTCCTTAACGAGCGTGAGCGGCGCGGGCCGACCTGGCGCACGCGGCTCAGCCGACAACTCGGATCGTCGAATAAAGTTCCTCCATATTTTTCAAACCACGAATTCGACATAGTGATACGAAAGTATGGTTGGGATATGCCGATATTCTATGAAGCATATAATAAAAAATAAGCCGAAAACACTGCGATAATTTTACTTTATGATATATAAGATATCATAATTAACTATGAATCATTGAGATGATTGGCCTTCCCATGGGTGTTTGGTCGGAATCTCGGGCTCGGTCTTCAGATACTCAATGCCGCTCAAAGTCGCCGGCCCGTGGAACAGCGAATTCAGTGTCAGGCCGTAGACTCTGGTGTTGAGGGTATGCACCGGAGCCGGTGCGGCGTTCCAGATGCCGAAGGCCGATGGTGAGGACAGGTCGTTTTCGATCAGGCTGTTCTCGATGGTCAGCTTCGAGCCCGGATGCAGGCTCCCTTCCTCGCCGAAGGCGATGGTGGCGGGATTCTGCGATTTCGGCCCTTGTTCGATCTGGCTGTTGGCGATCGTCACCTCGCCGCCATTGGGCAGGTCGATCGAATAGCTGGCCGTGCCGGTCGGTCCGTCGACGAAGCGGCTGTTGCGGATCACCGTCTGCCTGGCCCGGCTCTTCATCTCATGGCCGATCCGGGCGCCGTGGAAATAGCTGTTCTCGACGGTGAGCCTGGCTATGCCGGTGCTGATGTAAAGATTATGGGTGAAGCCCGCCGAGGGACCCGCCACCGCGCCGTTGGCGAAGAACTCGCTGTCCTTGATGTTGACGGTCCCGGTGCCGTCACCGGTGCCCATGATGCCGTCCTGGTTGTCGGTGAAATAGCAGCTGTCGATCACCAGGTCGCCGCCCTGATAGCGGATGCCGGCGCCGTTGCCGCCGTCATTGCCGCTGACCCGGGCGCCGGAGAACGCGAAGCCCTTGATGGTGATGTCGGTGTCGGTGATCAGGATCGCCTTGCGATTGGGGATCAGCCCTGTCGAATGCAGCCTGGCGAAGCCGCCGACGGCCGTCAGCGTCACCTTCTTGGTGATCTCGGCATAGTCGTTCTCATAAGTCCCCGCCTTGACCGCGATCGTGTCGCCGTCATGCGACGCCGCCACCGCCGCCGCGATCGTCTTGTAGGTTTCGCCCGGCCCGACGGTCAGCGTCGCGGCCTGGACCGGGAACGCGGACAGGGCCAGCAGCAGCGCGGCGGGGCAGGGACGGGGCATGGCGGTTCTCCTCGACGATGCCGAGGAGAATAACACGCGCTTATTCCCCTGGCGGATAATCCGTTGCCAGGGTCACCGCTTCCCACGCGTCCAGCGAGGCGATCACCCCGTCCAGCTTGGCGCGATAAGTGTCCAGCAGCACCTTGCCCAGCAGCAGCTGTGACGGCGGCTCGGCCAAGTCGTAAAGATCGACGATGGCCTGGCCGGCGCGCCTGGGATCGCCGGGCAGCTTGTCGAACATGCTCACGATCATCGCCCGGCGGGCGCCGACATTGTCTTCATAGTCGGGCATCGGGTTCTTGACCTGCTTGAGGGACCCGCCGGCCCACTGGGTGCGGAAGGGCCCGGGCTCGACGGCGGTGACGCGGATGCCGAACTTCTTCACCTCCTTCACCAGCCCCTCGGTCATGCCCTCCATCGCGTGCTTCGACGCGCTGTAGAAGGCGGTGCCTGGATTGGCCATCAGGCCGGCCTGGGACGAGATATTGATGATATAGCCGCTCCGGCGCGCCCGCATCTCGGGCAGGATCGCCCGGATCAGGTTCAGCGGCCCCCAGAAATTGGCCTCGAACATGGCGCGGACCTCGTCCTCCTCGCCTTCCTCGATCGCCGCCATATAGCCATAGCCGGCATTGTTGCAGAGCACGTCGATCTGGCCGAATGCCTGGTGGCCCGCCGCGATGGCGGCGGCGATCTGGCCCCGGTCGACGACATCCAGCGCAGCCACGACGGCCCGGTCGGGGAAGCGTTCGCGGATATCCTCGACCGCCGACGGCTTGCGCGCCGTCACCACGGCGCGATGGCCCTTCTCCAGCGCGGCGATGGCGATCTCGCGCCCGATGCCGGTTGAGCAGCCGGTGATGAGCCAGACGGGGGAGGCGGTCATGGATGGTCCTTCGAATTG
>Ga0207694_10000515_pt1 | contig 35070 bp, 25 predicted proteins | sample KBSC34metaG_FD_184353 | JGI IMG/M metagenome (GOLD analysis project Ga0207694, IMG submission 184353) | Corn rhizosphere microbial communities from Kellogg Biological Station, Michigan, USA - KBS C3-4 metaG (SPAdes) (version 2) | ecosystem: Host-associated > Plants > Roots > Rhizosphere > Soil... | reverse complement strand
ATAGAAATTTGCGCTGCCCTGGCCGACGAGATCGACGATCTGCGCGAGCTGCGCGGCGCTGCACGCCGTGCTGCTGCCGTTGCAGGCGAGGCCGGTGGCGACATTCGCCAGGATCACCTTGCCGCCCCCGGCGGCCATGTTGATCGCCGTGCTGCTCTGGTCTGCGGTAGGAAGCGGACTGCCGTTGGCGCCGCCAGCCAGTTGCAAAAGGAAATAATGCCCGGGGGCGATCGAGCCACTCAGTGCAACGACACTGCTACTGAAGTTGCCGGTACCGGTCGCACTCGCGTACTGCACCGACCAGCCGGAGAGGCTGACCGTGGTGGCGGAGCGGTTGAACAACTCGACGTAGTCGTTCTGCAGCACGGCGCCGGTATTGCCGCCGGCCCCGTAAACCTGGCTGATGACCACGTTGCCTGCGGCGGCCGCGAACGACGCCGGGACGCAAGCGAGAAAAAACGCAAGAAATGCAAAGCCTGCGCCGCGCGGCGCATATACACGACCGATCATGGATTACCCCGTAGTTTGAACCGATCCTAGCCAAATGCATTCTCGCCACATTCTGTGACAGAGAGCAACCTTGGGCCGTCACTAATTTGCTTCAGGTTTGTATACCAGCTGACGGCGACACCAGTACACATGTGGAAAAGTCCCGGTGCATATGCGGCTGGACGCATCGATGGTCACGATCCCGGACGCGAACTTGCCGGATGTGAGGTCGCTGCCGCCAATGCAGCGCGTCGCGCGTCGCGCGATCCGCACCATGATGCTGCCGGATCGGAGCGAGCCCGATCCGGCAGCGGCGGTTTCTACTTCGCCGATTCGCGTCGACGCAGCGCGAAGTGGCCGATGGCCGCAAGCGCGGCGATCAACAGCAGCAGCGTCTTCGCATCGAGCAAAGGTGCAGCTACCGCCGTCGAGGGCGGCGCGGCGATCGCGTTCGCGGTCACGGCGAAGGTGAAAGTCGGCGTCGTTGCGTCGTTGCTCGCAATGCTGATCGTCGCATTCTGCACGCCGATGGTCGTCGCGTTGAACGTCACTGTGAATGTGGCCGAGCTGCCCTTGGGCAGCGTACCCGTGCCGCCCGAGACAGCGAATGCCGGATTGCTGCTCGTGATGGCGCTGACGACGAGGTCGCCCGCCGCGTTCGGCAGCGCGAGCGTCGCGACTGTCGCACTGGCGGCATCGGTTGCCTTCGGCGCGGCTCCGGTCGGTGCCGGCGCGTTCGCCGGATTGCCGATCGTGAAGCTGCGCGCGGCCTGCGTGCCGACCATCACGTTGCCGAAGTCGGTACCCTTGGCCGTGCTCGGCGTAGCGTCACCGTTGCTGATCGTGGTGCCGCCGAGCACGGTGATGCTGCCCGTCGTCGCATTGGCGGCGCAGTTGGCCGTCGTGCCGCCGCCGCTGCCCTGGCAGCTCCAAGTCCACGGGCCGTTGCCGACGAGCGCAGTGGCTGCTCCCGCCGAGCAGAGGTTCGTCGGCGCGGAGCTCAGCGTGCGGCCGTTGTCGCTGCCGCAGATGCCACTGACCGGGTTGGCGCTGAACGAAGCGGTGATCGTGCAGTCCGCGGTGATCGCGCCGCTGGTCCAGGTGTTGCCGCTCTGCAGGGTCGGCGTGCAGGTGGTGCCGACGACCGAGGCGATCGAGTAGCCGCCGAGCGGTGTGACCGTGAACGTCGTCGCGCTGCCATGATTGACCGCAGACTGCGCGGGCGCGGAGATCGTGCCGCCGGCGCCGCTGATCGTCGTGCTGACGGTCCAGGTGCGGATGTTCGCCGTGCAGGTCGGTGAAGGCGTGCCGCCGCCGCTGCCGGAGCAGGTCCAGGTCCACGGACCGCTGCCGCCGAAGCCGGTGACGGCGCCGCTGGCGCACAACGCAGGATCGTCCGATGCGAGCGTGGTGAAGCTGCCGCCGTTCGCCGTGCCGCAGCTGCCGTTGACCGGAGTCAGCACGTCGACCGCGGCGGTTGCGCTGAGCGGGCCGCTGCCGTCGTCGTTCGTGGCGACGGCGACGGTGGCGGTGTTCGAGATCGAAGTGCCGTCGACGGTACCTGCGGCAACGCCAGCGACCAGGGTGAATGCCGCGTTCGCGCTAGGGGCTAGACTGGCGATCGTGCAGGTCACCGTGCCATTCGTGCCTGCAGATGGCGTGATGCAGCTCCAGCCGGCCGCCGCTGCGAGCGAGGCGAACGTCGTGCCCGCGGGGAGGGCATCCGTCAGGGTGATGTTGCCTGCCGTGCCGAGACCGTTGTTGGCCACGCCGATCGAATAGGTGATCTGCGCGCCGGCCGCGACCGGATTCGGCGTAGCCGTCTTGGTGACCGAGACTTTCGCGGTCGGCAGCGCATCGAGGTAGAGCAGCGCCGGATCATGATCGGAAATGCGCGCCGGCGTGGTCGCATCACCGCGCATGATCTCGGGGAAATCCGCGTCGATACGCGCATGCTCGATGCGATGGGCAAAGCCGGTCAGGGTCGAGTTGATCAGGATGTGGTCGATCGACTGCGCATTGCCGCCGAAGGAGTACGAGTAGCGTTCCGCCGGCGCCGGCGTATTTGAGAGATTGGTCAGGGCTGGGCTGACCGGCGAGGTGCCGTCGCCGGTGACGACGGTCTGGTTGTCCGGCGCGGGCGTGCCGGCGATCGTGCCCATCGAGTCGCCGTAACCGTCGTTGACGTCGAAAGCGTTGAAGTCGCCGAGCACGACGATGTGATCGGCCGGGAAGTTCGCTTGGCGGGTCTGGATGAGGTTGGCGAGCTCCACGGCCTGCGCCTGACGCTTGGCGCGCACGCGGTCGCCTTCGGTGGGCCAGCCGTTGGAGCCGGCGGTCGGATCGTTCTGGCCGTTGAGCGAGCGCAGGTGGTTGACGTAGACCGTGACCGGAAAGCTGTCGCCGGCGAGGTTGCTGACCGTGGCGACGAGTTCCAGAGTTGGTCGGTCGTTGAGCAAGGCGGTCGAACTGTCCGGGTTCACGAACAGCGAGTTCTTGCCGTACTGGGTGACAGCGATCGCTTCGGCGTGATGCGTCGTCGCCGTCGCCGCAGCGCCCTTGACGAGGAAGCCGACGTCGATGCCGCCGATGTCGTTGCCCTCCATCAGATAGGCGGTGTACTGCGGATCGGGCTGGCCCGCGGCGATCGCATCGCTGCTGATCTGGGCGGCGACGGCTTGCAACGTGGTCAGGTTTTCCATTTCCTCGACGCCGACGATGTCGGGCGTGCGCAGGAAGTTGCGGATCGCGAGTGACGCTTTCTTCAGGCGCATGTTGAACGCGACCGAGGTCAAAGTGACGTCGCTGGTGGCCGGATCGTTGGCCGTGTCGTAGAAACGTTCCATGTTGAACGAGGCGATCGTGACTTCGCCGGCGAGCGGCGCTGTCGCCGGCGTCACCGCCATGCCCGGCGTCACCGTCGGCGCCGGCGATACGGCCGGCGGGTCGATGTCGATCATGTAAGTGCGGTACTGGTAGTCGAGCGGGCCGACGACGTTGGTCAACGCGGCGCCGGTGCTGACGTTGATCGCCGTGCCGCCGAGCGCGTCGCTGTCCACGCGCAGGCGTTCGGGGTTGGAGTCGAAACGCGGCACGCAGCAGGGCGACCCTGCAGGCAACGGATCGGAGACATCGATGCCCGCCTCGCGGAATGGCCGCGGCGTGCCGGTCAGCACGCCGTAGAACGTGCCGTCGCTGGTGCTCGTCGCATTGGCTTCGGACAAGAACCCGTCGGTACCGCTGACCGCGGTCAGCGAGGCGACGCGCACGCGCATGCCCTCGTATTTCTCGAGATTGTCGACCTGGTTGATGAAGTCGTTGGAGGTCAGTGTGATCGGCGTGGGCAATGCGTTGCCGGTGGAGACAATGGTCACGGTCGGCGAGCCGCTCAGTTCAGTCACCGGCGGTGAATTCAGATCGGTACTCGGAACGAATTCCTGCACCTTGGCGCCGACCTGGACGAGGTTGCCGACTGTGGCCGCGGCGGGCGGCGCCGACGAGGTGAAGACGAAGATGCCTTCCGAAGTGTTCGGATCGGCATCCACGTTGGCATCCGACTCCTGGATGAAGAAGCCGTTCGACTTCACCCCGGTGACGATACCGCGCGTGACGATGCTGTTGCCGACGAGCGGCGAGGTCGCGCCGTTGCCCTGGATATCGTGGATCGGGGTCAGGACGAAATCGTCGTTGATGATCGTGCCGATTCCGCCCCCAGGCGTGATCGTGGCATTGACCGGGCTGCTCAGGACGAGCGAAAAGGTTTCGTCGGGTTCGACCTTGGTGTCGCCGGCGACGATGACGGTAACCGTCTGTGTCAGCGTGGTCGTGCCGGCGACGAACTTAAGCTGGCTGCCGCCCGCGGCGAAGTCGTTGTCGGCTGCGGTTGCCGTTCCGTCCACGGTAGTGCATTGGACGGTGACATCCGCTGTTGGCGAAGCCGAAAGTGTGACGGTGAAATTGAACAACGTCGCGCCGCTGTTGCCCTCGGGCAGCGTTACGTTGTTGATCGACAGCGATGGCGTCGACGAACCGCTGCCGCCGGCGGTGACCGAAACATCGTCGATCGCGAGCCCGTGGTCGGTGCCGGCGTCGTTGATGTCGTACCAGCGCAGCCAGATTTCCTGGCCGGCCGGCAGGTTGATCGTCAACGCATCGGTCTTCGCCGTGCGATTCGCCACAGCGTTGCCGTCGAGGGCGCCGGCCGTGGCCGTCGCAATCGGGCCGATGAAATCCAGCGTGGGATCGGCCGTCCAGCCGGTACTCGGCGTGTTCGCGCCGGTGACGGCGCCGGCGGCACCGATTTGATATTCAAACGTCAATTTTTGCGCGGTGGTATTGCCGCCGTTACGCCATTGCTCGCCGGTGTAGTTGATCGTCAGCGAGGTGATCGTGCTTCCAGTGTTGTTGACCAGACGCCAGGCGTAGTAGATCGTTCCGGGCGTGCCGGAGGACGTCGAGCCGAGCGCTCGCTCGGTCGAGCCGGCGCTGCCGTAGCTGTACAGCGCGCCGGTAGTGCTGGTACCCGCGTCGGCCCGGTAGGTTCCCGGGAAGGTACCGGTGCCGCCGCTGTACGCGGCATACCAACCCGGCAGGGTGCTGCCGTCCGTCCACGCGTTGGCGGTGCCGATCGTCGATAACGTATCGAAATTCTGCGACACCGGGGTACCCGGCGCCGTGATCGAAACCTGCGCCTGAGCGAGCGAGGCTAGGCAGAGCAATGCCGATCCCGCAACAACGCGTATCACCGCGCGTATTGGAGAACGAAAAAACGACGCGCCGCGCGGCGCAGCTATACTGTCGAGCATCGATTTTGACCCCGTTTCTGGTGAGACCCCTGCGTCGATTCTCACCACAGAACATGACATCTATCAATGTCATTCGCGTAAATAATTGTAATCGACGCCGGAGCCCCGCCTGATGAGTGCCAGTGATAATCGCCGCGAACTCGAGGCCGGCATCGAGACCGACCTGCGCGACCGGCTCAGCTACGGTGGTTATCTGCAACTCGATCGGCTGCTGTCTGCGCAGCAGCCGCTGTCGACGCCTCCGCATCACGACGAGATGTTGTTCATCGTCCAGCATCAGGTGTCGGAGCTGTGGCTCAAGCTGATGATTCATGAGCTGAGCGCCGCAATCGAGTGCCTGCGCAGCGATCAGGTCTGGCAGTTCGGCAAGATCGTCGCGCGGGTCAAGCAGGTGTTGCGCCAGCTGACCGAGCAATGGTCGGTGCTGGAGACGCTGACGCCGGCGGAATATCTCGAATTCCGCGACGTGCTCGGGCCGTCTTCGGGATTCCAGTCGCTGCAGTATCGCATCGTCGAATTCCTGCTCGGCAACAAGAACGAGGCGATGCTGCGCGTGTTCGCGCACGACGCGAGCGCGCACGCGCGTCTGCAGGAAGTGCTGCAGGCACCGAGCCTGTACGACGAGTTCCTGCGCTATCTCGCGCGCTGGGGTCATGCCGTGCCGGTGCGTAATCTCGAGCGCGACTGGTCGCAGCCGCACGTGTCCGATCACGAACTGCTGCCCCTGTTCGAGCGCATTTACGAAGATACCAATCGCTACTGGCGCGAATACGCGCTGTGCGAGGACCTGGTCGACCTGGAAACGCAGTTCCAGCTCTGGCGCTTCCGCCATATGAAGACGGTCGAACGCATCATCGGCTACCGGCGCGGCACGGGCGGGTCCTCGGGTGTCGGCTTTTTGAAAAAAGCGTTGGACCTGACCTTCTTCCCCGAACTGTTCGAGGTGCGTACGACGATCGGCACGCGCCGCGCGGCGCCGTAATCCATGAGCGAAATCCCGCAGTGCCGCAACGGATTTGTTTGACGGCCTGCGGCGAAGCGGTTACATCTTCGTACTTTCCAGCGCGCTCGATGCGCGAAACGATTCGGAGCAGAACATGGCAGCGACAGGGGCAGCGGGTGCGGGTGTGGCGAGCGGCGATGCGGCCGCCGAGGTCGCGGCGGGGCGAATGACCTTCCCGGAAATGCTCGGCCATCCGCGTCCGCTGTGGATGCTGTTCATGACCGAGTTTTGGGAACGCTTCGCGTTCTACGGCATGCGCTGGGCGCTGGCGCTGTATATCGTCGCCCAGTTCTACAACGGCGATGCGACCGGCGAAAAGCCGGCGAGCAACATCTACGGCGCCTACCTTGCGTTGGTCTATGCGGCCGGCGTGTTCGGCGGCTACATCGCCGACCAGTTGATCGGCCACCAGCGTTCGATCCTGACCGGCGCCATCGTCATGGGCTCGGGCCTGTTCGTGATGATGCTGCCGAACATGGATCTGTTTCTGCTCGGTCTCTCCCTCGTCATCATCGGCAATGGCCTGTTCAAGCCGAACATCTCGACGATGGTCGGCCAGCTCTATCGCCAAGGTGACAGCCGGCGCGACGCCGGGTTCTCTTTGTTCTACATGGGCATCAATCTGGGCGCGATGGTTTCTCCGTTCCTCACCGAACGGCTGGCCGGCTGGCTTACCGATACGCCGATGCACCAGAACTACAAGGTTGTGTTCGCCTCCGCCGGCGTCGGCATGGCGATCTGCTGGCTGTGGTTCTGGATCGGGCGGCGGCAGTTGCACGGCGTCGGCCAGTCGGCGCGGACGTCGCTGAGCCCGCGCAATCTCGGCCTCGTCGCCGCCTATCTCGTGATCGGCGTGCCGCTGATGTATTTTCTGCTCGCCAAGCTCGGCGCGACGGCGCTGGCTTGGATCCTCGGCATTCTGTTCATCGGCCTCGCTGCGATGCTGCTGATCGAAGGCCTGCGTGAAGGCGCAGTCGCGCGCGACAAGGTGATCGCGATGCTGATCATCTTCGTCTTCAATGTGCTGTTCTGGATGTTCTTCGAGCAGGCCGGATCATCGTTCAACTTCCTCGCCGAGAAGATCGTCCACCGCGACTTCGGCAATTTCGAATTCCCGGTTGCCTGGTTCCAGTCGGTCAATTCGCTGGCGATCATCACCCTCGCACCGATCATCGCCGCGATCTGGGTGTGGCTCGGCAGGCGCAACGCCGAGCCGTCGATCGCGTTCAAGTTCAGCCTCGGCCTGATCTTCAACGGCCTCGCGTTTCTGCTGCTGATGGTTGCGCTCACCCACATGGTCGACGGCGGCAGCAAGATTCCGTTCTGGACCCTGTTCATGGTCTACGTGATCCAGTCGGTCGGCGAGCTGTGCCTGTCGCCGATCGGCCTGTCGATGGTGACCAAGCTGGCGCCGGCACGCTACGTCGCCTTCGCAATGGGCGGCTGGTTCCTCTCGGTGGCCAACGGCAACAATCTCTCGGGCATTTTCGCCGGTGAAGTGTCGGGCGAAAGTGGCATGACCACGGCGTCGGCCCTGTCGGGGTATACCTTCGGCTTCTGGGCGCTGGTCGGCTCGGGCGCGCTGTTGCTGCTCGTCGCGCCGCTGATCAGCCGGTTGATGCACGGAGTCAAATAACGTTTCCCCCGCCTCGGGAGACGCTTCGGCAGGATTGCCGAAGTACACGGCGGAGCCAGGCATAAATATGCCGGCTCACGCGTAGCTACTCCGACAAGTCGGTCGTATTTCCTATGCGCTCGGGTTCGACCGTACGTAGAGGTTGGCCTGGTCCGCAGGCTGCGTCGGCATGGAAATAGTGATCGAAGCTCGCGTTGTAATACTCGACCTCGGACCCCTTGGGCGGTGTCGAGGTCACGTTGCCGCCGAGCTTGAACATCAGCGGCACGAGATACGCCTGCTTCGCGGTGTCGACGGTCTGCCAGTCGTCTTTCAGGATACCGCCGGTATCTGCGGAGTTCGGATTCCACGACCAGAACGTCCAATGCACGCCGTCGACGCCGGTTCCGAGACAGCTCGCAAGCGCCGTCAGCCAGTCCCGGTCGGAAGTCGTCTGCAGCTTCGTCCCGAACTCACCGACGAGCACCGGCGCGACGTTCGTCTTGTGCAGGTAGCGCCACGTCGCGTCCCATAGCGCGGGCAAGTTCGCGGGGTAGTCCGGCGCCGAGAACCACGGCTGCGCATGCACGCTCGCGGGATAGTCGTGGATCGAGTACACGAGGCGGTTCGCTACGTTGAGACGCACCGGGGCAGCGCCGGCACCGGCAAGGTTGCCGCCCCACCAGTAGTTCCGTCCGTTGTAGCTCTCGACACCTTCGACGACGATCAGCCAGTCCGCATTCGCGGCAAGGATCGCATTGCCGGCGCGCTCGGCCGCGAGCCGCCAATCGCGCGCTAGGTCGCCGCATCCCCAGCACGCCGCGCCATGCGGCTCGTTGTGCAAGTCCGCGCCGATCACCGTGTGGTTGCCCGCGTATCGCGTGGCGAGCATCGTCCAGTCATTGATCCAGCGCGCTTCATCGTACTGCGCGGTGTACCAGAGCTCCGATTGGCCGTTGGCGTCCGGACGATGGCGGTCGAGCAGGATGCGCAGGCCGATCTCGCCTGCGTACGCGACGATCTTGTCCATGATCTGCAATCCGGTGAGCCCGGCGAGGTCCGCGTTCTGCGCGAAGTCGATGCCGTTGGGAATGCTGCCGGCGTCGAACAGCTGGTTGCTGTACGGCAGGCGGATCGTGTTGTAACCCTGCGCCTTGATCTGGTCGAGCATCGACTTGTAGCCGCGCGCCCAAAGGCCATGCGGAGCGAAGTTGCTCGTCTCGAGGCCGAACCAGTTGATGCCCGCGAGGCGCAGCGGCTGATTGGCGCTGTCCTCGATGCGGTGGCCGTGGGTGTGCCATGAGCCCGCGCCAACCTCTGCGCCTGCGCTTGTGGACGTGATGCAGGTAAACATGGCACCGACTGCGAGCACGAGCGCAACGCGCATAAAGATGTCTCCGTCGTGATGTGCGGAGGATGTTACCCCACTGTAAATACGCTATCGTAGGTGCGCGGGTGCAGTCGCTTCAATCCCTAACCAACTACGCGGCATTCGCCGCCGGGAGCGTTTATGCGGATTTCGATGCAGCATGCCTTCGTCGCACGCCTTGGCTTCGCTTTTGCCTTCGCGGCGATCGCCGCCAATGCCGGTGCCGGCAACGACCCACTGGGCTATCGCACGGATCTGTTCGTTGCATCCAACAAGAACGAATGCTCGGGTGTTCCCTCCTGCCTGTCCGCGACCATGGCGAGAGTCGTCGTGCCCGCGAGCAAGAAAAAGGCGGAGCGCTTCGCCTGCCCGGACAGCCATCCCAACCTGTGGGCGTGGGACTCCGCGCAGCACGAGCACGTCACTGTCCAGATGGTCGCGATCGACCGCCGGACGGTGACGGTCGAAGGCGTAAACACCACCTCGACGGTGGGAGAGTTCGAGGTCTCGCTCGGCTGCTCAACCCAGCCTTACGCGGGAAGCGTGGTGCAGCAATCGCGCCACCTGGCGCCGACGCGGTTCATGGGTCACCAGCACAGGTCGGAGGCCCGACAGGCGAGCCCTCCGCTCTCCACTGACACTTCGGTATGCAATGGGATCAGAGAGTGTCAGGTCCAGCCCCAGCCGTGGCAGGACATTGGTCCGTGGGGATCGATAGCGCAGGGTTACACTTGCGTCGGGGCCTATCCGTACGCCAATTACTACACATACATACAAACCGGTTCCCCGTCGATCAGCGCCATGGGGATCGTCCGCGACGTCACCCCGCAAACGTACGACATACTGATGACGAATTGGAATCTGTTTGCGCACGACAAGGTGGAGGTCATCTTGGCTTGCAGCAAGTACAACATCAACGGCGGTTCCTGCGGCGGGGTACAAAGGGACCCAAATTGTCCGGTGATCGGCGGAACCCAACACACTTATTGCAACGGCGGTCCGGTGCCCGTGTGCATCCAGGATTGGAATGAGCGGTGCTCGGCGAACCAGCAGCTCTACCAGTGCACGGACGAGCTCGCGATCACGTGGTGCACGCCCTGTCCCGGTTGAGGTTTGACGGACCGATCGGCCTGTCGATGCTACTTCGCGATCTCCTCCAACTCCGCCTGCCATAAGCGGTCGAGGATGTGGGCGAGCCAGCGTCGTTCCTCGGCGTTGAGGTGGGAGAGCAGGCGCTTCTCGTGTTCGAGTGCGAGCGGCGCCACTTCGGCGTAGACCTTCCAGCCCTTCGCGGTCAGGCCGAGCACCGACCGGCGCTTGTCGTGCTCGGCGGTGCGCCGGCGCACGCGGCCGTCCGCGATCAGGCGTGCGAGCGCGCGGCTGACCGCGACCTTGTCCATCGCCGTGCGCTCGGCGACCTCGCGCGCGGCGATGCCGTCGTAGCTGCCGAGCACGGCCATCGTGCGCCATTCGGCGATCGACAGGCCATAGCGGCTTTCGTACAGGTCGGCGATCGCGCGGCTCGCCGTGTTCGACAACACCGACAGGCGATACGGCAGGAATTGCTCGAGTTCGAGGATCGCCTGGTCCGCCGCTATCCGTTTGCCTTGCGCATTCTTCTTCATGCCGCCCGCCGCTTGCAATTAGTTTCAATTGAAACTAGATTAATGCAATCTTTCCCCATTGCAAAGTCGGGCGTGCGCAAGCGCCAGCTGCAGGTCCGACGACAGCCGGGGCTCGCGAGCCCCGCGGAGCCGATTATGAACGCACAGATGCAGACGCATTCCCAACCATCCGGCATGCCGCCGGTGATTTTCGAGAACCCGATGGGCATCGACGGCTTCGAGTTCGTCGAATTCGCCTCGCCCGAGCCTGCGAAACTGCACGAGCTGTTCCGCAACCTCGGTTTCGTCCAGGTGGCGCGGCACAAGACGCGGCCGATCTACAACTATCGCCAGGGCGACTGCACCTTCCTGATCAACGAAGATCCGGATTCGTTCGCCGGCGAATTCGCGCGCAAGCATGGCCCTTCCGCGTGCGGCTTCGCCATCCGCGTGTCCAAGCTCGCCGAGTGGGTGCGCGTGCAGGCGTTGAAGAACGGCGCCAAGTCGATCGAGTACAAGGAAACTTCGAAGGCGGTTGCCGCGCCCGTGATCGAAGGCATCGGCGGCTGCATGCTTTACATCGTCGACCGCTACGACGACAAGGGCACGATCCACGATCCGGACTGGGAATGGCTGCCCGGCGCGGAGATGATGCCGCGCGGTTTCGGCCTCACCTTCATCGATCATCTGACCCACAACCTCTACTTCGGCAACATGGCGAAGTGGGCGGACTACTACGAGCGCCTGTTCCAGTTCCGCGAGATCCGCTATTTCGACATCAAGGGTGCGAAGACCGGCTTGCTGTCGAAGGCGATGACCGCGCCGGACGGCATGGTGCGCATCCCGCTCAACGAGTCCGCGGACCCGAAGAGCCAGATCAACGAATACCTCGAGCAGTATAACGGCGAGGGTATCCAGCACATTGCCTGCTTCACCGACAATATTTACGAGACCGTGGAGGCCATGCGCGCGCGCGGCATCCAGTTCCTCGACACGCCGAACGCCTATTACAGCGTGATCGACCAGCGCATTCCGAACCACGGAGAAGACGTTGCGCGCATGAAGCAGGACAAGATCCTGATCGACGCCGACGCGGAGACGAAGCAAAAGCTGCTGCTGCAGATCTTCACCAAGAACTGCGTCGGGCCGATCTTCTTCGAGATCATCCAGCGCAAGGGCAACAGCGGTTTCGGCGAAGGCAATTTCCAAGCGCTGTTCGAGTCGATCGAGCGCGAGCAGATGGAGCGCGGGGTGCTGTGAGCGCGCTCGACTATCAATCCGGCTTCGGCAACGAGTTCGCGAGCGAAGCGGTCGCGGGCACGTTGCCCGAAGGCCGAAATTCGCCGCAGCGCGTAGCGCTCGGGCTCTATGCCGAGCAGCTTTCGGGTACGGCATTCACCGCGCCACGCCATGCGAACCGGCGCAGCTGGCTGTACCGCATTCGACCGGCGGCGATGCACAAGCCGTTCGAAATGCTGAAAAGCGGAAAATTCCACAATGCATTCGACGAGGTGCCGACGACGCCGAACCAGTTGCGTTGGGACCCGTGGCTGCTGCCGAGCACGCCGACCGATTTCGTCGATGGCCTGGTCGCGATCGCCGGCAACGGTAGTGCGGCGATGCAGGCCGGCATCGGCATCCATATCTACGCGGCGAACCGCTCGATGCAGGGGCGCTATTTCTACGATGCCGACGGCGAACTGCTGATCGTGCCGCAGCTCGGCCGCCTGCGTTTGGCGACCGAATTCGGCGCGATCGAAGTCGAGCCGCAGGAAATCGCGGTGATCCCGCGCGGCGTGCGCTTTCGCGTCGAACTGCTCGATGGTGAAGCACGTGGCTATGTCGCGGAGAATTTCGGTGCGATGTTGCGCTTGCCCGATCTTGGCCCGATCGGTTCGAACTGCCTCGCCAACGCGCGCGATTTCCTCACGCCGGTCGCGGCCTACGAGGACGTCGACGGCGATTTTGAGTTGATCGCGAAGTTCCAAAGCCATCTCTGGTCGGCGAAGATCGATCATTCGCCGCTCGACGTCGTCGCCTGGCATGGCAACTACGCGCCGTACAAATACGATCTGCGCCGCTTCAACACGATCGGTTCGATCTCCTACGATCATCCCGATCCGTCGATCTTCACCGTGCTGACTTCGCCGAGCGACACGCCCGGCACGGCGAACATGGATTTCGTCATCTTTCCGCCGCGCTGGCTCGTGGCCGAAGACACGTTCCGCCCGCCGTGGTTCCATCGCAACATCGCGAGCGAATTCATGGGCCTCGTGCACGGCGCTTACGATGCGAAGGCCGGCGGCTTCGTCCCCGGCGGCGCGAGCCTGCACAATTCGATGAGCGGCCACGGTCCCGACGCGGCCAGCTTCGACAAGGCGAGCGCAGCCGATACGACCAAGCCCGACCATATCGTCGAGACCATGGCCTTCATGTTCGAGACGCGCGCGGTGATCAGGCCGACGAAACAGGCGCTGGAGTCGGCGCAATTGCAGCGCGATTATCATCAATGCTGGCAAGGGTTGGAGAAACATTTCCGCCCGCCGCAGAAATAACAGGGATATCCATCGATGAAACTTGCAAGCCTGAAGGAAGGCGGCCGCGACGGCACGCTCATCGTCGTCAGTCGCGATCTTTCGCGTGCCGTGCGCGCGACCGACATCGCCCACACGCTGCAACGCGCGCTCGAGGACTGGCATAACGCCGCGCCGCGCCTGCATCGCGTCTACGAGCTGCTCAACGACGCGACGCGCGCGCAGACGATCAACGGCGAGAGCGTGTTCGTGCTCGATGCGGCGGCACTCGCCGCGCCGTTGCCGCGTAGTTACGAGTTCGTCGACGGCAGCGCCTATCTGCCGCACGTCGAGCGCGTGCGCCGCGCGCGCGGCGCCGAGGTGCCGGAGAGTTTCTACACCGATCCGCTCATGTACCACGCCGTCGGCGCGGGCTTCTACGGACCGCGCGACGCGGTGCGCGTGACCAGCGAGGACTACGGCATCGACCTAGAAGCCGAAGTCGTCGTCGTCACCGACGACGTGCCCATGGCGGTGACGAGCGCGCAGGCCGCCGAGCATATCCAGCTGGTCGGCCTGGTCAACGACGTGAGCCTGCGCAACCTGATTCCGGGCGAGCTGGCGAAGGGCTTCGGCTTCTTGCAATCGAAGCCGCGCTCGGCGCTGTCGCCGGTGTTCGTCACGCCGGATGAACTCGGTGATGCGTGGAAGAGTTCGAAGGTGCATCTGGCGCTGACCACGCACATCAACGGCAAGTTGTTCGGCCAGCCCGAAGCGGGCGAGGACATGCATTTCTCGTTCGCCGACCTCGTCGCGCATGCGGCGAAGACGCGGCCGCTGTCGGCTGGCACGATCGTCGGCTCGGGCACGATCGCGAATCAGGACGAATCGAAGGGCGCATCCTGCCTCGCCGAAAAGCGCACGCTGGAGACGATCCGCGACGGCAAGCCGTCGACGCCATTCCTCAAGTTCGGTGACAGCGTGCGCATCGAGATGTTCGACCGGGCGGGCGCGAGCGTGTTCGGCTCGATTGAGCAGAAGATCGAAAAAGCCTGAGAGGCGGAAGCTTCTATTGAGAAGTGCGGCCCGCGATGGCCGCTTTTTGATTTTCCGCATTCACGGACGAATACACAGACATACCGAAGTGTGGCCAAGGATGGCCGCTTCTTGATTCTCGCGATCAAGGATCGATCGCACGAACACCGTCTACAAATTCGGCATCTCGAACGAGTCGAGCATCGGCAGGTGCATGTCCTCGGTGCCTTCGCCGAGACGGATCTTGAGCGCGAGGCCGTCGCGCGAGTCGGCTTTCGACAGCGCCTCTTCGAGGTCGATGCGGCCGTCGCGGTAGAGTCGGAGCAGCGACTGATCGAAGGTCTGTGTGCCCTCGGACAGGCTGCGGTCCATCGCTTCCTTGATCTCGTGCACCTGGCCGCGGCGGATCATGTCGCGGATCAGCGGCGTGTTGATCAGCACTTCGACGGCGGGCAGACGCTGACCGTCTACGCCGACGACGAGGCGCTGGGCGATGATGCCGCGCAGGTTGAGTGCGAGGTTCAGCAGCGTGTTGCGGTGCGCGGCCTCGGGGAAGAAGTTGAGGATGCGCTCGAGCGCTTGGTCGGCGTTGTTCGAGTGCAGCGTGGCTAGGCAAAGATGGCCGGTTTCGGAGAAGGCGATCGCGGCCTCCATCGTCTCCGAGTCGCGGATCTCGCCGATCATGATCACATCGGGCGCTTCGCGCATCGCGTTCTTCAGCGCATCGTGGAAACTGTGCGTATCGAAGCCGACCTCGCGCTGATTGACGATCGATTTCTTGTGGCTATGCAGGTATTCGATCGGGTCCTCGATCGTGAGGATGTGGCCCGCCATGCTCGTGTTGCGATGGTCGACCATCGCGGCGAGCGTGGTCGATTTGCCCGAACCGGTCGAGCCGACGGCGAGCACGAGTCCGCGCGGCTCCATGATCAGGTCCTTGAGCACGAGCGGCAATTGCAGTTCTTCGACGCTTGGCACGACGGCCTTGATCGCGCGGATCACCAGGCCGATCTCGCCGCGCTGCTTGAAGATGTTGACGCGGAAGCGGCCCACGTCCTTGAGTTGGGTGACGAGGTTCATCTCCAGATCGCGCTCGAACCGCATGATCTGGTTTTCGTCCATCATCGAGTAGGCGATGCGCTTGGCCAGACCGGCTGGCATCGCGGCGGTGCCCAGCGGCGTCAGCACGCCGGAAATCTTGATGTTGATTGGAGCGCCCGTGGACAGAAACAGGTCCGAAGCGTTCTTCTCGTTCATCAATTTGAGGAAATAGCCGATATCCACGCTGAGTCTTGCCCCTGTCGTTGCGATGCCGATGCGGTCGTTGCCATTGTGCCTGCGCTTTGTGGACAATGCGCGAACGACTTCGAGCCTTTTGAACCCCTGCGGAATGATATGACAATCCTGCGTGCCATGGCCCTGTCCGGGTTCTCGATTTTTGTGATCTGCGTCGCGGGCTGCGCGCAGACCAAGCCGCCGCTCGCAGAGATGCAGGAGGCTACGCGACGCGTGGACAGCGCGCGCGAGGCCGGCGCCTCGATCTACGCATCCGCAGAGCTGCGCATGGCGCAGGAGCGTCTCGGCCAAGCACGCGGGGCGATGAAGCAGGAAGATTACGACGTGGCCGCGCAGTTCGCCGACGAGGCGCAGGTGGCCGGCGATCTCGCTCAGGCCAAGACCCGGCTGGGCAAGGCGCGCGAGCGCGTCGACGCGCGTATGCGCGAGAACGCGCAATTGCGCAACGACCTGTCGATACCGGCCGAGGCGAAGCAGGAGGGGTTTCAGTGAAAGCCGTGATGGATGGTTCGAGGTTCGCGATTCGACCGCTGCGTCGCGTCGCTTTCTTGCTGCTGCTGGCGCTTGCCGGCACGGCCTGGGCGCAAAAAGATGATCCCGACTACGATCGATTGCGCGGCAGCCTCAACCAGTTGATTGGTGACCGCACGCTCGGCGGCCTGGCGCCGGCAGAAGTCGCATTGGCCGAGCAGGCGCTGGCCAATCTCGCCGAGTTCGGCGGCAAGCGCAAGCTACACGACCACTACGTTTTCCTCGCCGAGCGCCGCATCGATATCGCCTACGCCGCGGCGCAGGCGGTGGTGCAGGAGCGCAAGATCCAGACACTCGACCGCGAGCACGATCAGATCCTGATCGCCGCAAGCCGGCGCGATGCGGAACAGGCACGCCTCGAGCTCGAGCGTCAGCGCATCCAGAGCCTCGCCCAGCAGGAAGAGGCCGATCGCCTGCGCGCCGAGGCCGACGAGGCACGCGAGACCAGCGCGCAGACGACCAAGCAGGCCGAAACCGCAAAGAAACAGGCGGCGCAGGCGCGCAAGCTCGCCGATGCGCAGGCGCGCGAAGCGGAACTGGCGCGCAAGGAGGCCGAGTTGCTCGCCGCGAGCGGGGCCAAGCCGCCGCCCGGCGCAGGCAAACCCGCGGCGCCGGCGGCCAAATCGGTGGCGCCAATTGCACTCGGCGAGGCCGCCTTTGCGCCTGGCCAGGCCGCACTCAAGCCGGCCGGCAGCGCTCAGATCGCCAAGATCGCCGCGGCCGCCGCGGGCAAGTCCGTGCATATCGAGGCGTACGCCAACGACGGCGGCGGAGCCAAAGCCAACCAGGCCCTGTCACAGCTGCGCGCGCAGGCGGTTCGCGACGCCTTGGTCGCCGCCGGCGTCCCAGCCAAGCGCATCAGTGCGGTCGGTGCCGGCGCCAAGAGCGGTGCTTCACGCGGGGCCGTGGCCAGCTTTTCCGACCGCTGAACCCGGGGCATTTTGCGGGTTGCGCGAGCGCCGGCAAAGGAGTAGCGTGGGGTTGCCGTTCCGTCCTCAGCGGGCCGGCAGCCGAGCCCATGAGTGCAGCCTTCGCCTTCCATTGCGCCTGCACTTCACCCGTCGCGGTGAAGCGTAGCTGGCATGCACCCTTCGCTCCTTCCTTGACCCTGCACACCCCCACGTTCCGGCCCCGCGGCCGGAGCGGCGTCGGCGTGCACCCCTGAAAGAGGAGATTGGCCGATGTTCGAAGACCGTCAGAAAAGCGAAATCGATGCCCTGCTGGCCAGCGACACGGAGTTTCGCGACCTGTACCGGCATCACAAGGATCTCGACAAGAAAGTGCACGACGCCGAAATAGGCGTGCTGCCGATGGACAGCATGACCCTGATGACCATGAAGCGCGAAAAGTTGCGCACCAAGGACCGTCTCACCGAGCTGTGGGACCGCCATCAGTCGTTGCACTGACCGGCGATCACCACACACAAAACCGGGCTTTCCCGGTGGATCGCAGGGGCTTGCTTGATCGATAGCGCCCCTGTGGTCCGTAACCCCCAAGGCACCCCGCGCGCGACCGCAAAGGCCCGGCGCGCTTAGTCCTGTATCATATCCGGCCCAGTCGCCGGCTCCTGTGCCGGTACCTGCATACAGGAGTCTTCATGGCCGTACACCGCAGCGTGCTCGAACTGATCGGCGAGACGCCGATCGTCCAGGCGCAACGCCTCGACGCGGGTCCGTGCGAGGTGTATTTCAAGCTCGAAAGCGCCAACCCCGGCGGCTCGATCAAGGACCGTATCGGCCTGTCGATGATCGAGGCCGCGGAAAAGGCCGGCAAGATCAAGCCCGGCGACACCCTGGTCGAAGGCACCGCGGGCAACACCGGCATCGGCCTTGCGCTCGTCGCGCAGCAGAAGGGCTACCGGCTGACCCTCGTCGTGCCCGACAAGATGAGCCGCGAGAAGATCTTCAACTTGAAGGCGATGGGCGCTGAGGTCGTGCTGACGCGTTCGGACGTGGCCAAGGGCCATCCGCAGTACTACCAGGACCTGGCCCAGAAGATCGCCGACGACACGCCGGGCGCCTACTTCATCAACCAGTTCGGCAACCCCGACAACCCGCGTGCGCACGAGGAAGGCACCGGCCCCGAGATCCTGCGCCAGATGGACGGCAAACTCGACGCGATCGTGTTCGGCTGCGGCTCCTCGGGCACGATGACCGGCCTGTCGCGATACTTCGCCAAGGCGGCGCCGAACGTCGAGTTGGTCCTTGCCGACCCGGTCGGCTCGATCCTCGCCCAGTACATCAATGAGGGTACGCTTTCGACCAAGTCGGCGAGCTGGATGGTCGAGGGCATCGGCGAGGATTTCCTGCCGTCGATCTCCGATTTCTCGCGCGTGAAGAAGGCGTATGCGATCACCGACAAGGAAAGCTTCCTTGCCGCGCGCGAGCTGCTCGCGAAGGAAGGCATCTTCGGCGGCTCGTCCACCGGCACGCTGACCGCCGCGGCGCTCAAGTACTGCCGCGCGCAGACGACGAAGAAGCGCGTGCTCGTTTTCGTCTGCGACACCGGCAACAAATACCTGTCGAAGATGTACAACGACTACTGGATGCTCGACAACGGCTTCCTCGAGCGCGAGCATTACGGCGACCTGCGCGATCTGATCCTGCGCCCCTACTCGCAACGCGACACTGTCGTCGTCGGCCCGGCCGAACCGCTCGTCACCGCCTACCAGCGCATGAAGCTGTACGACGTGTCGCAACTGCCGGTGATGGACGGCGATGCGATCGTCGGCATCGTCGACGAATCCGACGTGTTGTTGCACGTCTACGGCGACGAGTCAAAATTCCGCGATCCGGTCTCGACCGCGATGGTCGGCAAACTGCAGAAGCTCGACGTCAAATCCCCGATCGAGGCGCTGCTGCCGGTGTTCGATGCTGGCCACGTTGCCATCGTCGTGGACGGCGACAGGTTTCTCGGTCTGATCACGCGCATCGACCTGCTCAACTATCTGCGCAGACGCGTGCAGTAATTTTTGAGATCGTCCCCGATCACGAGAACCAAAAGCAGTCATCCCTGATTGCACTTTCCAAAAAAAGCACATCCATGACAAAGTCAGTGAAATCCCTCGGCCTCGGCACGCGCGCGATCCACGCCGGCCAGCACCCCGATCCCTCGACCGGCGCGATCATGACGCCGATCTACGCGACCTCGACCTACGTGCAGTCGAGCCCCGGCGTACACCAGGGCTACGAGTACAGCCGTACCCAGAATCCGACGCGCATGGCCTACGAGCGCTGCGTCGCCGACCTCGAAGGCGGCACGCGCGGCTATGCGTTTGCGTCCGGCCTCGCCGCGGCGAGTACGGTGCTCGACTTACTCGACTCGGGCAGTCACGTCATCGCGATGAACGATCTCTACGGCGGCAGTTACCGCCTGTTCGAGCGCGTGCGCCGGCGTTCCGCCGGATTGGATTTCACGTTTCTCGACTTGAACGATCAGGCTGCTTTGAAAGCGGCGCTCAAGCCGAACACGCGCATGATCTGGGCCGAGACGCCGACCAATCCGATGCTGACGCTGGTCGATCTCGCCAAGGTTGGCGCATTCGCGAAGAAGCACGGACTGATCTTCGTCGTCGACAACACGTTCTGCTCGCCGATGCTGCAACGTCCGCTCGAATACGGCGCGCATCTGGTGCTGCATTCGGCGACGAAATATCTCAACGGCCATTCCGACATGGTCGGCGGCATCGTCGTCGCCGGCGACGACAAGGAGCTCGCCGAGCAGATGGCGTTCCTGCACAACTCGGTCGGTGCGATCGCGGGGCCATTCGACGCCTTCCTCGCGATGCGTGGCCTGAAGACGCTGCATCTGCGCATGCGCGCGCATTGCGCGAGCGCGCAGGAACTCGCTGGCTGGCTGGAAAAACATCCCGCGGTCGAACGCGTGATCTATCCGGGCCTGAAGTCGCACCGGCAGCATGCGCTCGCGAAGAAACAGATGGACGGCCCGGGCGGGATCATCTCGGTCGAGGTCAAGGGCGGTCTGCGCAAGGCGCGCCGCGTGCTCGAGCGCTGCCATCTGTTCGCGCTGGCCGAATCGCTCGGCGGCGTCGAAAGTTTGATCGAGCATCCGGCGATCATGACTCACGCCTCGATTCCTCCGGCGAACCGCAAGCAGCTCGGCATCAGTGACGGCCTGATCCGTCTGTCCGTCGGTGTCGAAGACGTGAGCGACCTGCGCGCCGAGTTGGAGAGCGCGCTGCGATGAGTTCGATGTCGTTCAATCCCGTCATGTTCCACTCGTTGTGGAACTACCGCGGCTTTGTTTTCGGCGCGGTCAAACGCGAGTTCCAGACGCGCTATGCGGGAGCGTTGCTCGACGCGGTGTGGGCGGTGCTCAACCCGCTCGCGATGATCGTGGTGTTCACGTTGATCTTTTCTCAGGTCATGGGCAGCCGTTTGCCGGACAACCAGGGCGGCGCGTTCGGCTACAGCGTGTTCCTGTGCGCCGCGCTGTTGCCTTGGAACTGGTTTGCGGAACTGCTGGGCAGGCTGAACACCGTGTTCATCGACAACGGCAACCTGATGAAGAAGGCGAGTTTTCCGCGCATTTGTCTGCCGGTGATCGTCGTCTTGTCCACGGCGATCCATTTCGCGATCACGTTCGCCCTGTTCCTGATTTTCCTCGTGCTCACGGGCAATCTTCCCGGCCTGCCCCTGCTGGCGTTTCCGCTCGTTCTGGCGATACACATCGCGCTGGCAGTCGGCCTGGGTCTGTTGCTCGGCACGCTCAACGTGTTCTTCCGTGATGTCGGTCAACTCACGGGAGTGCTACTGCAGTTCTGGTTCTGGCTGACCCCCATCGTCTATGCGCCTTCGGTGCTGCCCGAGGCAGTGCGCAATCTGATCTGGATCAATCCAGTCATGCCCCTGACCGATGCGTATCACGCGATTTTTTCGACGCACGCGTTTCCGTCATGGAGCGGTCTGATCTATCCGACGCTGCTCGCGCTGGTTCTTCTCGGACTCGGCGGCCTTGCCTTCCTGCGCCTGTCCGGCGAAATCATCGACGAGCTTTGAGGCCTGCCCATGGGAACGATTCGTGCTGAAGGCCTCGGCAAATTCTACAAGCGCTATCCGACTCGCTGGTCGCGGCTCGCCGAATGGCTCGACCCCGAGGAAAATGTCCGCCACGAAAAACACTGGGTGCTGCGCGACGTGGATTTCGAGATCCGCGCCGGGGAGTCCGTCGGCATTATCGGTCACAACGGAGCAGGCAAGAGCACGCTGCTGAAGCTGATCACCGGTACGACGCAGCCGAGCACAGGGCGCGCGGAGATCAAAGGTCGCGTTGCCGCTCTGCTCGAGTTGGGAATGGGGTTTCATCCGGACTTTACTGGTCGGCAGAATGCCTACATGTCCGGCCAGCTGCTCGGCTACTCGAACGAGGAGGTCGCGGCGAGGATGGGGGAGATCGAGACTTTCGCCGAAATCGGCGACTACATCGATCAACCGGTGCGCACCTATTCGAGCGGGATGCAGGTGCGGCTCGCTTTCAGCGTCGCAACGGCGATCCGCCCCGACATCCTCATTGTCGACGAAGCGTTGTCGGTGGGCGACGCGTACTTTCAGCACAAGAGTTTCGACCGCATCCGCCGTTTTCGCGACGAGGGTACGACGCTGCTTTTCGTTTCGCATTCCCCTTCCGCGATCAAGACGCTGTGCAATCGCGCCATCCTGCTAGACAAGGGCAGCGTGTTGCGCGACGAAGCGCCCGATGCAGTTCTCGACTACTACAACGCGATCATCGCGCGGCGCGAGGTGGAGCAGGCCATCCGCGTCGAGGAGTCGGAAACCGGCAAGCGGATCACGCGCTCGGGATCGCAAGATGCAAGCATTCGCGCCGTCGACCTGATCGATGCCCAGGGCCATTCGGCGCGCGCGATACGCGCCTGCGAGGCTGCAGAAATCGTCGTCGACATCGAAGTGCAGCGCGACTTGCCGGAACTGACGGCGGGGGTGCTGATTCGCGATGCGCTCGGCAACGACGTGTTCGGAACCAACAGTTTTCATCACGGTCAAGTCATTGCAGCTCCAGTTGCAGGCGCCGCATACCGCATGCGCTTCTGCTTGGAGAGCCTGGCACTCGGACGCGGCAGCTACAGCATATCGGTGGCGTTGCACACGCAAGATACACATGTGGTGAACAACTATGATTGGTGGGATCAGGCACTGGTCTTCCAGATAATCCCCGGATCACGGCCATTGTCGATCGGCGTGACCGATTTGCCGGTCTCCATCGGCATCGACAAAATCATCTAGCGATCGAAATGGAAATATCCACATGAATGCATCAGGCGCTTCATCTGTCGACGTAGACACGCTCATGGCGCGCATTCGCGCAGAGGTTGTGCGGCGAAAACAAGTCGACGCCGCCGTTCCCGCAGCGACGGTTCAGACTGTTGTGCTCCGTTCATTGCCGATGCCGCAACTGCCGAAGCCTCAGTTCAGCATAGCTGAGGGCTACCATCTGAACGACTTTCTTGCCCTGCACGATCAGGATTTCGTCGACGCTGCCTATCGCGGGTTGCTCAAGCGCACCGCCGACGTGGAGGGGAAAAATTACTTTCTCGAAGGTCTGCGTAGCGGAAGACTGAGCAAGATCGAGATACTTGGGCGCTTGCGTTATTCCCCGGAAGGGCGTCGCCGCGGTCTCCAGGTGCGTGGTTTGCTGCCCGCTTTCGCCGTACAGCACGCCAGCCGCCTGCCTATCGTTGGCAGTTTGGTCGCGTTTGTGATGGGCCTGGTGCGCATGCCTCGGTATATCCGCAATCTGCAAGGACTTGAAGGCTATCAGCATCAACGCAATGCCGAACTGGAAGCCGCTATTCGCCAGCTTGCCCAAGCGGTCGATGTAAATGAATCCTCGCTCGGGCGCGAGATCGCTCGCAGTTCGGAAGCTACTAACGATGCCTTGCATCGGGCCGAGACGAAAGCGACGCAGAACATTGGAGAGTTGGACAGGCAGATTGACGCCGTTGCGGATGAGCTGAATGCGCAACTCGCAACACTGACGGAGTTGGTCGCAGCCAATCGCCGCGAATTGGCAAGTTGGCGCGAGGCGGTGGCTCAACGTGAGGCGAACGCGCTTGTTCGTGTCGGAGAGATGGAACAGCGCATCGCAACAGCTGAGGCGCACGCCGATGCTTTTGCAAAGAGCGCGGCGCTCTTTCATTCCGATCGAGAAGCACTGGAAGCCCGGATGATCCAAGTTGAGACGGGCCGAAAGGCGTTGGAAAGCAGAATGGTCCAGTTCGAATTGGATCGACATACGATGGAAGGCAGGATCGGCCAGATTGAAGTGCACAAAGGGGAAACCGATCGCCGGTTGATTGGAATGATCGCTTTGGCACAGGAGTCGTCGACGCAGCTCGCTGCAGCGCAGCGCCAAGCGGTTGACGTCATCGAGCGGCGCTTCGATGTTTTCGATAAGGCGTTGTCGGCGGAACGCGGCAGCGGACAGACTGCGCAACTACGGTTGACCGAGCGCATCGCACGTGTGGAAGGGCGAGTGCATGAGCATAGCCAACGTTTCGGGCGCACGTTTACCCCCATACAGCCAGGTGCGAGCGAAATTCCCGCGTCGACGCGCAGTCGTTTCGAAGAGATGTATTTCGCCTTCGAGCAACGCTTCCGCGGTTCCCGCGAGGATATTAGCAAGCGCGTTGGCTACTATCTTCCGTTGCTGCGCGACAGCGTCGTCGGCAAGCAGGGTGCAGCGGTGCTCGACGTTGGCTGCGGTCGCGGCGAGTGGCTCGAATTGCTGCGCGACGAGAACATTGGCGCGCGCGGAATCGACATCAACGAAGCGATGGCCAAGGATTGCATTGAGCGCGGATTGGATGTTCAGGTCGGCGATGCGATCGCCCATCTGCGCGAACTGCCGGACAACGCGCTTGGGGCATTGACCGGGTTTCACATCATCGAGCATGTTCCGCTCGATACCCTGATCGAGCTGATCGAGGAAGCTAACCGCGTCGTCCAGCCTGGCGGTTTGCTGATTTTCGAAACACCGAATCCGGAAAACGTTGTTGTCGGTGCGTGCAATTTCTACATCGATCCGACCCATCAGCGTCCGTTGCCGCCGGTGCTCACACAATTTCTCGTCGAGGCCGGTGGGTTCGTCGATGTCGCCATCCATCGCGTGAATGCCGAGTTGCTGCCGCGGGTACTCGATGAGCCCGGCGAGAGCGATCCGCCGGCTCTGCGCACCGCGCTGGCCTACCTGCGCCAGGTGTTCCTTTGCGCGCCCGACTACGCTGTAGTCGGACGCGTGGCATGAGCGAGCCGGGCGATCGCGTCAGGCTCATACTCAACGTTGATGCGATCACGCCCCCGCTGACTGGTATCGGCCGCTACGCCTTGCGCTTGGCGCAAGGCGTGGCGAATCATCCCTTCATCGATGCCGCACGGTATTTTTCCGCATACCGATGGGTTGCCGATCCGGAGCAGGCTTTGCGCGCGAATCGCGGCGTGGCGGGGATTCGCCGTTATGTGCCGGCAAAATCGTTTGCGATGCGGGCGTATTTCGCGTTGCGCCAAGGCGCGTTCGATCGCCTGGCGCGGCAAAAGTTTCGTGACCACATTCTGCACAGTCCCAACTATCTGCTGTTCGAGCACGACGGCCCGAGCGTGACGACGGTGCACGATTTGTCCTGGATGCACTACCCGCAATACCATCCGCGCGAACGCGTGGAGATCATGCGCCGGCGCATGCCGCGTTCGCTCGAGATCGCCGACGCGGTCATCACCGACTCGGAATTCGTGCGCGATGAGGTAATTCGCACATTCTCGGTCGATCCGACGCGCGTGCATGCGATCGCACTGGGCGTCGACGAAGCGTTCGTGCCGTACGATGCGGAACAGACGCGTGCCGCGCTCGCCGGGCTCGGTCTGGAACACGGCCGCTATCTGTTGGCGTTGGCGACGCTCGAGCCGCGCAAGAACCTTGCCCGGCTGCTCGACGCCTACGAGCAACTCGATACGACATTGCGCAAGCAGTATCCGCTGGTGCTGGCCGGTTCCAAAGGGTGGCATGCCGACCGCCTGGCGCAACGTATCGACGGGCTCGCAGCGCGCGGCGAGGCAAAGAGATTGGGCTATGTGCCCGAAGAACTGTTGCCGCAATTGCTGGCCGGCGCGCGCGCCATGGCGTTCCCGTCGATCTACGAAGGCTTCGGGTTGCCGCCGCTCGAGGCGATGGCAGCCGGGGTGCCGGTCGTGGCATCCTCGGCCTCGTCGATACCCGAGGTGACGGGCGACGCCGCGTTGCTGGTCGCGCCTGAAGATACCGACGGATTGCGGCAAGCACTCGATCGCGCGCTGACGGATGCAGAGTGGCGTGACGAGGCGATCGCGCGGGGTTTGCAACGTGCGCGACAATTCAGCTGGCGGCGTTGCGTGGACGCGACGGTGGACGTCTATCGGATGCTCGCTGGCCATGGCAAATAATGACGGTGGCACAATGGGCGATACGGCAATCCGGCAGGTCTTCGTTACCGGCGCCGCCGGCTTCGTCGGACGCCATTTTCAGGCGCTGATCGAAACGCAGCGCGACTGGCGCATGATCGCCGCTCCCCACGACTTTGACCTGCGCGACGCCGGCAGGATCGAACGCGCGCTCGGTGCGCTGGACAGGCCGCCCGATGCGGTCCTGCATCTGGCCGCGCAAAGCAATGTACCGCAGGCGTTTGCGGATCCGGAAGCGACGTTCGATACCAATTTTCTCGGCACTCTGCGTCTGCTGCGCGCTCTCAAGCACAACGGATTCGAAGGGCGTTTTCTTTTCGTCGGCACCGCCGACGCCTATGGCCTGGTCCCGGACGATGAGCTGCCGGTGAACGAAAATCGTCCCTTGCGGCCACGCAATCCCTATGCGGTCAGCAAGGCCGCGGCCGAGGCGCTGGTTTACCAGTGGAGCCAGACCGAGGGGCTGGACGCGATCATGGTGCGTCCGTTCAATCACATCGGTCCGGGCCAGGACGAGCGCTTTGCGGTGGGAGGTTTTGCTCGCCAAGTGGCAGAAATCGCCTTGGGCAGGCGCAAGGCCGAGATTGAGGTGGGCGACATCGAGGTAACGCGTGATTTCACGGACGTACGTGACGTGGTTCGGGCGTACCTGGGGTTGTTGCTGCAGGGGGAGCGCGGACACGTTTATAATGTGGGCTCAGGGGCGGAAGAGCGGCTGGGGGATATCCTTAGCCGTTTGATTTCGTTGGCAAATATACAAGCGCGCGTGATAACGGATCCGCGACGCATGCGCCCCGCTGAGCAGCGCCGCATGCGCGCTGACGTCCGCGCGCTGCAGGAGCGCACCGGCTGGCACCCCGCCTATTCGCTCGAGCGCACGCTGGGCGACATCTTGGAATACTGGAAGGAAACACTCACGAATGAGTAAGCATGCACTGATCACGGGCATTACCGGCCAGGATGGCGCGTACCTTTCGCAGCTGCTGCTGAACAAGGGCTACGAGGTGCACGGTCTGCTGGCACGGCGCGGGTCGGATACGCTGTGGCGGTTGCGCGAACTGGGCATCGAGGGTCAGGTGAAGCTGATCGACGGCGACCTGATGGATCTTTCCTCGCTGATCCGCGCGCTGCAGGTGTCGAAGGCGGACGAGGTGTACAACCTGGGTGCGCAGAGCTTCGTGGGCACGAGTTGGCAGCAGCCGGTGTTGACGGCGCAGGTCGACGGGGTGGGTGCGGTGAACGTGCTCGAGGCGGTGCGCATCGTCAATCCGCAAGCACGGTTCTACCAGGCCTCGACGAGCGAGATGTTCGGGCTGATCCAGGCAGAGAAGCAGGACGAGAAGACGCCGTTCTATCCGCGCAGTCCGTACGGGGTGGCCAAGCTGATGGCGCACTGGGCGACGGTGAACTATCGCGAGAGCCATGGCCTGCATGCCTCGAGCGGAATCCTGTTCAACCACGAGTCGCCGCTGCGCGGAATCGAATTCGTGACACGCAAGGTGAGCCATGCGGCGGCGAGCATCAAGCTGGGGCTGCAGAAGGAACTGCGCCTGGGCAATATCGATGCGAAGCGCGACTGGGGCTTTGCGGGGGACTATGTGGAAGCGATGTGGTTGATGCTGCAGCAGGACAAGGCGGACGACTACGTGATTGCGACGGGCACAACGACGACGGTACGCGACATGTGCGAGATCGCGTTTGCGCATGTGGGATTGAAGGCGCAGGATCACGTGGTGGTGGACGAGAGGTATTTCCGGCCGGCGGAGGTGGATGTGTTGCTGGGCAATCCGGCGAAGGCGAGGGCAGAGCTGGGCTGGGAGCCGAAGACATCGCTCGCGCAGCTCATCGCGATGATGGTCGAGGCCGATTTGCGCCGCATCGGCGCAATAAAAGAGTGAGCGGAAGGGCTCCGCAACCTTCGACGGCATGAGCAAGCTAAACATTGGAGTTGTGACGGTACGCTCCGCGAATGGCGAGACGGGAGGCGCTGAGCGGTTTTACGAATCGTTAGTAGATTCTTTCCAGCGCATTGGACACGCCGCTACAGAAATCATCGTCGAAGCAGACGAGCGCGATTTTGATCATATTCAAAGAAACTATTTGGCCTGCTACGACTTGAATTTGCAGGAGTTTGATTGCGTCATCTCGACGAAGGCGCCGACATGGATGGTAAGGCACCCCCGTCATGTGTGTTATCTCGTACATACGGTGCGTGTTTTCTACGACATGTTCACAACCGCTTTTCCGCAACCGACGGAAGAGTTGTTTCGTCAGCAGGAGCTTGTTCATTCGCTCGATACTGGTGCTCTGCGAGCACCCCGGTGCAAAGCCATCTTTTCAATCGGCCACGAAGTAGCTTCGAGGCTGCGGCAATATAACTCGCTTGAGTCGGAGGTCTTGCACCCGCCGCTATGGACTGATGACTTTTACGAGGGTGTTGCTGCCGACTACATACTTATGCCCGGGCGATTGCATCCATGGAAGCGCGTAGATCTGGTTGTGGACGCAATGCGGTATGTTGATGCACCGCTGCAGTTGTATATCGTGGGTACAGGCGAAGCCGAATCCGACTTGAAGTCTCGTGCCTCAGGCGACGGAAGAATCAAATTCCTGGGGCGCATAGCCGACGCAGAGCTCAAGCGGCTCTATTCGAATGCGTTGGCTGTTGCGTTTACTCCCAATCGAGAAGACTACGGATATGTGACTTTGGAAGCATACGCTAGCGGCAAGCCAGTGCTTACCTGCACAGACTCAGGCGAGCCGGCGGCGCTTGTTCGCAATGGCGAAACTGGATACGTGTGCGAGCCTAGTCCCGAGGCTATAGCGGAATGCCTGAAGAAGATGCGTGCGGATCATTTGCGCATGGCTAGGATGGGACGTGAGGGCAAGGAGTGGGTCAGGACCCTATCGTGGGAAAATATTGCGCGCCGGCTAATCGCGGCTGCAATGGGACAAGTGTGAGGCGCTGATTGTGAAGAAGCTCAACGTCCTTGTGCTGGACATGCAGCCGATTACTCCTGCGACCGGTGGAGGGCGCCTGCGATTGCTTGGCCTCTACCATGGAATGGGGGACGACATAACGGTGACGTATGTGGGCAGCTATGACTGGATCGGCGAATCAGCGCGCGATCACTGGGTGACACCCGCCCTTAGAGAGATCTGCGTGCCTTTGAGCGAAGTGCACCATCGATCAGCAGCCAGGCTGTCGGAGCGACTTGGGGGCGGCACGGTTATCGACAGTGCGTTCTCCCGTCAGGTTCGATATAGCTCTGAATGGACCCGTGTTGCCATTGAGCACGTAAAAAAAGCCGACGTAGTGGTTTTCAGCCATCCTTGGGCGTATTGGCCATTGCGTACGAAGCTGCGACCAGAGCAGCTCGTGGTGTACGACTCCCACAACGTCGAAAGCTTGCTAAAGGCGGACCTTATAGGCTTTGATGGCGCTGCGGGCGATCTAATCAGAGAGGTGGTGACCAACGAATACGAGTTGTGCCGGCGAGCCGACCTCATAGCGGCCTGTTCGCATGCCGACATGGATATGTACGGGCGGCTGTTTGATGTGCCACGGGGTAAGATGCGGCTTGTTCCCAACGGTGCGTTCACCGAGCGCTCCAGCACGGCTATTGCTCAATCACGAACCGAGGCTCGTGCGGCAACAAGTCTGGATCAGACTGCGCCAGTGGCGCTTTTCATCGGCAGCAACTATGGGCCGAATATTGAGGCGGCTCGATTTATTGCGAGAATTCTGGCGCCCGTCGTCCCAGATGTTGTTTTTATCCTGGTCGGCGGAGTCGGAGATGTGCTGCGGCAGGAAGATTTGCCGCCCAATGTGAAATTGACCGGTGTCGTAACGGATGAGGAGCGCGATACCTACTTGCGCGCCGCCGACTTGGCTGTCAATCCAATGACTTCCGGTTCGGGTACCAACATCAAAATGTTCGATTTTCTTGCAGCGGGGCTGCCCGTAGTCACCACAGAGATCGGTGCGCGAGGAATCTGCGACAGGCAATCAGAACTGCCTTTCGTCATCGTTGAAGAGCTCGACGCTTTTCCCCAATCAGTTCTCGCCCTTGTCGATTCGTTGAGGACGCGCGATGCGTTGTCTGTAGAGGCTAGGGAATTTGTTCGTGGCAATTTCTCCTGGGAAGCCCTCTCACGGGAGTTTGGTCACCTGCTCAAAACGGAGCACGCTCGTCACCCCAAGGCCCTCTTCGCGGATACAGCCAAACCAAAAACGTGGCTGTTCAGCACATGGAACGTAAAGTGCGGAATTGCGCAATGCGCTTCCTATTTGGCTGAAGCGTTGGCTCAAGAAGGGGCCGATCTACTGGTGCTCGGCAATCGAACAGACGGCCATGTAGCTGCTGGGCTGGTGCAGGAGATGCGTTACCCGGTTGTGAGACTCTGGACCTGGGACAATCATCTATGGCGTGATAGCAGCTGCGATATCGAGACCTTGCGAGCATTGCTAAAGGAGGGGCCGCCGGAATTCGCCATTGTGGAGCACCACAGCGCGTTTATGCCTTGGCGCTACTATGAACAGGTCCTTTCAGCGTTTCGAGAAGCCGGCGTCAGGACTGCCGTCGAATTTCACAACAGCAGGATGTTGTCTGACTCCGAACTTGACGACTTTGCTCGTGCTGCGGACGTACTGTTCGTACATTCGAGCGATGAATCGAAGAGATTCTCGGAAAGGTTTCAAACTAAAATTCTGAACTTGCCACTCCCGATAATAAGCACACCAAAATCAGCGACGGACGACCTTAAGACCGATGGACGTCCGGTTGTTGGCGGATTTGGTTTTTTGCGCCCCTACAAAGGAGTGCTAACAACCATCCGTGTCGTCGCTGAGCTACGCTCGAAGTGGCCCGACCTGCGCTATCGCGGGTGGCACTCCTCGTACGATAGCGAGGCAGTAGCGCATTTGGACGAATGTCTATCAGAAGCTAAATGCTTGGGAATTGAAGATGCCGTCGAGATAGACACGGCCTTCCATTCGATAGAAGAAGTGATGGAGAACCTAAGGCGCTGTGACGTGGTGCTGCTTCCGTACGAACCTTCCGAGGAAGGCGCCAGCGCTGCCGCCAATATCGCGATTGCGGCGGCTCGCGCCACGGTTGTCTCGAGTTCGAAGATATTCCAGCCAGTGAATCCTGCAGTGAAGGCGGTAGCTGAGCATTCCGTCCAAGCCTATGCGGAGGCTGTCGATGAGGTGCTTTCAAATCAAGAGTATCGACGGTCGCTCGAGTCGTCGGCTGCTGACTGGGCGGAAAAAAATTCCTATCGAAAAGCCGCGGAGAAGGTGTTGGGTTCCTTGCATGATGTTCGCGCGACCGAACATCAATAGTCCCTCGCGAAATCTTTACAAGACTGGGTTGGTTACAGACACAAAATTCATGGTGTGAATGTTCCAAACACCGAAGCCCCCGAGTAGCCAATTTCCCAATACGCTATGAGCATGCTAAGCCAAGTTCGCCATCGCCCCCCTTCCCGTAATGGTGACGGGCAAAGTCATGAAGCAGATGGCATCGCCTACAAAATGCTGGTGCTGTTGTGCGTGGGTTACGCAATGCATGCGATTTACGCCATAGTCACATTGCGTTCTCTCTACGGAGATGCCGCTTGGTTCCTGATAAGGATCGCATCCGAGGGGCGAGTGACTAATTTCTATTTCGACTTCGCACGCGAGTTCTATTACAGCCGTTTTATGGCGTTTGGGCTGACTCAGTGGCTGGCAGTAGCTGCTGCCAACCTCGGCGTCAACAGCATCAATGCTCTGGCGATTTTACTCGGCATTGGGTTCTATACACACAAACTGGTGTCTTTGCTGCTCTGTTATGCACTGCTCCCCGCGGGCAAGAAGGCGTTTGTCGTGTTTCCTGCCTTGGCGGTCTTTGCCGGCTCGATAAATTCCGAGATGTACATCGTAACCGAAACGCATCTAGCGATATCGGTTTTCTGGCCATTGTTTATCGCAGCAACTAGCTCGAAAGACATCGGTTTCTGGAAATTCTCCGCTTGCGCGGCAGCCCTGTTCGTGAGTTGCTTCACCTACGAGTCGATAGCGATACTCGGGGTACCGCTCTTTATCGTAATGATGGTGAATGCTTCCGGCGCGCCTCCGAGCCAGCGTAAGTATTGGTTGATGCTCGGTGTAATTTCGGCACTCGCAATCGCTTTGAATTGGTGGGCGATACTCGTGCCGCGCGATCCAGTGAACAAAGCATCGTTCGTTGCCGCGGGGCTAAAGTTGCTTCAAGACACAATGAGCGGGATAGCGTACATTCACGTGAGCGTACTCGCATCCGTCCTGGCCATAGTGATCGTATCGATTCTCATGCTCAGGCAGGGATCCCTGGGCGTCGTTGACCGCACGGTGGTTGTCTTGGCGGCGGCGATACTGACCCTCGGTCCATTATTGCATTTTCTCAGATATTCCAAGTCCACGGATTTGAGCAATTCGATAGGTGATCGCAGCGTCGGCGGATTCATGCTGCAGATTGTTGTGATCGCAATGTACCTGTGCGCTAAAAAATTCTTTTCGCAGCAGCTTTATACGCGAATTGCGTCGGTCGCCCTAACCGTAAGCGCATTGGCTATCGGGCAAATAGCGTGGCAGGTGGCTGCTACCAATTCGTGGTCGAACGCAACTTCAGTAGCTGTCAACAGTCTACGCAGCAGCGTGGGCATTGCGCCATGTAACGAGAACACCCTAAGAGGCGGCGCTTGGTACCAGATCCCTCCGGCGTCAGTCCTATGTCATTGGTGGGTAATGCCGTTGTCCATCGTTCTCGCTCCTGATAGGAACGTCGTCGCGATGCTTACCTCAACCGAGTCGTTTAAGCCGTTTGATCCGCTTGATGCCTCAGCCTTGCCTGGGATGCGATTTGCTCCGGTCGACTACAGCCGATACAACTCAGCGGTCGATGCACAAAAGACCATACAGCTCAATCAGAGCGTTTCTTTCTCTGCTGGCTCAAATGGAAATCTGCTTATCCGAAGTGGATTTTCCGTTCCAGAGAAATGGGCAACATGGACCGATGGGAGAAGCGCAAAATTGGGATTTTGTTTAAAGGAGCCACTTGACGAGACCGGGTTGCAGGTGAGGTTTACGCTGAACCCTTTCGTATCTGTGATTCGGCCGTCACTGGATGTGTTCGTTAAGGCGAATGGGCATGCCGAGACGACGTGGCACTTTTCGCAAGAGAATCCTCCGATAAGTCGCGCGGTTCAGATCCCGCAAGATCATTTTTCCAGCGGTGGATGCGTGGATCTGCAGTTTGAATTTAGCGACGCCCGACCGGCGTCGCGGATGGGTGCGGCGGGGGATCCGCGAGAGCTTGGGATTGCTCTCATCGATATGTTGGTTAGCAGACCATAGAAATATTGCATCTGCAGACCTCGACCAGGATCAAGATGGCGGCGTTGGAGACCTGCAGATCATCACAGTGCTGAAGAGTATGTGCGAAGAAATTCGCTGGCTAATGTCGCAAGTGCGGATGCCAGGGGTCATTAAAAAAGCAAGGGTAATTCGATGAATAATGAGGATCAGCAAGATTTTCTGCGCGCGCTTGATGTAATTCTCTCCTCGGTGAAAGACGATTTCATTGGATTGCCTGAAGACGATCTAACCTCTCAAGAAGAGAGTATTCGCGCCTATGAAGTGATGAGGGAGGTTGAGGCATACATAGGAGAAGCTGCCAGTTCCGATTATTATTCAACTTCACGCGATAGATTCGCGAAGATGCTGGCCTGCGCTCATCGCCATCTTCCCCCGGGCGCAAGAGTGCTCGATATTGGGAATGCCCCCGGATTTCTCGCTTATGCTTTCCACAAAAGCAAATTCAAGGTGTCCGGACTCAATCTTTCGGATGAATGGATAAGAACCTATCCTAATGCCGAAATGGTAGCGCTTTTTGACGTCAAGGCTTGCGATATTGAAAGCTCTGCGCTTCCGTTTGAAGACGATACTTTTGAGGCGATTTTATTTACAGAAGTCTTGGAGCATATCGCAATCAAAAGACCAAAGGATATTCTTCCTGAGTTTCGGCGCGTCTTGAAACCCGGGGGCGTGGTTTTGTTTTCGACGCCCAATGTTTGCAACTTGAGCAATATTATTGCGCTGATGACAGGGAAAAATATTTTTTGGCCAGTCGAAATATTTTTTGGCTCAACTGACAGGCATAATCGCGAGTTTTCTCCAAAGGAAGTTTTTTCGCTCTTCGAAGAAGCTGGATTCTCGGTGCTCGAATTTTTTGGAGTAAATGACCACGCGAATTGGAGAACCGGAACCCAAGATCTAATCTATCCATATCTGGCCAGCCGGGCAAAAGGGCACCCGCTGCTGCGAAATACCATTATGGCCGTATTCTCCGCGCCGTAAAGGCTACGTGCGAATCGCATTTTAAAAACACGGCCGAGTGTAAAGAGAATTTCTACGGATTTGTTATCTGATGGCAAAATCGAACATTCTAGTTTTTACCACGTGCTACAACGAGCACGACAATATCGGTGATCTCATCGACCAGATTGTCGAGGCAGTTCCGCAGGCGGACATATTGGTAGTCGACGACAATTCACCCGATGGGACGTGGGGTGTCATTCGAGAAAAGCAAAAAAAATATTCAAATCTCACCGCTGTGCAAAGACGGGGCAAGCTGGGTATAGGCAGTGCGCACAAGTATGCGTTGTTTTATGCAATGCGTGAGGGTTACGCCACCCTCGTTACCATGGATGCGGATTTTTCCCACAATCCGAAGTCAATTCCTTCTTTGCTTGCTGCGCACCGGCCCGGAGCGTTCGTGACTGGATCGCGCTACTGCGACGGCGGAAGCAGCGACTACACAGGATACAGGGACTGGGTAAGCCGAATGGGCAACAGATTGGCCCGCCTCGTCCTCGGCGTCCAAATTCGTGAGTTGACCACTTATTTTCGCGTATTCGACGTAGAAAGCCTCAAGCGTCTGCCGCTGCGGCGCATTTCCGCGTCGGGCTACAGTTATGGCGTGGAGCTTGTCTACTATCTGCGCAAGATCGGCGTTGAATTGCGCGAAGTGCCTATTCACTTCGTCGACCGCACACGCGGGAGCTCGAAGATTCCGCGCTTGCAGATATTCAAGAGTGCGGCCGATCTTTTTGGGCTGGGATTGCAGCGATTCCGCCTATTTCGAGATCTCGGACCTGATCAATTCGTCGCGGATACGTGCGTGAATTGCGAAGACCGCGTACTAGCGATGAAGCATTTCGGGTCGCGCAAGTCGGTTGAAGGCGCCGATCCCTTGCCGGACGGTGCCGAATATCGTTGCACCGCGGTGGGGGCCGCAGACTACCCGCCGGTTTACAC
>Ga0207694_10000508_pt1 | contig 35258 bp, 48 predicted proteins | sample KBSC34metaG_FD_184353 | JGI IMG/M metagenome (GOLD analysis project Ga0207694, IMG submission 184353) | Corn rhizosphere microbial communities from Kellogg Biological Station, Michigan, USA - KBS C3-4 metaG (SPAdes) (version 2) | ecosystem: Host-associated > Plants > Roots > Rhizosphere > Soil... | reverse complement strand
TATCGCGTAGCAATGCAGTTCTTGAAGAAATACAAGATACTTTTACTTATCAGTTGCATCCCATCTTAAACTGGATTGCTACGCGATACCAAATGGCAGTTAATATGACCGCTGAATACGAGAAATTCATTAAAAATCTTGAAAATGCGGGCGCATCTCGTATTGATAACGAATCAAATATCATCCGATCAACCGATGTTGAAGCTGCTAGAAATAAATCACCCCTTGCTCGATAGGTACCACTATGAATGCATATCGCAGTGAGTGCATAGATAAAATTGCGGGGGCCCTTGCAAAGGCTCAAGGTGCGTACAAAACTCTCAAGCCTAATCAGAAGTACAAGGGAGAGGTTTATGCGAATCTGGATGCGATTTTGATCGCGGTTCGTGAAGCCTTATCAAGTAATGGGATCTACTTTTATCAATATGATGAGTTGCTTGATGGGGGTAGTGGTGCTGACATCCTTAAATCAATGCTTATTCATGAGAGTGGGCAGTGGATCAGCTCATGGGCTCGATTGGTATCAGAAAAATCAGCAAAGGAAACTGCGGTGATTAAAGAATTCATTGCTCGGCAACAAGCTCTGAAGCTACTCGGAATTGCTCCGACCACCAATGATCCATTCTTGTTTGATGATAATGCTGAATTGCAATCAGAATCACAATTGATTGATGAACTTAAAAAGCCGCGTGAGTCTCGATTGCCCGAAAAAGACTACCGAGAAAAAACAATTACCAATCATCAGTACAATGAACTTTTGATTGAGCTTGATGGTTATGAAAGGATAATTAAAAGCATTCTCAATAAGCATGGCATTGAGACCTTGGCTGACCTGCCTGAGAGTGTATATCATGTAACAATGGGTGAGATACGTCGTATCAAAAAGGTGGAAGAGAATGAACGCAGAAAATAAACGTTCTGAGTACATCGTTATCGGATTATTATGTGCAATCATTATTATCCTCGCAATTGGATATAATTCACTAAAAAATGAGGTTATCAGGCTCGAGGAAACTATAAATATTCTTACTAGTGAAAATGAAGATGCCATGCAGAGTATGCTTTGGGCAGAATCTGATGAATTGATTAAATTAACTCAAAGAATCGAGAAGCTTGAAGCAACATCATTAAGAACTAGAGGGTAACGTAATGCAAACCAACCAACCAGAGCAACCATTACATTCACCACTGATCAAATATACGCGTCCTTCATCGTATGATTTTGCCCCTTATTCCCAACAATGGATCTTTATGGAAGACAAGATCAAAGAGAAATATATCCAGCTTAGTGAAGATGAAAACCATCCTCGCTGGGAACGCATGGGATATCTTCTTGAGCGGGCATTTGAAGATCTTTTTCAAAACCAAGAATTTATTACTGAGTGCCTGCGCGCATTCAAGCATAAAGAAGAGGATCCGCTGATAAAGATCACCGAGATTATAAAGAATAGCGAAAGATAATAAAGCACCTTCTTTTTTACACTGATATCCACAGCAGATTTTATGCTGCTGTGGATATTGAGAAGAGAGTGGAAGAGATAGAGAAAGAAGATTTTAATATATTAAATACCCAGAAAATGCCGATGAACCGGGAGCAACTATACCTATGGTCTTTGTTGAAGCTCCAACGCTAAATCTAATAGATGCAGTATCTCCCGCAGACATTTGACATATAGTGGCTGGAACATGCACCAAATATTGATTTCCGCTAAACGAATTGGCGGGATTCAAAAGAGTTGTTAGATAATTTCTAGAAGTTGTATAGATATATGCGTTTAAACCAGTAAATGATGCTGTTAATCCAGTAACTAAGAAAAATGCAGAAAATACATAAAATCCATTAACTGGAGCGGTAAAAAATCCCGTTGCGGGATTATAACTTGATGTCTGATCAAATACCGCAGTATCCCATAAAAGCGTATAGAGCGTTCCATCCCCAGTAACATTTGAAACTCCGCTGCCAAATACCGCTTGGAATAATGGCGTTGTAGTTGAAGCTGTTGCTGATATTGTTATAGAATTTGCCGCATTTGCAATTGATATACCAGATCCTGCTGTAAGCGTTGCCCACACAGGAGCAGTGCCACCCCCAATAAGAATTTGCCCACTAGTTCCATTTGATGAAGAAAGTGTTCCACCAGCATCAGATTGAACAATCCCAGCCCCAAAAGAAAGGACCGAGAGCCCTGTTCCCGCAGTTATTGTTCCTGAGGTTGCAGATATATTTCCCAATGTAGAAATAATATTACTTCCTGCAGATATTGTTCCCGTTGCGGCTGTTATATCACCTGTTCCGGTAATTATATCTCCCCCAACAGTCGATATGTTCGCGGCAGAAACTATATTGCCTGAAGTTGTGGTAACACTTGCCGCTGCAAATGATCCGGTAATGGTGACGCTATCATTAAGATTTATAGAAACAGTATTTCCTGATGCAGAAGTATTTATATTAGAGCCACCATCAATATTCAATACGCCACCAGATGGAATAGCCGTTCCCGTATCAGCCGCATACGTAGTTGCCACAGCTCCGGTTGTTGATAATCGAATGCTATGGGTTCCGGGAAATCCAGTTCCGACTATAGTCGATCCATCACCTACTATATTAATATTACCTGATCCATCAGGATCTACAGCGCCACCAGAATTACTGGTAATCGTATTAACGGTTCCAGTAGCACCGGTTACTAATGCCCAATCGGCAAGCATTCCATGAGATGTAGAATTCCCTTGAAGGCTCATCAATACCCAAAGTTCTTCTGTTGCGGTATTCATCCAAAAATCACCCAATGATACGTTTTTAGTATCATATTGACCGGGATTTCTTGAATTAAAGGTCATATTTGGTGGTTGTTGCGCATTATTACCACGATAGTTTGTTCCAACTCCTTGTCCGCCAAAACTATTTGCCATAGTTATCTCCTAACTTACTAGATAGCCTTGAACATAGGTGATAACTCCTGAACCAAGCGCTTGGCCTGCCACGTCAACAGTTTTTGTTGAATTATCAACAGCGACGATGATTTGAGCGGTATCTCCCGCATTTAAAAACGCTGCCGCCTGTACCGTTGCTATTAATACTCCGCCAACCGCTATTGGAACTGGATTATAAAGTGGCCCCACAAAATTAGCGCTTGTTGTATTAACCGCCATGCTAATTTGCGTATGCCCCGCACCGATGTTTTGTACAAATGCTGAAGCATTAAACGCATACATCCCAGTAACGGGAGCGGTAAATATGCCCGTTGTATCATCGTAGCTTGAGCTTGGATCGGCCAATTTTGTATCAAATATAATGGTGTAGTCAGTGCCATCACCAGTAACAGATGATGATGTTGAGCTCTTATATGCAGAGAAATATGCAGTAGAGGACACAGATGATTCAGATCCAAGTTGTCCGGTTGTGGTATCAATTGTTACGATCTGTTTATTTGAAACCGATACACCAGCTATTCCCTGTATGAATGCCCTATTTAATTGGCCATTCCCAGTCCCCGTGCCAACGCCAATTCTAAGGGTATTACTTTCTCCTAGAGTACCGGCAACATTATATCCAATTAAGATATTTGATGATTCGGTAGTTGTGTAATTATCTCCAGTGAGTCCTCCAAGGGCCGTATTAAATGCCGGATGGGCGGCATTTCCTATAGAGGCTACACCAATTGCCGTATTTCCGTCTCCATCTATATTGCCAATGAGAGCCTGGGCTCCGAGAGTAGAATTGTCCCTGGCGGTTGTCAGCGCAAATCCAGAAAGAGCTCCTACGCAGGTATTATTTGCCCCACTTGTAATAACTCTTCCAGCCGATCCAGATCCAATGCCTATATTATCATTACCATCACCAAAGGAAAGTTGTAATTGATTAGTTGATCCTGTGAATTTAGGAGTCCCATTACCATTGCCCACAATGATATTTATTAAACCTGCCGAATTTGGAACCGCAACTCCTGTATCGCCGCCCAATTCAGAAATAGGCCCAACCCCACCAGAGGCAATAATTGGCACCCATTTGGCAACCATGCCTCCTGATCCCACCGTTCCTGAAAGAGAAACCAAGATCCATACTTGTTGGGTTTCTGTGTTCATATATAAATCGCCAAGCGTCGCACCTCCTTTTGTTTGTGGGGTTGGATCTACTTTGGCAAAGGTATAGTTTGGTGGTTGAGTGGCATTGGTTCCACGATAATTTAAACTGACGCCAACTCCGCCATACGCATTAGACATTTTTTCTCCTTAACAAATAAGATCTATTGTTTAATCTTTTGTTTAATATCATCAATTTCTTTGCGCAATTTTTGTATTTCATTAAGCAGCAATGCTGGCAAATTATGATATTGAACTGTTTGTGGATTTCCTTCTTTATCCATCACTACAATATTAGGCATAACTTCTGCGACTTCTTCTGCAATCAGACCATATTGAATCGATTGATCTTGATTATCTTTAAGCGTGAATGTAACTGGGCGAAGTTTATATATATCGTCGCTAGCCGATCCCATATCGACAATATTTTCTTTATATTTACGAGAAGATACTGCAATGCCCAGTTGATCAGAAGTAGAGACAAGGACTGCCGTACCAGTAACAGTTATTCCTTGAATTCCAGCTACAAATGATTGATTTATTTGACCATTCCCAGTTCCAGTTCCATTACCAATTCTCAGGGTATTACTTTCTCCGTTAACTCCACCAGCTCCATATCCAATTGCAATATTAGATGATTCTGCTCCCGTGTATGCGCCGCCTGAATTGTAACCAAGGCAAGTATTATAGTTTCCGGTGAGCAATGCATCTAAACTACCACCACCATAGGCACTATTCGCTCCACCGCTCGTTATAGCCTGCATTGCAACCTGGCCGACAGCAGTATTACTTCCTACAACGGATGTAGATGTTGAATTACCTGCGCCATTACCTAAGTATGTACTTGCCTGTGCATCCGATAAGCTCAATGAAACCTGAGATCCTGATGCTATAAAGGTAACCGATCCCCCTGATAATCCTTCAGTTCCCTGGAATGTAACCGTGGCTCCCGTGGCCGATCCAGTATTGCCATCGATAGTGGTTATTCCACCGCCACCACCACCTGCAACCGATCCCAATTGACCTGTAGTTGTATCGATAGTTACAAATTGTTGGTTTGAAACAGTAACACCTGCTATGCCTGCTATAAAGCATTGATTTTGTTCAAAACCGCCAGATCCCTGCGTTCCTATGCGTATGGTATTCTGATCGCCAACAACCCCAACAGAACCAATGCAAATATTATCGCTCTCATTGGTTGTCCAAGAGCCCCCAGAAAGGAATCCGATGGCGATATTGTCGACCCCGGTTGCCAATGAAAATGCAGATTCGTAACCAAGACACACGTTATTGGATGCTGTGGTTGCGGTAAATAGAGCATCAAGTCCTATAATCGTATTCTGATTTCCACCATTAATGTGATTGCCCGCATTGAATCCATAGGCCGTGTTGCTATTATCTCCCGTGCTTGAAGCAAGACATTGAAATCCCATTGCCGTGTTATTAGACCCAGTTTGGGAAGCATTGAGTGCAAAGTAACCTGCGGCTGTGTTCGCCTCTCCTGAGACTAAATTTTGCATACAAAGTGAACCAATGGCGGTATTAACCCCCCCTGAGCCATCAAGAGCCGAGAGGGCCTCAAATCCAACCGCCACGCAATCATGATCGGTAGTTATATTTTGCAGAGTACTTTGCCCTAGGGCTGTATTTTGTGTTCCCGTTATGCCTCCATTTCCCGAGGTATTTCCAATAAGTGTATTTTGAAGGGAATCCGTCATTTGTAAGACCATTTGTGTTGGACTATTGGAAACAAATGAAATTGAATTACCCGCTCTATCCGTGGCATTGGCATTAAATGCAACTGTAGTTCCCGTTATAGATCCAGTATCGCCATCAATAGTTATTATGCCATTGCCTGTTATTGTTATGGTATCGGTTACTGCGGAGGTAGTTATATGAACACCATCTCCATTAAGATTAATATTACCCGCAATTGGGGTTGCTATTCCTGCATCAGTAGTAACTTGAAGAATTGATGATCCACCGCCACCACCACCGCTATTGCTTCCTGCTTGGCTCACGTTGTGCCCTTTCTAAATACTTGCAGCATAAATTGATACGAAATATACAGTTCCTTTGGTTGGCGATCCTTTTACATAAACCCGAGTTCCCTGATCAAGAACAAGAATTCCTCCAGAATTACTTCTATTGGACATCACATCATAGAGAACAAATCCGCCAGCGGGAACAATATCCATGTCATCGACGCCATTGGTAGAAAGAATCACATCAACATCTGTGGTATTAACAAATTTAATCAGTCGAGATGGATTTTCTAGGGCCGTACCTATTCCCGCATAGGTTCCTGAAATATCGGCAAATCCTATTGAACGCAAATCTTCCCATTTCATTCTTTGTGCATTTAAATACATTATTTATTCTCCTTCGCCGTGGGGAGCAGAAAAAGTATTGGAATCTATATCATATGTATCGCCAATATTTCCTACATCTGTTTTTACTAAAAAACATCCATAAGGCGGCTCCCAGTTGGATAATTCATCCCAAATAATTACATTAATAACATTTTGATCTTTATCTATTACGGCATATCTCATCTTATACCTCAGGCAAATTCCATAACAATAATCATTCCATCGCCCCCATCTCCCCCTTTTCCAGAATTTGTTCCATCTATGGAGCCACCACCTCCGCCGCCACCCCCCCCAGGGAATCCTCCTTTACCACCATTACCAGGAGCATTTCCAGATCCTTGTCCGGCTCCCCCTCCCCCGCCTGTTCCACCAAAAATAAGTCCGTTTAAAACAGAGGATGCCGGATTACCATTTGCTCCATCGGGAGTCGCAGTAACTCCGCCTGCACCACCAAGAACCAGTGTAGAAGCGGACGCGGTTGCTATAGCGCCACCATTGCCACCTGTAAATGCAGTTGCATTTGAACTTGCACCCCCACCGCCACCACCACTTGCAGGGCTCATGGTATTATTACTTGCTCCAGCAGTACCAGCATTTCCTCCATTAGTAAGTGTTCCTGATCCTGCATTACCAGATGTTCCACCGAATGTTCCATATTGAATATTGCCGGTTCCGGTAACTGTTCCCACTCTGGTTCCTCCCTGGGCAGGATTTTGTGCAAATGTCGTAATATTGCCAAAAGAACTTATGCCACCACGCGTTCCACTTATTCCATTAGAATCAATATTTGTTTGGGAAGCTGCTCCACTACCACCTGCGCCAATGGTAATAGTTGCAGTTGCACCTATATTAGAAGCAAGCGTTGAATAATAGAAAACGTCTCCTGCGGCTCCTCCTGCAGCCCCTCCCGAAGATGCCGCCGATCCTTGTGCGCCCGATCCTCCGCCATTGCCCCCGTTATAACCTAAAATAGTAACAACTTTTGTTCCGAGCCTCTTTGTCCAGGTGCCAGAAGTGATAAATGTTGTTGTGGTTACAGATCCGCTTAATTTAGTAATTTGTGACATACTATCTCCTTAGGCGGCATACGTTATTTCAACATAAACAGATCCTACCGTTGGGGAACCCTTTACATAGAAGGTTGTTTTTGCCGGAACTGCAAAATCATCTATAGTATTGCTCCCAATATCCCATATGCGTGCGGTTGCTGATGGAATTACAATAATGTCATTGGTTGTATCAAATGAGAATGTTAAAAGTGCGTCAGTATTATTTGTTATTGCAACCATTACTGCGGGATTATTAGTTGCTGTTCCTATGGCTGTATAGGTTCCTGATATACTCCCAAATGCTAATGATCTGATTGGTTCCCATAATGCGCGCGCGCCTCCAATTGCCATATTATTCTCCTGATTTTTGAGCAGACTCTTCAGCGTTTTTCTTTGATACTTCTATTAAGTATTTCGCTATTTCTTGCGCAAAATCATAAATCTCTTGCGCTGGAGCTCCCATGGGGGCTAAAAGAGTATATTTTCTATCTTCTTTTGTTACTTCAAAACTAATCATTAATTTTTGATCCATCTTCTTTTCCTCTCTATTAATTATATGAATACCCCTGGATATAAGTTTCATTTTCCAGGGGTATTATCACTATGCTTGTTATGCAGCGCAAGTCACATTAGTCCATGCGCCAACTCCAGTGGCAACAAATATACGATCTGTAGCACCTGTTGGAGTAGTATTACTATAAATATCTCCCGCATGTAACGCTAAGCCATTAGCTGGGACTCCGGCTCCGGTAATAATTTGTATTGGCCCAGGAAGATTAATACCTTGGCCTGCCGTATTAATATTGAGATCTCCTGTTCCAATTGTTATATCACCAGTTGATGCAAATATTGCATTTGTTGCGCCAGAAACAGTTAATGTATTACCAGAATCGGCCTGTGCCATCGCGATGTTACCAGCAGCAGATATATTCATGCGCAAAGTAGCAGGAGTTGCGGCATCTGGATGAGTATAGAAGGCAAGATTTCCCGCTACGCGACCGGCGCCAATTGTTCCACTTGAGGTAGAAGATATAACAGCAGCTGTTTCATACCCCGTTCCATCAAATCCAGCGAAAATGAGGCTTCCAAGGTCATCTCCCGAAGTAATAACGCCACCACCACGGCTTTTTAATACTTGGAATACGCTTGAATTTACTCCAACATCATCGTTACCCGCTTCAATTGATCCGTCGGTAGTGCTAATTGTCCCAGAAACATTAAGCGTTCCTGCAATGGCAGTATTACCGGTAGCATTACCAATATTGGTTGTCGCTGTTCCCGCACTATTAATATGCGTTGTTCCTATTAGTGTAATTGGCCCAGGGGTTACAACGAGAGAGCTAAATACTCCGGCTCCACCAGATGAACTCGTCCATACGGATTGTCCATTGGCAATACTGGTGAGGAAATATACGCCATTAGCAGAAGTATCAATCCATTCTTGACCAATTTCACCTTGATCAGCACCCGTCGGAGCGCGATTAATTACTACTGGATCTGGAAATAAGTTAGCCTGTGGATTTGGATATCCATATGAGGTTTGTTTTCTTGATAACTTAACAGCCATCGGTTTCTCCTAAAGAAGATATAAATATTTATCTCCATTAAAAAGAGCGCAGCCATTCGATGCAATATCTGTTACAATAAAAACGCTATCTTGATAGCACAAAGGAGAGATATGGAAGATAAAGAAAAATCAAAGCGATCAATGATAATATTGCGCGTACATAAGAAGTTTCATAAAGAAATTAAAGTTGCCGCCGCGTTAAGAAATATATCAATGAGCCTCATGATACACAGGGCAATATATCAATATTTGCGAACCACCGAAGAAGAAATTATGAAAGAAAACACTTAATTTCTTGTAATTTCGCTTAAAAGTGCTTATATTTGTATATATAAGATAAGGGTGCAGCATGATTTTGTATTTAGTATCTCTGGGACTTCAATTTATCGTAGCTATTTGGATAGTATCGGCAATCTTGGCATGCGCTGGAGTTGTATTGTCTGTTCCATTAGCCCTAGTAAGTTCTATTATTGATATGGATTGGAAGTTGGTTTGGAAGAATATTTTTAAATAACTTCTTGCCAACCAGCATCTTCCGTTGGAGTTTCATCAACTATTTCAATCCAGAAATCATTTTCAGGTTCCGATTCTTGCTTTTGCCAAGCATCATTGAGTAATTTTGCATAGCGAATGGCACTATTTTTATTGTCTTCGATGATCGATTTAGTAAGTCCTGAATAATATTTTCTAACTGCTGGATTGAAAATTGCCCGAGGAGCTTCGATAATTTTTTCTAAAATCTGAGGAACTTTGATTAATTTTGATGCTTTGGAAAGTGGAATGGCCTCGATATATTCTCTAATTTTCTCGTTATTGAGTTGAAATGCCGCAAGTCGATCTGCTTCATTCATCTTAGATCCAAAGCTTGGATTGGCTGGAGAGTGTTCTTTTAATACCTTATCAAGTCCATGCATTGCTTCTTCGATATATTTCTTTGCTCTGCCTTTGGCGCCTTGATTTTGTAGGGCTAATGCTTGTTTGTTTTCCCATGCATTTGCAATATCGATATTGCCATGGCTATCAATATTAGATGATATCGTATCGGCTATCCTCTCAACAACTTTTCTAACACTATCATCTGTCTCTTTTCTCCACAAAGATTCTGCTTTATCTAGAAATGGCTTAACGCCACGGGCAGATCCCTTTTCATTGCGCGCAAGAGCTTGTCGTGCTTGTTCATGAACGTGAGAAGTGTGCTCTGCGAGATTCTTGTGCTTGCCTGCTTTTTTTAATTTATGGCGCGCTAATCCGCCTTCTGTTGCTAACTGAGCGGCTACTTGTGCCCATTCTGGCGCTTGAGCTTCACCTAAAAGAGAAGATGCTGTTTGTCCCGCTACCATACGACCAATATTGCCACCGCGTGCAAATGGCGCAGCGCCAATTAATCCCTGGCCAATTCTTTCTGCAAGTCCTTGGGGTTGTATATCTTGTTCTGAAAGATTGAGCGCTTGTAGAATTTTATCAGAAAGGCGATTAGATTGTGGTACTTCTATTGGGGCCTTTATTCCCTTGCTTTCAAGATATTGTGTTATATGTTCAACATCTTGTGGATTAACTCGAGCAATGTTTTCAAGGCCACGTAATGCATTAAGGCCACCGCCAATAACAGTTCTTTTAAGCGCCATTTAGACCGCCCTCCAAATCCATTGTCCATTAACATTCTCACTTCGAACGGTTTTATTGCCGCGACGGAATGTACGACCTTGCGCTTCTGAAGCTGCCGGTAGTTGATTGAGTTGTTGTTCAGGGACAGACTGTTTTGAGGGAATTATTTCTGATGATGATCCGTATTGTTTTAATACGGATTCTGCTTTTTTGCGCATAGCATTTATTCGAGCGAGTTGTGCCTTTTTTGTTTGGGTAATATTAGGCTTGATTCTCTCGGCGGCTTTTAATTTTTCATTGGTTGTTTGACCTGATATTAGTCCAGCTTCTATAACTGCAGCTTCACTTCCTAAAGATTCAAATTCGCTCGTTTCGTCATTTGGCTGCCAGATGCCTAATGGACCAAGCCTTCTTTGCCATGTTCCCCATCTTCCCTCTAATACTTTTCCACTTGCATGCAACTCTTCCATTCTGTCTGCTATTTTTAAAAGCTGATCAGCAGCCTCAACCTTTTTGGTAATAGCCTCTTGTTGCTTGGCTGAAAGATTGGTCTGCTTGCCGAATGCTTTGCCAAGGCGTCCTTTTTCTGAAGCTCGTGGCGCTTGTTGTCCGGTTATTGGTCGTTGGATTTGTTCCCCAAGTGGCATTTGGTTGAGGTTTTTTGCAGTCATTGCCTGAGCTAATTGTTGATCAACTGATTGTGGACCCTGTGGTCCCAATTGAGATTGTTGTTGCAATGCTTCCAATCCTGATTGGTTAACTGCGCCGGGATTATCTTGTGCATATTCGGGAGCAAGTGCTTGAATAGCTGCCCAGCGATCTTTTTCTGGAAGTGATAAAATCAATTCTGATACATTTTCTGGAAAGAACTGACTTAACGCTTGCCGTTGATTTTTCCGTTGAAAATCTTCGACTCTTTGATGCGAAATATTTTGAAGAGTGTTGATTATTCCTTGGCCAGTAAGCGATCCCATTTGGGAATAAAAATTATTCATATTATGCCCTTTGTAATGCTTTTACTGTATTAAATGGACTAACAGCTGATTTAGCCGCATTGTAATTTTTCGGTTGTGGCGCGGCCGGATTACTATTTGCAAGCTGCCTATTTTTCATGTATTCAACAAATTGACCAATTGCTTGTTGTGCTTCTGGGGAGCTTAATTGTTGAGCTAATCCGGTAGAAGCCGCAAGATGCTGTAATCCACCATTTCCATATTGAGGCGATAAGCCTAATCTTTGCTGTTCAAGGCCAAACTCTTTATTTGTTTGTCCGTATTGAGCCTCTTGTGCCGCAAGTTGTGATATTAAATTCGCACCAGCTCCCGCAAGGCGAGAATGTAACACCGGAGAGCTTAATGCATTATTTCCATTAGCGCTAAATGAATGCGCAATTTCCGGAATAATTTGTTGACGAAATGAATTCAATGCATTCTGTCTTATTGGTTCAAATCCCTTATATGGATTTTGCATATTCTCGCGGCCGCTTGACAATAAATTAATCAATTCTTGTTGCTGTTCGGGAGAAAATCTACTTAATAATTGTTGTCCTTCCGGGGTTCCAAACAAATATTTGGAGAAATCTGATTGCTGATCGCCACTCCCTGAAAATCCTGATGCTAGTCCCCCTAGTAATAAACCCACGCCTCCGCCTATCGCTGTTCCTACGGGTCCGAATGCCGATCCTATCCCCGCTCCCGTTGCTGCTCCTGCAGTCCCGCCAGCGCCAGCTTTTTTCCAACTCCATGCCATACTAAACTCCCTTAATTTTTAAACAAATTTAACTAACTCTATCACAACCAACGTTCTGGTATAAGCACTATAATCTGTGCCCCCCGTGGTGATATTAACATTAGTTGCGTCAAGGGTTAATTCTAAATTAGAAGCTACCGCAGAGGCAGAAGAATAAGGGATCGGTATAAACTGTGGAGTGGCTGGATTTGTTGCAACTCCGTACAATTTTACGCCCGTATACGTTGAGCTTATTCCGGTGATTCCGTGAGCAACCGATTTTGTGCCTGCCGCAGGTAATGCACCGAAATTTATCGTCGTTCTATAAATATTACGCAATTGAGAGAAATCATTGTTAGCATTAAATAATAGTTGGCCCGTGTTGAATTCGGTAGTAACGTAGTACCCGGTATTCTTTAAATTTATTGCCTCAGTGATGTCGTTAATGCTCTGATAAAGGCGTATTAATAGCTCCCTCAGATCTTCTGGCAATTCTATATTAGATAGATTTTGAATATCATATATATAGGTTGATGGTAAATATAATCCTGAGTCTTGTGATTGATTTGCCATGGAAACTCCTACTGCAATCTTGAGTTACTTGCCACTACATAAAATATCATTGCATGTAGTTGAAAGTTGCTCCGCATGATGTTTACATCCCCCATCTGATCAAAGTCTAAAAAGAACCGCAATTGTGTATTTGTCCCGTCTGATTGGAAATAGAGGGGATGCCACAACCGAACTTGGGTTTGCTCGAATGGATATAGAGCGTAAGGCGTTGTTTCTAGAACAGACGTTCCCATTATCGAATCAGTTGCAAATCCGTCACTCAATCCAGAATTGGTACTTGTTGATGTCATATAATCAACGGTTATTGCGCCATTGGTTGTTCTGTCTACAAGGAAATCTACTTTTTGCACATATGAATTGCGATCGTCTTGTATATAGAAATTGAATTGTTTGGTTTGGAAACTAATGCGAGATATGCGAGCAATAGTTCCACCACCAACATATACATCCCCGGCAACCAATCGGTTATAAATATCTGTGGCGCCTATAGTAAATGTATCTTCATCAATAATGGTATTAATTGGATATGCCCCCCCAAGGGTTCCTGTTATTCCATTGAGGTTTGTCAGATAAACAAAATCACCTTCATATATCTGAGTAACATTAAGATTGTGATTCACACAGGTTACGGTCACCGCCCCATTGGTTATTTTGAGATCACTGATCTGAAGAGCTCCGGCATTAGTGGTAACATTGGAGTCTATGATAAATGTATAGCCCTCTTGATTTCCCGCAATAATATCTTGATTAAGCGCTTGCGATGTTCCTGATTGCCAGGTAACGGTATCGCTTGTCCATAAAATATCTTGGGAAGACCAGGTAATTGCAGATTGTGCGGCTGCATAATAATATCCAAATGCAGTTATCGAATCGTCATTAAATGCCCATGATTGCGTCTTATAGTTATAGACCAATACTTTATTTGGATAAGTAGAACTGAATTCATTGGTATCCGTATCAGGAAATGTCCAATAAACTTGTTCAACATAAAAATCTCGAATGCCAGCAACTCGATCAACAATAGTATTGCCGGTATGAATATCCCAAACTACATCAGGTATTTTTTGATCAATACGCTCTACGTTTGCACCATTACATGCATGAATTCCGGTTGATCCAATACCTAATAGAATTTTATCGAATGGAACCGCAGAGAATGTAGATTCTGCGCCCAATTCTGTATTAATTTTTTGCCATACAAATGGTTGAACTTCATTATTAGTATATTTAAGTGCCCATGTTGATCGCTCGAAATATACAATAAGTTGATCTTTTATAAATCCACATGAAACAATATCTTCTAATGTTCCCGCATCGATCGCATTGCCGAATCCAGGTATATCATCACGCCATCCATTAACTATCAATGGGCCCTTAATAGATGCCCATCGAGCTCTATTGGTATAGGTGACTCCGCTTTCTGTTGTATTAAGTGCCACTAAGTAGTTCTTATAAACAACCACCATGAGAGCGGTTTCTAAGTTAACTGAGCTCGTAACTGCAAATTCAGCAGTACCGCCAGTTCCTGGTTTTTTCCAGACAGAACCATCCCAATACTGAATTCGATCGCTCGCCACATTGTTAGTTACAAAAAGAATGCGATCGCTTGGCGCTTGACCAATCCAAGTAGTTCCCCAAAAGAAATCAGAATCAGTTCCCGTCCAAATTCCCACTGATGATCCAGTTCCCAATCGTGCCCAAGCCCCAGCAGTAAATTGATACGCAAATTCAGTATCAAAGGCATACGTTGGATCGGATGTCGAATCGAGTGTTTGATATCGAACAAATCCCATAACTGGTTGTGCGGGATAAAAATATATCTGGGTATTGGCTGTCACACCAGTAAAAACATATGCTCCAGTTGTTGTATCATAAGTTCCCGATCCGGCTCCTGTATTAAGCATTGTTACGGGAGTTCCCGTTGCCTGAACGGTGAATAATTGAGTTCCGATAGAAAACATCTGACCCAAAGCAAATGTTGATCCTGGAGCTGTTCCTGTAGCATTTCCAGATCCATCAGTGATTCCAACTCCAGAGCCGCCTTCAATCGCTATGCGCAATCTTGATGATAACTGTGCCGTTGCCGCTGATGAGCTACTATTCATATAGCGAGATCCGAACCGCTTACGAACTCGTCCCCTGAAAATATAAACATTTTCCATGGTTTCAAATGCATCATCAGGGATTAACCATGGCTTGAGATCGCTTTGAAGACCACCTTCCATGGGCGCAATCATAAATCGGTCGAATGGCATATTAGTATCCTATGGCTAAATACTGAAAGCTTCCTGTGGCCGCTCCAGTAGAAGTTCGTGAAGATACATACACGCTAAATTGAGTTGCGCTAATTATATTGACTAGTCTAACCGCAAAATTTTGATCACCCGATGTTGTGCTATAGGGACAAACTAAAACCGTCAATATGCCATTGAATGGTATCCCTCCAGAAAGAGTGACCGTAACCGTTCCTGTTCCATTACCTATTCCACCACGCATTTGCATTCCAGAAGGAATATAACTATACCAAGAAGTATTTGCCGCGGGTGTTGCATTAGTACTTAAGGTTGATGCTGTAAATGGTATATCAGATGTTGTAGATCCGGTTATTTTATGAATATATAGTTCATTTTTTGTAGTTGTCGCATTATTAAGATTGTAAAATCCAATATCACCCGCCGCCAATGTTGGTGATGACAACTGCACCGGAAAATCTACTAGTTTGTGCTTGCCCTGATCACCTGATGGATCGTTATAAGCTACATGATTTATTGAAAATGCGGCGTCGATTATACTAAAATTGGTACGAATTAATGATTGTGTTTGTCCAAGGGTCTGTGATGGTTGTGGAACATCATTTAACATTATGTATCTCCCTTATTAATAAGGCCAGGATCCCCACCATCCAAAACCGTAATTTTGTTTACCTTGTGTATAAATAGTAACCGTGCGCTCATTTGCTTGAGTTGTGAGTGTCGCTCTAAGAACAAGCTGCTCTTGTTTCAAAAACTCCGGCAAAATCAATGCCACTGAATCAAGATCACTTCTATCTTCAAATACTTTTTTAGCTGCCCCATAAGCAATATATTGCCACCATTGATCTATTTGTGGCACATCCGTTGTTTGCAATAATTCTGTTGGTAGAATATCCACTTCTAATTGAACTGAATATACTTTATCGGGAACTGGTCGTAAGGTGAATTGTTGATCATACCAGAGAATTGCTATTGATTTACCTGCTTGATAAGGCAATGTTTCAGCCGTTATGGGATTACCCATAGTTGTTGCTGAAGGAAATGAAACGCTGAACGCGCCAGTTATGTAATTGATCGATCCAAAATTGGATATATTGGTTGGCGTTTGATTTGGATATCCCAATAATCCAGTTTCATTATTTTGCGGGTAATCAATAACTGTAAGTGCTTCATTATTTGGGCCAACAGTACTAAATATCACATCATTTTGTAGCATTGGAGTTGCAGTAAGCGTTCCAGTAAAGGGACCGGTAGATCCATCGGCGGTAGCTACTTGATTAAAGATACTCATATATTGTGGATAATAGCCATAAAATACATCGCGCCATTGTGTAAAAAGAGCGGGAATTCCGGCAATGTATGCAGTTGGGTGTACTGCTATGATCTTATTTTTGAAATTATAAAATACATCAGTCGGATCAGTATCTTGAGACTTGTAAGTATCAACATTGGGTTGTGTATAGAAAGTGAAAGTAGAGCGAAGATTATATGTTCGCAAATGTTGTGGAAAGTCATAAAGTAAAAACGTATTAATGTATTGATTCAAGTCATCATCAGAAAGCGTCGCCTGCGAGGGACTACGAGTAAGCCTTCGTACTTTCTGTTGTATGGTAGCGAGTGTAGAATTTGCCATCATTATTCCTTTTTATTTTACTATACCATTATTGCCCATTTGGAAGTACATTTTGTGTGGCTTCCGTTAATATTTCATTAATTTCGCCAACTGGTACTACTTGTGCAACAGTTGCATTGTTTCCTGGCTGAAGAGATGGAATAACGAATGGATCAAAGCTTGTTCCATCTATGGGCATAGAAAATGAAGATGAATCAATAGCGGTAATTGGTGCAAGGGCTTGATTAGCTTGCACCATACCAAATCCAGACGGAATTATGAGACGCGCAATAAGGCCAGTTTGGTATTGATTAGGTCCCGGATTTGTTCCATCAAATGTAGTCGTAACTACTATAGGATTAGTTTGCGTAATGGATAATATCGTACGCATTGCCCGTTGAAACACTGGATTTACTACCGCACCAAATCTTGCATCCGCCATAATTACTCCTTTGTATTAATTACGCGCTTACTTCATACAAAGGTTTTGCTGGTTGAACATCTAAATCATCTTCCATGTAATCTAAGCTATGAAAAGCAAATCGATATACTTTTCTGGCTTCATGCATAGATGATGCGTTTAATCGACCATCATTATACGCACTGCGCATTCCTGTTTCGCCAGAATGTCCCGCAAGATGGCGATATTCTCTGTAGAAACAGTTATTATTCAACCATTTAGCAACGCCGCGTGGCAATTGATAGGTTTCTCCATCAAAAAGCTCATACACTTCGTATGGATCATTGTGATATTTGTGATATGAAAAACGTAATGATCCGCCAGGAGTTTCCATGTTTTTAAATACACCAACAACGAGCTCTGCATCCTTTGCACGCTGACGAGCTAAATCTTTTTGGAACTCTGCTCGATCTTTTTTCACCGGAACATTGGCGCTTCTATCTACTCTTCCTGAACTATAGGTAGGCGTTGGTCCTGTTAATTTCCCTCTAACCATTATTTCTCCTTAATCTCTCTTTATTTTTATTCTTTAAAGAGGTCCTGAAAATATACGAGGAGCAACCCATACATTTCCAAGACCCCTTAACTTTAAGAAATTCAATCTAATGATTACACACCATTAAATGATTTTCCTGCAATCCAAGTAATCACATCGTTTGCAACACCAGCAGGGCTGCTAGCACCAGCAACGAGTAGCATACCAAATTGTGCTGTGTTATTTGTTGCATCAGCCAATATGTTTTGACCTTGAGCCAATGATGTTGCGGTATCTTGCCCGACAGGGATAACCTGTGCGCTATTAAATTCAACACCGTTAGCAGGAAAGGTAAATGCGGTAAAGCCAGATGAATCAACATCCACATCAATCGTATTAGTAACACCATCTGCGTCTGCTTGATTAATGTTAACAATAGTTGCAGTTTGATTGTTAAGTTCAATCATTCCAAACTGTGGCGGAACAATAAGAGTAACCACTTGGCCAATCGTAAAGTTTTGAGTAACACTCATCGTTATACGAGTTACACCAGCAGGAACTGTTCCTGATCCTGATTTCTCAACTTTCATCATTTCGCGATATGCAGGATACCAGTAGGTATTGAATGCAACTACGCGGAAATTACCTGCAGTCGCCGCAACAGCAAGTGTTGGAGCATATGCAAGGTCAAAGTGAGTACCGTTAATGTTTGTGATTGTGAAATCATAACCATTAAACTGATCTGCTCCAGTAATGCTTGAAAGGCGAACAATTGTACCCGTTGGCATACCTGCAGTTGATCCGCAAGTTACGCGAGGGGGTGTAGCTGTTGATATTGCAGTTATTGCCGTTGAGCCGTTATTAAGCGGACCAATTGAAGCTTGTGAAGTATTGAGCAGATAGAACCCAGATGCAGCGGCGATTTGGCTTGGAACAAGCGCGCCGATAGTCGCTTCTTTGGTATAGAGGGTACCACGCCCAGACGCATCACCAGCTTGCCAGGTAAACATGGCACCACTGCCAGCGCCACCTGCATAAGAGACTGTTTCATTAGTCACCGTCATCCAGTCAACGCCAGATGGAAGTGGAATGAATTGGTTTGAACCAGTAGACACAAAGCGTCCACTAAATGTTCCTGAAAAAACTACTGACATATTATCTCCTTAGGTTGCAAGAGTACAACGCATATTGGTGATCCATAAATCGTTTAAGATTCGTGGAACCTCAGCAAATACATAACCTACGGTCACGTTTTGGAACAGTGGATCACTGAACACTGGCGGACGATAGAGGAACTGTGCTGAGTAGTTATCTTGTTCTACACAAGCAAGTGCTTCCATACCTTGAACAAATACGTTGTAAATATTGTTGCCAAGGCCTGATGCCAATGGAGAAATTGAACCAACAGAAGATACCATGAAACGAGTGTTGTTTACGGTACCCCATTCTGAAGCCAATGTTCTGTTTTGGTTTGGATAGTTGTACTTAGATATGAATCCGTTGAGGTTATTTAGGTTAGGCACTAAATCTGTGTGGCCTAATGCTAAATATGCATCACGAACTGGACCTGTTCCAAACTTATCTTCCCCACCAATTGAATTAAGTACCATCCACGCATCATTTGAAAGAAGCTGGGCTGTTACTGTATCAATATCAGAAAGGCTAAGATTTGTTGGGTTATCACCATTGTTACCACCTGTGCAGTAATACACAGACGCGGTTGCAGCTAACATATCACGTGTTAGTTGGTCTTCTGTCATACGCATTGAAAGACCAAGTAATTCTGCAGTTTCGTTCAGGACGGGATCTTGGTTCTGCAAGGTGACTTGTTGGTTAATTGCTACATACAATCCATAGAAACTCATAGTTGCATCAATATCAACTGCGGTTAATGGAGTTGCTGGAGGTGTTGCACCGGAGGGCCCTAATGGCACAGGTGCTGTTGGTAATCTATCGTATCGACGCATACGAAGTGTTCGACCACCCTTAGCTGGCAAGCGTTTCGCTAATGCTCCCAATTTGTGGATAAGATTTGGAGTTCTCACCGACAAAAGGACATCATCAAACGTTTGTTGAACTGGGGCAGGCAACGTATTTGGGGTTGTGATCATGAGTATAATCTCCCGCAACACTGTTGAGTGCTGTGATTTAACAAAAATTTATTGACGATATTGAAGGAGGACGAGTGCTTCATTGACCAACGGGCGCCTTATAGTAGTCCGGCTACTACTGCAGCGGCAAGGTCTCCCTAGGCTCGGTGTACACCTATTTCGACCGATGAGTTACGGCACATCCCAAAAGCCGGGGTCAGAGTCTCCATACAACTGATGGCTCGGTGAACACCTTTTCGACCGATATCGGTACTATATCACAAACAAAAATGCTGAGTAAGGGGGGGCTTACAACAGCATTTTTGAAAGAGTGTTTTAATACATGTTTCCCTGTGGGAAAACCGAAGAGTTAAGGAGTACTGCTTTCCCACAGGTCCAAAGAAATTGGGATTTAAATATCTTGCATCTCTATATGATTACCATCGCCTCTTTTAAAATCCCCTCCCCACCTGTTGAGCGGGTGAAGCGATTTCCAGTATTCGCCAAACTGTTTGTAATCATCAGTTTGTGCAAGATAAGCCCCATTATGAAAGAGATTAAAGTCCAATGCAAGTCTTTTGCAATGTAGGCTATCAACTATTCCCGTTCCCTTTTGTGCGTCTATCTGCGCCTGCTCAGGGGTTCTATATGCTTCACCCAATGTAAGGGCATATCCGGGAGTGGCGCAGACATAATTGATAAATATTCCGACATTCTTAGCAAAAATTTCCTGTTTTTGAGACAAATCCATTAACGACCTCCGAATTGTTTAGCTTCCTGCACTTGTTTACGCAATCTTTCTTTGTCTGCTTCCGTTAAAACTCGGCGGTCATAATCACCAATGCGGGCCAGCGGAGTATCGGCCGCCTGAGGAGCAAGTGATGCAGCAGCACGAGGCTTTGTTTTATTTTCTGAAAGGCGCCGATCGGCATCTTGATATTGATTTTCTGCAATTCCCAAATTTTTAATCATGGTATACGCAGTTTTTGCCTTACTATACAGATCGGGATTAGACATCATTGATGCATATTCTTCAGGATATATTGCTTGGAATGATTTAAGATTTTCTTGAGAGACAACATTATCAAAATCTTGGTATTGTGATTTAAGGCGCGCATCAGCTGAGGTTGCGGCTGATTGAACACTCATTTCTTGAAGTTTTTGCTCAAACTGACGGGTAATATTATTCACATATTTCTTGAGATGCTTACCTTCAATCAGATCATCATCTCCAATATTAAATTCATCACTCGATTGAGCGCCATTGGAATAATCTTGAGATTGCTGAGGAGCGCTTCTTTGTTGTCTAACTTGTTCTTCGAGTTCTTTCGCTCGTCTCTCGGATTCTTCAAGTCTCCTGCGCATTTCTCTAACTGTATATTCTCTCGCAGAGGATTCTTTTGATGATTCTTGAGCTGGTTGTTCTACTTTTTTTTCTGGTTGCTGGACTGGTTGATCGGTAACTTGTGCGCCAGGAGTATTTATTTGGTTCATAATTTGATCTTGAATCAATTCATCTGTCATACGATCTCCTGATTACTTATTAATACGAATAACTGCATCTTTTTTATCGCCATTTTCTTTTTTTACCCACGCAAGCAACTCGCCACTTTCCATAAGTGTAACAAATTGAGCTAATTGCCTGGTTTCTTTATCTTGAAGGAATTTGACTGCATTTTGTAATACAAATCGATAGAGATCTTCCCCGGGAATAGTCCAAAGGTATTCTAATTGTCCTGAAACGCGATGGTATTTCCATACTGATTGACTGTATACGGGAGTGGGGCATGATATGCGCGTAAATACGAGCGAGCGAATTCCCTGCATGAGCCGTTCTTTATTGTTTACAAGAACAACATAGAAATTCTTATTGGCATATTGTGGCTTATCTTTAACGTCATTTACTCGAGAATAGAGCTGTCGGATTATATCCTGCTCCATCGTGCGGCGATATTCAATAACATCATCATCAAGGGTATTGTTGGCAAAATTTTCAGTGACTATTTGCCCATATCTCTTTTTTTCTTCCATATTACTCCTTCCTCTCTGAAAGGATAATAATAGATTTTGCCATAAATATAAATATTGGCCTGCCAAGCGTATTTCGAAGACTGGCGCTCCCTGTTGGATTCGAACCAACGATCTCTGCCGTGAAAGGGCAGTGTCCTGGACCACTAGACGAAGGGAGCGGATATGAAAAACCCCAGAGGAATTACCCGATAAACACAATCATTATCTCTGGGGTTTAACTTTAAAAACAAAAGATCAATGACTTATCGTATCATTGAATGGTGTTTATGATCATCCATTCGATGATGCTTCTTGTGTTTTTTCATAGCCTTGCGACCTTCTGAAAGAGCAATCGCAATTGCTTGTTTTTCATTGGTTACTACTGGGCCATGTTTGCTGCCACTATGTAATTTATCGTGTTTGTATTCGCGCATAACTTTAGAAACTTTGCGTTCTTTCGCAGCCTCTTTGATGTCTTTGCGCATTGCTTTTGATTCATGTTTCTTTGAATCATGCTTTGCATTCTTATGTGCGTATGGGCATTTGTTTTTCATTTCAATCTCCTTATTATCGAAAAGGGCAAATTGTGAAAATAAGCCCTTTTCGTATTATCGTCTACTGTGATAATTCAGAATCCGCCATCCATTCTTGAATACGTTTTTCAGACGGTTCTTTTTTCTTGTCTTCCTGTTGAAGCTCTTTTGGAGTCTTTAAAACAGTGTAGGCAATTTTCATCGCCTTTTTATCGGGACGAATGGTTGCTACGTTTGACATAGATCACCTAGTATTTTGAATGTGCTTTTTCGCGACGTAGATCGCTTGAGTCTTCACTCATTTGGTGATTTGCGCCATCAAAAAGATTGCCAATACGACCTTCGCTTAAAGCATATTCTGCTGGCTTTGGCCATTCTTTCATCATTACTTCTGTTGGAAGATTGGCGAATTTATTCATTTCTTCATGAATCATTCGTCCATACTTACGCATTTGTTTTTTGTCATCATGGTATCTTGCTGCCATAATTGACCTTTCTTAATAGTAACTGCGGAACACGCCGCAACGTGTGACAAAATGTCACGAGTCGTCTAACTATCCCCTGCGGGAATTCTTTTTTATTTTGGTGGCATGGGAGCTTGAGAATTGGCATCTTTCACGCTCTCTGCCAAAGTTATAAGTTTCTCCACTAAAGCAATAACGCTTTCTACATTATCAACCGTAATTACTTTGCTCAGTGATTCAATCAGCATAAGAAATTGCATCGCATCTCCTTTCATTAATTAATATCTTCTTGTCATCCTACCATAGGAGCTTGCGCGGGAGTAGCGGGAGATTCAGCTTTGTGAATTGCCTTAAGTGCGCTCTGTATTTCTACAACTTGTTTGAGTTGCGCAATATCAATTCCTTGTAATTCTTTAACCGCTTTAACAAAACTAAGTAATGCATCTTCTTCATCTTTTTTAGCAGCGGCAACGCGCTCTTCGGCAAGTGCATGATTTTCCGCAACGCGAGATACGCGTTCAAGGCCAAGTCCTTTATCCGCAACCGCACGCGCTTTAGTGAGCTCTGTTTGCGCTTGTGCTTGCTGCATTTGCATTTGCATCTGCATTTGTTGCATTTGTTGTTGAGCCATTGAAGCTTGTTCCATCTGTTGTGTAAGTTTTGTTTTATTTTGAATGGTTGCAGCTTCAATCATATTGCGGTCTGGGATTTGAACGCCCATTTCACGTAAGTAGGCAAGTTGGGCAAATTGCATTTGTTTTTGAGATTGAGTATCAAATCCATCTTGAACCATGCAGTGATATTTGCCGAATGCCTTATTGAAGAATTGAGGTTGTGGCTCTGCGCCTTCAAGAATCTGTTGGATCTTAACAGGACCATAGTTTGCACGCACCATTTCCATGATAATGTCGCCAAGCATATTTTGTGAATCATCCAAGTTCTCAAAGAGTGGCTTAAGGGTAACAAATCCTGCCGTTTGACGGATGGCGGTTTTGAATCCTGATGCATTCTCATCAACGATATGTCCCATGTTTTCTTCAGTAATACCAGAAACCATGTTGAGCTCTTTAGAAAATGTTTCTTGAAGCTCAAAGAATGACGGTGGTATTTGTGGTGGCAATATTGGTTGCACATCAGTCATCTGCGCTTCAGCCTTTAATGGAATGATGCGACCTTGGCCCGTTTGGAATAAATGCTTAACATCGATGACCGCATTTTCCTTAAAGATGAATCCTGAATTAACCTGTGATTCTAGCATATCCGCAGAAAGCACTATGCGGCGATTGAGGAGCATTTGTGGATCCCGCAATGACCGCGCTATTCCCTGAATTCGAGAATAGAAATACGGCATCATGGGATTATAGTAGCCAATAACTGGAACAAAAGGATAACTATCAATACCAAAAGGATTTTGTCCATCATAAAAAACTTTATCTTGAATCATAATCGCAAGGCGAACGGTAGGGACGACCTGATCTTGCAACTCTATCTGTGGATTCTCGAGTTTAAATCGCTCAAAATCAATACTATCAAGTTCTTCTTGGGTTATTTCGCGCCAAGCGCCCGTTTTCTTATCAATAACAATTTTACGCTTGCGGAAGTCGCGATAATAAAACTCATCATAGGCCAACATATTAGATTGTGTTTGTCCATATGATTCTGGCATATACTGGAATCTGCCATCGCGGCCAGTTCCCGTAGGATTGCCTGGAAGTGCCATAATGGCATCATAATACTCAGGCATTAAGTGTGCAGCTGCGGCATGCGTAAGATAGCTGCGCACCCATACAAAATTACAATCAGAGAGATCTTTTTCCCTAAAATAGGGATCTATGAAAAACTGATTATAGGGAAGATTTTTAAGTTTAATATCGCCAAAAATAGGATCGTCACTAAAGTCGATATACGCCTGCAAAAGATTCATTCCTGAAATACAAGCTCCCTGATGAAATGCTTGAGATATCTTTTGATATACGTGTTCTTTTTTATAAATGTGTAGGAGTATTTTAGACCACTGATCAGCTGTTTCCTGATCACCATTTTCAAGGGGAACAACAATGGTTGATTTTCGATTGTCGATTTGTCGGCCGGAAACCATGCTTAAAAGAGGGCGAACCCGGTTAAAATAATATGAGCCCGATCCATTTCTCGTGAGATTGGTATTGATCTCTGCCATTAAGGAAGTGTCGCCTGCCTCAAGACGTGTATCGAGTGTCGCTTCTGTCCAAAATACTTGCCAAATAGATTGATTTGCATTGTATGCAGCATCTATTTTCTTTTTAATGGGACTAAAATCGCCCCCGATATATTCTTGTGGTCGAATGAGCATAGTACCATTATCTCCCTATAAAAATTGTTTTCATTCCCATAGAGTAAATCAGGAGCTTATGTAGGGCAAGTTAATACTATTATTATTGATATAGTTGTTTTCCGCCCATTCTTTTTGTTGATAATCGTTGTTTAATGGCTACTTTTTCAGGGGAGGGTCGATTATATTGTGCCGCTCGGTCAGGATCTTGTTGAAGGATTGGGGTAATAACTATGGTGCCATCTTGTTCCGACAGCAAGAGTGTGGTTTGAAGTGTGATGCCCACGCTGTGTAGCAATGCATCGGGTATAACTATCGCCAATGAAGCGCCGCGGCGAACTAATTTTTTCATCATAAAATCTTCGTCTCTCCACTCAACTTTTATACGGTAAATGAATTAAATGTACCGCAGATTTTTCTTTTTTTCTTGGGAATTATCTTGCCGATTGTCTTGGGAGGAATAATAATATTCGCTGGGCGCCACCGACGGTATCCCAAATGAAAGTAAATGACATAACTTCTGACTATTGGTCGTGATATTTGTACGCAATTAATAGATATGAAACTCATGAAAGCCCATACAATACATAATCGGTACATAGCATTACCTTTCTTGGATATCTCCGCTATCTAAATCCCTGATACTTAATATTTTTGTCGAAGAACCGGGGTAGGGATCCATTGCTACCATATAAAGCCTCAGCTTTCTTGCGTTCAAATTCCTCTGAGGACATTCCCTTTTTCGTCTTGTGTAAAGACATACAGAGATAGCGCAAAGCATCGGCATAGTTAGAGGCCCAATTGTGTATGGGCTTATCCTTATATACTTGTCGCAACTCATCCCATTCTCGTCGATAGTTTTCAAGTGCATTAATGAGGGAGCGACACTTTGTTTCATCAATCCAAAACTTAGGAAAATGAGTCCATACGTTTTCAATCCCATCATGAACTCCTGCTTGATCTAAAAGGGTAAATTCTATTCCTAATTGTCGCGCTTTTTCATAGCGACTAATTGCTCCACCACCCCATTCCCTGACCTTAATATCATGTGGTGCAAAATACTTCCCATACTTATAGGGCTTCTCCTGTAATACTTTTGCATAATGATCGAGCCCGAGACCGGTATTGCTATAACAATCTATTATGCGAATAACGGTCCCTTCACCAACAACCTGAAACCAGATGAGCGTTGTTGCATCATTAACTCCAATATCCATGGCCACATGGGTAAGCAGACCCGGCTCCCAAGAAACCGCAGTGATCTGACCATTTTGTCGCAATTGTTCGAGGTTTTTGGAGTAATAGCCCCCCTCAACACCGCGATCAAATGAGCATTCATACTCTTGCATGTAGAGCTCTTCAGACATCTGTGAGCGCTCTTGTTCAAGAACATCCCGATCAATATGTTCAATCTCTGATGTTTTCATGTGTAATACATACCAATCATCAAGATCTTGGGCAACCTTCCACAGATGCCACATGTGATTTTTTCCAAAGGGAGTCGAGAGCATCATGCACCAACCACCATTAGCAGCAAGAATAGGGCGCGCAAATTCATAGGCCTTGGGTGTCATGCGGGAATATTCAGAGAAAACAATGGCATAGGGGTTCGTTCCTACCAAGGACGTATCATAAGAATCGCCCCCTATGCATTGCAGTATCGAGCCATTTTTAAAACGGATTTTCATCTCCGCAATATTAATAGCTTCGACTAATTTCTTAGGAATAAAATCAAGGAACTTATCCCCATCAGAAGAAATCGCATCAAAAACAGTTTTTCTCGCTTGAGAATATGTAGGGAGAACATAATATACCAAACAAATCTTTTTTAAACATTGACGAATGCATAAGTTCCATGCAGTGATATCTTTACCACAACGCCGTGGCATTACCGCGAGAACCTTGCGATAGCCTTTATTCTCAATGGCATCCCATAAAGGCTCTTGATACCAGCGCAATTTGAATTTGTCTAAGGTAACGATACTCTCTACATCAATCTTCATTGATCTCTCTTTTTATTTTTAACCAAATCATCAAATCTCTTGTCTATTCTCTTGGATAAAAATATATACATAATGATCGAAGAAATGGCGATTCCACCACCAATGATTGATGCCGCAAAAACATATGGGGTTGAATTTCTGGTGATTGATTTTGATTGGGAATATAAATTGAATTGCATTGAAAGTAGCAGAAAGCATATGATTAATGCGCGCCTCATTTTATTCCCCCACAAATCCCATGTAATCCATCAAGATCGCAGTTGCCGCAGCAAGAATAAAAATAAGACAAACAATTGTGAATATCATTAACAACTCCTCCAATTACCCACCAGCATGATACCCCTATAAAAAAAATAAGGCGAGCGAAATGCAAATAATGAGAGTCTTTGAAAATTATCAGACTCAATGTTCGTATATCATTAAGTGGTTGTTAAATTGTCATTAAAAATTGGTGTTTATAAAAATTATCAGACTCAAGTGTGTCCATACTTCCAAGACAGGATAGAAATTGCCGCTATGGCTCCCGCACAATAACAGAAAGATATGACTCTGAATATGCATGATCCCGACCGACGAACGACGACTGGACGAGAAAGGGCGATAGGAAGTGGGGTGGGGGCTCGGAGGGTTCGAATATTATCGATGGCAATCTCTGTTATCTCAAGAGAGAAATCAACCGCATATGTTCTTTGATGATGAGCTGCGCGCATCTCTCTTATTGCCAAGTTTAGGGTACAGAGGAACAACAAGAGAAATACGCGCATTGTTTTTATATATCAGTCTTTACGGGATTGTATGAAATAGAATAACCATGCGGCCAGAGATCCTCCCACAAAGGAAGATATGCCTGATACTGCCCCTACTTTATAGCAAGTGCTTCTTAATTCCTGGCGACGCTCTTCTTTATCGCGAAGCTCTTTTTCCCAACGCTCACGCTCTTTGTCTGCACGTAGCGATGTAAATAAGAGAAGTGGAAGCAATAAGATCAGTTTATTCATAGGGCACCTCATCGATTATAAGATACACCTATAGGTTAACACATTCAAAGTAAAACATTCTCTCTTTTTCTCGTGCCATGCAATCTTCGCATACTTGAATATAATCTATAGACCCATCTTCTTTTTTTACAATCTTGCGTGGATTCATACATACTGCGCGATCACATTCTTCTTGCATCTTTTACTTCTTTCCATGGAGCAGATTCTAATTTTTATATCCCAATCTTATCCTGCAAGTTTTAATTACATCTTCATGCTGAGGAGCATAAATCAACATCTCATCTCTACGAGATCCCATTGATTTATAGAGGGTTGTTAAACGATTAATAAATACTACCTCTATTGAATTTTTGGACATTTTATCATTTTCAAGTTCAATCTTAAGCTGATTAGCTAGCTGTATAAATTCCACCATACACTTTCTAAAATATATTTCTTCATTAGCGGCATAATACATTTTTTCTTTCTGCATTTTTATTTCATATTCAGCCAATTGCAGTTCATGCTCTTTTTTATCTATTTCTCTGTTTTCACTCATAACATGAATAGAATTCTTGATATATGCGTGCAACCATTTAATGAAAAGAATGCCCGAAAGAGCCACAACGATAATAAAGACCGTCCATGTGGTGATGCTAATAAAAAATTGTTTATCTCCATATCTATTGAACTTCATAATTGGAAGTGTTTGATTAGTCTCAGAGATATTTTTTAAATTATAATCGCCTGGTGATTGAGTAATAACTAAAGGCATATGTATATTTTTATTCATATAGTTTCTCTATGCATGATTCTAACAATTCAACCTGACTAATAATGGTATGCAATTTATCACTATGCCTATTTAGATGAATTCTGGCTAAATTCATATCATTAAGAACATCGCACTGATCAGCCTTACAAGTCGCCTTGCAGCTTATATCACACCCAGCTTCTTCTATTGCCTTTTTACATATATCCACAACCGGCAATTGATCCGTTGTTATTTTCTGTAAATTTTTTATGATTGATTTTATGAAATCAATTTTACTGGCATTTTTGTTTATTGAACTCATAGTTTAATTCCCAATTCTTCTCTTATCCAACATCTCAATGCAAACTTATTTCTTCTCATGCAGGATCTCAATATATAACTAAGAGATGCTCCATTTTCTCTTCCAATAAAACAAATACGGCTATACCGAAATTGCAAACTTCTTTCATGTAAGCCCCAAAAAAAATCTTCGCATCCATGGCATGATCTAAAGCCATAAAATTTTGCTATGTCTGCACTATGACCAAGCCACCAGGATTCTATTTCATACCGAAGTAATCTCATTGGTTCGATATAATCCCATCCTCCAAAATTTCTAAACCCATTACCACATTTATGACATGTAAAAAAAGGTCCATCATTATCAATTCTCATCTTGCTTACTTCTCATTGGAACCCGCTCTGTCTGTTTCCGCGGAGCAGCATTCCCTTTCTATCAGGCGTAGCTCTTCCCATGCCAAATCAAGATCTTTGCTCGCCCGAATATATTTATCTCGATCGGAAGAACCGAAATGCCGAATTTGTTCTCGCTGCAATAACATTATCTTATCGCGAATAGCGACAATTCGATTTCTTCTTCGATAATATTCCGTTGTGGACTCAGTCCATTCCCATGACATCTTTTTCTTTCTTTCTTCTCATTGGCACTCTCTCTGTCTGTGGAGCTGGCATCATCTGTACCATCAATGTGCCTTGTGCATCTTTATTCTTATCAGCTAAAGACGCTCTCCACTCCATAAACTTCCTATATTCTGGATCATACATACCCATAGATTTCTCTATGTAATTCCCATCATACTTACGAGTAAGCGCGCCAATATCTCTTCTATCTGCAAGCGCCGACATGGTGAACTCGTGGGCTGCCTTAAATACAGGAAATCGATCCATCCATTTATACAGCATGCTGTTGGGTATACCGCACTTATTAAAGAACTGAGTTATGCGAAGCGAATCATCTTGTTTTGACCAATCAACCATCTGTTGGGCGAGTCTTTCAATAAATGCCTCAGATACGGGCTTTTCTTTGAAAAATAACATATCTGTATAAAAATCAACTATTTTTGTCTTTTCTTTGTCAGTTGAGATATGATGAACAAGTTTCTCTTTTTTGGGTCTGGCCATGTATATCCTTATATATAATAACGCATTATTAAGCGTTTTTCAATGTTTTTAAGTGAATATGCGTGTTATTGAGTGAGTTGTATGATGGTAAATTCTGTTCTGGGGTTAGCGCTATAGACCTTCTTGATGTTGGATGCGCATATTGTTTTGTCGTCTTCATAGAGAATGCCATTGCAAGTGTCCGCTATGAGCTTGATGAGATTATCAAAATCGGGACGCTGATCATACCAACTGTTTTCATATTTATCTGCATACTTGAGCATCTTTTGGTTCATGGGCATGAAGAACGTGGCGTTGAGTTGGAGTGGTCCTTGGTAAAACGGACGGTCTCCGTGGCACTTGGTGATAAATAATCCGAGATAGAGTTTGAGTTGCTTTTGAGAATCCCACATGGCATGACGCCGCGTAGGTACCGCCCGGGCCCAGGCAATTGGGTCCGTGGGTATCATATAAATAATCGGCTCTTGAATTTCGATTGAGTTAGAAGATTTCCTCATATTCAGACTCATCATATCCTCCACTTGGTTCCGGCTCATCCAAATTTATCGTCGATTGGATTTCGGGCGTTCGGGCGGATAGCGAGTGGGTCATTGGCGAGGGGGCCCCTACTGCACGTCTCTCCATGGTCAAGTTTGGCATATTCTCTGATTTTTGTCTCTCGAGAGCGCGGGTGGCCAGCTCGGCCATTTTCTCTCTTGGGGTTTGATTGACTGAAAAAGCGGGTGATGTTGGCCCTTCTAATGGCGGTTTGGGATCACCACTCGCTTTATGGGATTCGATGGACTTGCGATAATCCGGGCCATGATCTAAGCACAGGTGACAGGTTGATTGATCGTGTTGGGCAAGCGCGGCTCGGTATTTGTCCATGTAAATAGCGGTCCAGGATTTGCCCAAGATGCCTTCAGATTTCTGTAAATGCGCGGCCATGGAAACAATATCAATGTGTGCCATGTTATCCGAGTCTTTTTTCCAGAAAGAAGTATCTCGCACTTCTCTTGGCGGCTCCGGAGCCCGCTGTGAACGAGTTTGGGTTGATTTAGTTTGCTTGCCAGTGGCCTTCTTCTCTTGAAATGACTTACAACAAACAACCATGTATGCCACAGGGTTGGATACACCGTCTTTTTTCTTGAGCTGCATCAAGGCATACTCAACCGCTTGCTTACTGTAACGAGACAGTGCGATCTTATCTGCAATGCTCAATTCGATCGAATCGATATCGTTTACATAGTCGGCAATCATTCTACTTGCTCCATTTTTTTTCAAATCGGTCGAAACTGTGCCCCCTCGCGTACGTGCGTGCGCGCTGTTTATAACTTTTTGATCAAATTGATTCGATCGATCGATTATATAAATATAATTACTAACATTTTGTGTCCGAAGTTCGAAAAACGCGTCCAGCAGATGAATTGGGAACACTACGAAGGCTGACAAAAGTGGTCTTAAAAGTGCCCGAATTTTGAAATCATCAAAGAATGATGCGACCTTGTACTCACATGATGTCATATGGCGATAATTTGATGCGATAATTCCATCTTCAATAAACTTACCCAACAACATATTCACATGCTGACGGCTTTTATATCCCGCAAATTTAGCAAGCGTATCTTGACGCATATACGCCTTACCCTTGCGGTAATAATAATTTAAGATCCCGTTGAGGAGTTTGCGCTGCTTAAGCGTGAGTGATTCAAAATAGGCACGAGGATTTTCCCGCACTTTTGCGGAAACTTCTACAATTTCGCTTAAAAACGCTTGATTTTGTTTACGCACTCTCATATACTAAAATCTCCTGGCACGGCACGGTTATTGCGAATTATGCGATAAAAGCCTAGCTTTGTTGAATCTAATACAAATTGAAACGCCGAAATTAAGGTCTTCTGGGACTGATGATTGACTTGGCTAGTTTGATTTGAAACTTGCGTTAATACAAAACAAAAAATCGATGTGAGAGTTGGTTTATGTGCGTATATATTGCTCGTGATACAACAATAACAAGGACCCATTAATAACTTTCTGGTTGTTAAAATTAAGTGTAAATCCTGTATTAACTGATATGGGATTTACTGCTTAATGGTAATACTATTATCCGTTGAAGATGCGCAACACCTTCATTAGGTGCCAGTATTGTACGGACATTTTATTGAATAATCAAGCCCAATCGACATTTCAGTCGTTGCCAATTTGTCTACAGCTCACTTTTTAATCGCTTTTTCTTGTGAAATTATCCACGCTTCAATTCTTGATACGGACCTAAGTTGCGTATTGCGCGCTCCCCCAAGAAAATGGCGAACAAGCTCATTGCTTACTCCTATATCCTTGGCAATCGCGGTCATATTTTGTGGCTTGTGGCTCAAAATAGCCATAAATCTCTCTCTCAGTTTTTCTCGATAATCCATAAAACTCCCTTTCCTGATTATATAAATACACTTAATAGTGTAACATTTCGCTTAATTGTTTGCAATTTCGCTTATATTTGTTATATTTAGTGTATATACATTGTGTCAATAGTTAGGGGTATGAATTATTAATAAAAGTAGGTCAGACTGGTCTCGGGATATATAATCTAATTTTTGTTGTGCAAAGATAAAAGAGGCGAATGAAGTATTACATCATATGCAGCGCAGATCCTATCATGAGGGGCTTATGAAGACTTGCGGTATGGTCGCTGAAAGGTGCGATTAGAATGGAAATAAATAAAACTTACATATGTCGATCATGCTTAAATGAATTCATAAATACCAATTACATAGAGGGAATGGGGGTAAATGAGCTTGAAATTTGTTATGAATGCATAGAGAAATATTCTCCAACTAAAGAAATCGGCGAGTTCATATCATACTTTAAAAAACGAGTGACCCCATTGGTTGCCCAAGCGGAATACGCTGGACACAAGGCGGATTATTATGGTCGTCTTATTGATGAATTCGATAAGTTAAAACAATGCAAATCTCTATATCTTGAATGCGGAAAAATAAAGCCCAACTGTGATGATGATTGTGCCGCAGAACACCTAAAGGCAGTTTATGGCGAGCGTGGAATAGAGGATTACCGAGAAGGGATTAGTTTAATTTATAAAGAAATAGAGAAAACGCTTGAAAAATAGATAGGGGTATGAATTATGAATATGAAATATGTGATGTTCTTTATGGGCGTATTTCCATCAATATTCCCGCCAATTATGCCTGCGGCATCAAAGCCGGTAATTCATACCACATCAACAAGAACAATGATGGTCTTTGAGCCCCGACCACCACGAAATCACATGGTATATATTAACCCTGATATTTATAGAACAGCCAAGCAACGAGATCGCATTAATCGCAGGAAGCGATGTTGTTGTATTTGGTTGGTTGCGGGATGTACCGCTGGTATTGGAACTGGAGTTGGTTTACTAGTAAAGCATTTTAGCTGATGGGAACACTATTTTTTATACCAATAGAATATTGGAAGATTGGTGGAGCAATTGCTGGAGATTGTTTACTGTTTATTGCTATTGGCATAAAAATATATGAGATTGCATCGGGTAAGGATTGGAAAATTGAATAACAGATTAAGTATGTGCGCAATAATGTAAATACCTCTAAAATCGAATCATTAATCTGTGCATACTTAACACTTGTCCCTTATGGTTCATCAACGCGTAATGCATCTTAGGGGACAAGCTGAAAAACAATTAAAAAATAGTTTTTAAGTAGTAGGAAATAAGTACATGTACAGAAGCGACCACAATCAATCAGAAGACATATCAATACTCATGGGACAATTGCTTGCCATGCATAAAGAACATGGTGTAGTGATTGGAAAAGATTCAAAATCCAATAGAAATACCTACGCCACGCTTCCTGGCATTCTGAGCCAAATACAAAAAATGCTCTCACCTTATGGCATTATTCTTACTGAGGGTGTTGATGGGGGATACGAGCGCGGAACTATATTCACGCGGTTGGATCATCCAGAAAGTGGTCAGTGGAAATGCATTGAATCAACCCTAACTCCAAAATCAATCACTGTGCTCCCTGATTACATTGTCGCTCGCATGGATCAATCTCAATGGAATGGCTATTGCTCAGCGCTGCTTAACAGCAATCCAGATCAAGCATGGGGTGGCTCAACAACCTATCATAGAAGATATAATGCCTTGATGATCTGTGGATTGGCTGCCGCCGACGATCCGACTGACTTTAATGAAGGGCATACTGATGTTATCCCTGAAGCAAAACAAACTATGTCACAAAATGTTGCTATGATCACCAATGAATTTATCAGCGAAAAACAATGCGGGTTGCTCAGGGCAAAATTGAATGGCAATAAAGAACTAGCTGATAAGATATTAGAGCAATTTAAATTCCCAAATCTTACTAATATACCTTGGCGCAAATTTAATGATGTATTAGCATTTATAGATGATTATAAGGAACAATAAGGGGTGATAATGTTATTATTGGATAGCCCTGAGATACAACTTCCAATTGATGGTTCGCTTGGATGGATTGGATCGGTTATATCGATAGGAGCGATGATTGCATTAATAATAGTTATCATCATGATCACAATTGAGTATTTTAATAGTTTTAATTAAAGAGGATTTGAGATGGAAGAAGTAAAAAAAGAGAAAAAGGTACGCAAGCAAAAACAAAAACCAACCACCATATCATTTGAGTTTGCACAGAATCTTGAAAAACATTTCATGGATGTTCAAAAAGCATATTTTGATGCCCATAAAAAGCTTTATCAATTTGCGAGCGATAATGATCCCGAAGAAATTATATTCAATAATGATAATCGAGATGCAGTAAATGCAGTTCTTGAAGAAATACAAGATACTTTTACTTATCAGTTGCATCCCATCTTAAACTGGATTGCTACGCGATACCAAATGGCAGTTAATATGACCGCTGAATACGAGAAATTCATTAAAAAT
>Ga0207694_10000506_pt1 | contig 35274 bp, 24 predicted proteins | sample KBSC34metaG_FD_184353 | JGI IMG/M metagenome (GOLD analysis project Ga0207694, IMG submission 184353) | Corn rhizosphere microbial communities from Kellogg Biological Station, Michigan, USA - KBS C3-4 metaG (SPAdes) (version 2) | ecosystem: Host-associated > Plants > Roots > Rhizosphere > Soil... | reverse complement strand
TTCTTTCTGATAGAGAGACTCGTCATGAGTCGCCTTGTATATCTCGGAGATCTTGAAGCGGGTCTCCAGGGCTGTCTCAACTGGACTTGGAAACTCGTTGAGGTAACGTCGGTACGCGTCGACGGCATTATCGCTTGCATTGGACTGCTGGTACAGGTCGCCTGCCGCAAGTAATGCCTCGCCACGCAATGCTGGATCCTCGGACTCGGATGCGAGTCGGTCATATTCCGCAGCGGCGCGCGACAACTGCCCGCTTTCCCGGTAGGCGCGCGCAATCAGCTTGGTGGCTTCACCATGCATCTTGTCCTTGGGGTAAGTGCTGCGAAACGCTTCTAACACTTCCGCGGCGGACGTCCAATCCTGCAGAGCGACCAGCGCGGCACCCGCGTCGTACTCGGCCGTCGCACGGATGCTTGACGTAGGAGCTGCCGTGCGAATCCTCAGAAAGTGATCCGCGGCTGCCCGATAGTCCTTCGCGTTTCTCGCAATCTCACCCTGTTTGTAGATAGAGGCGGCGAGGTTATCAACCAACCCGGCGCGCGAGGGGTCGGCCTCCGGCGTGAGCGTCAGCACCTGGCTGTAGGCATGTTCGGCCTGGGGGTACTCGGCAAGCTCGAACGAGCCATGCGCAATCACAATCCACGCGGAGCGCCGGATGGGCAGTTCGGCGCCTGGATACTTATCAATGACGCGCTGGGCGGCATCTAGGGCGGGTCGGTAGTCCTTTATCTCATAGAGGTCATCCGCAGCCCCTCCCAGAACTCCCGCGGCCTCTGCATGGTCCGGGAATGTGTCGGCAAACTTGAGGGAACTTGCGATCGTGGCACGTTTGACGGCCTCCTGCTGTTCCTTGGCTGTGTCCTTCAGCTGTTGGCGGTAGGCATAGACCGCCGCGTAACCAGCGGCTGCCGACTGGGAGTGAGTTGGGTACCCATACGCCGTGCGCTCATATTGTTTGGCGGCCTCGCCGAAATCCTTGTTCTCGAAGAGAAGGTCCGCGAGACGGTAGTTGATGGCCGGTGATTCGGCATCCGACGGAAAGGACTTGAGGTAGTCGCCGTACCATCGGAGAGCCTCTTGATAATTCGCCAGTTTCTCGCTCGCGTCCTGCGTGCTCTGATACTCAGCGTGATAGTGGGTCGCGAGGTCCTTCAGGTTCGTCTTCAGGTAAGCGAGAGCCTCGGGCGATTCTTCAGGCTTGTTGTGCCGCCAGTATTCGGCCTGCAGCCCATACTTGGACGCAAACTCCCGCTTCGACTCCAGCACGAGCTTGGGGAACCCGCCTTTGGTGAAGGTCTCGACTACACGCATGCTGAAGCGCGGGGCAGCGCGGTGGAAAGGATAAAGCTCCAAGAAAGCCTTGTAAGTCTTTGCCGCGTCATCGTAGCGCAGCTTGGCCAGATAGTGTTCGCCAAGATTGCTGTAAACGCGGTCCTCGTAGGCTCGATTCCCGAACTTGGAGAAGTACTCATGCACAGCATCTGGCCCGCCGAGGTTGGTGAAGCTTAAGCTGACAGCTCGAAAAGTATCGGCAACGCGCCGTTCGTCCTCTTTCTGGTGCTTCTGATCAAAGTCGTAGCCAATCGACACCTTATAGTCGAGCAGCGCCATGTACTTGTGCAGAGCGTCCTCGTAGAGTTCCTGCTTGTAGAACGTCCACCCGAGCTTGTACAGCGCGAGCTCGTGGTACGAGGACTTGGGACCCAGGCTGACGATCGCCGAATAGGCCTTCTCGGCATCGCGGAATTTTCTGCGCGTGAAGAAGTACTCACCCCGCCGGAACTGTACCTCGTCGTAGTGCTCGGAATTTGGATTGGCGCGGATCAACTGCTCCATGGTTTCCATGGCCTCATCCGTGCGGCCGAGTTCGTCGTAGGCTCGCGCCATCTGATAAAGAACCTGATCGCTGTTCTTGTAGCTGGGATACTCGGTGAGCAGCCGCTTGTAGAGAGCGATTGCCTCGGCGGGACCTTTGGGCGCAGCATCACCGCCCACCATCCCCGCCAGGGAAGGATCGTCGCTGCTTGGGAGAAGGGAGCTTTCCACTGTGGTGCGGCGCTCAAACTCCCGATCGGATTCGCGCGTGGCGGTGCCCTCGCCTGCGGCGGCCTGATCGGATGAGCGGGTTGGCGTGGTCGCAAGAGGCTGAGCGGCCTGCGGGGCGGGAATCTTCCGCGGCTTGACATCGCCTGTGTGTATGCCGAACTGCTTCTCGATTTGCAAATCCGCGAGGCGCCGCATTGCTTCCGGAGTCATCGCTGTTTCCGGTGTCTCATCGAGGAAGCGCCGGTAGCTTTGCATGGCCTGATCGAGGCCTTGATCGACCCTCACCTCCTGCACATCCGGGTGAACGTTATGCAAGTCCGCAAGCGTCGCCCGCGTTGGCTTATGATGCGCAGCACAGCCAACGAAGAGCGCTGGGGCAAGCACAATCGGAATGGTAAGGCGGCGCATCAGTGTCCCTCCGCGCCGGACTGGAGGCGCGCAGTGCGATCGTAACTATCGGCCACGCCATAACGCGCCTGGGTTTGCTGGGCCACCAGCCGTTCCCGGCGGGCCTGAAGCTGGTTGATGGCGACGGTCTCGATCATGTGTCCCTGACGGGCCATCAAAGTGTCGACACGCTCCAGTGCACGACGCGCACGTTCGCGAAGCTCTGCAATCTGGGCGTCGTATCCGACATAGCTGTGTTTGGCCGCCTGCCTTGTCCTGACGAAGGCCTGGTATTGGCGAGTGAGAGCGTCAATCTGCGTATTCAATTCGTTGAGGTGCTCATAGGCTGTGGTCAGCCGGTTCTGGTATTCGGTTTCAAGCCGCCACGTGAGCACACCTTGCAGGCGTGCGGCGCGTTGCCGAAGGGCAAGTGATTCCGCGCTGTCGGAGTGTTCGAGTTGCTTTTCGATTCGTGCAATGCGCTCACCGGTCGCGCGCTCGTCCGCGGTGGCCAGATAATCGGGCCTTGGTGCGGTCAGCATGGTCTGTAAGCGCTCGGCGAGGTGCTTATGTTGCTCGAGTCTGAGGCGCATTCGCGAATCCAGGTCCTGGAATTGGGCATCCACGACCGGCAACAACGGCTCGAAATTTTGTTTGCGGAGTCGGATGATATCGTCAAAGGCGTCGAGGCCAGTTTGCCAGGTTACGAGTTTCGAGCGCAGATCCTCAAGGTCGAGATAATTGTGCATTGCGGTCTGGAAGTCGTGAGATGCCATCAATTCCATCAGGTAGTAGGTTTCCGGCGCACCCGGCAAGGTCCGCAAGCGGATGACCCAGCTTTGGTCTTCACGGCTCTCTTCGCGGATCAGTGCCTTGAGAAAGCGCCCGTCGTTCACGCTATCAATTGACGCGTCCACTTTTTTGATCTGGTTGCTGAACAGCTCGAGTGCGCGGCCATACATGAGAGCCGAGCGGCCGTACAACTTCAGGCTGGCGTACGCATGTGGCACGGTAAGCATTGCTTCCTGCACCGCGACATCCGTTGGTTCGCGATTCGCCAGAATGTTCCAGGGAACAAGCGCACGGTCATAATGTTGCGTCGAGGCCTCAGCCCAGCCTGCCCGCAGCAGAGCCTGGTTCGAGAATGGTCCTTCGAGGCGGACGCGGTCCAGTGTCTGTTTTGCCCGCTCAAAGTTGCCCGATTCAAACAGGAGAGCCCCAAGTACTAAGTTGGACTTGTCGCGAATCGCGAGCGCTGCGGGATCATCCGCCGCCAGCTGCCCGGCCTTGTCCAATTGATCGATCGCTTCTTTTTGCCGACCGGCCTGCAACAATGCAATTCCCAGGTTGTAAGAGGCAAACCCTGACAGGCTCTTATCGTTCTGCAGGTGACCAAGCACTTCGACAGCCTCGCCTGGCCGGTTTGTCGCCATATAGATATTGGCGCGCAAAAACTCGACATCGTCCTTTATCTGTTCAGGCACGGGTCCCCGGATTCTTCCCAGCGCTTCGAGTGCATCGTCGAGCTGATCTTTCTGGAAGTGAATGCGGGCAAGCCTGAACGCGGCTTCATTTCGTACCGCATCATCAACCGAGCCTTCGAGCACTCGCTTGATGGCGCGACCCGCGCGGTAGTGCATGCGGTAGTCGAGCTCAAAATCACCGACTGAGAATTCGGCCTCGTTGGCGTGATAGTGCAGCGTATCGAGTTCGGGTTGGTCCAGACGGTGGTATTGGGCAAGTTCGGTGTCGAGCCGTTGGATGGCCTCGAAATACTGTCCCTGGTCGGCGTGATAGAGCGCCTCGCCGAAAAAGAGGTCCCGCAAGTCCTCACCCGAAGCCGGATGGGCAGCGAGTCCCATGATTAGACAGAGTCCGATGAGTCGGTCGGTCGCTCGCATGAATTACAACTCTCCAATCGTGATTGCGGTCTTGCCGGATTCCGGCCCGGACATCGTCAGTTCCACCAATTTTGGTTTCACTTCCTTATGAAACGTAAAGTGTTCCGTGCGGCTGAAGTCTGTGCCGGCCTTAAGCTTACCGTCCACCAATACGTTGAGCTGGTGGTCTCCGGTCGTCACATTTCCGACGTAGATCCTCTGCACGCCACCCTTGCGCAGCGCTTCGAGCTCTTTGGCGCTGTAGATGTAATGGGCAACCAGCTGACCGTCGATCTCGAGCCGCACAGCGTCGAGCCGCATCTGGTCGCCTTTGGCCAGCGCGACAAAGATTGCGACTTGTGTCCCTGACGGGTACAGCAGTTTCTCCTCCAGCTGGTTCAGCTCAGCAGAAATGCTGAGGACGTCCGACTTGACCTCCTGAACCTGTTCGTCGAGGCCCCTCATCTGCTGTTGGTCAGCAGTTGCGTCGGCGTGTTTCGCCTCGGTCTTCTTGTCATCGGGCAACGGGGCGCCCTCAATTCGCCCGAAAGCGGCAAACGAGAAGGCGAGAACCAGGCCAATCACAAACCACCCATGTGCTGTATTTCTCATCGGTATGTCCTATGCAGCCCTCGATAGTAGTTTTGGACTTCACGTAGTGTTGAGCACACGGCCAAAAGCAACAAGAGCACACGGGTTCCGGTAACCTCAACGCCTCATTCTCATTCCCCAGCGACTCATTCTCACTTTCCGCTGTGACCCGCAGGGCCATGCCCTACCCGATACTTTCGTGCAAGCTGTTTACTGCAGAGCAAGCGCGCAATGAAGCAGTAAAAGGTGGTTAGCAGAAACCCAGTAACCAGTAACCTGCTTGTGGGGAACAGAATCAGCATCAGACATCCTGGATTTAATGTGGGATCGGGCTGCTGATGATGGCGGCAATAGAGCCGGCGAACTTATGATCCGGAGGATTTTGAGGCGATCTGGATGTGCACAGCGAGACTGCCAACCTGAAAGTAAGCCAAGCCTTCGCTCCTACCCACTCGGATGATTACCTGGCTTAGGTAGAGGGGAGGGACAAAGCGGTTAACCGAGCAAATGCGAGGTACTGCCCACCCCGCTCCAGCAAGACTCGCCATCCATAGTACAATCGCCGCGATTCGGACGCCGCTTCCGAAGCTTTCTTCTATGACTGCCGTCCGCGCGTACATATCCCCCACCCGCTGGCGAGCAGCGGAGCAGGCAGCCACGACTGTACCCACCAGATAGAAGCCCAGCCCATCTACGATCCTCAGCACATTTCGTACGGCACAAGCGGAGAAGGACCGGCCTTGGGGTGTTCCCACAACCCGAATTCCCACCATAGCCTTGCCAAGTGTGGCGCCCCATACCGCTTCCAGCAGCCAGCCATAAAGGAAAAATACGGTGGCGTTCAGCGTGACCGCGATTAGTAGCGATGCAGTTGTGAGCTGCATTTCGCCACCCTCAACCGAGCCCCAGCGCGTAAACACCCAGGCATCCACTACGGCAAAGAGGCCGAACAGGAAAGCAGTATCGAGTAAAAAGGCGATAAAGCGGTCGCCCAACCTGGCAAACCGATATCGAGCTTGAGCGCGAGCAGTGCCTGGAACAGCCTGGCTTGCGTCGTCAAAAGCAGCGTCGACCACGCCAGACTCTTCGAGCAGGTATTGGCCAGGGGGAATCGCCTTCCCGCAGCTATTGCACCGCTTGGAGTATGGCCTGGTTTGGCTTTTGCAAAATGGGCATTCCATAGGTTGACCCAAAAGCCCGACTCGCCTATCAAGCATACCTTCAGAGGAGAGAACGCTAGCGTGACCGAGGGACAGGATCAGGGGGACATTGCCCATTGGGTCCTCGGCCGGAAAGACTGAATCTGCGGCGGAAACTCCGGGATGTAAAGGCCAAGCTCACCGAAGGCGAGCGTAAGATGTCTGGCTTGATCGCGTTAGAGCCTATTCAAGACTTTGCCCTACGGGCTGACGCCGTTGAAAATGACCGTTTCGGATTTTAAGACCCTATCCTTATATATATGTGTCTAAATATATGTCCCCCATCATCGGAGAGATATTTGGGCGACTGAGCGATGTCGCCAGACTTCTGTCAAGGACCCAAGTTTGGCCCCACCCGACTCTCGTTTCCCCGGCTCAGCGCACGAGAAAAGGAGCCTGTACGTTCGTGCTCTTCCTGCACTCAGCCATCGCTGTTAACTTCGGAAAATAGCGACGAACTACGGTTGTTCGTGCCCTCGCCACTCGCAAATTTATCTGTAGGCCAAGGAGCAGGACAGCTATGCCGGGTTTAGACGGATCGGAACGCCACAGATTCTATCGACTCCGAATCAAAGAAGGCCACAGCGCCGCCGGATTGCTGGTGAGTGCGACCGGTAAGCGTTGTATTCCATCAACTCAGTATTGGCTTACAGTGGATTCTTGTGACGCTTATCGCTTTCCGCGTAGTGCTGCGTTGCAGGTCCAGGTAAAGCTCGGCAAAATAGGTTTCACGACAGCGTTGGAAGAAATTCAGGATTAAGGACTCGAAGCGTCGGGTTGTTATGCTCCTGATCACTCTCCGCTGAGCGCTCCGGTGACCCAGACAATCGCCAGTCCCGATCGCCGATGAAGCGATGATGGCTTGCCACAACGGGCTGATCATCCTTCAAGATGATTGCGTAGCAGCTCTTCCCATTCGATTCTCATTGGAATCATCGGCGTAATCGATGCGTACACTGCACAGATCAGCGATCAGATTGCCTGCCCAGCGGTAGATATTCTGTTCTTTCACCAGCTTGCGCATGTGCTGCATTCTCGTCCTTCGTTCGTCCGGCGCCATCTCCAATGCATAGCGGATAGCATCTGCCGTCCGTTCAATATCGTAAGGGTTAACGAGAACCGCGTCGACGAATTCACGGGCGGCGCCAGTGAACTGGCTCAACAGCAGCACCCCTTGTTCGTCGTGACGTTGAGCGACGAACTCTTTCGCGACCAGGTTCATGCCATCATGCAGAGATGTAACCAGGCAAAGATCGGCTGCACGATAGTAGCGCGAAATCTCCCCATGGCTGTGATGCTTTTTTAAGAAGACAATCGGCCTCCACTTGCCACCCTGGAACCGAGAATTGATTCGTTCCGCCTCGGCGTCGACATCGGCGAGCAGGTCATGATAGCGCTTAATGTGCGTGCGACTAGGAGCGCCAATCTGGACAAAAGTAAACTTCCCCTGATAGTTCGGATGTTTCTCGAGCAAGCGTTCAATTGCCAGAAACCGCTCAATGATTCCTTTCGTGTAATCCACGCGATCTACCCCGATACCAAGAAACAGTGCTTCAACCCCTAACTCGCGAAACAGCGCAACACGGTCCAAGTATGGCGAATCTCCATCTTCGAGCCCAACCGGTGTTTTGGGGAATTCCACACTGATTGGGAAGGGCTTGACGACGGTGCGGTGCCCAGCACGATTCACCGCAAAGTGCTCCCACTCGATGCGCGATTCGAGAGACCGGTCAACGGTCTCCAGAAAGTTTGTGCAGTGCGCCTGCACGTGGAACCCAATCAAGTCTGCTCCCAGCATTCCGCTCAGCAATTCAGCTTGCCATGGACAAATTCCAAACGTTTCCGAGCTCGGCCAGGGAATGTGCCAGAAAATGGCAATCCGAGCGTCGGGACGTTCTTTCTTGACCAGTCGTGGTAGCAGCGCAAAGTGGTAATCCTGCACGAGTACAACCGGAGAGTCGGTTCCCGACATCTCCTCCAATATTGCTCTCGCGAACTTTTGGTTTGCTGCTTCGTAACATCCCCAATCAGGGGCGCGGAAGAGGGGTCTCGTATGAGCAACGTGACACAGTGGCCACAGACCTTCGTTGGCGAAGCCGTAGTAATAGCCTTCTTCCTCTTGCTCGGTGAGCCACACTCGGCGCAGTGTGTATCGTGGTTCTTCAGGAGGAACGGCGAGGCGGTCATGCCGATCGACAGTCTCACGGTCGGCGTCGCCACTGCCATGCGCTACCCATGTTCCGTCACAGGCGCAAAGAATCGGCTCCACCGCCGTCACTAGCCCACTTGCCGGCACAACAACCTGGATCGATTTCCCTTGGTGGACGTGGCTGTACGGCTCCCGGTTTGAGACGATGAAAAGCCGGCTGGACCCCAACTTGTTTCGCACGTGTACAGACAACCGCTCTGCAGTCCACAACGACTCGCCAGCTTCGCGCAATTGCGCTTCTCTCTCCGCGGATGAGCGTGCCGCTCTGAGACTCTCTGCAAACAGGGTCATCTCCTTCGCCAAAGGACGCAGCACTCCCAAATTTGTAATGGCTGGCGTCTTGACTGATCCTTCGGTTCGCAGGCTCCGCATCCACTGTGCCGCCCGCGCTATGGGACCGGCAATGCTCCAGCGGATCACGAGTGCGGTGATGACTCCTATAAGGAGAAGTTGCACGAGGACACGGACAAACGTTTGCCGCCAGGCACGCCGTACTTGGGTATCCATGTGGCTGGCATCCTGAGCGACAAGAAGCACTCCCGCGAACCCATTCCCCTGCTGCCAGGGCAGCAAGTGGACATGTAAAGAACCTCGATTGGCCGGACTGATGAATTCGCTGTCAATATGGTCTTCCGTCATCGCATGGGCGAGGGTAGCTGGCAGAATCTGCAAGCGCTCTGCAAGACCGGAGGATTCGGCAATCGGCTGAAGGTCCGGGGCAAGCACGGCGGCTCCAGCCAAATGCTCCCGATCGCTGAAGTGTTCAACCATGTCTTGAAGGCTCTTGATGGACTGCTTCCCGAGTTCGGCTTTAACGTTCCCAGCGAAACTCTCCGATAGCACGACCGCCCTGCGCTCCAAGTCCCTGCGGAGGTTGCGTTTTTCGCCATTCACCTCGTAATACGAAGTGATTAGCGAGACCACCGTGACTGCCAGAATCAGAGAGGCTATCAACCTAACGCCGAGAAATCGCATTCGTACTCCAATGGTGGAAATTCGACTATTTGTGCTCAGAACCCATCGATCATGCTTGCCTAAAACACGGCGGTCCGACGGCCATGCCGGGTTTCATTCACTGTCGGAAGCAAATCTGCAAATCGGCTTGCATTGCTCAGGTCTAAGCTGGGCGAGTTCGCTGACTTCGGCAAAGACTCTTTCCTCCTGCCTCGTCATTTTTGCAGTCTTTTTGGCGCGCTGGAAAGTGGGAGAAGGGGAACTTCATGATCAAGAGCCTTCTGTGGCCGAAGAATGGCACAACCGCTGGAGGAATAGCGCGTGGAAAACACTTCCTCAGACACGAAGGTAACTGAGAGGCATGGACTTTGAGGGATGTTGATTGGGTGACAATTTGGGACTGCACCGCTTTCGTGACAGCGGGCTAAGTGCTTGAAAAGAATCGCGAAGGGACGGGGCTGAACCGCCCCCACCTTTTCAGATCCTGCGCCTTGAGAGTTTGGTAATTCGGCCGGTCTGGTTCCAATCAGAAACGAAGACGTTCGCGTCGGAATCGATGAAGCAGCCATGGGCTGCACTGAACACGCCAACGGTGATGTCATGCGGATCGAGCTCGTACTTGGCCCACTGCGCTTTTTCGGGATTGTCGCCTAGGAAAGCGACCGGCACGTTATCCCTGTCGAGAATGGTGACCCGCCCTTCGAGTTCCGAGACCACCGCGTAATCGCCCTGAAGGCTGACCTGGCAGGGGCGGCGCAGGTGCTCGGTCACAGTGCGAACGTATTTCCCGTCAAGGTCGAAGTGGCACAAACGCCGGTTTTCGCGATCGCACACGAGCAGTAGCGGCTGATCGTAGCGCAGGTCGAGGGTGAGACCGTGACTGCAGTCGAGTTGACCCTCGGCCTTTCCCTTCTCGGCGAAACTTCCTTTGTAGTTGCCGTTCTTATCGAAACGGAAAATGCGCGAGTCGCCGTAGCCGTTGGCGATGAAAATCAAGCCATCAGGGGCAGGAACCGCAGCCGTAAGCCGCCATTCATTCGGAGTCTTGAATCCAGCCTCGGGGGGAGCAGTGATTTTCAACGCCACCGTGCCATCGAGCCTCAGTTTCACAAACAGCCAGTTTTCCGCAGGAGTGCCCTTCTGCACGGTGGAATAAAGGAATTCCTCTCCGTGCTCGTCGGCGTGCACCATGGAGTGAATCTCGGGAAAGGCGTTGGCTATGGTTCTGATCAAGCGGCCGTCGCTCCCATAGACGAGCACCCCAGTCGTACTTTGAGTGCTGACGTAGATGTGGCCAGCTTTGTCTTCCGCGACAGCGCCATGCGTCCCTCCAAAACTTGTGCCGGAAGGCAGCGCTCCCCAGCCCGGTACAACCTCATAGGTCCAATCACCATTTCCCGTCAGGACCCTTGGCGATGCTGATTTGTTGGTCTCCGCCGCAGCCAGAAGCGGCACCGAGGGGACTGCCGCCGCGATTCCTGCAACGCTGATAAAGGTACGCCGATTGGATTTTGTCATTGGGTGCTCCTTAGGCCGTTGTCCGCTGAGGCCGGTTCTGCGGGGGTATTGAAAAGATAAAGATGGCGCAAATTGGGCAGCCTCTTTAAAGGACCGAGCGAATCACCCGTCACTTTGGTCTCACTCAGATTCAGGTAAGTGAGTTGAGAGAGCGAGGAAAGCTTATCCAGAGTACGCCCTGTCAAGGCGGTGTCCTCCAAATGGAGAGCCCGAAGATTCTTGAACTGGACCAGAGTTTCAAGGCTAGCATCGGTGACTGCCGTCCGTCCCAGTTCCGCCTCAACAATATATGGAGCGAAGCGCGCGAATGTCGCAAGCTGCGCATCATCAAAACTGGCCGCGATGTCGGTTGTGCGAAGGATGAGACCATCCGATGGCTTCGCCGACACCGGGACGAGCTTCGCCCCTTGCGATTGCTGCATCTGCCGAATCTCCCCCATCAAGGAGTTGTAATCGCCAACCGGAAGAGGGGCCTCCTCGCCCTCCCCGGCGATGACAATCCCTGGGACGCTAGAAGCTTCCGGCGAAGCTCCTGCGAGCACCCATGCCCGGATTCTTGCAATCTCATCTAGCGAAAGGGGAGTGCGGCCTTCAGCGGGCATGAAATGAGGATCGTTCGGAGGCAGCGTGACCTTTTGCAAAAGCAGACTGCCACCGGGATTGCGGGGCGCGATTACGATCCCATCTTTGCCTCCGGCCATGAGCGACTCATAAGAGTCTAAGCGCAGGCCTCCCTGCTCCTTATTGGTGCCGTGACAGGCAACGCATTTCGTATCGAAAGCCGGATAGATATGCTTGGCGAAAAAAGAATTTGGATGAGAGGTGATTGCGCTTGGGGCGAAGAAGCCTTTCATCCCCGCCGGCATGTACCGGGTCAAATAGTCGCTGCCATGAGTCAGGGAGCCACCTTGATGGGCTGTCCAGGTAAGGATAAGCAGGACGGCTGCGAGGAGGATGAAATACCTGCGGGAGTGCTCGCCTAGAAGCCAGGTGCGCCGAACGGCCAGACACAACATCAGCCCGATTGCCAGGAGAATTCCTCCACGCATGTGGCGCGTGACTGTCGTGCCGCTTTCTCCCCCGCCGTAGGCGAGAAGAACTCCAAAGACAATCGCGACCAGACAGGTGGCCAGCGCGATCTCTAGTACCAGGCCGGCCGCTTCCCGCAACGATGGGCGTCGCGTCCCCAAAACCTCGAGCACCGGCAAAAGCACGATCAGTCCAATAGGAAGATGCACCAACAAGGGATGGAAGCGGCCAAAAAATTGAAGCCAATCAGCGTGGGCTCGTCCGTCTAAAGGTATAAAAAGAAGCGAGAGTAAAGCCAGGACAGTCGCAAAGGCGGACCAGGTCCACACTCCTCGGCCAGCGCGCACCATGCGCCATAGATCGACGGAGTTGCCCACGATTTTGTCTGCCAAGTTCAAGCCAGAATTCCTCGCACCACAAACGCCGGCACGGGACTGGTGAGCTTTTGATCCAAGCCTTGGAACTTATAGGTAAATTTGTTGTGGTCGATGCCCATGCAATGAAGAATAGTCGCATTGAAATCGCGAACGTGTACCGGGTCTTTTACCACGTTGTAGCTAAATTCGTCGGTCTCGCCGTATGCAACCCCGGGACGCACGCCCGCGCCAGCCATCCACACCGTAAAACAGCGAGGATGGTGGTCGCGTCCGTAGTTCTCCTGGCTCAACCCGCCCTGGCTGTAGACGGTGCGCCCGAATTCCCCACCCCAAATCACTAGTGTGTCATCCAGCAGGCCTCGCCGCTTCAGGTCGGTTACCAGGGCATAGCAGCCCCGATCCGTCTCCTGACAGAGTACGGGTAGGTTGCCGACGACATTGTCGTGCACATCCCAGCCTCGTTTATAGATTTGCGTGAAGCGAACGCCTCGTTCCGCCATGCGCCGCCCGAGCAGGCAATTGTAGGCAAACGTTCCGGGCACTTTTGCTTCCGGACCATACAGCTCCCAGGTCGATTCGGGTTCTTTGCTGAGATCCGTGAGTTCGGGCACTGAAGACTGCATGCGAAACGCCATTTCATATTGCGCGATCCGCGAATTGGTTTCCGGATCTCCCACTTCGGCGAGCGTCTGACGGTTGATCTCTTCGACCGCGTTCAGCATCTTGCGCCGAATCTCCCGGCTAACGCCCGCAGGGTCCTCGAGGTACAACACAGGATCCCCCACCGAACGGAGACCTACCCCCGAAAATTCAGACGAAAGAAACCCGCTGCTCCATAAACGGGAAGAAACGGGCTGATTGTTCTCCTTCGGATTCGTCTTGGTCTGAAGAACGACGAAAGTCGGAAGGTTGTCGTTCATGCTGCCGAGCCCGTATGCCAGCCAGGCGCCGAGGCACGGCTTGCCGGCATTCATGTTGCCCGTATTCATAAGCATGATCGCGGGCTCGTGATTAATGGCGTCGGTATTGGTGGACTTAATAAAGGTGAGGTCGTCCACCATGCGCGCCGTGTAAGGGAGCAGATCACTGATCCAAGTGCCGGTTTGCCCGTGCTGAGTGAAGGGCCAATGTGCGGGAGCAATCGGGAAACGAGCTTGACCGGCGGTCATGCCAGTCAGCTGCTGATTTCCCCGAACCGAAGCGGGCATGTCGTTGTTGAATTGCGCAGCAAGGTTCGGCTTGTAATCAAAAAGATCGACCTGCGGCGGCGCGCCAGACATAAACAGGTATATGGCGCGCTTGGCCTTGGGGGCAAAATGAGGCAGGCCAAGGTTGTTCATTCCGGATCCTAGGGGCATGCCAGGGCCGGAGGCAAAAGCGCGATGGTCAAAGCTGGCCTCCCCAAAAAGGCTGGCTAACGCTGCCCAGCCAAGAACCTTTCCCGACCTCCCAAGAAACTGTCGCCGGGACTCAGCTTTCGACCATTCTTCCTTGAGTCCGGAGGGAATCGGCAGATCCATCGGGGTGATCTTGTCTTCGCAATCGCTGCACAGTGGTTGCTGTTTCATAGAATCCTGACCTACTTATTAACAGTCTCATCCAGGTTCAGCATCTCGCTTGCGACCATCGTCCAAGCGGCCAATTCCGGCTCAGGAATGGACCGGTCGCGTCTGCTTTCACCAATGCTCATCAGGGAATGCGCATCCTTCGGATTGGCGGCGTAGTGTTTCTGCATTTCAGCCAACGACTTCTCGAGAACGGCGGCCATCGGCGGAGGAGGAACACGCGAAAGCAGAATCACCCCCATGCGGTTTATGCCTTCTTCTGGACGCGGTCCCGCTTCGTGAATCACCCGCTCCGCCAAGGCTCTCGCTGCTTCCACCCACTGCACATCGTTCATGGTTACCAGAGCCTGCAGCGGAGTATCCGTACGCTGCCGCCTGGTGCAAACCACGTCGCGTGCCGGAGCATCGAAGGCATCCATGTTCGGAAGCGGTGCCATGCGTTTCACATACGTGTACATGCTGCGGCGGTGGAGAGCTTCGCCGTGGTCTTGGACGTAATGCACGGTGTCGCTGGTCGGATAGCTCACTTGTTCCCAAATGCTTGGCGGCTGATAGGGCTTGACGCTGGGTCCGCCGATTTCTTGCCGCAACAACCCGCCCGACTGTAGCGCGATATCGCGGACCATCTCCGCATCCATGCGGAACCGGGGGCCACGAGACAAAAGCTCGTTTCTCGGATCCTTCGCCAGCTGCTGCGGGCTAGCTTTGGAACTTTGCCTATATGTCGAGGACATTACCAAGAGCTTGTACATGTGCTTGACGTTCCATCCGCTTTCGCGGAATTCGACTGCCAGCCAATCAAGCAACTCGGGATGGCTCGGCCGCTGGCCCATGATCCCAAAGTCTTCCGTGGTCTCCACCAGGCCGGTTCCGAACAGCTCATACCACATGCGATTCACCGTGACGCGCGCGGTCAGAGGATTTTCGGGGCTCGTGGTCCATTTCGCCAGGGCAAGGCGATTTCGCGGTTCTTTCGGCGGTAACGGGGGGAGAAAGTGGGGCGTGTTGGCTTCGACTCGTTCGGTGCGCGCGGTATACACGCCACGGGTCAGCACATGCGCATAGGGGAGGGTGGACTTTTCCCAGGAAACCAGGGTCAAGTTGCCGCCCGCGGATAGACGGTCCAATTGGGAATCGAGAGAGACTACTTCGCTTTGGATCCGGCGGTATGTGGGGTCAACATCGTTTAGGTAGAACTCGGTGATTGCGTGCCACTGATCTTCCGTCCATTTTGCCCGCGGCTGTCCCGCGATTTCCGCGACGTAGTCCTCGAACGGAAGTCGCTTGACCTCGTTTGATGCGAGCGCCCGCCCATAGAGCCGAATGTCCTGGTAGCGCGCATCCTTGGCCGGATGCTCATCGGGATTGCGCCATCCAAGCTGCGTGGGGGCGTCGGTGCGAATGCTGGCCGTGCCGAGATTGTCCTTGAGCACTCGCGTAGCGACCGGAACACCATCGATGAAAATCTTTATGCCGGACGCGCGGCCTGAGCCACCATAGGTAAAGAAAATGTGTTTCCACGCGTTGTCGAGCGGCAGGGGCTCGAGGGTGGCAACACGGATCGCGATCTCGGGTGCGTGGTCGCTCGGGGTTTCGGTCGGTTTTGACTTCTTGGCTTTCTGTTCCGCCTCGGCTTTTGCCTTTGACTTCTTTCCTGCGTCTTTCTCGGCTTTTAGCTGTTCGGGCGGTTTATTTGGAGCCAGGTCCTGCTTGCTGAGATCCTGCGGCGTGGGGTAGTTGAAAGGTTCTTTCGCAGTGGGCGGTTTTTTCTCCGGGACTTTCTTGTCACTCTTTCCGGTTTTTTCTTCCTTCTTCTCTGGTGTCGTCTCTTTGGCTGCCTGATCCACCAGAGCGACACTGATGATGCCGTTATCATCTGCAGCGAGTTCCCAGCCGCGGTCGTGCTGGCTCGATTCCATTTTCGACATCAACGTACCGAAACTGCCGGGGTGAAATGGCGCCGCCCTGAACATGAACCAACCACCCGCACTGAACGGTTGGGTGCCTTCGTAGTCGCCAACCTGGCCGAGCGGTACTCGCGTGCTCGATTGCATGCGAAAGTCCGGCCACAGCCATGTGGTCTCACCCCACTCAGGCTTCATGGTGGTGGTTTTGAAGCTCGCCGGATTGGCATTGGGTGCGCTATTCTTCAAAATCTCGCCACGACCCTCATCGAGACGCAGACGAACCGTAAGTCCGGCAGAGGAAACGGGACGTGCTTGGTCCTTGCTCGACGTCAGCCACTGCTCGACCAGTCGGCGCGCGTCGGCTCTGATTGCATTCAGCTTTCCCTGAAGTTCAGAACGGTGGGCGAGCACGCGATCATAAGCTTCTTTTTCGCTTGCTTTCGGGAGGCGTACGACCGGTGTCCACACCGGACGATCGTCGTTAAAAGGCTTTTCATCGAGATTATTGAAGAATGCACTCAGGGAGTAAAAATCGTGCTGCGTGGTTGGGTCGAACTTGTGATCGTGGCAGACCGCACAACCGACAGTAAGCCCCATGAACGTGGCGCCGAATGCCTCTGTGCGCTCGCGCGCGATGTTGACTCGGAGTTCTTCGGGAATCGTGCCACCTTCGTTGCTGCTGACACCCAGGCGCACATAACCGCTGCCGATCAAAGGATCAAGCGTTTTCATCGGCATCAGGTCGCCCGCAATCTGCTCCATGGCAAATTGATCGAAAGGTTTGTTGTTGTTAAACGAGCGGATTACATAATCGCGGTAGGGCCAGATATCACGGCTATTGTCGAAATGTAGGCCGTAGGTGTCGGCGTAGCGGGCGTAGTCGAGCCAGTATCGCGCGCGCTGTTCGCCGAACGTGGGACGGGCCAACAGTCGATCAACCAGACGCTCGTATGCATCCGGGGAAGAATCGCGTACGTATGCCTGAACCTCTTCCGGCGTAGGCAGCAGCCCGGTGAGGTCCAGCGTGACCCGCCGAATGAGTGCCGGCTTGTCGGCTTGCGCAGAAGGCTGCAGGCCCCTTTTATTCAGTTTCGCAAAAATGAAATTGTCGATTGCATTCTTTGCCCATCCATCAGCCTGGCCATCCTGGGGGACCGGCGGACGAACTGGTGCCTCAAAGGCCCAATGGGGACGATAAACAGCACCTTGCTTGATCCACTCAGTGAGAATCGCGATCTCACCCGCGCTCATCGGCTTGGCCTCGCCTTGCGCATCTTGGGGCATGAGATAGTGCGCGTCTTTGGACTCAATTCGGTTGACTAGCTCGCTCTTCTCAGGGTGACCGGGAACGATCGCGTCGCGGTGGCCATCCCGCTTCCTCATCGCCCATTCCGCAAGATCGAGACGCAGGCCCGCTTTGCGCATTTCCGGATCGGGACCGTGACAACTGAAACAGTGACTGGCCAGAATCGGCTGAACATCCTGGTTGAAATCGAGATGTCGGGAGGTCTGCCCCCGGTTACAAGCGATCGTCATGCCCAGAACAAGAGCCACGATGACGAACCGAAACCTGAGCTGTGCCGTTCTGAGGGATGTCCGAACAGGCTCTTGGCCACAATCACAGGATGAAGAGTGCCTGCCGAATAAGAGAGTCAACGTCGGCCTACAAATAAAGGATGAGAAGTGTAACAACCCAGGCGTCATCCGGCCACGAAGTCCACGAATCGAAAGGAGCGCCGAAACAAACGTTCTTACAGGAACAAAAGTCTCTCACTGCCTGCAGGGCTTGTCAAACCCTTCCTAGCCCTTCCGAACAGACATTTCCCAGGGCCCGACTTGGGGCCTATTGAGCGATGCCGCTGCGCCTTTCCTCAGCGGCATCGCTGGGTCACTTGTGCACCCGTTTTATTTTGCGGTTCCTTCGAGCCTTCCTCCTCTTCGGACCCAATCGATCAAGGCTAGATCTTAGCTCCCTCATCTTCTCCCTGATCTCCCGCTTGCGTGTGTTGGCTTCAAAGAAGACATCATCAGGATCCTTGAACTGAGCATTCCATTCCTTTTGCATCTTCCAAAAACGCACCCCTTCCTCCTGTTCGTAGTCGCGGAGCGTTTCTATTAACTCGTCATTTGCGGCAGCACGGGTATGTTCAAGTTCGATCTTGCAGGCGTTCAAATACTCAGATCTGAAAAATCCAAGATCCTCCAATCGTTCGAGGCTGAGCAAAGTGGCATGGAACGCCCGATTGAGGTTGAAGATTCCCTCATAAATGTGGAGTTTTTGGACTTGAGGTCTCCAGGAGGGGCCGCTCATAGCCCACCTTCTAAGTCTCTAGCAGTTCCGTAGAGTATTTCTTGGCCTGAGTTGAAGCGAGAGCGGATCTGAGGCTTGTCAAGTTGCGCCCAAAGAATGGAGCGTATAACGTCAGTGGTAGCCATCGGTTGCCTGCCTCCGCAGGTGGCGCTTGGTTAGGGCGCGCTCGGTGGTCACACACTGGGCGCGGCCCGGTTTGTTAGGTATTCTTTTTTATTCGTTTTCCCTGTTTGTGATATCTGCTCTTTCGTCCATTTCTCAGAGACGGAAGAATGGCTCTGATCTTTTGAATATCTGCCCTGCTCCAAAGGCGGACCTGTACGCCACCGACGTGTGTCAGTGGAGGAGCAGAAATTTTTCTCGCCGCGATGTATCGATTCAGAGTCCTGAGGTCGATTCCAAGTCTCTGAGCAGCCTGTCGCGTAGAGTATTGGATCATTCTGCCTCTACCTATGACAGATAGATATCGAGGTGTCAAGGTGAATTTTACGCACCCATCAATCTAGAGTTGAAGACTCTGGAGCGGAAGTGGCTGAAACTTCAGTCGAGATCTCTGACCCAAATGTTGCGAAAACTGATCGGCGGGCTGGGGTCGCCGTGCGCCTGGAGCATGATTGGCTCAGGCCCGTGAGCCTTGTAATAGGGCTGGCCGATGTAGCGCGTCTCACCCTTCAGGGCGAAGTGGTTCTGAACCAGCACTCCATTGAATAAGACGGTTACATATGCTGGGCTCCTAAGCCCTCCGTCCTGGTTGAAGATGGGTGCTTGCCAGACTACGTCGTAAGTCTGCCACTCGCCCGGTTTGCGCGTCGGATTCACGAACGGGATCGCCTGTTTGTAAACGCTGCCGGCCATGCCGTTGACGTAAGTCTGGTTGTTGTAGGAATCGAGTACCTGTAGCTCGTAGCCGCCGTCTTCAGTCCCTGTGGCAGCTAGAAATACGCCGCTGTTCCCGCGCGCCTGGCCGCTTCCGGTGACGTTTTCGGGAACCCGCCACTCGAGATGAAGCTGATAATTGTGGAACTTACGTTTGGTCTCGATATTGCCCGCTAATTTGTTGACTGTCACTACACCGTCGGCAACGATCCATTTGGCAGGGGACTTGTCCTTCGAAGAGACCCACTCGTTTAGATTCTCGCCATTGAAGAGGACGATGGCATCAGATGGAGGCGCGCCATACACGGAACCGGGCGTTACAACATTAGGAACAGGGCTCCACAGCTCAGTTTCCTCGGGCTTTGGCTTGGGCGGCGCCTGATTCTGCTGGCCCTGTAATATTGAACCCTGAAACACCATGCTGAAGAATGCGGCCGATGCCCATAGTCTAAGACGCATGGCTCCAGCATACACCGAATGTTTTTCGGATATGAGGACGAACAGTGTGCTCAACGGCGCGCACAGTGAGGTTGGCCATTTTTGAAAACTTAGATTGTTAGTCGAAAACATTCCGGCGTATTATCGCCAGCATGCCTACTCGCCGCAGCTTTCTTATTGCCAGCGGAGTCACCGCTCTTGCCTCCACCCGTGTTTTCGGCGCCAATGACACCATTCGTTTGGGGGTCATCGGTGCCGGCCAGCGAATGAAGTGGTTGCTGGATGCGGGCGAAAAGGCTGGACCATACCAGATCGTGGCGGTCAGCGATCCCTATCGGCCGCACCGGGACGCGATTACGCAACGATCCAACGGACTAGCGACCGGCCACCTGGATTATCGCGAGGTTCTCGATAAGGACATCGACGCCGTGATCATAGCCTCTCCTGACCACTGGCATGTCGCGATGGCGGTGGATGCGATCAAAGCCGGAAAAGATGTGTTTTTGGAAAAGCCGGTCACCCACACCCTAGAGGAAGGAGCAACCCTCACGCGAGCGGTTCGGTCAAGCAAACAGATATTGCAGTGTGGAATGCAGCAGCGCAGCTGGGCGCACTTTCGCGATGCGGTGGACCTGATTCAGGCGGGCAGTTTGGGACGGGTTGTGCAAGTGCGCTGCTACTGGTGGCAGAACTACCAACGAGACTGGCCGAAGAATCCAGTGGACCGCGAGGCGCTTGATTGGAAGCTGTGGCTGGGCACGGCTCCTGATCAGCCATATACCGAAGAAAAGTTCTTTCATTGGCGATGGTTCTGGAACTTCGGTGGCGGCGCAATGACCGACTTGTTTACCCACTGGATCGACATCGTGCACTGGGCAATGAAGGCCGATCAGCCAAAGCGGGCCCAGATCCTTGCCGACAAATATGTCTTTGATCAATGGGACTGCCCCGACACCCTGCAGGCAGCCTTTCGATACGGCGGCTTCGATGTGATCTATGAGGGGATGATGAGTTCGTCGATTGATGACGGTGGGCTTGAATTCCGCGGGACGGAAGGTACGCTCAAACTCACACGCGGCGGGTTCAACCTTTTCCGCGAGGGAGCCCCAAAAGACCGCAATCCAGTGCTAACGGCCAGCAGTTATCGCGACGGCACCATTGATCATATGGAGAACTTTTTTAATTGTGTCAAGAGCCGCAAGGAACCGAATGCACCCGTCGAGACCGGGGTTGCGGCTGCAGCAGCCGGGCACATCGGCAATCTGGCTTTGAACCGTGGCGGCCAGATCACATGGCCAATGAAATCGAGCTAGATTATTCTCCGGGTTCACCGTGCCTCCTGATTGGGCAAGATCTCGCCGCGCCTCCTCAAAGCCGTCGGCAGTTGCTGGCGCTCACCTCGCCGCGACACGGACAGTTGCAAGCTCTCCGAAAAAAACGGTCATCGTTGTGGGAGCCGGAGCGTTTGGCGGTTGGACCGCACTGCAACTTCTCAAGGAAGGCGCGAAGGTCACCTTGCTGGACGCCTGGGGGCCGGCAAACTCGCGCGCCAGTTCCGGCGGCGAAACTCGCATTATTCGCGCAACCTATGGTTCCAGGCGCATCTACACCCGGATGGCTGCACGCGCGTTGAAGTTGTGGCAAGAGTATGAACGGGAATGGGGCTTGCAGCTCTTTTTTCCGAGCGGCGTACTTTGGATGACAGGTGAAGACGATTCTAATGAGCTCGACGCATTGGCGGCGTTGAGCGAAGCCGGGGTGCGGTTTGAGAAACTCTCCGCTGCGGCATGCTCGAAACGCTGGCCGCAGATCAACTTCGATGGTATTCGGTGGGCTCTCTATGAGCCCGACTCAGGCTATCTCGCTGCTCGGAGCGCGTGCGAGGCGGTTTTGAAGAATTTTCTGAAGGAAGGCGGGGAATACAGGCAGGCCGAGGTTGTTCCAGGACACGTTGAAGCCAACCGCATGCGAGAGATCAAACTCGGATGCGGCGAAGCCTTGAAGGCTGACGCGTACGTTTTTGCCTGTGGCCCCTGGTTAGGCAAAGTGTTTCCGTTTTTGAGTCCGCAGATCACGCCAACCCAACAAGAAGTGTTTTTCTTTGGCACCGAAGCCGGAGATCTGCGATTCACCGACACTGGCATTCCGGTCTGGACCGATAATAGCCACCGCGATCTCGAAGGCTTCCCTGGCAATCACTGGTTCTACGGCATTCCGGGAAACCGCGGGCGCGGTTTTAAGGTTGCCGATGACATGCGCGGTTCGGTTGTTGATCCGACGAGCATCGAGCGCAGGATTTCCGAGCAAGCCTTGGCAGCAGCCCGGGCTTATTTGCAGATACGTTTTCCGGACCTGGCCAAAGCGCCGCTCGTTGACAGCCGCGTGTGCCAATACGAAAATTCCAGCGATCAGAACTTTGTTTTAGACCTTCATCCGGAAGCCGAGAATGTGTGGATCGTTGGCGGAGGTTCAGGGCACGGCTTCAAACATGGACCGGTGATGGGTGAGATGGTGAGGGACGCCCTGTTCGGACTGAAAACCCCGCCTCTTGAGTTCCAACTCGATCGCTTGCTGGCGAAAAGCCCTTAGCTGCAGGCTTTCGCCAAATGAGCAAATTCCATACTCGGGTGTTTGGATTGTCGGCACAGCTTAAGATTTGCGAATGAGGCGTCCGGCCTCTTGGAGCTGTTTGACGGCCTCCTCTGGCAGCCTACCCGATGTGTCGGGAGAAAGATTCAGGAGCAGGTTGCTGCCTCGCGCGCGGCAATCGCTGTATTCTTGGGCAATTTTCTCTGCGCTCTGGGTGGTAAATCCAGGCCGCCAGAACCAGCTGTTCATCGGAGGCATGGGTTTATAGGGAGGTCCGGTCGGTATCCACGCTTCCATGGGCATGTAATAAGTCTTGCCTTCGAACTCTATCTTTGGCCGGTGGCCCTCGGGCGGAGGCAGTGTGTCCTCCCCGTTGATGACGTCGGTCGGCCAGCTCTTGGGCTCGCAGATCCGTCCCAAGTTGCGGCGGCTTTGGTAATAGGCCTGGTTCATCACCACGATTCCGTGCGGGCTGTACTTCTTGATCAGCCCATAAACTTCCCAACGCTGGTCCTCGGAAAGTTTCCAGGTGATGTCGAGTAATTGATAAAACGTATTCGGATAACGGCTATGGAGTTCCGTGAGCTGCTGTTTGATGAGCTTGTAGTAATCGTCCTTGACTGGAATGTCCCAGTCGAACTTGCCTTCATTGTGCGGGTCGAGAATGCAGTAATAGAACCCGTGTTTCAGTTTGTTCTCTTGGCAGGCCTTCACAAACTCCGCGACCACATCGGTTTTGTTTGGGCTGGCGGCCACGTCGTAGTCATAGTCCTTGGCATCCCACAAGCAAAATCCCGACATGTGCTTCGCAGTCAGCACGGCGTATCCGGCCCCGAGGTCACGCGCAACCCGAATCCATTGGCCGACGTCGAGGTGCGCCGGGTTGTACGTGGTTGCGGGTACCCCGCCCGTCTCGTAGTCGTTTCCCGTGAAGGTGTTCATGCTGAAGTGAAACGAAACGCCGAACCTCAGCTGTTCAAACTCACCCAGGGCACGGGTACGGTGAGATGCGGGTTCGATCCTCGCCCGAGATGTGGCGTTCGCGAAACGCGGAAGGGCCAGCGTCGCGGACGCCGCCAGAACCTTGGAAAATTCCCGCCGATTCATCGAGCCTCCTTCCGCGCCGCCTCGAGGCAAAGCCCGCAACAGGCCAACTCGACGAGGCCCGGCGACAAAATACCCGACCACTCACTCACCAAGATCGTCGCACCCTCACCAGGAAGCCCCTACGTCCACGGATCAGCTTCACGAAGAACGCGACCCACAGGCACAGAGCAATAACCGCGGTAATAATGAACCGGCGTGGCGAAACATCAAAGGATGTGTCCGAGATGATCCGCCCGAAGGCCAGCCCGCTCATGATCATAGCCAACTGCAGGAGCCAGAGCGGCCCGGACAGGCGACGTTTGATCCGGTCGAGGGTCTTCAGTTCATGAGCGGGAGGAAGTGGCGCCGGCAGAATCGGTATCGTGCCTCCGCTCTCCTTCAAAGATGCGGCAAGATCAGGGTCTTGGTTTAAGAATTCTTCCACTAGCCTACGGCTGTCCGCAGTTGCGTCGCCACTGGAATAAAGAACGTATAAATCTGAAATGATGTCCCGGGTTACGTTTTGCATACCGAACTCCTTTCCTGCAATTCTGCCTTGAGAGACAGGCGTGCGCGGTGGATACGTACCTTCACCGCCGTCAAGGAGCAACCCAAAATCCTTCCGATCTCTTCATAGCTTAGATCTCCATCCAAGGCCAGCAACAAAGCCTCGCGTTCGTGCTCGGGCAAAGTTTGTACGACACGCAGCGTTTTTTGCAGTTCCTGCCTGTCTTGGGCGCTTGCTTCGGGGCCGGGCCTCGGATCGGGGCGTTCGGGCAATGAGCCGGATGCAACCATCCGCCCTTGTCTGGCCACGTGATCCCGATAAAGGTTTCGGGTTATTGCAAAGAGGTACGCTTTTACAGTACCCAGTCTCAAGTCAGTGGGGCCGCACATCGCATGGACGAACGTTTCAGAGGTCAGGTCCTCAGCCAGGAATTCGCTTCCACATAAATACAAAGCGAAGCGATAGACGTCCTGAGCGTATCGACCATAAAGTTCCGAGAAGTTCATCGCTTTTCATACAATACGGGGGTCGCGGGAAAAGGTTACAGCAGAGTGGCAGAAAATATAATTTCTTCTTACGGAACAGAGATTCAGGATCAAGCGTGAAACTCCCAATTGAGCCTGGCGTCCCCTTGCAGGCTCCCTATGCCATACTTCCTGGATGGCACGTCTCCAGCCCGGCTCAGCGCGAGCCCTCGCTGAACTGATTCTCGGCTATGGTCTGATCCTGCTCGTTCTGTGGACGCCCGAATCCGCACAGCGCATTCTCTCTCCAATTGCCTTCGTAGTGACGTTAGCCGTAGTGCTTGCGGGTGGACTCAGCCGCGAGGAACTCGGCTTCGGTTTGCGCGGTTTGGTTCGGTCACTGTGGATCCTGCCCGCCGCGGCTGCCTTCGCGATAGCGAGCGTTCTCCTCTGCGAGAGAGCAGGTACGTTGCACTCCTTGTACAACGCTGATCCCAGGCACGTTGTTGGATACTTCTTGTGGACGATCTACCAGCAATTTCTTTTGCAGGATTACTTCTTACCACGCGTGACGCGGCTTCTCGTTAGCGAACCGAAGGCCATACTCCTCGTGGCAGTACTCTTCGCTACCGCGCACTTGCCGAATCCCGTACTCACGGCAGCCACCTTTGCGTGGGGCGTGATCTCGTGCATGTTGTTCCGGCGTTATCGCAATCTCTATGCGCTCGGCTTGGCGCAGGGACTGCTCGGCCTGTGCTTCGCGGTCTGTGTGCCGGACGCACTGAATCACCACATGCGGGTTGGGTTGGGATATTTGCACTATCACGCAACCCGGCCGGCGCCATAGTGCAAGCCAGGCCTTCGGCCATTCCTCGAGCAGCCTGTTGAAGTAGAAAGATCCTCCAGGACCTCAGAACCAAAACGACCAGATCCAATCTACGCTGGCGTGGGTGATCGATGAGGCCGGCACCCGCCGGTTTTTTCGCCACGCTCGCCCATAGAAAATTCCCGCGATCGTAGCCAGCAATACGTAGCGCCAGTTGAAATGCACGGATCGCTTGTTGAAATGCGACAACCCGAAGAGCGCAGACGAGATCATCAATGCTGTCCTTGACCCGAGGCGCCGCTCGAGCAGGTTCTGCACCCACGCGCGAAAGTAGAGTTCCTCAGGAAGTGCGATGAAGAAGAAGATTCCTACCCAGCTCAGCGCCGCTGTGGCTAGTCCCGGAGCGCTGGCATGGGGATGAATAAAGTCGAGCTCGATCCCCAGGAATAATAGGACCGGTGCTAAAAAAATCAGTTCGCACAAGCCGGTCTTCAAATCGCTCCACCTTAAATGCAAGTCGAACCCGGTTCCGCTGAGTTGCCGAATGGCAAGAAAGCCGTACAAGCCCACTCCGACCAGCAGGAGCTTGCCCAAGGCTTGAAGTCCGGCCGGCCACGCGCCTTCAAACCAACGCAAATCGACAGCCAGCCCGAGCGCCAGCAAGGTGGAAGCGTCCCGCCAATTCCCCCGCTGTTCCCTGTCAACCACCGCCGCGCGCTCGAGCAACCAGCTCAACCCCATCGGCAGTCCCGCATACAGCGCAAACCACTTCCAGTGAAAAACATGCTGGGAAACCGAAACAGCCAGGTAAGGCAGAACAAACAGGGCGGGAAAGGTAACGCGTGCTGGAACTGGCCAGCGTTGCACGGAGCGAACCACTTGTTCCGCCGCCAAACCGAATAATGCAACAGGAACGAGCAACATCCCGAATGCTGCGAGGGCGGCGGGTGTCACATTCTGCACAAACCTATCTTAAGCCTGCAACCGGACGCCGTCAGACCCCGAGCAACGAACTCCTTTTTCGAGCAACCCGAGTCGAGCACCCCCCCGCCGCAGGAAGAACAGTTACGGAATTGATGCAAGACAGCTCCTGCGAATTCGTTCCTTCTTGAATGATGAAGCGCCCGTGCCAAGCGGGGTTCCCGCATCGGCAGAGATAACGTTTTTTCCCGTAAGTGCCGTTATCCTTCTTCAAGCGGGCGTTTCCTCGTGAAGGGGGTGTCAGCGCGTGATTTCCGATTGGCTCTTGCTCAGGTTTTCGCGTGGTATCTTGCCAGTCTTACTCCTCGCTTTGGTCGGTACCTTCGCTACGGCTCAGGATGTCTCACACTCGCCCGGATGGGTTGTGATTTCAGTCGACGACTATCGCGACCTGCGGGCCAAAGCCTATCCCTCCGAGGCCCGGCCCGAACCTTTAAGCGTCGAGGCAACGCTTACTCGGGTCGATTACGATTTGAAAATCGATGGTGATGCCGCCACCGGGCAGGCCAATCTGACCGTTGATGTTGTTAAAGACGGCTGGGTGCGGGTCCCAATTCCCCACGGCCTTCTGGTGCGGGCCGCGCACTTGGAAGGGAAGCTGGTATCGCTCGCATTAGGTCCCGGCAACGGTAGCGAGTTAAGTGCACTGTTATCCAGGCCGGGTAGGGCTGTTCTCGTGCTTGATATCGCGGTGCCGGTCACCAGCGCTGCGGCGAGCGAAAGTCTCTCCCTTCCGGCGACCGCGTCTGGGATCACTCGTGCCACTATGCAAATCTCACGGCCCGAGGTGGATCTTGCAATCGCGGGTGGCCTGCTGACAGAGAAAGGGGAGCAGTCCCATGAAACCAGATGGACGGCCTACGGTCACGGCACGGAGCCGTTGACTTTTACCTGGCGACGGCGGACGGAAGATCATCGCAGCAGTCTACCGCTGCGACAGCGCGGATCGCTCATCGAACTGGTCAGCCTCGGCGAGGACTCCACCGCGATCACGGCCGAAATAGATCTAGAGATTCTGCAGGGAACCGCGCAGGAAGAAAAACTTCAGTTGGGCGACAACATAAGCATCAATCAAGTGTCTGGCGCCACCGTTTCTGACTGGGAGATCAAGAACGGCGAACTTACAGTCAAGCTTCTCGAACCGGCTGATCACAGCGTTCGTTTTGTAGTGAACTGCGAAACGCGGCTTCCGCGCGACGGCCAAATCGCGGTTCCAATCTTTGCGGTCGAGAGTAACCTTCGACAAACCGGAGGAATCGCGGTAGAGGTGCTGGGCGCGGGCGAGATCAAGGATGTAAAGGCGCAGGGTCTTGAGGAGGCTGACGCCACTGACTTGGGAGCCATGGTCGCGAGCCGGCAATCACCATCGCTTGCGGCCTATCGGTTCCGGAATGTGGAGGCAGGGCCCCGGTCGCTGGCGGTAGAAGTAGCAAGGTACACGCAACAGGCCGTCCTCATGGCCAACGTGGAGGAGGCCCGCTATCGCGCGCTGTTCAGCAATGACGGCAAGATGCTGGTCCAGGCGCGGTATGCGGTGCGCAACAATCAGCGAAATTTCTTGAAGATCACATTGCCGCCGGGCGCGATGGTTTGGAGCGCCGCCCTGTCGGGAAAAGCGATACGTCCTGGACAGTCTCCCGACGGCAGCATTCTCCTTCCACTAGAAAAGGCGCGCGGGGGCGAAGATGCATCGGAGTTCGCGGTTGAATTCGTGTACTTCAGCCGGGGACCCAAGTGGGAGGACAAAGGCAAAGTCGTGGTTCAGTTGCCTGCTTTGGACTTGCCGGTTTCCCGCACCGGCCTGCTCCTGTACTACCCGCCACTCTTTAAGCTTTCCGCTGAGCCCGGAGTCTTTCGCGAACAAACCTATGCTGCGCCGGTCTCGGACGTGTTGACCACCTTGTCCACGGACGCCGTCACCGGCTCAGGGACCGGGGAAGGCGTGCAGGGGCTGGTACAGTCCAATGACCTTAGTGCAAATAATCGAGACGACGAAACGCGTCGCAAGGCCGCCTTCTTCGCAAAAACCCAGGGCGTACGAGCCCGCGGTATTCTGCCGATCCGAGTTTCGTTTCCTGCGTTTGGCCCGTCGGTGTTCCTCACTGCGCAATTGACCAGTGTCAGCCAGGCAGCAAGCGCCACGTTCAACTACCAACAGGACAAGAAAGGAGGCCGAAGATGAGAATTCTTCTAGCCATGTTCCTTGTGCTGTGCGGCCTATCGGCTGCGGCTCAGGAAAGGAACGCTCCTCCCCAGCCCGGCGCTGGGGATGTGACGCTCACGCTGGATGAGTTCAATCGTCTGAATGAGCTTGCCAGTAAGCCGCCTCGGAAAATCGATATGCCTCCGCTCGCGTATTCGCTGAAGAACGCGGATTTGAAACTGACAGCAGGCGCTGACGCGGTCTCAGGAACTGTGCAGCTTCGTGGAGAAGTTCTGAAAAAGGGAATCGTCACCGTTCCGCTGACCCGCGGTCTTACGATTTTCAACGCCCGTCAGGAAGGCAAGGATCTTCCTCTCCAGTTGGAGAGTGGTTTTGAAAACGCGGTCTTGGCGGGCCCGGGCGATTTCTCGTTGCTTCTCGAAGTAGGACAGCCACTCGGTCTCGAAGCTGGCCGCGCCTTCATGACTTTGCCCGTACCATTGGCCGGCAGTGTAACGCTTTCCTTGAGTGTTCCCGGAGAGCATACGGCGGTGAGGCTTAACCGCGGCTTGGTTACCAGCCGCACGTCAGAAAACGGTCGCACGACCGTACTGGCGACGCTTGTCCCTGGACAAAATGTCAACGTGGAATGGACGACGAGGGACTTTGCCACAACTACGCCTGCAGCCGCGAAAGAAGTGCGTTTTCTAGCCGACGTGAAAACGCTAACCTCGGTTACGGAAGCACAATTGAATGCAGCCGTGCTTGCGAATGTCACCGTTGTGCAAGGCGAGCCAACCCAATTTGATGTTGAAATTCCGGCTGGTTTTGAGGTCACCGGGGTGACGGGTGCATCTCTTGATTCAACCGAACAAAAATCGTTAGTTTTGACACTGAAGCTCGCAAGCACAAATCTAAAGGCGTATGAGTTCCTGATCTCGATGGAACGCTCGCTCACCGCCACCAAAGCTGATGCGCCGATCATTCAGTTTATGGGCGCACAGCGTGAAACGGGCGAGGTGCTGGTTGAGGGGACAGGCAGCACCGAGATCACGGCCACCGAAGGTGGAAGCATGAAGCGCATGGACATCAAGGAGGCAAACCCCAGCCTGCGCTCTTTAGCTCGCTTCCCGGCGCAAGCTGCTTTTCGCTACCACCGCCAACCGAACGAGGGGCCAACGCTCTCTCTTGAATGGCTACGCTTTCCCGACAGCACAGTTCTTGCTGCGGTTGCGGAAAACGCCGAAGTAACTACCCTGGTCACATCGGAGGGGAAATCCCTGACGGAAGTGAAGCTGACGGTTAAGAACCAGGCGCAACCGTTCTTAAAGGTCGGACTGCCTGCAGGAGCAACCATTCTGTCGGCGGATGTTGCTGGCGAGAAGGTGAAGCCCGTCGAAGCTGCGGATGGCAATCGCGTTCCCTTGCTCAGGACGGGTTTCAGGCCCACCGACGCCTACACCGTTTCATTTGTATTCATGCACTCCGGGGCTCCATTTGCGAAAAAAGGCGGCTCGGATTTGTCGCTGCCCGGCATGGACATCCCTATCAACTTGCTGCAATGGGAGATTTTCCTTCCCGAGCAATACAAAGTGAAGGACCTCAGCGGCGATGCGATACCAGCAGATCGTGTTCCGCAAGCCTTCCTCGAGAGTGCCGGTTTCGAAACATACGCTGCAACGCAACCTGGATTCGCCTCTTCAGGTCCTGCCAACTACAAAGTTGAGTCGCTGCTTCAGGGACAATTGGGTGGACTCGTGCTGGATCCAAGCGGAGCGATTCTCCCGAATGCCCACGTTTCCGTGACATCGGAACAAAACGGGTACCGAAGGGAGGCGACCACGAACCAAGAGGGTTTCTGGCAGGTATGGAACATGCCGGCCGGACGGTTGGACATCAAAATCGAGTCGCAAGGCTTCAAGGCCCTTTTGGCGCGGGGGTATTCCTACGACCCTCAGCATCCGCAGCCGTTCCATGCCACTCTGCAAGTGGCAAACACTTCGGAGACGGTCGAAGTTGAGGCAAGCAGCATCAATATTGACCAAATGGAACGAGTAAACAAGCAGCGGGCCCAAGCCGCGCAGGCCCAAGCCGCGCAGGCCGCTCCATCGGCTAACGTCGTAAACCTGCAAAGACGAGTAGCCGGTGTTTTGCCGGTCGCAATTGATGTTCCGCATACCGGAACGGCATTTCATTTCGTGCGCCCGCTAGTGGTCAACGAGGAAACCAAGGTAGCATTCACCTACAAAAGCAAGTAAAGGGTAGTTGCCCAAGCGCTACTTTCGAGGAAGTCGGTTGCAAAGCTTGCATCTTTGCTCGAAAATTGCGTTCGCCACCGACGGGCTTCGGTGAGGTTGACAACTAAACCGCGTATCGAAGTCCTCCTCGGAGCACAACGGGGAAGGTTGCTGGGACGCTACTCATCCACTTTGCGGTAGCATGCATCGAAATCGTCTCGGCCCTTCCGCGCCTTCGACAGCATATGCGAATCGAACTAGTGATCCTTGCTCTCCTTTCAGTGAGCCACACGGCCTTAGGGCAAACGGCTCAACGCCTGAACCTGATGCCCATGCCAGCGAGCGTGCAACTCGAATCGGGGCAGTTGCCGATCGGCCAGTCATTCTCAATTGCGATTTCAGGCCATCGTGACGCTCTCGTCGATAAAGGTGTCGAAAGGTTTATCGCACAACTCTCGAAGCAAACCGGAATGCTGCTTGGGGCCGCCTCTGAAAAGAACAACCCGACGCTTTCGGTGAAGGTAGAACGGGGGTCTGCTGGGGAAGAACGAGTTGGCGAGGATGAATCCTACCAGCTGCGCGTAACCTCGTCGGAAGGATCACTTTCGGCTCCCACTTCTCTTGGCATCCTGCATGGCCTGCAAACGTTTCTTCAGTTAGTCCACACCGGGCCGGATGGATTTTACGTTCCCGCGGTAACCATCAACGACCAGCCGCGCTTTATGTGGAGGGGGCTCTTGCTGGATGTCGCGCGTCACTACATTCCTCTGGACGTGCTCAAGCGCAATCTTGATGGGATGGCGATGGTGAAAATGAATGTGCTGCACCTGCACTTGTCGGACGACCAGGGATTCCGCGTCGAGAGCAGCCGCTACCCCAGGCTTACCCTGGGGTCGGACGGCATGTATTACACGCAATCTGAAATTCGGGACTTAATCGCGTATGCACGCGATCGTGGTATTCGCGTGATGCCAGAGTTTGATATGCCGGCCCATAGCTTGTCTTGGTTTGTAGGCTATCCCGAATTGGCCAGCACTCCTGGCGTGTACAAAATCGACCCAGCCGCGCCCTATACCATCATGGATCCGACCAGGGAGGGAACGTATAAATTTCTAGATAAGTTCATCCGGGAAATGGCAAAGCTCTTTCCTGATCCCTACTTTCACATCGGCGGAGACGAAGTGAATGGAAAGCCGTGGGATGACAATCCGAAAATCCAGGCGTTCATGCATTCTCACGGGATCAAAACGAACCAGGATCTGCAAGCCTACTTCAACCAAAATCTGGAAAAGATCTTGAAGAAACACCACAAGATTATGGTGGGATGGGACGAAATTTTACGGCCAGACCTGCCGAAGACGATCGTTGTCCAATCATGGCGCGGACAAGAATCGCTGGCCACAGCCGCGCAGCAAGGCTATAGCGGAATTCTGTCGTTCGGCTACTATCTCGACCTGATGTGGCCCGCCTCGCGACACTACGCGGTTGATCCCATGTCGGGTGCAGCTTCCACGCTAAACCGCGAGCAGAAGAGTCGAATCCTCGGCGGAGAGGCATGTATGTGGAGTGAGTGGATTAGCCCTGAGAACATTGATTCGCGTATTTGGCCCCGGGCGGCGGCAATCGCCGAACGGCTTTGGTCTCCTCAAACCGTGCAGGATGTTTCCTCGATGTATGGGAGACTCGAGGAGTTGAGCTGGCGGCTCGAATGGGTAGGGCTGACCCATAGATCTCACGAAATACCGATGTTCGAGCGCATGACGGGAACAGAGGACATCGAGGCACTGCGCACCCTTGCCGCCGTCCTCGAACCGGTGAAGGACTATTCGCGTATGCAGGCCGTATCTGGCAACTGGGACTTTCGGGCTCCCCTGAATCGCCTGGTGGATCTTGCCAACCCGGAGAGCGAAACGGCAAGGAAATTTCGGGGGAATGTGGAGCGGTACATTCACAGCCGCTTTCAGGATCAAGAGGCGGAGAAATCAATTCGCAGTTTGCTCACAACCTGGCGTGACAACGACCAGAAACTGGAGCCGATTCTCGAGGGATCGTTCCTGCTGCGCGAAGTCACGCCTCTTTCTCGGGAGCTCTCGATCGCCGCAACGACTGGTTTGCTTGCACTGGACTACCTGGACAGGTCTCAAACCTCTCCCCCAGATTGGAGGGCACAGCGACTCCAGGAGCTCAATCAAGCCACGGCTGCAAAAGCCGCATTGCTACTTACAATTACCGACCCGGTGAAGGAACTGGTCGAAGCCAGCGCAGGGCTTCAACCCCAATAGCTGGACAGGTTTATTCGCAGGCTTCAAAAACCGAGAGTCTGCTTTCCCCGGCACCGGGATTGCGCTACCCTGAGTGCCAGCAAACGCTGTCATCTGGGTGTGGCCTCGTGGCGCCCACGATCTGCTTGAGTCGAGAGATGAGTCTGAAGTCCATGTTCATGGCGGGGTGGCGCGGTTGTTGGCTGTTGCCCTTGCTGATCATCCCCGGAGCCGCGGCTCAAACAACCGGACATCTGCCTTTATTAACCCGAGTTGAGCAAATCAGAACGTTGACCGCGCAACAAGCCTCTCTCCCCTACCGAGTTCGTCTTCGCGGTGTCGTCACCATGGATGCGCCGGCACCGGACTTCTTCGTTCAAGACTCGACCGCAGGGATTTATGTCGAAGGCCGGAATGCGGGACACCCGCGCGTTGTGTTTGGCCAGTTGGTCGAGATCGAGGGAATTACTGGACCGGGGAAATTCGCTCCAATCGTCAGTGCGACGAGTGTACGCGTGCTTGGCAAGGGCGCACTTCCAGCGGCCAAACTCTCACCTTTTTCCCACTTTGCCAGGGGACAACTCGACAGCCAATGGGAGGAGGTCCGAGGGATCCTGCGCTCGGTTGCCATCGACCGTACCTCATGGCGCGAAATGACCCTCGCGATGCGCGTTGCATCCGAGGGGGGTGAGTTCAACGTGCGCGTCCCCATTGAGCGGGAGCAAGATTTTTCCTCTTGGGTTGACAGCGAAGTGCTCATCGAGGGCGTGTGCGGCAGCCTGTACACTGCCGACCGCCAACTCTCAGGAATTCTTTTTTATGTTCCAAGGTTGAGCTTCATCAAGATCGAAGCCCCCGCGCCCGAGGTATCGGTCTCGGGGCTGTTGCGATTTTCTCCCAGTGCAAGCACGCGCCATCGGGTAAGGGTGCGCGGGGTTGTGACCTACCAGCAAGTCGGGAGGGCATTGTTCATTCAGGCCCAGGGGAAAGGCCTCCGAGTATTAACCGAACAAGCCACCACTCTCGCCATCGGCGATGTGGTGGATGTTCTCGGGTTTCCCGCTACCGGAGAATCTGCCCCTGTACTAGAAGACGCCGCATTTCACAGATTGGCTCATGAAACCGCTCCGGAACCGATCGCATTGAATCTTGATAGTCCGTGGGAGGAATTTGATGGCGCATTGGTGGGCGTCCAGGCCGTCCTGCTGAATCGCGAGGTGAAGGCTGACTCCGTTCGCCTCCTATTGCAGGATGGCCAGACGGTGTTTGAAGCAAGCCTCATTGGGGACCGCTCGGGCAGGGAACTGGCTTCGCTTCCCCTAAACAGCAAGGTTAACGTCGTTGGAATTTGCCTGGTGCGAAGTGGCGGACTGTGGCATACGCCAGAGTCTTTCCGATTGCTGCTGCGTTCACCGCAAGATATCGTTGTCGTGGCCAAACCCTCCTGGTGGAATCTGCCACATACCTTGTGGGTGCTGGCGATTACCTCAGGCGCATTGTTGATCGTATTGGCGTGGGTGGTGGTGCTCGGGCGTCGAGTTCGGGAACAGATGGCCATCATTCGACATAGACTCCGACACGGGGCTGTGCTAGAGGAACGCAATCGCATTGCTCGAGAACTGCACGATACTCTCGAACAGGAACTGAGCGGCATCACCATGCAACTGGATCTCGCCGCTGACTGTTTTGAGCAGGCTCCCGATGTCGCCCAGAGAGCCCTCGAGTCAGCCCGACAGATGAGCCGCCGCAGTATGATCGATGCGCGTCGTTCGGTCTGGGACTTGCGCTGCCAACTTCTCGAGAGCGGGAATCTCTCAGTGGCCATCGAACAGATCGTTGCGCCGCTCGTTTCGCGTTCCAACGTAGAGGTCGACCTCAAGGTTCAAGGGACCGAAGTCCGGTTGGAAGGGCCGCTCGAAATGAATCTGCTTCGGATATCGCAGGAGGCCGTCGCCAACGCGATACAGCATGGCTCCGTCAGCCGGATTCAGATTGAACTGCAATACCAAGCCGACTGCGTGGACCTGGTGATTGCAGACAACGGCCAGGGATTCGACGTTCGTAAGACTCTGGCTGCCGGCCACTTCGGGCTCCTGGACATGCATGAGCGGGCGCAAGCTATGGGCAGCCAGCTCACCATCGAAAGCGAAGTGGGGCGAGGCACTACGGTTTCCGTCAAGGTTCAAGCGCATCATCCAACAGGAACACGCGATGCTGAACTCAAAACCAATCCGGGCGCTGGTCGTTGATGATCATTTCATGGTTCGGATGGGTCTTTCTGCGTCCTTGAACGTGGAACCGGACATCGAAGTGGTGGCCGAGGCCTCTACCGGAGAGGCCGCGCTGCAAGCCTACCGCCTTCATCGCCCCACCTTGGTCATCATGGATCTACGTCTTCCCGGCATGAGCGGAACCGACTGCATCGCTACTCTCCTTGGCGAATTTCCGGAGGCGCGCGTACTCGTCCTCTCCACCCATTCCAATGAAGAGGAGATTTATCGCGCGATGCAAGCCGGAGCACACGGATACATTGTGAAAAGCATTGTCCGGGAAGAGCTTCTGCGGGCAGTTCGTGAAGTGCACAGCGGTCGTTCCTACATGGAAACAACCGTTGCTGCGCACCTGGCAGAGCGGCGGTTCCGCCGCGCCCTGAGCAGCCGAGAAATCGAGGTGCTGCGCCTGGTGGCCAAAGGTCTGGGAAACCGGGACATCGCCAACACCCTGAAGATCGCTGAGGTAACGGTCAAGCTACACGTCAGCCACACGCTAGAAAAGCTCGGCGTCAAGGATCGAACCGAGGCGGCTACGGTGGCGTTACGCAGAGGGATCATCTCGCTCGACTGAAGAGCGGCTCCCCAATTCACTCGTCCCTTCTACGAAAACGTTTCTCTT
>Ga0207694_10000503_pt1 | contig 35376 bp, 29 predicted proteins | sample KBSC34metaG_FD_184353 | JGI IMG/M metagenome (GOLD analysis project Ga0207694, IMG submission 184353) | Corn rhizosphere microbial communities from Kellogg Biological Station, Michigan, USA - KBS C3-4 metaG (SPAdes) (version 2) | ecosystem: Host-associated > Plants > Roots > Rhizosphere > Soil... | reverse complement strand
ATTCGCGACGTGCGAACAGACTTGGGAAGAGGCTGGGGTCGGGCGCCGGCTGCCCGAGCGGGTCCATGGGGCCGTCCAATTAGCGCACCGCCAGTTGTGGAGCGTGGGCAGCGTCTCCCCGCACCGGGCCCGGCTGTAGTGACGCGAAATGCGGTTGGTCTTGCCAACAGGCCGACGCGCACTGCAGGACGAGCCACTCGAGCCAGCCTCGGTAAAGGCGCACGGCCGAACTCCGCCATGAATAGTCGGTGAAGCCAAAGAGATAGGGGAAAGGAGGACACCGGGACGGCCTATACGACGTCATGAGATCCTTCAGCTTGCACAGCAGCCGCTGGTCGCGAGGATCGAAATAAGCCTCTGGGATGTCGGGATAAGGTGATGCCGTGCCGTCAAGATATCGATTGACGTCTCGCCGATATTCCCGCAGCAGGGTATCTCGATCGTACTCCGGATGTCCTTGCAGGCAGATGAACAAGCTGCCCACGTCCTTTACGAACATGTCTGGACCGCCAGCCTCCAAACGAGAGATGACCTCGTAGCCCTTGGCGGCGAGGCTAACCTCGGCGAGGCTGTTCATGCGGGAGTGCGGCACGGACCAACTGGTTCCCAGATGCGCAAGGATCACGTGCTCCGCCGACCTTTCGCTGCGGTAAATACCTGAAAGTTTTTTCGGATACCTTTGCCGCGGTATTCCGTCCAAATGCTGGACCACCGCGTGGCAGGCAAGGCAAGACCAGATCGCCGAGAACGTATTGGCCCGAGCCCAGTCGATCAGTGTTGTCAGCCCTTCCCAGTACACTTCATTTTGGAGCTCGGCCTCCTTGGGCTCAGCGCCAGTGACGATGACGGCATCGACCTTATGCCGGTCGATGCGTTCAGCGTCTTCGTAACGTTCCTCGATGTCCTTCCGAATGGACCGGTCGCGGGCGATTTGCGGAAGCGCAAACAGCTGCAGGCGGAATTTGATGCCTGCCGGAGCCGCGGTGAGAAGCAACGACCGGATCTGATTTTCTGTGGTGCGGAACGCACCGTCCGGCATGTTGTTGACGAGGCCGATGACGATTTCGTTGGGGTAGCAACCGCTCAGCCGCGGCGGCAACTGGTTATAGCCGCTCGTGGTTGGGCCGTTAAACGCCCAAGTCATGATACGGCCACCAGGCGCACGCCAGCGAGCGCGCTCGTCAATGCCTGATCGATATCCTCGATGATATCGTCGGCATGTTCGATGCCCACGCTCAGCCGGATCGTTTCAGGTGTCACGCCCGCCTTCAGTTGCTGCTCCGCCGACATCTGCCGGTGCGTCGTCGAGGCCGGGTGGCACGCAAGCGATTTCGCGTCACCCATATTAACCAGCCGTTTGATCAGATGGAGGGAATCATAGAAGGCGCAGCTTGCCTCGAAGCCACCGACGACGCCGAATGTGAGCAGCGAGCAGGCATGGCCGTTCAGATATTTTTTCGCGAGTTCATATGACGGATGGTCGGCAAAGCCCGCGTACTGCACCCATTCCACGCGCGGATCATCCCTCAGAAACTCCGCAACCTTCCGTGCATTGGCGACATGGCGCTCGACACGCAATGCGACCGTCTCAACACCAAGGAGCAAGAGGAAGGCACTGAAAGGAGATAGCGCCGCGCCGGTCGTGCGCAGATGCACGCTGCGGCACCGCGCGTTGAAAGCGTGCGGGCCGAAGTGTTCGCTATAAGAAAGCCCGTGATAGGAATGGTCCGGTTCGGACATCCAGGGGAAGCGGTCGGGATAGCGGGCCCAAGGGAATCTACCACTGTCGACGATGGCTCCGCCGAGCGTCGTTCCATGGCCTCCCAGGAATTTTGTCAGCGAATGAACCACGATGTCGGCGCCGTACTCGATCGGGCGCAGAAGCACCGGTGTGGCGACCGTATTGTCGACGATGAGCGGGACCCCGTTTTCGTGCGCAACGCGTGCGAACTCCGCGATATCGCAGACACTGCCGGCTGGATTGGCCACGCTCTCGCAAAAAACCGCGCTTGTCTTCTGGTCGATCAGGCGTGCCGCGGCGCCGGGCGTGTCGTCCTCGGCAAATCTGACTTCAATACCGTGCGACGCGAGGGTGTGCGCGAGCAGCGTATGCGTGGTTCCGTATAGTTGCGGCGACGATACGATATTGCGCCCAATGCCAGTGACGTTGAGGAAAGCATAGTATAAAGCCGCCTGACCCGACGCCACGCAGACCGCATCGACGCCCCCTTCGAGTTCCGCGATACGCTGTTCGAGCACTGATACTGTGGGGTTGGCGATGCGGCTGTAGCGATAGCCTTCCGCTTCCAGATTGAAGAGCGCCGCCGCGTGTTCCGCATCGTCGAATGTGTAGGCGACGGTTTGATAAATCGGCACGGCTGCGGCCCGGTTCGCCTCGTCCGGATCATAACCCGCGTGGATGGCAATCGTTTCGCATCGATGCCCGCGCGTCTTGGGGGCGATTAGCTGATTCATCGGGTCCCCCGAGTGAAACTATAGCTGAACTTACCGTGAGCGATTGAACGCCCCTCGAACGGGCTTCGTTTGCGGATGATCAAAATTGGGGATTGGATCGACCAGATTTAGCACGGCTGCATAAAGCACCTTCCCAGCAAGAGATACGCAAAATAACACAAAATCGATCTCGTATAATATTCGTCCAAAAATATTCCCCACCATCGGTCGTCCAATCACAAAATAACCACTTGTCTTGCTCCAATTATGCATATTAATTTATTTTCGTGAACTTCCCATCAGGATTAGTCCGGATTAAAGTATTATCCTCAGATTTAATCGGGCAATAACACTTTGTAATTAATCCAAACAACCCTAATTCGAGCGAAGATTTCACGCCGCAGTGATCCGCGAATCTTCCATAGTGGCGGCATGCCAATAATTGGGTGAACGAGTGAAAATAGAAATTGGCAAGGAATACCTCAGCCGGAGAGGGGAACGCGTGCTCATAACGGCGATCGACCCGCAAGGTGATCTTCCCGTTCATTTCGTCGTTCTTTCCGGGCGTTATAAGGGAGTCGGTGCGAGAGACGGCTCTCGCCTGACACGCGACGGCAGGGCTATGTTCGACGCCGAAGGGAACGCCCCTGAGCACTTGAACGACCTCGTCAGCGAGTGTGAACCCGAATAGGCGTTAGCGCTGCTCCTTCGGCGCCGTCCGGCGCGGAGGTGCGCTACGCTGGAACCGTCGATTTCCCGATGTTCAGGGAGACATTACCGACTCCGCGCAGCCCAGGCTCTGCCTGCGGCATGATTGAGACGACCAGGAAGAGAAGCGTCAGGATGGACGGCGTGGTACCAAGCGCGCTGGTATCCGAAATACCCGAGATGAATATGATCACAAAGAACATGTCACGGAAACGATTCGGTCGGGAAAGAAGCTGGAAGAAAAGATATAGCACCACAAGAACGATCGGTATTGTGCCCGCAAGCCCCACGGACAGCAGGCTTTGCAGCAGCATATTGTGCGCTGTATCGACCATCAGCCCGTCCTGGAAGGTCAAGTGCTGTGGCAGCAGCGTTTTGCTGGCGTTATAGCCCCACCCCAGAAACGGCTTCTGCAAAATCTCTTCTTCGACGAAATCCCAGATCTCCAGGCGTCCCGTCAGGGTGAAGACTTCTGTGGGATCTCCAGAACGGCTGAAGTGACTGCCAAGGGCATCCAGGCGCAAAGAAAAGACGATCGTCGCAATCAGTCCGGTCACGGCGACAAGTGCAGCTGCGAGCAACCCTCTGAACGACTGGGCGAGAGTCGCCACGACGATCGCGACGACCACGGCGATCATGCCGGTCCGCGCGTCGCTGGCCATCAGCGAAGCAACCCCCAGCGCCGTGAGGGGCACTGCGACAACCAGCCGGCAACGGGAGCTGCGCCACAGCAGGAAAATTGCGCCGAGGTACTTGGCGCATATCGAGCCGAGATTGTTCGCCTGGCCGGCTATGCCGCACATCCGCAGCTCGATCCCGTTATAGGTCCAGAATTCCGATGTACCGAGCGTTGGATCCTTAAAATAGACGATCCATCCCACCGCCAGGAAGACCGCGAGCGTCAGCATCATCGTCCAGAGGAATTGCGCTTCGGAGAGAAGCTTGATCAGCGCAAAGGCAAAGGCAAAAAAACAAAGCAACGAAAAGGCGCAACCAAAACTGTAAGCAGGTGTCGGTGCGTATGTGCTTGATGCCATCGCGATCGCGATATAGATGAGCCAAAGTGCGGAGCCTGGGCGCGAGAGAAGTGAGCGCATCGGGGGCATGTGTGCGTAGCCTATAACCCCCGCTCCGAGCCAAAGCGCGAACTTGAGCACGCTCTGCCAATCCGTATCGATTTCGCCGGCCCCCCTCGCCCGGAACTGGGCATCCGTGATGAAGACGAGCAGCACCAGATATCCGATTACGGCGCCGCACGAACCTTCGATCGCACGCTTCACCATCCAGGCGACGAAGACGAGCGCGAGGCCGACAAGCGGGAGGAACGGGACCCAGGTCGCCTCGCTCGAATACACGATGGAGATTGCCGAGGCCGCCGCGAATGCCGCGACGATCATCCCGGCGAAAGCGAGTTGCTGAAAGTTGAAGCTGAGGCCTGGCGCCTCGAACATCGAGCGAGCCAGCGTCTTAGTGATGCTTTGCATAGTCTGGCCGTCGCCCTTGCCTATGGGTTACTGGAAAATTCCGCGAGGGATCGACCGGTTGACGGTGGCATCGGCTGAAATCCCACCTTCGATCCCCGATGATCAGTCCGCGTGATCGAAGGCCGGCCGCGCTTCCCCGCATCCGGACAGAACGCGCCCTCGCTGAGGCAAAACGGTAAGTCGCGGAAACCCGCCGCGAGCAGCGCCGACGAGGAATCAAGCCTGAAGTCGCCATGGCCGGGGTTGCGAAAGCCCGGATCGACCACGGTTGCCGCGCGATCTACGAGCGGGTCCGTGCGTCGCCCGGCCCTGTCGACGAAGATATTGGCGTCTATCGCCGGTGGGCCGGATTGGACCATCTTGAAGTATGCCGCACCCTTAGCCGTCGTATAGACGATGTTTCCAGTTATGCGATTGTCGGTCATTCGGTCCGCGGTGGGTCCAGCAACGCCGTCGCCCAAAGCCACCCCGTCGACCGACACGATAAAATGCGCGCCGATGCCGCCTGCCGGACTAGACCAGGCATAGACCGACAGCGGTGCGCCGGCGTCTTCGGCAAACGCGCCTTCCGGCAGGGTCCAGACCAGCTTTCCGTTCCACGGCATGGCGGCCTGGCCGGGCAACTCCCGGCCATCCGCCAAGAGATATTGGGCATTCGGCGTGGCCGCGGAAATCGATTTCGAACCGATCGAAATCTTTCCGACGAATAGATCGCGATCTTCATTACCGACGACGGCGTCGTTATCGAAGGTGATAGCGACCGTGTGGCTGCCTGGCGCAGCCGCCCCCTCAGGAAGCTTGAAGTCGAAGCGCTGCCCTTCTTCATTGGAGTCCGCAGCCTGCGAGAAGACAAAAACCGCGCCCGGCCTGTCCAGCAGCACGAGGTTATCGCGGATGCTGATATGCGAGCCGCCGTGGATCTGGATCGCGGTGAGAGGCGCGCCGCTGATGCGGTTGCCGCAGATCAGAACGCCTGAGGTGAAGTCGTCCAAATAGATTCCGGATGCGAGGCTTTCCCGAGGATCCTTGAGCTTGACGGCGAGCGGCCGTGCGTCGCGTATGTCATTGAAACGGATGATGGAGGCCGTGTCCTTCCGGCTTCGCCCGAGCATCTCGATCGCGCCGCTGTCGAATGCAGTCCGGCTGGTCTTCCAGACCTGGTTTTCCTCGATGACATTCGCTGAATTGATCGTCTGGTCATCCCAGTTGTCGACCCCAATTCCGTGGCGCGCGACATCCTTGATCACATTTCCCGCAACGCGGTTCGCGCTGGCGCCATGAAGGTAGATCGCGGTCGCAGCCCGATCCGTGCGGCCGATGCCGGTCAGCTCGTTGTCCAATACGGCATTGCGATCGCTGGAATCCTGGAGCTCGATACCAGCGGCGCCGGTCTCGCTGATATGGTTTCCGACGAGCATGCTATGGGCGGCTCCGATGAGCCTGACGGCCTGGCCCACATTGTGAAAATCGTTGCCGCGAACAATCATGTCGTGCGTACCGTCCAGGACGACAGCCGCACTGTTGCGTTCGGCCACGTCGGCAATGCGCGTCTCGACGAACGTCAATCCGGCAACGGAAATATGGTCGGTGTTCTGGAAAATGAGGATGCTGGAAAGAACAGGCACCCGGATGCCATCCACCGATGCTGAGGACCGGCGCGCCGGTAGCAGAGTCAGCTGCCGACGGGCTTCGTCCCAAGCGAAGCTGCCGGGTTTGGTGGCCCATTTCGCGCGACCGAGAAGGCGGAAACTGTCGATGTTTTCGATCGCGCCATAGGCCGGCGGACTGACTGTCGCGATCCCTTTTACCGGATCGATTGCCGATATTCTGGTGACGATGTCATAGGATCGGCCCTGATCCAGCAACTCCACCACCGTTCCCGGCACGATGTCTCCGGGCGCGAAATCCGCGGCGCGATAAGCAAAGCTGTTCACCGGCAGTGGAGACGCCACAGCGGTCCAGCCACCCGCGTCAGCGGGACGCGATTTGAAGGCGACCGAATGCCGGATATCGCCAACGAATATATCCCGGCCCGGATTGTTTATGAGCGGCAACGCAATAGGACCGCCTTGCTTCGCCGGAGGCGGATACAGCGTCATGGCACCGGACAGCGCCGGGCTTTCATTCGGATAAGCGACAAGCCGTATGCCGGCGTCCTGATTGGTGAAAACAACAGGCATCGTTCTCCGATAGCGCCCCTCGCGGAGAACGATGGCTGCCGCCACCCCGCCCGGATCGTGCTGTCTGCGCGCGCGAGCGAGATCGCGCGCGCGCGCCAGAGTCAGGACCGGCCCATCCGTCCTGTTCGCGTTCGGCGCCGGCAGCCGTCCGCTCCATGCGTCGTTTCCGGACGGCGATACGTAGTAGGTCGCATCGGACGGTGTCGGATCGCTGTAGGAGCTGTCGGGCATGTCAGACGGCAGCCCGCTCAGAGTGCTCCCGTCATCCGGTTCACATTGCCCCAGGTTCGACCCGGGCGAACTCCCACCGGACGCCGCCATCGCCTGCGCATGCGAAAGCAGCAAAGAAATCACGCTTGCACAAGCAAGTTTCAGAGAGGCTCGCATGGGAAAGTACTGACCCGAGTTGCATCAATTTGCACTGCCGCAGAAGAACTACCCCCTTCGATCGGCTCGCGCTCCGCGGTCACGCCGACACCATAGCGGCCGCGCTGTAATGCCGTGCCACAGGCTGGTTCTCGGCAATCAAGCGATCACACAGCCGGATCCCGAGCGCCATGGCGGTGAGCGTGCAGTTCGGAAAGCCGCTGCTCGGTATGGCCGCGGCTCCCGCTACATAAAGCCCGCTGGTTCCGAAGACCTGCAGGTTGCTGTCGACGACTCCATCGCGCGGGCCGTGTCCCATCCGCGCTCCCCCCATCTGGTGGTAAGTGTCGGAAGCCTCGTCCAGAAAGCGCGGGTCTCTCGCCAGAAGGGCGGGATGGATCTCAAGCTCGGCGAGGTCAGCTGCGTGCAGCGCATCGCGCACCTGCTCGGAGAAATAGGCGATCGTCTCCAGTTCCCGGCCATCGATGCGCCAGTCGACGTCGACGACCGGCAGGCCCAGGGCGTCGCGCTCGTCGCGCAGAGTTATGCGGCTGGCCGCCTGGGGCATTTGCTCGCTCGTCACACGGAAAATGACCGACGAACCGGAGGGATGGAAAGTGCGGTTATCGCGAAAATATCTGTAAGCCAGCGGCAGCGCGACTTTCGACAGGGCGATGGCGTGAGCGGGAAATTGCCAGAAATTCTCCGGGAGGCGGCCGCTTAATATTGATCGCAGGAATATTTTCGCATTTTGGGCATTTTCCTCATAGCTAGTCCTGAAGATGAACGCGCCGGCGATGCCCAAGAGATGCCGTTGCCGCTGCGTTTCTTCGCGAAGCTTTATCTTGGGATTGTATTTGTATCCGTCGAAGAAAAGATTTTCGAAGACATTATGGAACCCCCTGCCCTTGCGAGGCTTGACCTCGGCCGTGGTCGTATCGAGATGATCGATATAGGCGCGGCCCAACCAAGGATTGTCGCTCCACGGCGTCGCTCTGCCATCGATCAGCGGCATCATCAACAGACGCGCTATCTCGATAGTGCCGCAGGCAAGAACGATCCTGTGCGCGGCGATCGTGGCTTTGCGGCCGCCCAGCGTCCGCGCGTGTACCCGCGCGATGCGATCGTTCTGCGCGTTTGGCTCCAGCCCGACGACATTGGCATGTATGATGGTCTTGAAACGCGGGCCGGCCAGGTCCGGTCGAAAAAGCTTGGCGAAGTTCGGTGTCTTGACCCATCGCGTCAAGAATAGCTCAAGGTCGTCGCCGAGTGGTGGTGGCGTGGTGGCGGCGCGGCGCCAAACGGCGTCATCGGTTTTCTCCGCCCCGTCCATCCCGACCAAGCCCATGACGCGCGCATAATAAGGCGCCAGTTCGTCATGACCGACCGGCCAGCCCTGGCTGTCTATCCACGGCCGGCGCTCGAAAACCACCGGGTCGAACGGCACGAGTTGACCGCCCCAGAAATTCGTCGTGCCGCCGAGCAACCGGAAGCGCCCGGCGTGAAGGCCGTCAAGCCTGAAGCCTGAGGATCGGGCGTTGCGAAAGAGCGCCTGGGATTGCATTTCCAGGCTCATGCCGCCGGCCTCGAGCAGTACGACATTCTGTCCCCGGCGGGCCAACTCTACAGCCATCAGAATTCCGACAGCGCCCGCGCCGACAATGACAGTGTCACAGGAAAATGAGACCGCGGTCTCACTCTTTTCCAAGTCCAGAATCGGCATCGACAATTCCTTGCGGCGGCAGTTGGCCTTGAGGGACGACCTCCTGCGTTCGCGCTAACCTTATCAGAAAGCCGTCAATTTCTTTTGGCAACTTAGTGGTAATACCACGTGAATGGTGACAGAAAATTAATACATCCTTGAGGTAATCAGGAGTATTTCAGAATCACAGAATTAATTATGGTAAAATCTCAACATTCAAAAAATGAAATGAAGAGCTCGGCTTTCTATGAAGTGTTTGTATATCGGAAATGCGTTCGAGCAAAAACTGATCGAAAATGAAAGCGTCTCCGACGATTTATTGAGTAAAATCTCAGAGCGTCAGGTCTTTGGGCTTTCACCGGAGATCGCAGACGCTCGGGCGAATCCCTTCCGGCTGCCGCGCCGAGTGGACACCGAGATGCGGCTGATGATGTTGCTGAGGCGCTACCTGAATCATTTTGCACCCGACATCGTGCATTTCGATAATCCAGGCTTTCACGATATGGATGCCGCTTTACGCACCGCGAAATCGGCCGGTGCGGCGGTTGTCATGAGTCTGCGGGACATCTCAGCACGCGAGGGGAGCGATCCCCATCCAAATCTGCCGGCGGCGGGCGCGTCGCGGCGTGGTGCGCTAAATATCGGCCGTCGGGCAGGCGATTACATCGAATATTTCAAGGTCCTGAAGGCGAAGGCCATAGGACAGTGCCTCACACGATCGCAACATGCCGACAGGTACATCGCACCGAGTTACGATTTCCAAGCGTGGCTGACCGCGGCGGGAATGGATCCCGACAAAATCGCAGTGATGCCCGCCGTTGTGATGCCAAGAGCGGCGCGTGCCTTTCGGAAGCCGCGCATGCCTTTCGCGCTGTTCGCGGGCGACCTTACAGCTGACAGCGGTATACGAACCGTCCTCGACGCATGGAAGCTCAACGATGCCCTTGGGCTTCGCCTTGTCGTCGCAGGAGATGGGCCGCTTACGCCGGAGGTCGAGACAAGCGGAGCTAAGATTTTGCATCTGGCAGGCCGCAAAAACCTCAGGCAGCTCGATCATTTGATGCGGCGGGCCAGTTGTTTTCTGGCGTCCTCCGGCGCGGAGCAAGCGCATATGATCGCCAGGGCTCTCGCAAACGGCCTTCCGGTCATCGCGGCCGACACGCGGGCCGCTATGGAGATGATAGACTCGGGTCGAACGGGATATTTGTTTCGAGACGGGGATCCGATGTTCCTTGCCGCTGCGATCCGGCACGCCTTTGAGTCCCATGAAGCTTTGGAACTCATGGGCGCCGCCGCCGCCGAAGAGTTTCGCCGGCGTTTCTCGCCGTGGATATTACGGCGCCGTCTGGCAGGCATTTATCGTGAGACCATCGAAATAAGTCGCGGCCGGTAATCGGCCCCGCGGTCACCGGCACAGCAGATAGCGAAGCTGGTGCAACTCCCACTCAGGCTCGAGCCGGATGCGGGGAATGGCCCATTGCGATGTGCCCGCCGCTGCGCTGCCGCTGATCGTGGTGAAGAATGACCGGTATCCCGCAGCTGCGGCCAGGGCCGGATCGCGTTCGGCGAGATAGTCCCTCCCCGGCTGCCCCCAGGGACAGGCGAATTGGTTGCAAACCAGGTCCAATTCCCGTTCAAGGGTCAGTCGCGACGTGATCATTTCGTCGGCCGTCTCATCTTGAGTGAGCGTCGACAGGCGGCGGTGCGAAAAACTGTGCGACCCGATCGTCCCGCCATTTTTGGCAATCAGGCGGCACTCGTCCCAGGACATATACGTCCGCTCGGGCTCATCCGCGCCAGGCGACGCCGCGATCCGTCCGGGAATGATGAAGAAGGTGCCGGGAATGTCGTTTTCCCAGATCAGGGAGAAGCCGTTTCGGAAAGAGCTGTACTCCCCGTCGTCGAATGTAATGCAGAAATGGCGCCCATCGATTTTATCGCCGCGTTCGAGCAGTTCGATCGCCTGCTCCGTCGAGATGAAATCGCCAAGGCAACGTAGGTAACGAAGCTGTCGAGCCAGAGATGTCCGCGCATCGGCCGGAACGCCATGATACATGATGCAGGTGATGTGGTTTCTAAGGCGCTCAGGGTGACGCCCTTGCGAAAGGCCCCAGAGCGCGGCCGAGCGAACCGTCGGGAACTCGCTCAGCCGCTGTTTGGACGCCGTCAGGAAAGCCGCGGACCTCTCTCTAAGGCGATTCATCGCTGCTGGGTTACCGGTGGGCGGGAAAGTTCGCGATCCGCGTTATCTGCGCGGCCGCGAGAACGACGAACGCGGGATTGTTCGCCAGGTAGCGCCGCCACAGTCGCTTTGGTTCCAGCACCAGCCGATAGGTCCACTCGAAACCCGTCCGACGCAGGAATTTCGGCGCACGCTTCACATTCCCCGCATGCATGTCGAACGCCGCGCCGACGCCGATCAGGGCACCCGCCGTCAGCCGGTTAATATTAGCAGCCATCCAACGCTCTTGCTTCGGCGTGCTCAGGCCCACCCAGACTATATCGGCCTGGCTGGCATTGATCTCCGCGACGACTGCATCCTCCTCCTCCGGCGTGGGGCGCCGGAAGGGGGGAGAATGGAATCCGGCGATGACGGCATCGGGGCAATCCCGCTGAACCCAGGCGATAAGCTTATCGAGGGTCTCGGGGGATGCGCCGTAGAAGAAATGCCGGGAACCCTTAAGGTTTCGCAGAAGGTGGGGCATGAATTCCGGACCGCAGACACGGTCCGCCTCGCGATGGCCGGCGCCGCGCACCCACCAGGCAAGGGGCATACCGTCGGGGAGAACCAGCCCCGCGCGGTTGTGAATCGATTTCAAGGATGGGTCTCGCTGGCACTCCATCACACCATGAACGCCGGAGACACAGACATAATGTGACTCGCGCTCATCCAGCCACCGCCGAATTTCGGCGGTGGCGGATGCTGCGTTGACGGCGCTGACACCAACCCCGAGGACGTTGACTGCCGCAACCATTGAGCGCCTCCTGCCCGGCCGATCAGGCAGTCGCCGCGCGAGCGCGGCCGCTCGTCATCTCGTCGTAAATCCACTGGTAGGTTTTCTCCATGCCCACCTCCAACGAGATGTCAGGAGCCCAGCCGAGCGTCGCCTGCAACAGCGTGTTGTCGCTGTTCCGCCCGCGGACACCCTTCGGCGCGTCCAGGTTGTAGTGGCGCTTCATCTTTATCCCGGCAATCTCTTCGACGATATCGACCAGCCCGTTGATCGAGATCAGCCGGTCGCTTCCGAGGTTCAATGGCTGAAGATAGGGGCCGTTGAAGATCAGCTCGGAGCCTTTGATGCAATCGTCGATGTACATGAAGCTGCGGGTCTGCTCGCCGTCGCCCCAGATCTCGATTTCATGCTGGCCCGAGAGCTTGGCTTCGATCGCCTTCCGGCACATCGCCGCCGGCGCCTTCTCGCGTCCGCCGTCGTAGGTGCCGATCGGCCCGTAGACGTTGTGGTAGCGGACCGTGCGTGTCTCGAGTCCGTAGTCTTCGTAGAAATGCCGGCACATGCGCTCGGAGAACAGCTTTTCCCACCCGTAGCCATCCTCCGGCATAGCCGGATAGGCATCTTGCTCGCGCAAAGCCGTCACGTCGGTCACGGTCTGGTGCTCAGCGGCATAGACGCATGCGGACGAGGAGAAGAAGAAGCGCGAAATTCCGGCGTCGCGGGAGGCGAGCAGAAGATGGGTGTTGATAAGAACCGAAAGCATGCATTCGGCCTTATGGGTCTCAATGAATCCCATGCCGCCCATGTCCGCGGCGAGATTGTAGACCTGTGTCATTCCGGCGACGGCCTTGTCGCAGGCATCTTTCTCGCTCAAGTCCAGCGACATGTTCTCGACGTCGGAAAATACCTGATACCATTCCGATATCGGCTTGCGGTCGACCGCACGGATTTGCGCGAAGCCCTGCTCGCGGAGATGAGCGATCAGATGGCCGCCGATAAAACCGCCGGCGCCGGCAACGAGAATCCGCTCGCCCAGTTGAATGACATTACTCATATACATCTCCATAGATATAAGTTGATCCACAGAGACGATAACTGACAAAATTACTTCATTATATTGAGAATACAGCTAGTTCCTGGATAAAAAGGATACTGTATTTCTGAGTCTATCCATTATGATTAGCCACTTAGGCCAGGCCAGACTTCACGATCTCGGATCGCTCAGAAGGCATTCTTGTCGGTGAATCCCACAAATATAGTTCTGAACAGAACCTTCAGGTCCAGCAGCAGAGTCCAGCTTTCAATATATTCGAGATCGTATTTAACGCGATTCTGCATCTTGTCGATCGTATCCGTAAGGCCACGGCAACCGTTCACTTGCGCCAGACCGGTAATTCCGGGTTTGACCTTATGCCGGCCGAGATAATTGTCGATCACAGTCACGTAATGTTCGTTGTGAGCGACAGCGTGGGGACGAGGGCCGACAAGCGACATCTCTCCCCGCAGGACGTTGATGAATTGCGGTAACTCATCGAGGCTAGTCTTACGCAGAAAGCGGCCGAGGCGGGTCACTCTGCTGTCATTACGGGTAGCCTGCGTAACCGAGGGGTCGGCCTCCGTGCTCACGCGCATGGTCCTGAATTTCAGGACCGAGATCTTGCGGGCATTGAAACCCCACCTGTCCTGACGGAATAAGGCCGGGCCAGGGCTGCCGAGCCGGATGAGGACGGCGATGACCAGCATCAAAGGCCCCAAGACGGTCAGAGCGATCGCGGAAATCACGATATCCTCGGCCCGCTTTATCGCCGCCTGGAAATCGGTCAGCGGTCGATCGAGCACCGGAATGGCGGGAAGACAGTCCTCCATACGGGACATGCGCGCGACCGCCGTGCGCGGCATCTCCGGGATGAGCTTCACCGTGAGCGGAAGGTTGCGCATCCGATGCAAAAGGGCATCCAGCGGAACGGAATGCGTCCAGGGCAAGGGGATATAGACCTCATCGATGCATGTCCTGCGCGAGACAATGGCAAGCTCATCGAGGGTCGCGTAGCAATTGTCGTCCGCGTCGAACGCCTGCACCAGATCGATCGATCTGCCGAACTCCGGCGTCAGCCTCGCTATCAGGTACCGCACGGCTTCGCGGGTTCCTATGATCGCAACCGGCTTGGCAAATCGCCCGGCCCTGTTCAGGGATGTGATGATGTGCGCGGCTACGAGGCGTATGGCCACGAGTGATGCAAGCGCGCCGAAAAACCAAGTTACCGCCCAGGCACGAGAAATTTCCTCAGAGACTTTCAGGAGAAAATTGAACACAACCAACGCGGCCGTCGCCCCGCCATATGCAGCGAGAATACGCGGCAATTGAACGCCGAAACGGCCGATATTCTGATTGCCATATAGTTTGAGCTGCTGAAACGCTATCCCAGCAAGGAGAATATCCAAGGCGACTTCGAAATAATATAGATCGAGATTTGCGATATCGGTGCGAAGCAAGGCATAGGAGATAATCGCGCCTCCGGCGATCGCAACACCATCCGCCGCTCTCATAGCGATTGCGATGATGCCTCGCAGGCGGTCCGGATTGCGTTCCTCGTACGAGGTTACTCCGGCAGCTTCAGCCGATATGAGATCGATAGAGGCAGATGATGTGCCCAGCGACAGCAGCGGTTCGGCCGACTGTGCGATTGCTTCTGTCATCACGATCCCCCTCTTATCGAAGACTTAAGCCAAAAAAGAAAAGATCACGGCGATCAAATGCCGGAAGGCCGGCGGAAACGCGCGGCCGGATCCACGGTCGCGCGGCAAGAGCCGAACGCCTGAATGCGCTGGAATATCGACGGAAAGGGAGGGCTATGTCGCGGGGAACGAAATATCCCGCCTATCAGGGTCAATACCTCTTGTGAATATCCACATAATCCTGGGCTAGAATACAGAGTAATACCGGTCCGTGCCGCCATTGTCCCCTCCGGGTTCAGACGGCTCAATTCTTATCATTATTTATTGTGCAGTGCGATCACGCATGCGACCTAACCCGTTCGGCCGTGACCGATCGAAAAGGAAGTACCCCAGGATCAGGTATCGCGGGCAGCTGGAGCTTTGGCGTCAGCGGCTAGTTCGGGCTTCGGCTAGAAACTGGCCTTCAGATTGACGGCGATAAGCGCCCGGGTAAAGCTGTTATTGACCTGGTTGGAGAAGCGATGCTGGATTTCGGCGGTGCCCTCCAGGCTGTAGACTTGGGTAAGCGCCCAGCGTACGCCCAGCCGGCCTGATGCGAGCGAGTCCTCCCGTGAAATGCCTTTATACTGGGCCAAGTCGTAAGCCACGCCCGCCGTGAGGAGGATATTTCGGAGAAGTTCATGCTCCACCGAGACTTTAACCTGGGTGTCCCAAAAGCCGGAACTATCAGCCAGGATCGTCTCCTGTATGCTCCTCGACGCCTGGAAGCGGATCGAAGTGAGCGTGGTTATATTCCACAGTACCGACGCCCCGAAATAAACACCCGAATTGGAACCGAGCCTCGCATCGTCATAATCTTGATTTTGGAAGCCCAGATAGCCCTGCGCGGACAGGAAATCCCCAAGATTGATCTGGGTGCCACCGGCAAAGGCGTAGCCACTGGAACTCCTTTTGAGGTGATCGGGACTCGCATCGAAGGTGGTGTCGTATTGCCGACGATTTCCAATGGCCTCGAAAAACGCCTGGTAGCCCGGCGTCAGCTCGTAACTCACGCGCGGCGCAAGCGAAAATTCGGCTCGGCTCCGATCACTGTTGATGACGAGCCCGTCGCCGTTGAGCGTAGGCTCGTTGCTATACTGGAATTTGTCCACTGACGCCTGAATCTCAAAACCGAGGCGGCTCGGCGAGTACACATAGTTCAGGCGCCCTGTCGTAAGCGAGTACTCGGTTGGATATTTTGCATAGTCCCCGGCCCCGGCGAATCCCGCCGCAGCCTGTGACTCCGGGGAATATCGATCCTCGTGCAGTATCTGGTAGCCCGCCTCTAGGGACAGCGTCTGGCCCCGCTCGATATCGAGCCTGCCGTCCCCGCGAACGACCATGTTTCCGACATTTTCGGAGCTGTACCGTGCGTACTGGCGGACATCGCCCTGCGCATAAAATGAAGCCGCGTTGGTCGGCCAATCGGACTGAACGGAGATGGCGGGCTTTACGGTCGTTACGAAATCGGATCGCTCGAAGGTCTGCGAACCCAGAATGTTGCTGTCGAGCGTCTCGCCGATCTCCAGTGACGGCAGCACAGTGTATGGGCCGAACCGATAGCCGACGGGATCATATTCGGGCCTCGTTCTCTCCAGGACACTCAGCTTTTCCTCAGCGAACGTTGGCTGAGTAAGATCCGGAACCGCAACCGGCGACGCGGCTTGCCCCCAAGATGCAACGGGTAGAAGGATCCACACCGCGGTGAGAGCGCACCGAACCTGAGAATATCTTTGCATAGGCGGCAGCTCGCATGTACTTGGTATTTATATGCCCGATAAAGGCGCGCAATCTCACAAAAATGAAAGTGAATTCCTCCGCGCCCCATCGGAAGGCCGTCGTCCTCAGCACCGACAACGACGGCTTTCACTGAGTTATGCGCAACTAATAATATCGCTGAGTGACGCGGATAACGTCGTCGGGATGAATGGCGGCATCGGGATCGAGCCGACCCGTGACTATCTTGTCGCCTTCCTTACGTTCGACGACCACGAAGTCCTCGTTGGCGCGGTACGTAAAACCGCCAGCTGTCGCCACTGCGGAGAGTACGCGCGACCTTGCGGTGCACGGGTATGAGCCCGGATGGTTCACTTCCCCCACGATGTAAAAGGGTCGATACGATAAGATGTTGACGGAAACCTTGGGATCCCTGATGTAGCCGTCGGCTATCTTAGCGGTGATGTCCCGCTTCAGCTGGTCGATCGTGAGACCGGTCGCGGGCACCGACCCGATTATCGGCGCGTCGACCGTGCCCGCCTCGGAAACTTCGGTTGGTCCGTTCGCATCGACGCCGAGCGCTTGCCGATCCATTTGCGGCGCACCGTAGAGCGTTATCTGCAGTCGATCCCCCGCCCCCAGCACGTAGGAACTGTTGATAGACGAGGTGTCTTGAGAAAGGGCGGGAAGATCGCTGCCTTTCGGCGCACAGCCGGCAAGCAAAGCTCCACCCGCGACAACCAGTATTACTAGAGGATTATTGAACGCCATCGCTGCTCTCCTTTGGGTTCAGAGCTCAAGAAATGTGATGTGAGTACGAGTTTTATCCTGTACCGCTGACGATAGTCAGTGCCGGCGGGTCGAGGTTTTCGCCAGACCGGTGCTCCCGGGCGTCGCGCGGTACGTGATTCATTCCCCAGATTGCCGCCTGGGTCCTGTTTCGCGCATTTATTTTCCGCAGCAACGCCTTCAGATGAACTTTGACAGTCGCTTCCGCCATATTGAGGTTCCGCGCGATCGTCTTGTTCGGCAGTCCATTGACAAGGCAACTCAATATCTGACCCTCGCGCGCGGAGAGCGGAATATGCCGCGGCAATTCGATTGCGACGTCTGGCGAGACCGTCGGCGCCTGAGGCCTGGTTTCCAGCAGCGACTGCACGGTCGGGAATATCTGCTCGCCGAGAAGAACAAGCTCGAGCGAATAGCGGAGGGCGTCCGCGGAAATATCCTTTGGCAGGAAGCCGCTGGCGCCGGCGTCTACCGCCATCTCCAGCCATCCGAGTGTTATGTGGTTCGTAAGAAGGACGATCCTGACATGGGGAAACTCTTGGGCGATGTCCTTCATGGCCGCGAATTCCTCCTGCAGATCCGTCGAAGGATCGCACAGCAGAAGGTTCACTGAAGTCTGCGTCGCCCGCAGCATGTCTGCCGCCTCGACCAAGGACCTTACTTCCCCGATAACCTCCATCTTGCGGCTTGCAAGTATCCGACGAATGCCTTCGCGAAACAGCCGATTTTCATCGGAGATCAGCAGGCTAACTTTTCCAGTCATCGCCACCCCATCCTGTTGAGTAATATTGCGCGATGATATCTCGAAGAAATTGGCTGCATCTCATCACCCTATGAGCCGATCAAATCCCTATATGCCTTTGGAGGTCGAGTAATATTTCTGAATTTGTTTTTGGTAGTACATAGAGCCAGTGTAATTGGGGAGGCGCCCCATATCCGTTTGAGTCAGCAATATGCCTGCCATGTTGCCGCCAGCGTTGATGATCTGGCGGACTGCCGGCCCGGCAGCGGCCTTGCGGGTATGCTGCCAACGGAGCACGAAAAGCACCTTGTCGGCCAAGCGGCACAGATTTCGTGTGTCGGAAACCGCCAGCAAGGGGGCTGAGTCGAGTATGATCAGGTCGAAAGTACCGGCCAGGGTCCGCAACAGCTTTTGCATATTGTCGGAACTGAAGACGTCGGTCGGATTCGGTGCGTGCGTGCCTGGCGGCAGCACGAAGGCCTCGGACTTGGTGTCCTTCAAAAGCACTTCGCTGATCGCCGCCTTGCCCGCGAGATAATCGATCAGACCGGGTTTGATCTGAACGCCGAACTCTTCGTGGATTCTCGGCTTTCTCAAATCACTGTCGATTACGAGAACTTTTTTGCCGGACCGTGCGACGAGACGGGCCAATGCGACCGCGGTCGTCGATTTGCCCTCACCTGGGAGCGACGAGGTTATCAGCACGATCTTCGGGGGGTTATCGACATCCGATAAGATCAGGCTGGTATAGACCCCACGAATCGCCTCGGCGAAAGGCGAAAACGGCTTATCGAGGACCTGAGTCTCGCCGCGCTCGCCATTCTTGAGGCGCGGGACGAAGCCCAGCGCCGAGACACCGAGCGTATGCTCGACATGGGCCAGATCGCGAAAGCCTTGATCGATGCTCTCGAGGCCGATCACGAGCAACGAGGCAACCAGTGCCGCCCCGATGAAGGACAGCGTCAGGACAAGCGGCTTATTGGGAAAACTCGGCCGCAGGGGGATATCGGCGTGGGAGATGACGTGGGCATCCGGCTGCTGAAGGCCGCTTTCGATGCTCGTTTCCTTTGCGCGCGAAAGCAGCCGGTCATAAAGGTTGTGATTGGCTTCCGCTTCGCGCTGCTGCGCGTTGATGTCGACATCGGCGGCGTCGGTGCGGCCTGCCTCCCGCTTCAGGTTTTCAAGCGCCGTCCTTAGGGAAGACTCCCGCGCAGCGGCGATCGCGGCGCTGTTGCCGAGACCTGAAACGACCTTCTCAGTTTCCATACCCAGTGCGGCGCTGTTGGCGGCGAGTTCGGCCTTCAGCCGTCTCACCGTTGGGTTTTTGTCGCCCATGGATTGGTATGACTGCGCTAGTTCTCCGCGCAATTCCGCTTGATCGCCACGAAGCTTCTGAATGACCGGTGAAGCCGCGACATCCGTGATTGCGGCGCCGGATTGACCGGCACGCCGGGCTTCTTGCAGTTTCGCATCCGCCTGCGCCCGCTCCGCCCCCGCTAGGATGAGCTGCTCGCTCAGGCTTGATATCTGCTCATTGATCAGATCGACCTGCTTGCCCGCGGTAATACCGGCATCGCTCTTGCGCTGCTGAACGATCTTGTCGGTGCCGACGACCTGCGTGCGCAGTTCCGCGACCCGCTCAGACAGCCATTGGTTGGCCTGAACGGTGGACTGCAGCTTGCTGCTCAGATCGTCCTGAATGTAGGTATCCGCCACCGCGTTCGACACGTTCGCGGCGGTCCGCGCGTCTTCAGTCTCGAACGACACGCTGATCACACGCGACCGGCCCCGCGCAGCCACCGTCAGATGCTTGATCAGATTGTCTATGACCCGCGACATCCGCGCCTCGCTCTCCGAGCTGGCTGCTTTCTTCGCGGGCTCTGTGGACGGGAAGAACCAGCCCGAAACCGTCGACGGCACCGCCGTAACACTGTCCTGAAATTTGGTGAACCAGGTTTCCTTTTTAGCGTCGCCGCCGAACGCCGGATCCTTCTGCAGATTCAGCTTATCCACGACGAGCTTCGCTATCCGCCGCGACTTGATGATCTGAATCTGGCTCTCGGTGAGTTCCGTGTCGGCGCCGGTCACAACCGATTGAAGGTCGAGCATATGAGATTGCTGGTCGCCGACCATCAACAGCGCTTCTGCCGTGAAGCGCGGGGTCAACGCGGATGTCACCGCCAATCCGGAACCGGTCAGGACGATGATCGTCGCAACAATAAGCCAGCGACGCCGTAACAGTGTGCGCCACACTTCGCCCAAATCAGCCCGCTCTGCTTGCGGTACCGCAGCAATATTTCTGCGGCCATCGAGATCGACGACTGTGTTTCGGACAGGCGGAGGCTGCGCGTTCCACGACATCGACGTCTCCTGTTTGATTGAATAAGTCCTTTAAGGCTACCCAATATCCGCCCGATTGCAATGCAACAAAACAACAAATCCGAAGTACTTAGTTTATTCGATTTGGCTATATAGAACTACTACCGGAATATCCAAAAAGTTGTCCCCATACTACTTTAGTATTACCATTCTCCGTCATGAAACCGATTATACCAGATTGCAAGTGTTATAAAAATTAGGTCAGTGCCTGGCGGTTTATACCTCGAAATCGCATAAGTATTAATTCAAATACAACGTTGATAAGGACTACCTCACGAAGCTACCTTCCGCATATCTGATTTTGCATCGATCTATCGGAAACAATTTCTGACTATGTTCCTCCGCCGCAACCACGATCAGATATCCGGCCTGTCGATCGGCCTCCCTGCGCATGACCAGGTAGGAACGGGGTATCAAGGCGGCGCCGGTAAGGCGCACGACGGAATCCGCAGCTCAAATCCGTCGGAAAATATTTACCGATACCCTGCCAACGAAAGATTCACCCCAAAAAGCAGCAATGCGACAGAGACATCACGCGCATTAGCGATCATGCGGTGGCGTGCACTGGCATGACATACGGAAGCTTTTTCCGAACTCTTCTCTGATCGAGGGCATCATGATGAAAATAGTATCTGTCCTGATTTCAAGCCTGGTCTGGAGCGTGGCATTGGAAGGTCCGGTAGAATCTGCCCCCGCCCCCCCTGCGGTAGCCAGTGCGGTTTCCGAGCAACCTCCGCTGCCCGAAGACGGTTGCGTCTATGCTGGATTGGGCTACTCCGACCGCATCTTCATAAACGTGCCGGCGGGTGTTTATCAGTGCCGGGCGCAACATTGGTACGTCACACCCGATGTTCCTGTAGGCGCCGGCATGTCTCCCGACGAGTTTACGAGCGTTCGCGCCCAGGCCGAACTGGCAGGCGACGGATGCATCTATGCCGGACTTGGATTTTCAGACGGGGCGGTGATTCGGACCGCGGTTGGCGAATATCTGTGCAAATCTCACCACTGGGATCGTCGATAATCGCAACCGACCTATACCGCTCAAAGTGGGCGCGTTATAAACAAAGCGACAACCACAGTCATTTTGAGGTTTTTCGATTCCGTGCGCGGAATTGCGTTGTGATAAATCTGTGACGACGAACTGCTCTATATAATTTTCAACGAATCTTATGCGAGAATTGTCTACTCAATGTGGGGTAGTCAATCCAGGTTAATTTATTTTTAGGAACTTTCGAGCCAAACTTTCATTGGTAATTTAGGATCAAGGTTTAATCCTTTCGCCACCTAACGTCGTATCGCTAAAGGAGGCTCTCATGAATCACGGACGGCTGGTCATTTCAGGCGAAGGACGTTTATTTCGAGAAGGGCTTAAGCATATCTTGCAAGGTGCTGGCTTCTCGATCGCTGGCGAGGCGAAATCCCTCGTCGAAACCAGTGCGCTGCTCCCATCGCTCGCCCCACCTCCCAACCTCATCGTGTGCGATCCGTCGCCCGACCCGGAGGTTGAATACGGTGCGATGAAAGAAATTCTCAACGAAAATCCGGACTTAGGCATCATCGTCTTGAGCCGCGATGTCAGCCAGGAATGGCTGGATCTGGCACGAGCAACCGGAGCCCGGGGATTTCTTCCGAATGACATCTCCCCCGCGGCATTGCAGATGCTGTTGCAGCTGCTACTCCTGGGAGAGAACATCTTCGCGGGCCCATCGAGCTTAAAGGTTGAGAATCGCGCTGAGGCGGGCCCTGGCAGGCTCATCGGGCAGGATCTGAAGGTCCCTCTATCACCAAAGGAGGTTGAGATCCTTCTCTGTCTTGAAGACGGCATGCCCAATAAAGTGATTGCCCGAAACCTCAATATCGCTGAGGCAACGGTCAAAGTGCATTTAAAATCACTTCTACGGAAAATAAATGTAGGAAACCGAACTCAAGCTGCGATTTGGGCCATTAACCGGCGGCCCGAAATGAATGGACGTGCCGTTTAAACCCTGATAGCTCTTTTTTTTCAGGCAGAATACTATATATCTGCATGGCTGGGCCCCGGGGGAGTTTGTCGCTTGTCGAGGATTGCCTTTCGAATATTCTAGGCAAGAATGTATCTCGATGGAGTGGGTGAGATGAGTTGCATCGTCATCGTTGACGATCAGGGGACTAGCCGGCGCGTCATGTCGAAGCTTGCCTCGACCATTGAGATCGATGCTGCCGTGGTGGAGTTCGAGTACCCGCTCGAGGCATTGTCATTTTTTCGGGAGAACACGCCCGATCTCGTGATCACGGATTATAGCATGCCCGTCATAAACGGAGCCGAATTCGTGCGCCGGTTCCGGGACATGCCCGAATGTTACGACGTTCCGATCGTCGTGGTGACCGCCTATACCAACCCCGAATTCCGTAGGCTCGCGCTTGAAGCGGGAACTACCGAATATCTATCGCTGCCGCTGGACTTCGAAGAATTCCGTTTGAGGTCGAGAAACCTGCTTGCCCTGCGCAATTCGCGGCGTCTTGCCAGCCAAATTCCGGGGTGTGTTAGCCCTGAAGAGGTGTACACCGGCACGCTGAAGGACAGCCGGGCGCGGGCAGAGCTTTTAGACGGGTTGCTGCAAACGCTAAGTCATAAGCTCATTGGAAAGATCGAGCAGCTCGATCTCGTGTGTGGGGATCTCATGGCTTTGCTCGAGGTGAGCCCTTGCGCAGCAGTCTTCGTAGACTCGGACCTGCGGGTTCGCCGTTTTACCAATGTCGCCGCGAATCTCCTGGATCTTGGAGACGATGACATTGGCAGGCGCCTGCCGCTTACCAGCAGCTGCCTGGTGCGCACGGACCTCTCGACTGATCTTGCTATTGCAAAGGAACAAAACAGAACGATGGAAAAGTTCGTGGAGGATCCCGCCGGCCGATTCTACCGCATACGCATAATCCCTACACCGCATAGGAATGATGCGCTTTGGGGAGCCGTCATCTCATTCGACCGGATGCATGTAGCTGAGCCTGGCTTGGCCTAGGCCGGGCCTATCCCCCTCATTTGCTTCGCCGATGACCAGTTCCGGCGTGGTTCAGACGCCTCGGGGTGTGCGGTCGACAAGGTCCTGGATCGATATTGCCGCTAAGTCGGCTGTCCATTTGTACTGGATTTCCTCAAACGCGGTGGTCACGGTCTGATGCGCAAGCGTTTCGGCTACGTGAAACTCTCGCGCCGATTTGCCGGCGCTCGCGCGATGGAGATCCGCGAGTGAGATCAATTGGCTCGGTCGGCCGAGGATGTAGCCGCCCCTGGCACCTTTGATGCTCTTCAATATCCCGAGCCGTACCAAGTGCTGAAAGGTGGCCTCAAGGTGTCGAGGCGAGAAGCTTTTCGCGGGAATCGCCTCGAGCAGCTTGATAGGGCGGCTGTCCCGTTGAAGCGCGAGGTAGAGAACAGCTTCAACCGTCAGAAGAAATCTCGCAGGCAGCAACGGCAACGAAGCCCGTTGCTGCCGAGGATCCTGGAAATGCCCCTGATCGCCGCCGGAAGTTGAAGTAGTGTTATTAGGAGACATTTGCCTGAAAAAAAGCCGCCCCTTCTGAGGGCGAAGGAGCGGCAAGTAGCGCCATCGGAGGGACTAGTCTCTCAAATGGCTCGCAGGCTCATAGAGAAGCAATGCAAGCCGGGTCTGGCAATTGGGCAGTTGTGGTAATCCAATTTGTTAAAGGCCGGATTTTGTACCGTATTACGGCGCGTATTGGACATTACTCATGCAAGCTCTGGTCGCGCGGTCATTCATTGTGATGCGCTTGCAAACTATGACTGCGCCGAATGATGAAAGCGCCCAGTCGCGGAAACTGTGGTTCCACGCGTGACCTTCGTTGCGATCGTCCGCGCTCTCCGAATTAACTTTATTATGAGTCCCAGCGCCGGCGGCACGTTCTGCCTCAGGAACGCGATTTTACGAACATACGTATCCACCTGCCACGTCACCTGACTGCCCGCCGGGAAAAACACGGCATCGCCGGGACCGAGCTCGCGTGTTTCCGATCCCATCGTCAACAAAACGTGGCCATCGAGGATATGCACTGTCTCATCGCAGTCATAATGCCAGTTGAAAATGCCGGCTGTGCACTCCCAGACCATCGTCCAGGCGTTGCCGTCGCGGCTTTTGAAGATGACCCTGTTGCGTGCTTCGGGCGAGCCCTGGAGCACCCAATCCCGTTGGATCGGAGCGGCCTCGAGAAGGATATTCGTCGAGGAAATACTGACGTCCGACGTTTGCATTTTATCGATGAGCTCCTGGCAATTTAAAAAAGATCGGCACCCGCCATCCCTTGGCTCGCATTGCAAACAAATGACACGCGCTCCAGGCTCCTGAATATCTTAATTACCCACATTTCTGTGAGATAATGTAACTCATCAACCACTATGTGCACTAACTCTTAAGAAGTACTATGCTTTATCGGTACCACCTTAGGACTATTTTAATTCAACCGCCGATTGAATATTTCAATGGGATGCAAAACGTTGCGTCCTCAGACAATTCTACTCAGGAAACGCTGTCGCCGGCTTATTGGCGTCAATGGGCCGACAAAGCGCGGGAGGCGGCCCGGGATGTCCATCCGCTAAATCGCCAAATCCTTGAGGATGTTGCCATTTCTTACGAGGAAATGGCCCAGTTGGTCGAAGACCGTCATCCCAAACCGACCAAGCGGCGGCCAGTCCAGCTGCTTCCATAAAAACAGCGGCTCTAGTTCACCGGCCGTCAGTACCAGTGTGCCGTTGTCGGGTGGAGGCCCATGACGGACTGGTCGATCTGCTTGAAGCCGGCGGCGAGCGCGGCCGAGCCTGCCCCGAGATTGTAGTTTCCGCCTGCCTCGTTGACGAAGCCGGCATTGCCGTAATGGGCGTTGGTCTGGTTGACGGGGTCGCCGAACACCTGCCAGTGGCTGGTCGCCAGGTCCATGTAGAAGTTGTTGTCGACCGTCGGGTTTCCCCCGGCGAGGTTGCTGTAGGCTGCCGGCGTCGACGAGGTCGAGGCGATGATGTTGTGCGAGAACACATTGTTCGACATCGCATGGCCGCTGATCGACTGGATCAGCAGGGCAGTGTCCCAGCCCCACGACGATCCGCTGGCCGAGCCCAGATCGAAGATGTTGTTCTGGACGTTGATGTTGCTGCCGCCATGGATCTGCAGCGAGTGATCGACGGTGTTGGCGACGATATTGTTGGTGACCGTGACCCCCGAGGTCAGATCGTCGAGATAGATGCCGACGATCTGGGGGTGGTTCGCGGTCGAGACCGTCGAAGTGATGTCGTTGCCGCTGATCGTGGTCGCGGTGTTCCCGCCGCTGCGGCCGAGCATGTAGATCGCGCCGGTATCGACCGATTGCGAGCTGGTCCCGACATTGTGGATGACGTTGTCCAGCACCTTGTTACCGACATTGACGGTGTTGGAATCCCAGTTTTCGATGCCGATCCCCATGCCGGCGGTGTTCTGGACCTGGTTGTGGGAGATGGTGTTGTTGTTGGCGCCGTGCAGGAAGATCCCGCCGCCGGTGGTGCCGATGGCGCCGGCGCCGTTGATCAGGTTGCTGTCGAAGATGTTGTTGTTGCTGTTGCCGTCGGCCTCGATCGCGCTGGTCCCGGAATTGTCGAGCTCGTTGCCGGACACGGTGTTGCCGCTGGAGCCTTGCAGCAGCAGCCCCTCATGGACGCCCGAGAACAGGTTGCCGACAATATGGTTGCCGCTGCCGCCGTTGAGCTTCACCGCGGCGCCATTGGTTCCGGTGTGCTGGAAGGTGAGGCCCTGGAGGGTGACGTTGCTGGCGCCGTTGAGGGAGACCAGGGTCGAGAGCGAGCCGTTTCCATCGAGCACCGCCTTGGCGCCGGGCGCCGATTCGATCGTGATGCCGTTGTCCTTGGAGCCGAGATTGATCGTCGAACCCAGCTTGTAGGTGCCGCCCTCGACATAGGTGGTCTTGACGCTGCCGCTCTGCTCCATCGCCGTCACCGCCCGGCCGATCGTGGCAAACGGATGCGCCGCGCTGCCATCCCCGCTATCGCTCCCGCTCGTCGAAACATAAAAGCCAGGTGAGGGCGGAGGAGGGGGAGGCGGTGGAGGCGGCGTCGTGCCGCCGAACAGCGACGCCGGCAGCTTGAACTCCGCCGTCCCGTTCCAATTCATTGCACCGCTCGACGCAATGTCTCCCTGGCCATGTGCATGATAAACTTCGTAAGAGCTCGTCGCTGCGACCCGATGGCCGTTTACCTGAATCCAATCCAGGGTCAGATTGCGATCCTGGCCCCCACGAGCGTGGTCGTTCGCGTAGACAACACGAATATCGTGGCTTACGCCGGCCGTGAGATCAGTCTGGAACGTATAGCTTGCCGCCTTGGCCCCTACTACTGCGTTGCCGATCTTCACCCCGTCCACGAAAACGCCGATATGTGCACCGACCCCGTTCAACAAGGTCGCGGATGCGTGGATCGTGATGAGGTGATTAGGGAGGATCGTCGTCGCCGAGACTGCCGCGGGCGGCGAAATGCCCAGGGTGGCGTTGACATGATTCAACGACACATGGCCGCTAGGTGTACCGGCGCCATTCAGAATTTGATGGGGAAATTGCACCACAGGCTGGAACGATGGATGGGCCGGGAGCGTGTCAGCACCATTGCCCCAAGGCGCAAACGTGATGGACGGGTTCGGTCCAAAATGAAGAGGCCAATGTCTGGCGGTGCCCTCCGCCGAATCGAAAAACGATGACAAGCGACGCGTATTAAACAGGCCCATAATTCCCTCCTGCTTTCGGCAATTTCTTTAAAACTCGAGCCGTACTCCATAAGTATTAATACTTTGTAGTGGCACGGATCGCGATGCAACGCCGGCCTCATATAAGTCACCAAGCCACAAATATATTTGTGTTTTATATCGTTTAATTTCAGTATACTAACCTACGATCAGCAACGCTTCTCGTGCGGCCGCTGCGCTCGAAGGCGTCCGGCGGCTCCAAGGGACTAGCCTTTACCGGGTATGTCCGAATCTGCTCCTGCCGCTACTATAGGAACAAACGAAACTGACGCCTTCAGGCGCCCCTCGCAGGATCAATCGGAGATTTTCATTCCTACTACCGAAGCGAACCTCGACAGCTCTGGATTGCCGGTCGGAGAAGCCCGATATGCGCTTAGATCCTCGCTGCTTGGAGGAGCTTTGGCCGGCATCCTGGTTGTCATCAGCTATCTCTGGATCGACCGGCCCGTTGCCGTTCTTGCCCATGACCTCATCCGTTCCAAGGCGCCAGTAACGGCGCTGTGTACTCGGCTGAGCGCCCTCCCGGACCTGCTGACTGGGCTTTGGATGATCATCGTTTTGATCGCTCCCGTTTTCCTATGGGCCGTTACGACGTCTCGGATCACACTGAGGGGACGACTCCAGGAACTTTCGATTGCCGCATGCGGCAGCTTCCTGCTGTCGGCGACCGCGAAAATGTTACTTAAATGGACTTTCGGCCGCACCTGGCCCGAGACATGGATCTACGGCAATCCATCATATATTCGAGACGGCGTGTATGGCTTCTTCCCGCTCCATGGCGGCGCCGGCTGGTCGTCCTTCCCATCGGGACACATGGCTGCCGCGACGACGATCGCGATGATCGGATGGCGCTTCGCGCCAAATCTGCGCCCTCTCTGGACAATCATCGCCGCTGGCGCAGCAATTGGCCTGGTTGCCATGAATTTCCACTTCGTCAGTGACGTCATTGCCGGCGGGTATATCGGGATGGCTTCGTCAGCGATCGCGACCCGGATGGCAGCCCTATGGCATCGTCCTGTAGAAGCTCAGCCGGTAACCGCTGCCGCCGCCTGCCCCTAAGGACTAACCCACGGCGAAGTCGCTGGACACAATCCGGAAGGCGCGATGTTTGAGAAAATCGATACTGTCATCTTTCGTAAGACTGATACAATACGATGTCCCATATCGAATTACGCGAGAGGACCACAATACCAACCTAGAAACTTCTAAACACCTATACGTGGCTTAATTCGGTACCTCATTTGACATTATTCACAAATACAAAAGCGTAATTGACGTTGGTGCGCGTGAAAGCGCAGTTCTCTTGGAGGTGCGAGCTGTAGAAGCGTGCGCGACAATCCTGGAGAGATAGCAATGATACCCACGGTCAGTCGTATTTCACGGGAGCGGATTGGCCGACATTCACGACTCTGGGGCAAGCTATCTTGGAGTTTGAGCGCAATCACCTCTGGCCTGGCTGCCTTCTGTTGCGCATCCGTCAGCTGGGCGGATCCCATCAATGTCACAACTTACCACAGCGACGGACAACGCACGGGCTGGAACGCGCAGGAGTCGATTTTGACGCCTTCCGCATTGAAGGCTTCAACGCTCAAGCAGATTGCCAGCGTGGCGCTCGACGGGCAGGTCGACGCGCAGCCCCTCTTCGTCGGCGCACAGACGATCACGGGCAAAGGACAGCACAACGTCGTTTATACCGTCACCGAAAACGATAGCGTGTACGCGATCGACGCCGATAGCGGCACGATCCTGCTTCAGAGGAATTTCGGAGCTCCGGTGGCGATCAATCAGCTTCCGGGAGCGTGCGACAACAATTCGAATATCGTGGGGATTACCGCGACCCCCGTGATCGACGTCGCAGCGCAGGCTCTGTACGTGCTGAGCTACACCTACGAGAACAATGTCGCGATTTACCGCCTGCATGCGCTCGACCTCAAAACCCTGGCCGATAAGATTACACCGACAGTCGTTTCGGGCAGCGGAACCCTGTCTCCGACGCCGTCGACCTACGCGTTCAATCCTTCCGCTGCACGATCGCGCCCCGCGCTCTTATTGTCCAAAGGGATCGTCTACGCCGCCTTCACCAGCTTTTGTGATTTCAATGCAAACATCGCCAGGGGCTGGGTCTTAGGTTGGAACGCGACGACATTGGCGCCGATGCCGCAATCGGCTTTGCTCAATCGCGAATCGAAGACGGATAACAACTATTTTCTCAGCACGGTCTGGATGTCGGGCTATGGGATATCCGTCGATACGGCAGGAAGCCTCTTCGTCGTGACTGGCAATTCCGATCCTGCCGGCACCGCCTACAACCCGCCCTTTGGGATCGCCGAAAGCGTTGTGAAGCTCTCGCCTAACCTGGCCACGGTGCAGTCGCTCTTCACGCCCGCGGGCGGCAACGGCTCCGATTACGCCACCTTGGAGCGCACCGACGGGGATTTCAGTTCAGGCGGGGTGATGATCCTGCCCGACCAACCGGGCGCCTACCCCCACATGGCGGTCGCAGCCGGCAAATTCGGAGCTATGTATCTCATGAACTCGGACGACCTAGGCGGCTACAATCAAGGACAGCCTCCTTATCCAGACAGGGTCCTCAACGCCTATACGATCGGAAGCTGCTACTGCGGCGAATCCTATTATAAAGGCGCCGACGGCATCGGCCGCGTCGTCAGCAGCGGGGCCAACACCGCGGTGGTATGGAAAGTCAATACCACCGGCAATCCGTCTTTGACCCAGGAGAGCATTTCCGCACCGATCGTTAACGGGACCAATAACGGCTTCTTCACGACGATTTCGTCGAACGGCACGACGGCGGGCAGCCAAGTCATCTGGGCCCTGGGGCGTCCGATCGATACCTCGCCCGCCACTATCAACCTGTATGCTTTCGATCCTTCCAAAATCGACGGCTCGGGCAAGATGGCTACCTTGTTCAGCGGCGGCGCCGGCTCATGGCCGATGCATGGCCGCGCGAACCTTGTACCCACGGTCGTGAACGGCAAGGTGTATGTCGGCACCTATAAGCAGTTGACGATCTTCGGGCTTCCCACGACGACAACGACGACCGACGTCGTGTCGGTTACCGCCTACGGCACGCCGGCGGCATCGGTTTACCCGCTCATCAATGTGATCGCTGACGGAAAAACCATCGGCTCGACCTCGGTGGGGCCCGCGACGGCGACATACTCTTTCAACACGAGCCTCGCGCCGAACACGGCGCATGACATTCAAATCCAATATACCAATGACGACGTGATCAACAATCAGGACAGGAACCTGCTTTTGAGCTCGATCGCCATTGATGGCCGCGCTGTGGCCGCGACAAGCAGCTACGAGGTCTACCATGCCGTCGCCGGCCCGGGAGACCTGCCGTCGAACGGCAATATGTACTGGACGGGGACGGCGGAGTTCAGCCTACCGGCGAGCCTGTTCCCGGCAATGTCGCCTGCGGCGAAGGCGGCGAAGGTCGCGGCAGTGACCAAGACGTCAAAGGCCAGCTTCGTCCAAGGCGATGCCGATCCCGTCCTGCCCGGCCACACGGTTTACGGAACCCTCGTGTCCATGCGCAGTGGATGGCTGACGTTGCGTACGCGCAGCGGCCTTCTCAAAGTCGACAACACCCAGGCCGTGAAGTCGCATAAAAGCGCAATCACGACGATCGGGGACGCGCTGCTGGTCCGGGGCGAATACGGCAAGGCCGGCGTGATGATCGCGCGTAGCATTCAGCGGACGCAGCCTTCCAGGGCGTTATGGGGACGGGACTATTAGCAGCGGTGGGGCCGACATGATGAATTGAAGCGACGACGCGCAGTCCTTGAAGTCCCGGCGCGCGTCGGAAGGGGTGGTGGCGGCAAAGCGTCAACCGCCCCGGCATGGGGCTCACTACATTCTAAGCGCGAGTGACCACGTGCGAGACTGATCCAACCGATCTTCCCTGCGTAACCGTTTGTATCTGTATGTAAATTGACAGAGGCAACGGTAAGCGCAATGACGAGTAAAGCACTACAACGGATCCTGACTAAGGCTCAGAAAATCGCAACCTGCGAGCGGGAAATCTCAGAGCTTGTCGAGATGATCGGCCTGCTCAACATGCAAATCTCCAACTGCCATAGAACTCTTCAGGAGCTGCAATACGCCTCGGGCCGCCGCAACTGATGGTCATAAACTGCGACGCGCAGTATTGAATTCCGGCGTTAACCCGGGAGGCCCCCAGCCAGCAGTCGATCCAAATCGCGCCCTGCCACCCAGACTAGGCGCTTGAGTTCGGCCTATGACCGAGTAACCAAATCGCGGCTTGCGTCCTGTTCCGCAGGCTGGTTTTTCTCAATACGGACTTGATGTGAACCTTCACGGTCGCTTCTGCGATGTTCAGATTCCTGGCGATAAGCTTGTTGGACATGCCACTGCCGATACAGCCCAGGACCTCACGTTCTTTCTGAGATAGGGGGGCGCTCAACGCCTCGGCGGACGAGCCGCCCGAACGCGGACCAGCGTTGGCTACCTCGGCTCGAAGATGATGAGGACCTGGAAATATATTCTCACCCATGAGAACCAGCTTCAGCAGCATCTCCAGGGCGGCCGGAGAGAGGTCCAGTGGCAGAAATCCACGCGCCCCGCTTTCGATCGCCTGATCGACTACAGAAGATCTCAGATCGTTGGTGATTATGACCACGCTCACGGTGGTGAACTCTGTCGTGATCCGGCGCATCACCGCAAACTCGGCGTGCGTATCCGCTGAGGGGTCACTTAGAATCAGGTTTGGGCGTTCCCCCGAACTCAGGCTGTCAAAAGCCGCCTGCAGCGAATTCGCTTCGCCGACTACCGTGATGGATGAGCCTTGAAGAATTCGACGTAGGCCTTCCCGGAACAGCCGGTTTTCGCTGGAAATCACAATACGTCCAGTGGTCATCGCTATCCTCGTTGGTAATATCTTGGATAAATCAACTCGGGGTCTTGGACAAAATCAGTTCGAAGAACCATCACATCCACAAACTAGATTACCTCGCTTTCGTTCCTTTCCGTTATGAAATAGATGTTCCGATTGCCGACCCAAAGTCAAACTGAAATGGCGCTCCACATTTATATTCTTTAAATATTTTCCTCGCGAATTTTTGGTATCCGCGCGGCGTCCCGGACTACTAGTAGCCAATGGAAGGGCGCATCGCACCTATAGGTTGTGACTCGCCCGAAACCCCGTAGCGAAATCGTAATTTTCGCCACGAAAAAGTCACAAATTGCCGGCCTGCTAATGCTGCACTGCGGCAAAACGCCCGACCCGATCGCGCAGCTGGCCTCTAATAACCGTGGCGCCTGGTTTTACCGAGCGGGCGCTGGGCGTCTGAGGCCCACGCCGTAAACCGTTCGGAATAGGGCCTTAGGGACGCGGCCTCTCGAGGTTGGAGAATTTCGTCAGCCATCAAATATGGGGACGAAATCAGCCATGACGATCCAGAAGTCGACCTAAAATAACCCCTTGTGATTAATCCACAAAAGTAAAAACCAAATCATATAATTTCCCCCAAATCGAATATAACTTAGTAAATATCGATCGGAGGGTGGCACTGATGCTGACAATGCACAGGCGGTATTTACCAAGCAAGACCAGTGACAATCCATATACCGTACAGCCTGGGTTTTCAAAAAGGCTGGCTTACGCGGTGGAGGCCCTGCACCGTCTCGCTTCGGATCCGGACAGTCGGGCCCCGGTGCAGGCACGCAGCTTCGATAGCTGCTTCGCGATGTGGGACGGAAACGCGGTCATCTGGGAGCTGGTGAATCGTGTGAGAGAGGGGGATGAGCTCTTGGCTCAGGGAATCGCCGGTCTTGGTCCGGCGGTGTGGATCGACTGGCTGAATATCTACCAAGCCCGCACGCGGATCGAAGCATTCGCTCAGCCCAGTTTCGACGGATTGATGAAGCCCAGCGATAAACCCCTAATCCAATGGTAGTAATATTTATGGCTAGTACTTTTGCGCTATTGAGAGTTGTACCAAATCGATCAAAGTAAAAAGGAGCCTTATGCACTAGCCGACAAAATCCACGTTATTTCCGTGGCCCGTGCGATGCAACTCATGGGGTAATCCTTAGGAGATTTTCAGATGCAATCTCTTTTATCCGGACCACTAATGGCCGATAGCTCTCCAGATAGTCGCCGGGCCTTTGAAAACCAATTGATCGGCTTGCTGCCGGATCTAAAGAAGTTTGCACGCTCACTGACGCGAAATGCCCATACAGCGGATGACCTCGTGCAGGATACGATGATCCGTGCGCTTCGCTCCTATCTGCAGTTCGAGATGGGCACCAATCTAAAGGCGTACACGTTCCGGATCATGCGGAACTGTTTCCTGAGTGATCTGCGCGAGCAAAAACTGGAGCCCGCCGAATGCGATGCGGACACCGTATTTTTCGTCCCCCCCAACCAGGACAGCAAAATCGAATTGGACAATGTGATCCGGGCGTTGGGCGGGCTTGTGAGAGCGCACAGGGAGGTTATTTCACTGATTCGCGTGAACGGTTATTCCTATCTGGATGCCGCCAACATCATGCGCTGCGAGCTGGGAACCGTCAAAAGCCGCATGAACCGCGCGGATGCAGCGCTACGGGCTGCGTTGGGTCCGGAATTCGGCGGCCGAAGCTGCAAGGCAGAGTCGTCTGAAATGAACCGTCATCCTATGCGGGCGCCGGATCGCGTCGCAGCCGTTGAGTACGCTTGCTGACGATGCCTGCTTCGAGAGACACTTAGAGCTAAGCCGGATGCGACATTGATCGCATCCGCCGATTCAGGCTGAGTCTGGTCAGCGGCATCTGACGGCCGCTTTATGGTCCTACTTCCGCCCCTCTTGCATCCCTCATAAGGAGGGGCGGTTTTTTTTATACGTCGGGCCGCTCGCGAAAGCGTTGGGCGATCACTTCTCACCCTCCGCGAGGCGGTGACAGAACGTCTCGATAGAATAGTCGAAATATCTCAGCCGCGGCTTTTCAAACCACCGCCGGCCGATCCCATAACCGTACAAAGCTTTTTCCCAACAGGCACGGGCAGACACATAGCCCTGTTCCCCTGCCCTGCGGAACCAGTAGGCCGCCGCAGTGGTGTCGACCAGCATGCCGCGACCGGTCAGGTACATTTCCGCGAGTCTGATTTGACACCGGGGATCGCCCATTTCCGCTCCCTGTCGAAGGACTGCCGCTGCTTCCTCGACATGCGGCGGTGACAACTGCGTCAACAACAGCTCGCTGAGCGCCGTATGGGCAGGGAGATGACCGCGCGTGCAGGCGCGTTTGAGCCAGGTCTCCGCCAGCCTCAAATCCTGTTGCACCCTGTCGCCTAAGCGATACATCTCGCCCAACTGGTACATCGCCTCGGTATTGCTCCCGGTGGCAAGCTCGAGCAGAAGGTCCGCCGCTTCATCCCCGCTTTCCCGTGCTGGAGCTTCCTGAACCAGCAGGCGCGCCAGGGCAAACTTTGCGTCGGCATTGCCTTGGCGGGCTGCATCCCGAAGTAGGTAAATTGCGCGCTGCATCCCTTGGTTGCCGCTTGAGTCGGCGGCAAGCAACAAACCCAGCCCGAGCTGACCCCGAGGATGCCCCTGAGCGGCGGACTTTTCGAATAGCTCGCGTGCCGTTTTCGCATCGCGGGAAACGCCCAGGCCCGAAGCATATTGAAAGGCGAGATTGGCCTGTCCTTCCGCGGATCCCGCCGCCGCGGCTTTATCGTTCCAATATGCCGCGTGTCGGATCTGGAGCTCCGGGTCCGCCTGGTCGATGGTGAAGGCGCAGGATGAGTCCATTCGAGCGCCAACGGGCCCCGTGGGCCCTGCCCCGCGTTGAGCCGACAAATACATGTCTCCCAACCGAACCATCGCCGCAATTAAGCCCTGCTTTGCCGCCATCTCATACCAGGTAATTGCCTGGTCGAAGTTGCGCTTCGTCCCTCTCCCCTGTTCGTAGCAGGCCGCGAGCCGGTAACAGTCGGCGGGATCGCCATAGTCCGCGAGCTTGAGAAGCTTCGCGAAACCGGCAGCGTAATTGCCGGCAGCGAAGCTCTTCTCGCTCGCCCGTTGCAGGCGCCGTTTCGGCGAAAGCAAGCTTATCGCAGGCGCCCCGAGTATCTTGGCGAACTCAGCCTTCTGCAAATCAGGTCCCGTCTTTCTGGGCATCTCGTCCAAGGAGGGCCTCAGCAACACACGGGATGACGCTCTTTTCATTGTCGTCATCCCGTCCTCATCCCCCGCAGTCGTCAGTACCAGTGTGCCGTTGTCGGGTGGAGGCCCATAACGGACTGGTCGATCTGCTTGAAGCCGGCGGCGAGCGCGGCCGAGCCTGCCCCGAGGTTGTAGTTTCCGCCTGCCTCGTTGACGAAGCCGGCATTGCCGTAGTGGGCGTTGGTCTGGTTGACGGGGTCGCCGAACACCTGCCAGTGG
>Ga0207694_10000501_pt1 | contig 35401 bp, 65 predicted proteins | sample KBSC34metaG_FD_184353 | JGI IMG/M metagenome (GOLD analysis project Ga0207694, IMG submission 184353) | Corn rhizosphere microbial communities from Kellogg Biological Station, Michigan, USA - KBS C3-4 metaG (SPAdes) (version 2) | ecosystem: Host-associated > Plants > Roots > Rhizosphere > Soil... | reverse complement strand
CGCTATGCTGTGCCATAGAGGGCATCATGAGACGAGGGAAGTTTGGTCATGGAAGGATTTTCAAGATTTATATGGGGGATTTGAGATGAGATGGATTCTAAAGGGTAAGAAATGCAAGCACTGCGGGAGGTGGGTGTGATGGCGATAACAAATAATGATATAAAGTCTCTATCGGAACTAACTCTAGAAGACCTATTTAGGTCTCGCGTGGAGTCTGAGATTAGGAAAAAGTTCGAGGAAATGAGTAAGCCAGTCATAGATGAGTGCGTTCGTATAGCGGCGGCAGGACTAGAGATCGCCATACTTAAACACTATGATATTTGCAAAGATAGTGTCGCTTTCCAGCTAAAGATCAATGATAAGGTGGAAAAGTATGGAAGCTAATAGAAATGACATCCTAACTGTCGCAACCATGTGGCTAGCCGCATCCTTCCTAGCCACGCTTGGGATGCTCGCTATCGATTGGTGGTTGATATGATGGGATGGGAGCCAGCATGTGTTTCAGCCATTTTCGCCTCCCTATCTAAGGGGACCTGCGGTAAGCACGGATACGCCACAGAGAAAGCCGCCAAGCGCAAGATGAAAGAGATTCGCAAGAGGCGTTCGGATACGAGCCGTCGTAAGTTTGGCAAGTTCGAGACTCGCGTGTATCAGTGCAACGCTTGCTCTCAATGGCATTTAACGTCGCATGAGTTTGAGGACTGAAACTGTACAAATGCCCTATTGATTTGCGCCTGAAACCGTGGATACTTGACTGAAACGAGGGGTTGATATGGCTAAGCTAACTTCCAAGTCACGCAATTCGCTTCCCAAGTCGGACTTTGCTGGTCCTGGCCGAAGCTATCCTGTACCAGATAAGAGTCATGCAGCGAACGCTAAAGCTCGCGCTACGCAGCAGTTGAAGGCTGGCAACTTGAGCCCATCGGCTAAGGCCAAGATCGACGCTAAGTCTAACAAGGTGCTTCGGGGTAAGAAATGATCGAGAAAGATACCGTTCTCGTCTGGAAGAGGCCCAAGCTTAGCTGGAACAGCTTTAACCCCGAGGCCGCTAGCCTAGACAATCTGCTTAAGCCTATCCTAGTTCGCTGGATGAGTAGGGATGAGCTTGAGGAGATGTATCCTCCTGAGAAGGGTTCGACAGATTGCTGATTTCAACCATTGCTAGGCCCGCTGAATGCCCTTCAACGGTCCTGCTGTGAAGCACTACCGGGCCACGCGTAGTCAACCCAGATTTCCCCCTAGCACCATACGCGTCCGTCCGCCTAGCAATGATCCATTCGCCCATAGAGGGCAGCGAGACTTCGGCAGGCTTAAGCGCCGAGGGAAGTAAGCCAAAGGCCCTGAAAGCCGGAGGTGCAGGAATACGCTAGACACTCATGCCCATTCATGAGTTGTAGTCTCTCCCAGCCAAAGGGATCTAGCTAATATTTTGGAAGTGCCGCCCTTCACTGCATAAGGGTTTTAGGTAGGTGATTGAAAGAACGATGGCTACGTTCATATAAATGTTAGGGCACTATCTTTCAGTTAGTGCGTATGCATCCTAAGATGAACCTAAAAGAGTCAAAAAGATGCCCTAGATGTTAGCCGCTGGGCAGTCATCTACCTAAAGTCTTCGTTAGGATCCGAAAGATAGAATCGTCAAGGATTGATGGGTGGTGCAATCCTCCCTGAACCGGTGACCTAATAATTAGGGCAACGCTCTGGTATCCAGTCCAGCGGAAATACGGCTAGAACAGTGGATTGCCGCGCCGCCCTCTCGCGTAATAGAGGGCTTTAGGTAGGTGGTTGCCTAGGCAGTCGCGACTGCTGGGAACAGAGGTAGCCGAGTTGCCTCGCGGCCAGCCATCTACCTAAACAAGCTTTGGAAGTGAATTCGCAGGCTGATGCGCAGCGCGAAAGCGAGTCGGCGGGAGAGGATTAGTGCCCGCGATGCCGGAGATCAGCGCCGGCCACTTCCGCCAATTTCAGTGTGTAGCTCAGTCTAGTGGGGGTTAGTATGAACTGGGAAATCGAGGACTGCTTGATCCGGCTAGAGAACGGCATGTATGAAGGAAATGGCCGTTCTCCTGGAAGGGATCGGTATACGATCGAGCAGCATATTCGTGAGCTTGAAAGTGAAAATAAGAAGCAGCGGCAAATGTTGACTGACCTGCTCAGGCAGGATCAGCTCCGGCCAACCTAGCCATTAAGTGAACTTTGGAGTTCAGTATGAAGCCAGTAATACGCATGTCTCATGGGAAGTGGAAATGCCATAACGGCGATTTCATGGGTTCCATTCCAATTTGGCATTCGGGGTCATCTCCAAAGGATGCATACAATAAAGCGAAGCTCTTTAAGGATGGCCCGCTTAACTTTATCCGTAAGAACATGTCATTCCTTAGGAAGATTCCTGCCTATACCGCATCCCTTTGACATGCCTAAGTATCTGTCTACTATCGCTACATCCAGATGAGGAAAGATCTATGAACGGCTATTACAAGGTTCCGCTTCGTCAGGTGTATTGTGAAAGCCTGTTCGATTGCGTTGTCCACACTGTCTATTGCTTGGTATGGCTGAAGGTAACTTCACCTTTCCGGGCTAAGTTTACTGATATTGGATGAACCCATGAAAATGAAATCTAAGTCCACCATGATCCCTGGCGCTAAGCAGCGCATGGAGTTCAAGGGAAAGCCTGCGGCGGTCAAGAAGGCCCAGAACATCGCCCGCAAGTCCGATAAGGCCATTGCCAAGAAGACTGGCACTAATGGGTTGGCTAAGAAGTGGCCCGGCTAACAATCGTTGACTTCCCGGTGAAGGTTTCCTTAGCGGATATCCCGGGACGTCTTCGCCAGTTGGCTGATGACTATGAGGCCGGTAAGGGCGATGGACTGCCCAAGACCTTTGTTTTCGTTGAAGGTCATAGCGAAGGAACGATCAGAGTTGGATGCTTTGGCGACTGTCCAACGCAATGGGAGGTTGTAGGTCTCCTTACCTTGGCTGGTGGTATCTTCACTAATGATTGAAATAGGTTTATTTATCCGGGTAATATCTGCCTAAGATCATTAAAGATCAGGATGAGATCAGGATCATGAAGTTCGAAGCCGGAAAGTCTGGCAATAGGTCCGGGAGGCCGCCTGGGATCGCCAACAGGGCGACCCGAGAGTTCAAGGATACAGTCCGCAAGCTTTTGGAAGACAACGCTGAGAACGTCTCCCGTTGGCTTACAATCGTTGCAGAGGGAGACGGCACTGAGAACGGCAAGGCAGAGCCAGCCAAGGCGCTCGATCTCATCTCCAAGCTCGCTGAATATGCCTTCCCAAAGCTTTCTCGGGCCGAAGTCACTGGCAGGGATGGCAAGGACTTGTTTGCGGAATCTTCCGATGCCGACCTAAATCAGCGTATCCTCGCGCTTATGGCGGCTAACGAGAAGACGAAATGACATGGTTGAGCGCATTTAGTAGTGGAACTTTAGCCGTCGAGGTGACTTACATAGGGTCGTCTCTGTTCTCGGGGATAATCGGCCTGAACGGCTCGGTCAATTTTGAGGATGCTAACTCAGATTTCACCTGCACCCTGTCGGTGGATTCTGATGGGGTAATATCGCTGTCGAGCACGGCCATGCCCAGCAATTGGACTGGGGGCCGATATATCGTCTCTCTAGCCATTCCCGCCAACCCTTCCTTCACTGGCCTACGGCTCAGTCAGTGCTCATCCGATCCCGGCGTATTCGGAGGCGTTCAGCTTTCCAGCCTTAGTGATGGGACTGTCACGAACTTTGAAGGTTCTTCCTTCGTCTATGGATCGCTTCCCGTTGGAACTTTTGGCATGGGCTCAGTCCCCGGTGGTGGCTAATGACCGTCCTCTATCAGTCGTTCCAGCCTGAGATTAACGTCGAAATGGCACCAGATTGCGATGAAATAGGCAATGCGACGAAGATCATAGCTTCGGCCTGGGATCGGACCAGAGTCTTCGTTGGGCGCCTTATACGCGGCGAGAAGCGATGCCTTCTCGTGGACTTCAATGGTGCCTTAGACAAGGCTAGAACTATCGTCGGCGTCAAATGGCAATGCGGCCAGCCCTATATCGCCATCATGTCGAATGCGCGGATTCAATCGGATCTTCGGTCCACGGCAGTCGATGTCCAGGCGAATTACCCGAATGACACCATGTTCAAGTGCACCGCCTATCTGGATAACGGCGAGCGTTACGTACAGACGATCCGTATGTCGGTTGACGACACCTATTGGTTCGATGGCGATACCGTCCAGCAGAATGGACCGACGCTTCTGACTGTTGGGACTATCGGGTGAGTTTCGAGCATCTTTCCCGCGAGGAAAAGATAGAACTCATTACGCTGCTTGAGGAACAGCAGCGACGCTATAGCGTCAACAAGCTGGCTACCTATATAGCCTATCCAAAGCAAGCGGAATTCCATGAAAATGGGTCGAAGTTCCGCGAACGTCTGCTTATGGCAGCTAACCAAGTGGGTAAAACGTGGTGCGCTGGGTTTGAATGCGCCATGCATGCCACTGGCATCTATCCCGATGATTGGAAAGGCCGGCGCTGGGATAGGCCAACTGTTGGTTGGGCTGCATCCGTCACTATGGAAGTTAGCCGAGATGCCGGACAGCGCATCCTTTTGGGGCGAGACGTAGCCCGTGGAACGGGAGCTATTCCTGGTGACCTCATTGAATCCATATCGTCTTATCCGAACGTGGCTGGCGCTGCGGCGATGTGCAAGATTCGCCATGTCTCTGGCGGCCTCTCTACGATCGTATTCAAGTCCTATGACCAGGGACGAAAGAAGTTCCAGGGCGATACCATCGATTGGTTCTGGCCCGATGAGGAGCCGCCGGAGGATATCTATTCCGAGGGCCTGACCCGTACCAACGCGACGGGTGGCATGGTTCTCATGACCTTCACGCCATTGCTTGGCATGTCCAAGGTCGTCCATCGCTTCATGAATGAGCCTTCTGAGGACCGTGCTGTAACCCGCATGGGGCTTAAGGACGCCAACCATTACAGTGATGCGGATAGAGAGCGGATCGTCAACAGTTATCCCGAGCATGAGCGAAAAGCCCGTGTCGAGGGCCTTCCCATGCTTGGACAGGGCATGGTGTTCCCCATCGCTAGGGAAGCCATATCCGTTGATTCCTTTCCTATCCCTCCTCACTGGCCCAGAGTGGCCGGCCTAGACTTCGGCTGGGACCATCCTACCGCCAGCTCCTGGATAGCCTGGGACCGCGATGCCGACATCGTCTATGTCTATGACTGCTACCGCAAGTCTAAGGAAACGCCCATCATCCATGCCGCATCCATTAATGCCAGAGGCAAATGGATTCCCGTGATGTGGCCTCATGACGGCCTACAGCACGATAAGGGATCGGGCGAGCAGATCGCCACACAGTATCGAAATCTCGGTGTGAGGATGCACCATGAAAAGGTTACCTTCTCGGATGGGACGAATGGTGTAGAAGCAGGCATTCTGGACATGCTCACTCGAATGCAGACGGGCAGACTCAAGGTGTTCAGCCATCTAGAGGATTGGTTCGACGAATTCAGCATGTACCACCGCAAGGATGGCCTGATTGTCAAAGAAAGGGACGATATCCTTTCGGCAACCCGTTACGGAATCATGGGCTTACGCTTTGCTCAAGTGGAAACGAATGAGGTTGAAGAATACGATTTCCCGGTAGACTATTAAGAAATACTTAAAGGTTGACGCCCATGGCCGTTAAAAAAGATCAAGACCGCATCTCAGAGATGCAGGATCGCTACGAGAAGGCCCAAGAGGGCTGTACTGAGCGATATGACGCGGCAGCGGACGATATCCGTTTCGTGACCATTCCTGGGTCTCAATGGGATTCACGGCTACGCGCTAGGCGCGGTGATCGGCCAACCTATGAGTTCCCTAAGCTTTCCTCGCATGTCCGCATGGTGGTCAATGAGATGCGTCAGGCGAGGCCGCAGGGTAAGGTCCGTGGCGTAGAGGAGTCGGACGTTGGCTTGGCTGAAATCATCCAGGGTTTAGGACGTAACATCGAGGATATCTCGAATGCCGATTTCGCCTATCTCAATGCCTATCAGCAGGCAGTCAAAGGTGGCCTTGGCTGGATTGCCTTAGATACAGACTATGCCAACCAGGACGATTTTAACCTCGATATCCTGATCTGTCCGGTGCGAAACTTCGCTAGCGTGAAGATCGACCCCTCGGCGGTCAAGATCGATCGTTCAGATATGATGTTCGCCTTCGAGGAAGATACCCTTTCAGTTGACGAATATAAGCGCCAGTTCCCGGATGCAGATATCACGGGGTTCTTTACCGATCAGCAGTCAGTAGACTGGCGAACCGATAACAAGGTACGTATCGCTCGCTATTGGTGGAAGTCGCCTGTCAATCGCACTCTCTGGGCCTTGAGCAATGGCGACACGGTCTATAAGGACGATGTCAAAGACCAGTTCAATTGGATGGATGAGTCTGAGGTTAGTGCCTCTCCCGAGGAGATCCTTGCGGCCAATGGAATTTCCATTCTTAAGGAACGTGAGGTCAAGGACCATAAGGTCATGTGTGCGCTGACCAATGGCTATGAGTTCCTGACTGATCCTTACGAGTTTCCTTCCTGCCACATTCCTCTAGTTCCCGTATGGGGCGATATCGAAAACATTGATGGTGATGACTATTGGCAGGGCATGGTTCGCCCATCAAAGGATCAGCAGCGCCTTATCAATGTGTTTGGAACTGCCCAAGTTGAGGCGGTTGCGAAAGCTCCGAAGACCCCATTCATTCTAAAACAGGAGTGGATCAAGGGTTTTGAAAAAATGTGGTCGAATGCCAATGCGGAGGATCGACCCTATCTTCTGATTACTGATTCGGCTACTGGCGTTCCGCAACGTGTTCAGGGGCCTGAAATCCCAGCTGCGATGATCCAGCTGTCCCAAATCGCTAACAACGATATGAAGGACACGACAGGTATCTATAACGCCAGCCTTGGGCAACAATCCAACGAACTATCCGGCGTGGCTATCAATAGCCGTAAACAGCAGGGATCAGTAGCCACTTTCCACTATATCGATAATCTTTCCCACGCCATTCGCCGTGTCTGGGAAATCATGATAGACATGATGCCAAGGGTGATCGATACAAAGCGTGTAGTTCGCATCCTGGGAGCTGATGGGGCTGCGGAATGGAAGCAGCTTTATCAGGAAGTACAAGACCCGATGACAGGACAGACAGTCGTCCTTAACGATATCTCGAAGGGTAAATACGACGTCACGGTCACCATTGGACCTTCGTATGCCACGCAGCGCCAGGAGGCTGTAGATGCTTTCTCCCAGCTCGCTGGCCAGATCGGTGGTGCATTCCCTGCCATTGGCCCGTTGCTGGCCTATCAGGTTGTTAGCAACCTTGATCTTCCTGGTTCTGAGGAGGTTTCCGAGGCCCTTCGCACCGCGCTTGTCAAACAAGGGCTGTTGCCACCTAAAGAGGGTGATCAGCCGCCTGCTCCGCCGCCGCCTGACCCCAGGGTTATGGCCGAAGTGGAAGAGATCATGGCTCGTGCTGGCAAGCATCAGGCAGATGCGGCTGCGGCTACCGCTAAGGCGCAGACCACATTGCCGACTGCCATGGCCGACAATCAGAAAACCTTGGCCGAGGCTGTACAGAAGCAAATCGAAAATCTCATTGCTCAGGGGCATCTACAGGTCGTTCATAACGCTGTGAGAACGACCCAGGCTATGGCTGACCATATGGATGCTACCAATCAAGCCATGGGTTCTGGAATCGTTGGTGGCGACCTCCTACCTACCCGAGTTTCCCGAAATGAGCTGTCAAATGTAGATCCATCGCAGTTCAACGGCTCCTATTGAGTCGAGCGTAACGGCGCAATCCGTCATCCTTAAGGGGATCTAGCACCATGGAAAACCACGAAGTTATTACCGCTCAACCGCCAGCAGCAGCCCCTGCTCCGCCAGTCGTAGAGGCTACGCCAGCTGTTGATCCAGTCATTGAGGAGTCGGCTGAGCAAATCGCTACCCGTGAGGCAGATGAAGCGGCTAAGCGCGAGAAGGAAGAGGTCAGGAAGAAGAATCGGACCACGGCCTATATCGAGCGCACCCAGCAGCGGGTCAGGGAGCAGGAAGAAGAACTTCGCCAGCTTCGCGAGCAGGTAAGCCGGGTAAGCCAGCCACAGCAGATACCTGGACCTGTGGAGGGCGAGCCTCGGTTAGCTGATTTCAACTTCGATATTGAGGCTTTCCAGCGCGCTCACTCCAACTGGACGCTTGACAACTTCAAGAAGTCTGCGCAAGAATCCGCGAAACAAGCGGAAACTGAGCGTAAAACCCGCGAACTAGCGACAAGTTACGACAATAGGCTGAACGACTTCGTTGCCGATCATCCTGATTTCCCCGTAGCTATCGCAAATATGCGGATTGTCCCGCCTCAAGAGTTTCAGCTCGCGATCATGGCCCATGAGCAGGGGCCTGCCATCGCCTATCACCTTGCTCAGCATCCAGAAGATGCGTTGAAATTGGTCCAGACGCCAGCCCAATACGCTGAGTATGCTGTCCAAGACATCGCATCGCGCCTCCAGGCCGCGCCTCAAGAAGCGCCTATCCCAGCTCGTTCGATTTCTCAGGCACCTACGCCTGTGCCCTCTGTTCAGGGCCGTGCTCCGACAAAGACACCTGTCGAGAAGCTTACGGACGATGAATGGTATGCACGGCAGAAGGCCGAGAGACGGAAGAAATAAGGCCTGAGGACATCGAGTCCTTGGGAAAACTCTTGAGGACTCATGCATGGCAAATAACATCCTTACCCACCAGATGATCGCCCGCGAAGCCGTGGCGATGTTGGTGGAAGATACGTTCATCAAGACCATTAATACAGGTCGATCCGATGAATTTGGCGAAACCGTCAATGGCTATAAGAAAGGCCAGACGGTTTCTATCGATGTTCCGGCCACTCCTGTTGCCTTTGATGGCGCTAGCTTCGCTGGCGGTGGTTCGGCCCCGGACTTTACCGAAAGCTCCGTTCTGCTGACTCTTGATACGCAAAAGCATGTCCCATTGACCTTTACGGCCAAGGAAAAGCTGCTCAATATCACCGAGTTCAAGAATCGTATTCTTCGCCCATCGATGCAGGCGCTGATCTCGACCGTGCAGGCCGATCTCTTGACCCGCATGAAGAACCAGACCCCGAATGTGGTGGGAACTTGGGGCACTACGCCCAATACCCGCACGACCTATGGTCAGGCTCGCGCCTCCTTGCAGCGCTTCCTCGCACCACCGGATATGCGTAATGTACAGTTTTCTTCCGATGCCAATTTGGCGTTGGTTGAGGCAAACGCTGCGTTGTTTAATCGCGGCCCGGAGGTAAGCGAGGAGTTTGCTGAGGGCGCAGTCGGCGAGTTTGCTGGCTTCGAGTTCTTCGAGAATCAGTCGCTTCCTGTCCATTTGAATGGGGCTGGCACTGGCTATCTCGTTAATGGCGCTGCGCAGACTGGCAGCACGCTGGCAGTCAATACGGGCACGGGCAATATCACTCGTGGCTCGATCATCACGATTGCCGGCGTAAATGCCGTTCATCCGATCACTGGTCAGACGCTTGGCGTTCCGCGCCAGTTCTTGGTTACGGCTGATTACGCAGGTGGCGCTGGCAATATTTCGATCCTGCCGGCGCTTATTCCGACGACTGCTAGCGTCATTGGCACCGTCACCGCATCGCCTGCTGCGGGTGCAGCCATTACCATTTTCGGCACGGTAAGCACCTCGGCTCGCCAGAACTTCGCCTACCAGAAGAATGCCTTCACGGCTGCCTTTGCTCCGCTTCCGGTGCTGGCGAGCTGCGAAGGCTATACCGCAACCATGCAGGGCATCAGTGTTCGTGTGATGACCTTCGGTGATGGTAAGGCTGATGTCGAGAACACTCGTGTTGACGTTCTCTATGGTGAGGCTGCGACGCGTCCCGATCATTCGGTTCGTATCACTCAGTAACATCCGTTCGGGCAGGAATGGACCGGGGGTTAGGGACAACCTTAACCCCCTTTTTTTTGAGAGGGCGATATGAAGGCAGGCGATGCGGTTAAACGGGCGTTAGGTCTTCTACGCGTTGTGGATGCGCAGGGATCGCCTGATGAGCTTGACATGGAAACAGGCATTCAACGCCTGAACGATATGATGAACTTGTGGGAGTCAGAGGGTCTTTCGCTTGGCTGGCAGAACGCCGTCTTGCCAGAGGATGAGCTACCCACTCCTGAAAACGCCAATATCGCCATTGTCTACAATCTTGCAGGCTATCTTGCTGACGACTATGGCGTGGATGTAGCGCCCAGGGTTGGCTTATTGGCTCAGGATGCCAAGAACACCTTGCAGGGGAATCAGGCCGTCACTACGGATCAGTTTGTTAGCTATGATGATTATCCGCGCGGCCAAGGTCAGCGCGTAGGTTATAGCTGGCGTGACGGTTATTACCGTTGAGATACGTCGAGCTACCATTAGCGGGTGGTTCCTACGCGGATGAAGCGCGTCCCTGGACGTCTCAGGAGACCATCAACTATCTTGTAGTTCCTGCCGAGCGCCCCGGCACCCGCTCCAAGGCGCTTATGCGTCAAGTGCCTGGGATGGTTAAGTTCTGCGATACCGAAAACAGTCCAGTTCGAGGTATGCATAACGCTGAGGGCGTATTTCTTGCTGTGGTGGGGAATACGCTATATCAGATCAATCCCAATGGGACATCCACTAGCAGAGGACATATCCCTGGGGTTGGCCGCGTTTCCATGGAGCATAACCAGCGACAAAGTGGTAATCAGGTTGCTATCGCCAATGGTATATCGGGGTATGTTTTTGATACCTCGAATAACTCGCTAGTTCAGATTACGGATGATGGTTTCCCCGGAGCTTTGAGCTTCGTCTACCTCGATAGCTCAATTCTAGGCATTGAGCCGGCACGCCGATTTGCCTTTTGGTCAGATCTTGCTGATGCCACAAGCTACAACACGCTCAATCAGACAGAAGCCGAAGCATCCCCGGATAAGCTTGTAGGTCAGGTCGTAACCCATGCCGAGTGGTGGCTCATGGGTGAGCGAACCATCGAGCCGTTCATTGACAATGGCGGTAATACTGGGACCTTTACGCGGCAACAGGGAACTATTATTGAGCGCGGCCTAGCCGCTCCTTTTGCCGTTTCTGTGCTAGATAACACAGTGTTTTGGCTCGGGAACGATGGAATTGTCTACCGAGCCACGGGATATACCCCCACTCGCATTTCAACGCATGCCATCGAGCAAGCAATCTCGCATAGCGACCTGACGAAAGCATTTGCTTTCATATATGAGGATCGAGGTCATTCGATCTTCTATTTGACCTTCCAAGACGGTAAGACATTCGGTTTCGATGTCAGCTCCGGTGAGTGGCACCGTCGCAAATCCAAGGGGTTAGATCGCTGGCGTATCAATGATTTAGTGAACTGGAACGGTGCTTGGTACGCCGGAGACTTCTCGAATGGTGTCATTTATCAGCTAGATTGGGACGCCAATAGCGAGAATGGCGAAGAAATGGAGCGGTCCCGCGTTCCCGGCGTGCTTGCCGATAGCGGAAACAAAATCATCGTCAACCGTCTTGATATCGTGATTGATACAGGTCACGTCTCCAAAGAACTGGTTCCAGGGTCAGGAGGTTCTACACGCTGGCAATCAGCCTTGTCTAAGCAATGGACCAATACCGGTAATAATGTCACATTGCCATTCTCTGGCACCGTAAGTGGCTCTTTGCTTCCATCGGTGGTCATGGCTCAGGCTCAGCTAGCCTCTTTACTTGCGCCGGGCGAGACGATCATTGGCGTCAGGGCTCAGGGTAATCTAACCGTAAGCGCCTTTACAGCAGGTTCCTTAACCTCCTTTCATTGGGGGGCGAATATCCAGTCGCAAGGTACGGTAGTAGGTTCTAATCCCATCACATTGGCTGAAACGTCCTGGGATGGGTCTGGAAATTTTTCCCTTGGAGCGTCGCTTATTGCGGGTGGTACTAGCATAGGATTCACTGTTTCCCAGTTAGATGTAAAAATCCAGTCACCAATCTCGCCTGATGTTTTAGTGGAATCATTCAACGAAACGTATCTCGACCTTCGCTATTCCAAGGACGGCGGCTACAACTGGTCGGACTGGCGAAAGATCAAGATGGGGAAGACGGGTAATTTCCTCAAGAAGCTGACCATATCCCGTCTTGGCATTGGTCGCGAATGGATGTTTGAAATTCGTGTAACAGATGACGTAAAAGCAGATATCATCGCCCTAAATGCAATGATTGAGCAGGCATCTTCATGAGTTTTCTTGTCGTAGACGACTTCTGCGAAGACCTTGAAAGGGTCCGACAGTCAGCCTTTGCGGCTGGCTTCGATACGTGGCGTCCCAATAAGGGCGAAGTGGGAAGTTCAGTCTATGAAGGTATGGGATTCTGGGGTGATCATGCGATTATGCTCAAATCGCTGACCCGATCCATGGGTGGAATAGTTCTTCCCAACACCCTTTATTTCCGTGTGACCAATGAAGGCATGGAAAGGGCCTATATCCATAGTGATCGAGAATCGGGAAACCATACTTGCATCTGTTATATGACGCAGCATGAGCAGGAAAGTGGAACGGCGTTCTTCATGCATAAGCGGACAGGACTTCGTTCGATGCCATCCTTTCAGGAGATGGCCGATATGGGCATCTTGGAGGAGATGAAGGAAGACATGGTTTCCCGAGACCCAGATAAATGGGTTCAATTGGACTATGTGAAGGGACTTAAGAATCGCGCTTTGATCTTCCACGCCCCATTATTTCATTCCCGCTTTCCTCTGGAGGGCATTGGAAGTAATCCTGAAACTGGCCGGCTAGTATGGGTGAGCCATTTCTATAAGCTTTCGCCGAACGGCGATCTTTTCTAAGGAGTCCGTGCGATGGCAGAAATTTGGGGTGCAGCTATTATTGCGGGTGGCGCTATCGTTGGTGGTGTCATGCAAAACAATGCTGCCGGCAAAGCCGCCTCGGCTCAGCAAAATGCCGCCAATGCTGCCATAGCGCAGCAGGAACTTAACTACAATCGAACGCAGACAAACTTGCAGCCTTACATGGATGCGGGGACAAATGCGCTTGCTCAGATGAATCAGGCCAATTCGGGGGACTACTCCGGATTTAACAACTCGCCTGACTATCAGTTCGCCTTGCAGCAGGGCATCGGCGGTCTTGACCGATCGGCGGCGGCCAAGGGCTCTCTTTACTCAGGTGGTCACTCCGCTGACCTTCTTAATTATGCCTCGGGCTTGGCATCACAGAACTATGGGAACTGGTATAACCGGCTTGCTGGCCTTTCTGGGCAGGGGCAGGCTGCGGCAAGCAATCTCGGCTCCATCGGCAACGGGCAGGCTGCGGCTATCGGTGGTTATCTGACGAATGCGGGCAACGCCGGCGCACAGTCAGCAATCAACCAAGGCAATCAGAACGCCAATTTGATCAATCAGCTTGGCGGAGTTGCCGGAAGCCTATTTGGTCAGCAGGGATCGCAAAACGCCTCATCCTACGCGCCTCCGGTAAGCGGGAACTCGCTGGGTGGCGGGATGTATAGTGGGCCTGGATCAACTTCTACCTTCTGGCCGGGGCAATAATCATGGCACAGGTCGTCAACGGGCAGCTTCTTCCCGATATCGCAGGATCGTTTAATGCGGGCTTTGACCGTTCGCAGCAGAATCGATTCAACATGCTTGCGGGCCAGGGTTTGGCAGGTAATCAGGACGCCTTGAATCAAGCTGCTCAAATCAACCCTATAGCGGCAACCCAGTTGCAAGGCATGGCAACGACGAACGCGGCCAATCAATATGGATTGCAGCAGCAGCAGCAGGTGGATAACCGCACTAAGCTGGGTGGCGCGGCTCGTTACATGATTCAGGCAATTCAGTCGAAGAATCCGGCTCAAATTGAAGGCGCATATCAGAACGTTCGCCCTCTGCTTGATGATGTTGCAAGGCAGCACAATATGCCGCCGCCGCCGCCTAATTTCACTCAAGATCAACTTCCTGGGATTTATCAGCTCGCCGCGCAAGATCCTCAGGAAGTTAACGGGCAATCGGCGGACTTCAAGGATTTTCAGGCTTTGACGGCTGCGGCTGGCTTGCAGCCTGGAACGAATGACTATCAGAAAGCGGCGGCTGTAAAGCTACGCCTAAGCAGCCCTGCGGCCACGGGGGGCTTTAGCTTCTCCAAGTTCACGGATTCTTCTGGTCGGGAACGATTGGTTCGCCAAGATCCCACGACCGGAAATATTGATGTCATGGATGAATCTGGCAGCTGGGCTCCTATTGGAGGCTCCGGTCAGCGTGGACAGCCGCGATCTAATGCCGCTACTCAACCCACGCCTGAACAGCTCATGGCGCAAGCTACCCAGATGGCAAATCAGGGTGGACCAAGCGCTAACGCAGATGCGGCGCAGCAATGGCTTGTTCAACAGCTAGCCTCACAAGGCCGTCAGCCCCAGCTTCCGAATGGTCAAGCAGCTATTCCACAAGCCGCCAATGGCCCGCAAGTCGTTCAGAATGCACTTGTAGGGCCTACAGCGGGTGATCTCTCCTATGCCAAAGAGGCAGGGCAGCAGCGAGCGACTACCGAGGCGCTTCCTACGCAAGAAGCCATCAAGACGAATGCTGCGATTGCCAAGTCTCAGGGCGAAGGTCAGGCTAAGGCGATGATAGAGAACTCCCAGAAGGCTGCTCAGAGCCAGCAGGATGCGCAGAAGACGCTCGCTCTGCTTGATACGGCAGAGCCTTTGCTTGGGCAGGCTGCGGGCGGCACAATTGCCCATCTCGGCAATGAGCTGGCTGGAGCAGCGGGCTATTCCACGCCTAGCGCTCAGGCTCAGGCTAAGCTCAAGGTTATTGCTGGACAGCTGACGTCCAGCGTGCCTCGCATGCAGGGTCCTCAGTCCGATAAGGACGTCCAGCTTTATCGAGAGATGGCGGGCGACTTGGCTAATGAATCGCTTCCTGTGCAGACACGTCTTGCTGCCTTAAACGGCATTCGTGGCTTGCAGCAAAAGTACATTGCTAATCCTATCGGCATGGGGATTGCTAGGCCTAATCAGTCTTCATCGTCCATCCCGGCAGCGGCCATCCAACTTTTGCGATCCAATCCACAGCTAAAAGCACAATTTGACGCGAAGTATGGGCCTGGGTCTTCGGATCAGGTATTAGGTGGCGGAAATGGCCGATAACAATCCCTTCGATCAGTTCGATGCTCAGCCTAAGAGCGCTATATCAGGGAATCCTTTCGATCAATTCGACTCAGCCAAGCCGCTTACCCCAGATCAGATTAATGCACATCTGAATGCAATCGATTCAGGTCCAGATTTTAATAACGTACAGAGTGCGGTTACTTCTACTGCCCCCATGACACGCGAAGGTCCTCCGCGAACTACAGCGGAGGATTTCGCCCGCGCACAACTGATGATGACCCGCGATCTGGCTCATGGCGCTGGATCTTTGCCAGGGCTTGTTCACGACTATTTGATTGAGAAGCCCTATAACGCAGCCGCCCAAGCATTGGGGTCAGATTCGCGGCTCGCACCAGCTAGCCAGCAAATTGACTATCTTCTACAAAAGGCCGGAATCCCAACCGAGGACCCTGGGTTACAGCCTCAGAACCGTGCCGAACAGGTTTATGGGGCTATTAACCGTAGTGTTGGTAGTGCCGCAACAGGCATAGGCATAGGTCAGGGTATTGCTCGTGCTTCTAATCCCACGATAGCTGCCATTGGCTCAACGCTGGCGTCAAACCAGGGCGCTCAGTTGCTTGCCGGAGGTTCGGCGGGGGCATCAGCGGACATAGCTCGACAGTCTGGCGCAGGCCCAACGGGACAGCTTATCGCTGGGCTAGCTGGCGGCCTTGCTCCCGGCGCATCTTCCTTGCTTGCTACGGGCGCGACTCAGGCTGCGGCACGCGCACTCCGTCCGGATGCAGCTCAGCGGCTTCTAGTGCAGAAGGCTTTGGCTAACGATATCCCTGTAAATGCCGCCCAGGCTAATGGCGGACAATTCGCCAAATACCTTGATTCAGCGACGGGTATTATTCCTCTATCAGGCGGGAAGGCTGGTCAGCAAGCAACCCAAGAAGCATTTAATCGTCAGTTGGGTCAGACGATGGGCATTGATACGCCTAAGCTAACTCAGCAGGCCTTTAACGCTGGCGCTCAAAGGCTAGGTAAAGCCTATGACACCGTTTTTAGCAGGAACAATCTACCCGTAGATCAGAGCTTGCAAAACAGCTTTAGCCAAGTGCTTGATCGTTCGGCATCTGCTGATCCTTCGATTCAGTCAATGATCAAGGGCTATTGGGATCGCGTGACTAAGGGCCTTCAAGTCGATCCGAATGGGAACGTCTATCTTCCCGGATCACGCTTTAAAGAGATAGATTCTGACATGGGTGGAGACCTAACCCAAGGTGGTGCTACGGCGAACTATATTGGGCCGCTTCGTCAGGTGTTTCGTGATGCCATGGCTAATAACATGTCGCCTAATGACAAGGCATTGCTAGACCTAACGAATAAACAATATGCAGCGATGAAGACGCTGGAACCACTAGTGGCTAAGTCCACAACAGGCGATATTAGCCCAGCCGGCCTGCTTGGAGCTGTGACAAAAAATGCGGCTTCAAAAACAGCTATGGCGCGAGGTAATCGGGGCGACTTAGGTGATTTGGCCCAAATCGGCCAGATGATCAAAGAGCCTCCTCAGTCCGGTACAGAACCACGCATGATGATCCGAAACCTACTTGCTGGTATAGGCAGTGCGGGTGGTGCGCTTGCCGGTGGTCATGTGTTGGGGCCATTAAACACGCTTGGTGCGGGCGCTTTAACATTGGCCGGGTCTCGTGGCATTCAGAATATCTTGCAGAATCCTGAACTCGTAAGGCTTATGGCCGGTGGTCAGGCGAACTATCAGAATGCTTTAAATAGGCTTGGGACAACGGCTTTGCCAACTGCCCAAGGCATACAGGCTAGTCAATGAAAGTCGATCTTTCGTCGTATGCGAATGACATCGATGGGTATGCCCAGTGCTCTGGATGCCGCTCTATCTTGTAGGTAGGAAAGTAGCCTAAGCTCGGCTGGCATACAGAGATTCAAAAGCGTTATAAGTACAAAGCCAAAGATGGCCCGGCATAGATAAAATGCTAGCCATAAGCAGAAAACCAGTCCTATCGTAAAAACTGTAGCAATCATCAGGGTTATCCCATGGCAGCCTTCCGCATTCTAGACCAAAACCCGGCCTATCTAGGTCTTCTAGGCCTTATTGCTGCTGGCGGCTCGCTTAACTTCTATGATGCCGGGACGACGACGCCCAAGGATGTATTCGGCGATGAGGCGCTCACCGTCAATAATGGTCCTGTGCTTGTCCTCGGTCCTGATGGGAGGGCGCAAGTAGACGTATGGGGAGATGGCGCATATCGCGTACGTCTATACGATGCTAATGCGACCCTTATATGGGATAGGGACGATGTTGAGATCCCTGGTGGCACTGGAACATCCATACCTTCACTCCAGGCAAGCAAATTTCTTACCAATGACGGCGCGCTTCTTCTTTGGCAGGCCATCATGCAGGTGCCCGATCCCACTGGGCAGTCTGGCAAGATCCTTGGTACAGATGGCGTAAATCCCCTCTGGCAGTCGATCTCATCGCTGAATATTCCAAGCTTCTCGGCAGTACCGGGTGGATTTCAGGCCGGTACGCTACTCATTCAGCTAGGAAGTGATTCACTCCCAGCATCGGGTACCGTCACCTCCGTCAAGGCAGTGACCTTCCAGACCGCCTTCTCAGCAGCTCCGTATGCTATTGCCATTGCTCAAGGTAATAGTCAGCCCGCTGGACCTGTGGTCATGTACCAGACGAGCGCTCCTACGGTTACAGGGGCCTCTTTTACAGGGGATATCGCCGAAGGCAATGCGGGTGGCGCGAACTTCACACAGCCAGCCCCGTTCCAATATATCGCCATAGGTACTAAGTGAGTTGAATACGCCTCAGCTACCTAAGCAAAGCGCCCCAGCCGTCTTTGTCGGCGGCCCTACTTCGGGCACGTTTCGCCCGGAGTTTTATCGTGCCTTGCAAGGTGTTATTAGCTCATTGGTTCAGGCCATTGAGCTAGCTACAGGTAATTCCTCTCAGATTGATGCTGTATTGCAACAGATACAGGTGCTTCAAGCGGAACTTGGAACATTGTTCTCATCCAACGGGAATGGTTTCCTAGCAAGGAACAACGGCAATTTCTCGCTTCATACGATTACCGGTCAAGCAGGAAACGTCACTGTTCTGAATGGGAATGGCGCTGGCGGTGACCCACTCATCAACCTAGCAACGGTGATGCAGGCTAATACAGGGACATTGCGCGCTATCACGCTGGATACCTTTGGCCGAGTTGTAGGCAACCGTGATGCGACCATCACAGGGACAACAGCCAGGATTACGGTTACCAATGGGAACGCATCGGCAGGTGTTCCGACGATTGATATCGCCTCGACCTATATAGGCCAGACGTCGATCACGACCCTTGGGACGATCACGACAGGCATATGGAACGGAACGGTCATCACGGCCCCATTCGGAGGCACAGGGCAGTCTTCCTATGTCGTTGGCGACCTCCTCTATGCCTCGGCGACGAACGCGCTTAATCGCCTTGCTGACGTGGCTACGGGCAATGTCCTACGTTCTGGTGGCGTTGGCGTAGCACCGGCCTGGGGCAAGGTCAGCCTAACCACCGATATCTCTGGAACGCTTCCTATTGCCAATGGCGGTACCGGGCAAACGACTTCATCGACAGCCTTTGACGCGCTAGCTCCGACGACTACAAGTCAAGATCTAATCGTTCGCGGCGCTTCCAGCAATGGACGTCTAGCGGTTGGGTCGAATGGCAATGTCCTAACCGTTGTAGGAGGAAATGTCACTTGGGCTGCGCCGGCTGCGAGTGGTTCGGTGAATTCTGTCGGCCTGTCAGCGCCGTCACAATTTACGGTGACAGGATCTCCCATCACTACATCGGGCACGTTGACGTTTGCCTGGAACGCGCAGGCTACAAATACAGTCTTGGCAGGACCTTCGTCAGGATCGTCAGCCGCGCCTACCTTCCGATCCTTGGTATCTGCGGATATCCCAGCCCTCGATTTCGCCAAAATAACAACGGGCGTAGTTCCTATTTCTCAGGGTGGCACCGGGCAAACTACGGCTAATGCCGCCTATAATGCTTTATCTCCCATGACAACCAATGGAGATATAGAATTTAGGTCTGGTGGGGTGGCTACTAGGCTAGGCATCGGAGCATCAGGTCAGGTTCTTACCGTAGTCTCAGGTGCACCTGCTTGGTCAATACCAACGCTAGATGTAGCAACCCTTTGGATGGTCGCATGAGCATTGTATTTCTAAGCACCACTGAATCGCTCCAAGTCATCTTGGATGCCGCGCCGGCTACGAACCAACTGCCTTGCGTACCTTCGTGGGCTGATATCGGCGGGTCGGCAGGTGGAGTTCCAGTTCTTACCAACGGAACTACGGCCGTTACTGTCGTTCCTTCGCCAGCATCAAACGTGGCTAGGGTTCTAAATAGCCTATCCATCCCCAATAGGGACACGACTACACGCATAGTGACAGTCAACAAAGTAGTAAGTGCCATCTCTTACCAGATCATACGCATATCGCTTCCTACTGGCTTCCAACTCTACTATGAGAATAATGGAGGCTGGCGTGTGCTGGATGCGTCTGGAAATTTTATTGAATCCGTCCAGGCAAACCAAGTTGGTACTTGGGCGGTCAATGTTACTCAATTTGGTGGAACTAATATAACTCTTGGGCAGAAGGTTTCTGCATCTTCTATGCCTGTAGTAATTTCTTCGGATCAATCCACAGTATCCGTTGCTCCGACTACTGGATCGGCAGGATTGACCGCCAGGGCATTTTCTACAGCGGCCCAAACATTCGGAACTAGCGCAACGAAGTTTGTTAATCAGTTTCAAATAGATTTTACAAACGTTACAACAGCTGGTTTAGTTTCTTTGAGAATACAGGATGGTACTGGTAATATTCTGTGGAGCTATGGACTTCCAGCCCTAACAACTTCATTTACTATGTTTGGAGCTTTCAGATTAGTAGATCTTGCGTTGCCATTAATTAATGGTGGCGTAGCTCCAAGCATTGTAAGTACGGCAAATGTTACAGCCGGTCAGATTGCTATAACCATTGGATATACATAAAGGATAAAATCATGGCTGATTCAACTCTACTTACAATGGCTTGGTTGACGGGAACAACTCCCGTTTCTTTGCCTAATAGCTTTCATGTATACAACATTTCAGCTATTCGTGCGCTCGCATCTGGTGTCAATGGAACGATTGGAACCAACATCATCATCAAAGATGGTGCCGGGGCAACGGTCCTAACGATTCCTGTGACCACCACGACTGCGCTTCTTGGTTCATATACGGGCATGGCGTGCGATGTTCCAGATTTCTATGTCGCCGTTCCTGTTCTTGAGACAAATCTCACCGCTCAATTAAGTGCCAATCTAACCTCTGGGCAAATTGGCCTAATTGTTGGAACAAACAAGGCAAATTGACGTCATGAATGATTCCTTTGCCACATTAGTTGCAGCCCTCTTACCCATAGGAGTGGCTGGGCTTGTTGGATGGATGGTCAAGATCAACATCGACCTGAACAAGTTCAAGCTGCATGTGGCAGAGGAATATGTTCGCCGTGATTCTCTAAAGGACTCTCTTAAGGAAATCAGGGACGAAATGCACGCCATACGCTCCGTCATCTTCGATATTGCCGGCAAAGTCGGCGTGAATCCTAGGAGGTAGTCGATGGATCTGGAACAGGGGGATATCGAGAAGTTCCAAGATGCGATCAATAAGTTCGGATTGTTGCTAGATAAACTACCAAATGGTAGTTCAAATTCAGAGATTCATATCAATGCTGGTGGTATCGGTATATGGCTATGCACTACGGCCTGTTTCGTTATGCTTGCCAGTATGGTAGTAGGTGGAGTTGTAGGAAGCGTATGGGTGGGACGTGAATTTAGTCGAGTCGACGGGATTCTGAAAGACCGAAAGGATGAGAATGACTCGATGAAGTCATACCTAGCCGCTATCTATGTTCAAGCACCACAACTCAAACCCAAAGACTCGGAAAAGAAGGAAACCAAGTAATGTCCGACGATCCAATCGTGATTTTAAACCCTAAGCCGCATGCCAATTCTCAGGTGGCTCAGACCCGATTAGGCTGGACTATTCAGCAGCCCGATGGCGCAGCTGCCGCCTGTGGCTTTGCCTCTTTCGGTGATGCGAATACGTGGCTTGCCGAAGTTCTTAACGAGAATTGACGCTTGACTCGGCCGAAATGGCTTCAAGAGGACATCAAGGCCATCAGTAAATGGTGGTCTACGCGCTTCATGAGCGTGGGAGCCATTGCGGCATTGATCGGTACCGGTGTGGCGTATGCCTCGCCGGGATACGTCTTCATGGATAGGCTGGGTAAGTATGGCGTGCCTTTCCTTGGACTTCTGTTCGTCTGCGGCGTACTGGCCCAGTTCTACAAGCAGAAGAAGCTTCGCCCACGCGAGGAAACCACCGATGGCGAATGAACCTCGTAAGCCGTGGCTAGGAATCGTTGGTGGTTCAGCCATCGCCATTGCCACGCTTCTCACGACCTACAGTGAGGGCGAGGTCTACAAGGCCTATCCCGACCCTGCTACACACGCAGCTCCCTGGACGATCTGCAACGGCCATACCAGGGGCGTCAAGAAAGGCGATACGGCGACCAAGGAGCAATGTGCGGCCTATCTGAAAGAGGATATGGCCGTAGCTGCCGCCACGGTCGATCGGTGCATCAAGGTGCCTCTTAATGTAAACCAAGCCGCCGCGCTCTACGATGCCACCTTCAATATCGGCCCTAGCGTGGTCTGTGGCTCGACCTTGCAGCGCCTAGCCAATGCCAGCGATCTGACTGGCATGTGTGCCCAGTTGCTTCGGTGGGACAAAGCCGCTGGCCGTGTATGGGCTGGCCTGACCACTCGCCGGATGAATGACGCCGAGCTCTGCAACTATCCAACTCAGGGGCAACCCTTGATTTACCCATCAAACTGGAAGGGTTCGCGATGAAAACGTGGATGCTCGAAGCGGTGCTAGCTTTCGTCATCGCCATAGGTCTATTCGCCTCTGGCTGGCATATGGGAGGCAAGCATGTCCAGACCCAATGGAATGCCTCAAAGGAGGCTATGCAGTCCGCTGTAGCAACCGTGCAGGCCAAACAGGCCGAAGTCACAACCCAGGCCGTCACCAAGTACGTGGACCGCGTCCAGACAGTCACCAAGCAGGGCGCAACCATCACCAAAACCATACCGGTATACATCCATGAAAAAGACGATGATGCTTGCCCTGTTCCTGCCGGTTTTGGCATCTTGCTCGATTCAGCGGCCACAGGTTCTAAGTTACCAGCCAATTCCGGATCAACTGGCAACCTCGGCTCGCCCGCTTCAGCCACTTCCTCAAGGTAAGTTGACGCTATCCATCATTGCTGACAGCGTCACAAGTAATTACACCACTTGTCGCCTCAATGCATCTCAACTGACCGCACTACAGGAATGGGTAAAGGGTCAGGCAGAAGCATCAAAAGGAAAGGCACCTATTTAGGTGCCTTTTTATTATCTTCCGCTGATCATGCCAACTATCCAATCGAAATATTCCACGTAGACGATTCTCCTTTTCCTAGCTCGGATCATCGCATCAGCATAGTGATATGCACCAGCCGCTACACCTTCCCAGTGGCCGCTATCTTTATCTACGCGGCATGTTGGATCTTTCCGAATCATTGCATGCATAGCTTCGATGGCTATCTTGTCTCTTAGCTTCATCACCGCGCCTCCCCGCGCTCAGCTGCCATGGCTTTGTCGATGGAATATTCCGGCCAAAGGTCCATGGCTTCATCAGCCTTGAGTTGATCCACGTACCCGGCAGCGATTAACGCATCGAGAGCGAATGCCTTGCGCGCATCCGCATCCCGCGCCGCATCGGGCTGAGGGTGGACGTAGAGCTCTTCTGCTCCATGCCCTGGTTGATGCCTGGGAAGGCCGTAGTAGACATAATGCTGCGTCCCATCGATGTTCCTTCCATCTGGATATCGAACGGCCACAGCCTCACCCACCAACTCACACGGCTGCGGTGCAGCTTCTAGCATGGCTTTGACTGCCTGCACCACAGAGTCATCAGATCCGTCTGAATCGTTCACGCCAAGCAGCTCGGCAATCGCCGAAATCGATTCGACCTTGCGCACATACGCCGCTTTGTAGTCGAACCCATCCACCCGCGACCCAGCCTTGTCGGCTAGGTGGGCGTCGATGGTTTGAATGCCCTCGGCCGCATCAGCAACGCTTATATGAATATGCGTTCCTAGCATTGATGTGACCTTAGCTTGAAAAAGAATGTTTCGCAGAGTCTCCAACGTCATCGCGCTCATGGTTTCTATACTCATATCCAATGACCCAAGCAGAAGGCAATAGCCATGAATATCAATGCTGTTCCGGCAATTGCCTGAAAGAATGCGCCTACTCCGAAATCGCCACTTCGAGAAGGCCAAACAAAAGTGATTACGCCAGCGATGGCAAGAACCATCGGGATCATCCACCAATGAAGTGTGATTGTCATCGAGCTACCCATGGCTTGGGTTCCTCTTGGCAGCATTGCATTTCGGACATGTTGCCTCACCTGTTCTAATATTGAATTTCCATCCGAGCTTTCTCGCATCAGCGCGGCAGGTTGAGCCAAGTTCAGCCGTAAATTCGTGGGGAAATTCCTCGAACTTGTGCCCACCGCGAGTAACCGACGCATAATCGTAGTTATCGCAGTACAAATGCAGTGAGTAGCAACCGGCAATCATCTCACTCCCCCTTGCCGTCGTGCGCGGCGATGAGCTTACCGATCAATTCGATGGCATTTCCCATGGCATCGTAAGCACTACTGATTCGATCAGATTGCATAAGGCGCTCCGCATTTCCAAGCATCTTCCACTGCCCTGTCTGATGCCGAGCAATGCTGATTTCCTTACGCAAAGCTTCCAACTTATCCACCGGCACGCTCGGCTGCGTGGGTTGTGGCGAGGTGTAGAGCGGTACGTCCACGTCTAAATGCTGCTTTCCGAAAACCGGCTGACGAGGCCCACCTTGCTTCAACTCGTCTAGGTTATCGGAGTTTATCCAGGCCGCCGGCTCTTGCTGCGCAGGCGCGATGGATTCGAGGGCGGCTCGCGCTTCTAACCAAACTGAGTGGTCTTTGCCCAAGTCCTCAACCTCTATATCGCAACGATCTTCGACCTCACGCCGGATGTTCCATATGGCTCGTGCCACATTCTCAATGTCGGCTTGAGTGCCCACCCTAGGCGCGACAGGCTTTTGCAGTTTGCCACAATCGTTACATTCAAAGCCTGTGTCTAGGTATCCGCCACAGTTCTGGCAGATGTCCTCATCTTTGGTTTCGGCAGGCTGCTCATTACCTTTATCCTCAAAAAGCAGGTTAATCGCTTGCTCGGCCCTTGCATATGCACGTTCGTATAGAGTCTTCCAAAAACTGCACATTTGGCATTCTATTTCAGGCGCTGAAGAATGTGAGCATGTGTATTTTGGTAAATGCCTCACCATCCATGTAATTAGTTCGATGTCGTGCTCATACGATTCAGAATCGATACCGTCAAGGACGTTTTGTGCCTCAGTATGCCATCCACCATCATGCAAATAAGAACAAAGAAGATCTTTGACGCGCTCCGCTTCCAGTTGTTCGCTGCTCATTTCTTTGGCGTCCTGAGTTTGGTTGTGGTGAAGCCGATGAAGTAGGCGCGTTTGGCCCATTCCAGCCAATGGCCTGATGTCTTGGTGTCTCGGCTCATTGGCATACCAACCGTCGCATCGCGCTGACCGCACGCCATGAAGAAAGCCTTACCGCTGCGGGCGCTCATTTCTTCACCTTGGCTAGGATGTCTTCGATGCACTGGTTGTATCCTTCGCGGCGATAACCTTCCGTGGTGCTAACGGCTAATCCAATTACATAATGTGCTGGAACCAAGCCCTCCACCACCAGCGGTATCGCGGCTTGGAGGGCTGATCGAACAAGCTCTCGATGTTTCTTCCTGGAGTACTCAAGCAGATACTGCCAATCCGGGTAGATCACGTAGCACGCAACCTCCACAACCTCATCGCTAATTTCCACGGCGGTCTCCTGGGTCATGGCCTTTGCTCTTTCGAAAGCTCGGAACCTTCTGGGAAAGCACGTTGAATGGGGTTTATTGAATCCCACTCGCCATGACCCAACATAGGCTTCCATTCCGGCTCGGAAGCAAACCAATGCCAATTTCCAGAGCGATCCATCGCTAGCCATTTGGCCCACTTTGGCGCGTCAACCCAGTTTGGTTTCATCAATCACTCCCAAAAGCTTGAGGTTAGTATTCGTTAGGGTCTGGAACATTGTATCCAGCCTGCGCAGCGCGACGTTGAATGAACTGGTAGAAGTCGGAGAACTCGGCGGTTGTCATGGTCGAGCTACGAATCTTGGGGACTTTGCATTTCTGTCCCATGACCTCCATGACCTCCCATCCGCCGTACTCCCCCTTAAAATATCGATGTAGATCTTCTGGATCGTTGCCGGTGGCTTCGGATAGCACCTTGTAGGCAACTCCGAACAATGCTCGATTCTGCTGATTGCTTCGGCTCTTACGGTACTGACCTACCGTGACCTGAACTTTCTTCCCCGGAAGCACCGTTCGCATAATATGCGCGATTCGCTCGACGGTTTCAACACGCTCTAAGAGTTTTTCGGATAGTACGAAAGTACTAGTCTCGGTAGCGTTTGACGATGTCATCTAGCTCACCTATGAAGTCATCCAGCCCCTGGCGTAGATTGCGGATATAGATTTCGTCTCGCTCTACCCGCTTGATGAAGATCGGTAGCTTAGGCCAGTAGGCTACGAAATCGCACCAGTCTCGCCCTGATACCATTAGCTGACCCTGTACCTGGGGGATATGCTCGGATGGCATTACACCGCGTTCTAGGACATCCAGCATGAGGTGAGGAGCTTTTGACTTGATCTCTAATAGGCCATTCTCTTGTATTAGGCTGTCAGGGCTAGCCCCGAACCTTCCACGCTTCATGAAACCAACTAGCTCCGGCTCTACCCCCTTCATGAAGGCATACATGTTACGAGCATCCGGCTCCATCACATGGCCGCGCTCCATATATCCGTTGGAGTAGCGTTCCTGTGGTTCGCCAGTTAGGATTTCCCCGGCCAGCTTGAGCATGTAGGTTCGGCGTGTCTTGCTTTCGTCACCACCACGGCCCTTAGCCATGACCGAAGCGAACTCAGAAGCTGTAACGATCCCTAGGCGAGCCTGAATCCACTCATCGGAACCCTGATCGCAGTCTATGATTTCCAGATCGGTCACTTGGACTTCTCCTTGCGGCGCAGGGCAGCCATGACTTCATCGAAACGCTTGGAAGGAATCGATGAAATAGCGTCAACCTTGAGCCAGTTCAGAAAGGCCTTTTTATCCGAATCCGTGGCATTAAGCATGTCGTTAATTAGGATTTCCTGAGCCTCTGTGATGCATTCCACGGAGCCACGGAAGGCATCGTCATCTTCACCATGGCTTGTTAGGTTGAGTAGTGCTCCTGCCGTGTAACGCTTGCCATAGCTGACACTGGATGCTACTGCCTGCACATCCGGCTTATTACCAGACTTGTCCGCAGGAAGCTTGATAGTCGTTTCCTCCCTATGGCCTGCCTTATGCGACAGAACGCCAGTGACGGCGATGCCATCAGAGAATTCAGTACGGAAGGTAAGGGAAAACCCATGCTTCGCTAGAACTGGCTTGATGGCCGCGTTCATGTCCTCCCAAAGTGCATAGGTATACCGGTTGGCTGCATTGCCTCGCTCACCAATAGAGGGAATTTCCGGCTGCATGATAGACATGGATTCATCGAAGGCCATCTTCGCCTTGTTGGCATCCATGCGTTCCTTCATGGCCATCAGACGTTCCAGCTTGTCGATGTCTACCGCAGGATCGGATGCGGCGCGGGAAATGATCGCCATCATCGAAGCTGACTCATCCTTCCCATTGTCTTGGATTGTCTGTAGTTCGGTCACAATTTCACCTTTCTTGATCTCTTGGAATTACACTTTGGGCACGTTGCGTTTCCAGTTATCTGATCGAACTTCCATCCCATTTTTCTTGCTTCTGATCGGCATTTAGAACCTTTCTCATGATTGAATTCATGGGGAAATTCTTCGAACTTATGCTCTCCCCTTTGTACGGAAGCTTGAGTGTAGTTATCGCAATAAAGATGAAGGGTATAACATCCAGCCATCATATAAATACCTCAGTGTGGCCATCTAGCTCGATAGAACCAATAGGCTATGACAAGTAGGCCAATGACTATGGCATCGACCTTAAGAATCCAGCGGAGAATCTGTGACCATGTGGGCCAGTCGCCGAGCGGAGTGTTCATTTGGATGTGTCGTGCGCGGCGATGAGCTTCACTTCATATTCGTCGCTTTCATCATCGGGCACTTTGGTCACGACATACCGCTCCTCCCACGCTTCTCGGGAGGCCAGCACAGTGAATTCCTGCCCCACTTCCATATGACCAACGATGGCTGCGTCATCGATGCATTCGTACCAGTTGTCACCATCGTTGGGAGAAAACATGTCAGCATCGGATACCGGCATGCTCGGCTGCGCAGGCGCGATAATGGAAGACATTTCAGAACGCGTCATCACTACCAGTCCAGACATATCGGCCTGTGAGAATGATCCGTCTGGATGCTTGACGTAATACGTTGGATACATTGGATGGCTAGTTGAACTAGCCTGCCAGTTCGAAACTAACCAAACTAACGCATCGCGCACGAGTTGCTTTGTTGGATGTGCCTGACCTATGCGATTCCAGAACGATTTAACAACCTCATCACTCACCACCCTCGGCGCGGCAGGCTTTTTCGGCTGGTCGAGAATGTGATCAATCATGCACTCGCAGGCCAGCTTTTCGGCCATGCGGCAGTCACGCCCGTGTTTGCATAACGGATCCGGGAGCGGCTTGGTAGCAAGCAACGCTTCGATGGCATCCCATTCCGCGCGGGTTATGCTGGCGCGCTCAACAGGCATGCTATTGCCACTAGCGAATTTAAGGCGTACCGCTTCCAATTGTTCAGTATTCACCACGTCACCCCAAAGATAAGAAAAACAGTAATTGAAGATAGTGCAAGAACGCCAAGCACTAGCGGCGTGTCAGCCTTCGACCCAATGCATCCGATAGCGTCAACGAACTTAGCCGCACGCGTATCTGACATCGCATCTCGAACCATCCGCTTAGCCACCAACGGCATCTGCTTGATGCGCGTCTCAAGCTCCCAGCACTCTGAGCATTGAGGCGATCCGGGGATTCCGCACCACTTGCAAGAAGTGTTCATGCAATGTCTACCTTAACGCCAAGACGCTCAAGGATCTTTCCGATTCGTTTGTGGTCACTCATTGAATAGCCATGGTTATAGACAAATGTAAGTTCGTTGATCATCTCACACACAAGAGCGCGAGCTTGATGTGCAAATTCGTCTCGTTCGCCCCTAAGATCATCTCCACTTTCAATTTCGTGCATGCGGATCATATGGTCCATAACAGCCAGCACGTCCACGCGTTCGGCGCTCATTTCGCTTCTCCGACGCGGGCGACTGCGGTGCGTTCAGGATTGGCACGGTCAATCGCTGTAGCAGCATCCTTGTCGGCATGATGAATATAAAGTTCTTCGCCGAACCTGCGGCAGCGAATGCCGGCCGCACGATATGCCATTATGCGATCCACTGCGGGATAGCTCATCCAAGCGATGTAATGCTCGCCGTTGATCGTTCTGTATGAATCGCACTGCCACTTAACGCCATGCTTGTTGCGTTGGTTGCGCACATCCACGCGTTCGGTCTGGTTGGTCATGGCGAGGCCTCCAGAAGTTCTTCTTCTGCATCCATTTCATCAGCCGCAGCGATCAATACATCAGCCATCTTGCGGGCTTGAGAGGAACGCATAGAGAAGACAAAACTCATGCAGCCCATGTGTTGTGAAACAACGATCAGCTTTCCAAGGCTGTCATTGGTGCTAGTGCGGACAGCCAAAGAGTTGTGATCGGTGAAGTCTTTTATCTCGACACGCATGCTCATCACTCGATCCCCTGTGCGTCAAAAATTGCCTCGTCAATCTCCCAATTGGAGCGCATCTTGTTGACTAGGCGTAGGTATCGCTCGCCTTCCTTGAGCCAGGATTCGAACTGTGTCGTTACCTCCTGGGCCTCTTCGTCAAGGTCGTCGGCTGCTGATTTCTCAGAATGCCACGGACGCGCTGTGAGGATCGCAAGCATACGACCCACATCCACGCCAGTGTCCTCAAGGAACTCTGTCCACGTCTTGGCATCCTGCTTGAGCAAGTCCAAGTAGAACTGCTCGGGATGGCCGTAGGCTTTGATGGCTTGCTTTCCGGTGTGGGTGTTCATTAATTGTTCTCCACACGAAAGAAGGTCATTCCATGCGTGCATCCGGCCCGACCCTCGATTTCAGCTTCTTTTGCAGTCTTTGCATTGACCACAAAAAAATCCAGGCAATCTTCGTCATTTAGATTCGTGTAGCTGTACCAGATGCGATAGCTGTTCACTTTGCCTTCCCCGTCTTGGTTGGTGAGGTGAATGTACGCCCATCAAATTCCCTTGTCAATACATCTTGCGAAATTATTTTGCATGTTGTATTGTTCAGCCACATCAACCGGAGGAAGTATGAAAACTGACCCAACCCGAGCATACCTAAAGCGGAAGATTGACGCTCTAGGCGGCATAGTCGAGGCATCTAAGGAATACGGGGTACCGTATTCGACCCTGGCGTCAATCCTAGGCGGATTCCGCCCTATGGGCGAGCTAACCATTAGCCGCATCAAGGATGCCGACCCATCGGTCAATGTGGACCGTCTGAGAGCCATGAAGAGCTATAAGAGGACCGAATCATGAAACCAGATTGGAAAGAAGCTCCCGAATGGGCAAAATGGCTAGCTATGGATGGAGATGGCTATTGGGGATGGTACGAACATAAGCCAGAATGGGATATTGAGTCCAATCAATGGATGCTTGCCGAAGATACGCCGGTGGATTCTCGCTATAACAACGAAGAGTACCGTGAAGAATCGGGAATTGACTGGGGTCACGCCTTTGACACGCTGGAATCTCGCCCATGAACACCATCGACCTACGCCAGTGGGACAACCATCAGCACTCGTCAAGGATCAATGAAGACGGCTCTATCGAGCTACAGGACGGCGAGCTGGCTGAGCTTAGGGCCAAGCTGTGGCTTGCGGAGAACTGTGGGCAAGCCCCTAGCTTGGAAGGCATCGATATGCGGAGGATTAAATGATGTACCTGAATGACTGGAAAGAAAGTGGAAGGAAGGGTGTTCTTGATGATTTCAACGAATATGGAAAGGATGTAGATTTCCTAGAAGGATTTGATGTTCTCTTAGCTTCCTACATACAAGAATCGTATGAAGGTTATGCCTTTCTTCTTCTTCGAAAAGGAAGTGAAATCTACGAGATTAACGCCTCTCACTGCTCATGTTTCGGCTTAGAGGGACAGTTTCAACCCGAGGAAACTACTGTAGAAAGCATGCGTCATCGGTTAGATGAAGGTAGTTTTGGCACAGACTATCGGGGCGTCAATGAATTCGCCGATGAGCTACGTGAGGTGCTGGACAGGATAGATACATTCTCATGACCACAGCAGCCGAGAAACGTCACATGTCGCGCGTGGCTGATCTTCCGTGCGTGATCTGTGGTGTAACGCCAGTGGAGCTACATCATGTTCGGGAGGGGCAAGGGATGTCTCAGCGGGCTAGCCATTACCTAGTGGTGGCCCTGTGTCCAGAGCACCACCGTGGAGGTACGGGACTGCATGGTCTAGGAACGCGAGGCTTCTACACCCGCTACAAGCTTGAGGAGCTAGATCTCCTAGCAATGACCATAGAAGCACTTAGCAAACATTCCTATTGAGGAGAATCGCATGACCCGGTTTTATGTTGGGCAGAGGGTGAGAATTAAGTGGTCGTATTCCTGGCCTGAATTGGCAGGAAAGCAAGGAATTGTAACCGGGTTTGTTGACAAGATATCTCCGATATCCGGTTTGAATTGTGAATACGCTGTCACACCAGATGGATACGAATCAAATCGTCTACCCCATAAGAATTCCAAGACTGGGTTCCATCGTTTCTGTCCGAATCGAGATCAACTCGAACCCATCACCGACACCTACGACAAGACGTCATGGGATAAGTGCGTATGGAAACCGGAACAATTGAGGACTGAGGCATGAGTGATTGGCGAACTATTGATAGCGCGCCTAAGGATGGGACATTCATTCTTTTAGCGCATCGTGATGGCGTCTCATCCGGCTACTTTGACTTCGACTGGATGCTTGGAGAGGCGGCAGGATATGACGGAAATCATCCGATATGGCTTACGCATGTAACCCATTGGATGCCACTACCTAATCCGCCGGAGACGACATCATGACCACATGGCTAGACATGAAGGATGCGCCTAAGGGTGGCGATTCTGAATTTACTAATGACCCAGATTGGGTTGATCCTCCTAGAATTCTTCTTCTTTTTGAGCATGGTGAAATTAGTGTTGGCCATTGGGACAGATACTATGCCGAAGGAGGCGGAGGTTATGAAGGTGGTGAGGCTTGGATAGAGCCAGTTTCAGGTGAGAGGCTAGATATGCATTATGACCCACCTGTTGGATGGATGCCTCTACCTGCCGCTAAGGAAAAGTCATGAAACTCTACCTCCTAACCCGAGATGCCGATGAGGATAAGCGAGGCATCTACGACTGCTATCACGGATTCCTCATCCGTGCGTCTAACGAAATCAAGGCCCGTAGCATTGCCGCTAAGCGCCATGCAAGCGAGGGCGAGAACGTATGGCTATACGAGGCCAAGTGCGTTCGACTTCTCGATGACGGCGCTGAGGGCATCATTTTTGACGACTTCCAAGCGGGGTGATTTGTGAGCTATGCAATTGAAGATCTCATTAAAAGACATCCAGAGGTCCTAGATCAGGACGGAATGATCCATATCATCATGGATGCTTTTGCTTGTGGCTACTACCAAGGTGCTATTGACTATTTGCAGTACGAAACGATGGAGAAAGGAGAGCCTGAAAGCTCTGCTAGACATTGGGCTAAGACATGGCCTTATGAGGGCGAAGCGGATGAGCGATTCATAGGAATTGAAGGAAACAAATTGTTCGACTAGGAAAAATTCCTATAGGAAAGATTCCTAATTTTGAAATTTCAAGGGCGGAAGTCATGTTGAGATACGAAATAACGCGGGAGCATCTTGAGCATTGTCTTGCTATGGATGACATCCAAGGCTCTGACGATATCGGAGTCGCCGGCCTATTCGATCCATGGACATACATCATCCATGACATCTATGGAAGCTATTCCAGTGAGTCTGATGACCTGATGATCGAGTGCATGGAGGCCTGTATGGATCACCGAAATCATGAGCTTTTACAGAAGCATGGTTTCGCTGCTGAGCTTTGCTTATACATCTTGGCAGGACACGGGCTAATCGAATATGGAACCTCTCCTAGGAGCGGCTGGCCTATGTTCAAAGACCTACAGCCGGCCCTAATTGCCAAGTGGAAACGTTACGCTGATGCGTATTGGGGAAGTTCAACGAACTGTTCCACAGGGTCTTGACGGAAGTTTCATGCTATGGCAATTTGGTTGTGCAATTCTTGCACCGACCCCCTTACCCGGAAGTCATGAGCCGGGGACAGCCTGAACCAGCAGGTTGGGGAGTCAACTAACTGGCGCACTGGAGTTACCTTAATTGGCACACCAATGGTTCCGTCTATATAGCGAATTTGCTGCTGACCCGAAGGTTCAGAGCATGTCCGAGGCTATGCAGCGAAGGTTAGTTATGGTTCTTTGCATGCGTTCCAGTAACGTTCTTGAAACGTTACATGAGGATGAAATATCTTTCTTCTTGCGCCTAAGTGATGCCGAACTTGAGGAAACCAAACGACTTTTTGTCCGTAAAGGATTCATTGATGAGGCGTGGCGCGTTCTTAATTGGGACAAGCGCCAATACGCCTCAGATTCAAGCACGGAGCGGGTTAGGCGGTTTCGGGAGGCCAAGAAAACCTCTATTGAAACGGAAGGAAACGTTTCAGAAACACCCCCAGAGACAGAGACAGAGACAGAGACAGACTCAGATACAGATGTTCTATCTAACCCTAACGGGTTAGAAGTCGGAAAAGATTCCGACGCATCTCCACCAAAGAAATCGAACTGTCCAGTACAGAAAATCATCGATCTGTACCATGAGATTCTTCTGCCTGAGCTTCCAGCGGTCGAGAAGGTAACCAAGACCAGGGAGGGGTATATCAGGCAACGATGGCTGCAAGACCTACAGGAATTAGATCACTGGAGACACTACTTCCAAGACGTAAAGCGGTCCAACTTCCTGATGGGCCGGATTGATGGAAGGGACGGTAAGCCACCATTCCGCGCGGATCTGGAATGGCTAACAAGGCCGGGGAATTTCACTAAAGTAGCTGAAGGTAAATACCACCGATGAACGACGATTATTTCCCCAGCAAATCAAGCTTCCCTGCTAAGTCTAGAAAGTACGCAGGCGAGGTTAATCGAGCTTCTGTGGAAGCTGCGCCTAAGCCAATATGGTGTGGCGTCGAAACATGCCTGTCTGTATGGCATCCGCCAAAGGACGAACATGCCGGATATTACACGCGAGGTTACGCGGATATAGCTGTGCATCTTCCTGATCGTACGATCTACCGATGCCAGAAGTGCTATTTCGATGCCTTAGAGAGTGCAGGTAAAACGCAGATGCAGGTAGCAGAAAAACAGAGCGCTATCGTGGAAGAAAACACATTGCGTCGAGATGCAAAGAATGCCATTGATAACGGGATGGTGAAGTGATGAAGCCGGATTGGAAAGACGCTCCGTATTGGGCTGAGTATCGAGCCATGGATGGAGATGGAGTTTGGCGATGGTGGGAATTCCAGCCAGAAACAAATTTCTTAGATTGGCCTGGTGAATGGTGCAAAGGAGGTAGGACGGAACTTTGCTGTATGCCTGAGACTATATGGTACGAATCCTTGGAAAAGCGCCCATGAAACTCGAACCACTATGGCATCGCATCCTCTCGGCACTCAATCTTGGATGGTTCACATGTAGGCAGCTAGCAAAGATGCTTAGCGTAAGCGAGATATCCATAAGCAAGTCGATCCATAGGCTTCTTGACGATGGGTTGGTTCATGCCTATGGCAAAAAGAAGGTTAGGTATGGAAGGCCTCTTAAGGTTTGGGGGTTGGCACCATGAGCGCTACAAACGCTATGAAGGCACTCCTGCTCGTGCAATATGCTATAAACCGCGACGAGCACGTACTGATGTCTGAGGTAGTTCCTAAAATCATGGAGCAGCAATCCTGTCGGCGCGCCCAAGCATTTCGCCTAGCCCGTAAGGCTTTCGACGTATTGTGCATAGACTACGATGGTGACATGGTTAGGGCGAAGAAAGACAAGATGCGTGATAGACGTCCAGGGGAACGAATTGCGTAGAGCGGCCAAGATTGATAGCAACCACTCTGAGATAGTCGATGCCCTACGCCAGTGCGGAGCATTCGTTACTAGCTTGGCTGCGGTAGGTAAGGGATGTCCTGACCTACTTGTAGGTTTCCGTGGCCGTTGGATGCTTATCGAGGTCAAGGACGGCGATAAGTCGCCATCAAGGCGCGAGCTAACAGACTGGCAGAAGTACTTCCACGCCCAAGCCTTCACCGTAGGCTGCGGCGTCCACATAGTTAACAGCGTCGATGAGGCTATCGCGCTGTTGAGGGTCGAGTAATGAAGCCGAGTTGGAACGATGCGCCGGATTGGGCGAATTGGCTAGCAATGCAGCCCACAGGAGATTGGTATTGGTACATGACTGAGCCTTTCGTAGAATCAGTAAGCCAATATTTCCAAGCTAACGAGTTCCCCATGGGGTGTTTCGCTAAAAGTGAGCTTGAAGACCATGAAATAGAAACTGATGAAGATGGGATGCCAGTTTACAAAGTAGAACTTTCAGGCTTCTCTCAAACAAAGGAAAGACGGCCATGACCCAACTAGCCTACCGCATGGGATCGCTATCGCAGCGCGCTATGCTGTGCCATAGAGGGCATCATGAGACGAGGGAAGTTTGGTCATGGAAGGATTTTCAAGATTTATATGGGGGATTTGAGATGAGATGGATTCTAAAGGGTAAGAAATGCAAGCACTGCGGG